>Ga0310810_10004225_pt1 | contig 15840 bp, 12 predicted proteins | sample NCmetagenome_FD_207641 | JGI IMG/M metagenome (GOLD analysis project Ga0310810, IMG submission 207641) | Soil microbial communities from experimental microcosm in Duke University, North Carolina, United States - NC | ecosystem: Engineered > Artificial ecosystem > Soil microcosm > Unclassified ...
TGGTGAGCATGCAGCGTGGGGACGAGGCGCTCCTCATCCTCGACCGCGCCTCGAAGCTGGAGCCGAAGAACGCGGACATTCTGGCTGCGCTTGGCGCTGCGCATCTGCAGGCTTCCAACATCAAGCTCGGACTCTCGTATCTCGAGTCGGCGGTATCCATCGCACCCACGCCTGAACACAAGCAGGCCCTGGAAGATGCGCGCCGCGAGCATGGTCATCACGTGTACGCGTCGGGGTTCTTCGAGGATTTCAATCAGGACGTGCCGAACACGTCCAACGCGAACCTGACGATCGACTACCGCCTGGCCGATCGTCTGCGGGTGATGGCGCGCGGCCAATACCAGGACAAGTTCGACTTCTCCGATCAACGCGGTGGACTCGGTCTGGATTGGCAGTGGCATCCGCAGTTCACGCTCCACGTCCACGGGCTGGCAGGGCCTGGCAACGATGTGCTTCCGCAGGCTGACGCGCTGATCTACGTGGCGCAGACGAGACCGGGCGCTGGCTGGGACGTCGGCTATCGATTCGTCGAATTCGACGGCGCCAACGTGTCGGTGTTCTCTCCGGGCGTGAAATGGCTTGGCGACCGAACCAAGGTCACGCTGCGATACGCGCTCGCGATCACCAACTTCGATGGCGCTCCCGATGCCGAGGACGGTCACACGGGCTCGCTCGATGGCGCGTACCGCATCCAGCCTCGCCTGTGGCTGAATCTCGGCTACGTCTACGGCGTTGACGACTTCGACACGCTTTCACCCGACCGCATCGGCCGCTTCCGGGCCCACACCGCCCGGGGCGGCTTCCGGATCGATCTGCAGACGCTCACCTCGCTGATCGGCAGGTACGACTACCAGTGGCGCGAAGGCGACCTGACGATGCAGCGCATCTGGGTCGGCCTGGCCCAGTCGTTCTAGACCGTCGTCAGCCGACGACAGAAACAAAGGGCACGAGCCGTCATGTCACAAGGACATCACGGCCGTGCCTTATTTGATCTGGTGCAAATTCCGCAATCGCCAATGGCCTGATGTTTGCCAAACCGGCAGGCATTATGCGCATCTGGCTTCCTGCGCTGCTCGTCCTCCTGACTGGCGCCGCTGCATATGCTGGCCCGGATGAACAAGGCTCTTCCTCTTCGGCCCCCAGAAAGAGCCCGGACTTCCTCTTCGGTCGTCCGGACGGGTCGATTGGAATCAGGGGCAACTGGCTCTTCAGCCGCGCCAGCAGCGACTGGTATGACTTCGTCACCGACGAATTGACGCTGCAACGCGGCGACTTCAACGGCCCCGAATTCGCCTTTGACGTGGGCTTCACGGTCAAGCCACGACTGGACATCGTCGCCGGTGTCGATGTCTCGAACGCCTCGACGAAATCCGAGGTCCGCAACTTCGTGGACAACAACCGCCTGCCGATCGAGCAGGAGACTGAGCTCCGCGGTTCGACGATCACTGCCAGCGTGAGGTATGCGCTGATGCCGCGAGGCCGCGAGGTGGGAAGCGTCGCGTGGGTGCCGAGCTCGATCGTCCCCTACATCGGTGCGGGTGGCGGCGCGCATTGGTACCGGCTCCGGCAGCAAGGTGACTTCAGGGACGCCACGGATAACTCGATCTTCACCGACGTGTTCGAGTCCAGTGGCTGGAAGCCGAGTGCGCATGTGTTTGGAGGCGCAGACCTGAAGCTGCACCGCCGCGTGTATCTCACACTCGAGGCGCGCTACCAGTGGACGAAGGGCGACCTTGGGACCGACTTCGTCAATTTCGATCCGATTGATTTGACGGGCCTGCACATCGGCACCGGCGTCAACTTCATCTTCTGAGGATAGGAGTAGGATCACTGTGAGGAGCAACCGAATGAAGACACTGGCGCTCGCCTCGGCCTTGCTCTTGTTCCCGCTCGTTTCCAGCGCGCAGCAGCACCCGACCGATCCGAAATGGAACGCGTGGCTCGGCTGCTGGGAGCTCGTGATCGAAAACGCGCGTGATGTCTCGGCTCGGCCGAGTCCATCACGCCGGACGCTGCCACAATCCTCCGGCCCTTCTCGCCCGCAGATCTGCGTCGAGCCCTCGGGCAACGGCGTGACGATGACGACGCGCGTGGCGAATCAGGCCGCGAGCGAACAGACGATCGTGGCCGATGGCGTCGACCACCCGATTGCCGACGCCGAGTGTCGCGGCACGCAGCGAGCAGAGTGGTCGAACGATGGCCGCAAGGTGTACTCGAAAGCGAATCTTTCGTGCTCGGCTGACAAAGGCAACCGCGGCGTGTCGGGCTTTTCGATCCTCGGAGCCAACGGCACGTGGACCGACATCCAGGCCGTCGATGTCAGCGGACAACAGACCGTTCGCGTGCGCAGCTATCGACGCGTCTCGGACGTCCCACAGATCGGAGGCAGGCTCACGCACGCGACGCCACTCACGATCGATGACGTGAATGAAGCCAGTGGCAAGGTGTCTGCGCGTGCGCTCGAGGCCGCGTTAGTGGAGACGGGGTCGTCGTTCGATCTGACCGGGAAAGACTTGATCGCGCTTCAGGGCGCGAAGGTTCCGGGCAGCGTCACGGATCTCATGATCGCTCTCTCCTACCCGGATCGATTCGTGGTCGAGCGCAGGTCGCATGCCGACGCCGCGCCAACGATGGCATTCGCCGATGACCCGTTCTTCACTGGATGGGCCTTCGGTTATCCGACGTGGTTCGACTACGGCTTCTACTCGCCGCTCTACGGGCCGTACTCGCCGTACTTCTACTCGCCGTTCTACTCGTATCTCCCATGGTATGACCCACGCTATTACTACGGGGGCGGCGGCGTCATCATCATCGGCGATGGCAATGGATCCGGAGGAGGCGGCGGCGGCGGTGGTGGCGGTGTTCAGCCAAGCGGACGCGGGCGAGTCGTCGATGGCCTTGGGTACACGCGCGTTCGCCCGAGAGAAGCAGAACCGACGCCGCATGGTTCAACCGGTTCCGTCGCGTCATCCTCGGGCGGATCATCATCTTCGTCAGGAGGCGGGGGTGGTGGCGGGGGAAGCGTATCGGGTCAGGGCTTCTCGAGTGGTGGCGGAGGCGACGGCGGCGGCGGACGCACTGCGCAACCGAGGTAAGATCCCCGGATGCATGAAGCATTGAAGAAGACGATGGTCGCCCTGGCCATCGTCGCGATGGGCGCAGCCGCCGCGACGCTCGATGCGCAGCAGGGACAAGGTCGAGGGGCTGGCGCCGCCGGCGGGCAGGGCGGCGGTCGTGGAAATCCACGGCCCGAATGCGTCAACCCTAAGATTCCTGCAGCCGAGTGCAATATCGGCGCGACACCAATCAACTGGGCGGACCCGCCACTCGGCGACGGTCCCTTTCTCATCGAATCGGCTCGCCCGGAGCACCGGAATCTTCGCGTCGTCGTGATGGCGCAATTGCGACAGCCCTGGTCGATCGCGTTCCTGCCGGGCGGTGAGATCCTCGTCACGGAGCGTGGAGGCCAGCTTCGGATCGTCCGCAACGGCGTGCTCGATCCCACGCCGGTCGCCGGCACGCCAGCGGTCCACGCGTCCGGCCTGCAGGGACTGATGGACGTCGTGCTTCACCCGCGCTTCGCGGAGAACCACTTCATCTATCTCTCGTACCACAAGCCCGTGAAGGGACCGACGGGAGCCGCGGCGGGCGAGACAACGCTCGCACGAGGCGTGTGGAACGGGACAGCCCTCACCGACGTCCGCGACATCTTCGCGTCGGGCGCCACCAACACCGAGTCATCGCGAATCGGTTTTGGACGCGACGGGATGCTCTACATGTCGATCAGCGCGAGCGGAACCGGGCCGGATGTTTTCCGGTCGGCCGACCCGAACGACTATGCGGGCAAGACCGTTCGCCTGCGCGATGACGGCACGATCCCACCGGACAATCCGTTCGTCGGCAAAGCTGGATACAAGCCGGGGATCTACACGCTCGGACACCGCAACGGTCACTCGATGTCGCTCAATCCTGAGACCGGGCAGATGTGGGCAACCGAGCAGGGCCCGAACGGCGGCGACGAGGTCAACATTCTCAAGCCCGGCGCCAACTATGGCTGGCCGTTTGTGAGCAACGGCCGCAACTACATGGGCCCGAAGATCTCTGACGTCCCCTACCAGAAGGACACTGAGCAGCCGCACGTCGTGTGGGTCCCGTCGATTGCTGTCACGGGCGGCACCTTCTACACCGGCAACGTGTTCACCGGTTGGAAGCGAAGCTACTTCGTCGGTGGTCTGCGCGAGGGCGAAACACCGCGCACCGGGCAGATGCAGCGCATCGAGTTCAACGACAAGTGGGAAGAAGTGCGTCGCGAGCCGATGCTCCGCGAATTGCATCAGCGCATTCGCGACGTCCGCGAAGGGCCGGACGGGCTGCTCTATCTCGTGACCGCGGAAGCACAGGGCGCACTGCTGCGCATCGAACCGGCAAACCCACCGGCTCCGGCGTCGAAATAAGCGCATCCCCGCCTGCCGAAAATTGGCAGCCCGCCAAAAAAGTGGCAGGCCGTGTCGCTCAGAATGTCAGGGGGCCAAAGAAGAAAACGGGTGAGCGTGTTCCGCCCTGGCACACCGCACCCTCTCTTCCCCTGACACACCTACCGTCAGTTCTCTGAATTTCAGGCCTTTACCAAGGCAGGCTGCGGTCCGCAGCAACCGGAACAACAGTTGCTCAGTCTCCCCTGAATGCGGCCCGTATTGGGCTGCTCTGAACTGACATCATGAAGAGACTGCACCTGACCAGCGCCCTCGAGCGCGTCAACAAAGAGTTGTGGGTCGTCCTATCGCTGTTTGCGATCGCTCTGCTCTTGAACCAGGTGATTGCCGCCCAGCGGATGGTCCTGAGCTTCTATGTGTTGCCGACGATCGCGTCGGCCTACTTCTACGGCCGGCGGCACGGCACGCTCACGGCGTTTGCGAGTGTGCTGCTGGTGGTCGGCCTGCTGCTCTTCCGCAACTCCGTCAATGGCGCGCCCGCGGCGCACAGCATGACGTATACGGAGTGGCTGGAAGTCGTGGTCTGGGGTGGTTCGCTGATCGTGACCGGGTACCTGATGGGGACCCTGTACGAGCACAAGAACCAGCAGATCAACGAAATGCGCGAGACCTATCAGGGCGTGCTGATGATCCTCCGGCACTTCATCTCGAAGGACACCTATACGGAGAATCACTGCTACCGAGTGTCCGTCTACGCCACGAGAATCGCGGCGCAGTTGAACCTGCCGACCGATCGCATCGAAGACGTGCGCGCCGCCGCCCTGCTTCACGACATCGGAAAGCTCGAGATCAGCCGGGACCTTCTGTACAAGGCCGCTCGACTGACGCGCGAGGAGCACGAGCGCATCCAGGAACACGTTCCGCGCGGGATCGAGATCCTCGAGCCTGTTGGTGGTGCCCTGCGGCGCGTGATTCCGATCATTCTCGCCCACCACGACAAGTTCGACGGGAGCGGCTACAACCCGACGAGTGGCGACAACATTCCGTTCGAGGCACGCATTATCGCCGTCGCCGACGTGTACGACGCGCTGACCAGCGACAGACCTTATCGCAAAGCGATGTCGCCATTCGAAGCGCGTGACGTGATCGCAAACGGGGAAAACACGCAATTCGATCCGAAGGTGGTCGCGGCGTTCAACGCGCTGTTCCGCAGGGGCGAGCTCGAGATCTGGTCGGCCCCGCTGTCAGCTGCATGAAGCAGTCACGTACGACATCCGCAGCGGGCTTTACGCTCATCGAACTGCTGGTGGTGGTCGCCATCCTGGCAGTCGTTGCGGCCATCGCACTCCCCGCCCTGATTCGGGCACGCGTGGCCGCCAACGAAACGTCCGCTATCGGATCGCTGCGATCGATTCACTCGGCGCAGGGTGCCTACTCCTCGATCTGTGCGAAGGGAGGCTTCGCGCAGACGTTGAGCGACCTCGCGCTCCCGCCCGCAGGATCGGACCAGGGGTTCATCTCGGCGACGCTCGCGAGCAACGGCATCTTCAAGTCGGGCTACATCGCCAACATCGGGCCTGATACCGGCGCCGTCACGATCATGGCGGCGGCCTTGACCTGCAATTCCTCGTCGATGGCGGCTGTCTCCGCGCACTTCGCTGAGATGCATCCGATTTCGATTGGTTCAACAGGTGACCGCTCGTTCGCGATCATGACGAGCGGGGCGATCTTCTTCCGGTCCGACGGTGTGACCATCACGCCAGGCATGGCCGGCGCGACGGTCCTCCAGTAGCAGCGCGCTCAGCGCGACGTGGGGATGGCGATCGAAAGAGTGGTCATCCCGTCCCGGCAATCTACACTCATACGACCGCCGTGCAATTCAGCCACCTGACGGGCAGCACGCAGCAGCGTCAGCGCTGACGATGCCGCCGATCCACCCGGGACACTGGCCTCTCGCGCGTCGTCTTCGGCGAGAATCGAGCGCCAGAACACCGGGAGTTCCGCACCCTCGTGATCTGCCGAGAACACGATCGCTCCGTCAGATCTCGTCGTGGCGTTGAGCGACACCGCGCGAACGCTTTGCGCGCTGAGGAGTGCCGGTGCCGCCACGACCAGTGACCCGATCGCGGCGACCAGCAGATCTTCGTCTCCCGCGAACGGCGGACCGTCTGCCCTGCTCCGATCGATGGCCAGCGCGACCCCGCGCAAGCGGCGTTCGGCTCCGGTCTCCTCGAACACGCGCTGCAGAACCGCGCGCGGATAGAGCGGGCTCCGAAGCAGGCTGACCTCTGCGCGAAGCACACGCAGCGCCTTCAAAAGATGCAGCGCCCGGGCGGCCTCGGCGCGCACCAGATCGACGGCGACCGCCTGGGTCAACGCCGATCCGCTCGAGAGCAGGTCCGCCGACGAGGCCACGGCCGTCAGGCAGTCGGCAAAGGCGCTGAAGGCGATGTCTGCCTTGGGCCGTTCCGGCCGGATCGCCGGGGACGCCTCGCGGGCGCTCGACGGAACGTTGCTCGCCGCCGCGAGGGCGCGCGCCTGTTCGTCGTCGACCCGCTCGACCAGGCAGGGAACCTCGCTCAAGCCGGCTTCGAGGGCTGCGGCCAGACGCTTGCTGCCGGCCATGACCTGAAAGCGCCCTCCCCGGCTTCGCACGAGCAGGGGTTGAAGGACGCCGTGTCGTCTGACCGACTCTACGAAATCGGCCGACGGGCTGTGGTCACCATCGCGTGGCAACGGGTCGATGGTGCGCACGTCGAGATGCCGGATTGGTGCCGTAAATAAAGCGGAATCCAGTTCTTCGACGTAGTGAGCGTCAGCCCGCATACGAAATCTCGGTGGCAGGCCTTCGCGAAGGGGCGGTGTCGGTTCGCCGATAGGGCTATCCAGACCTGGTTCGATATCAGACATGGGTTGGGGGGTACCGGAAATCGCACGGCCACGAGGCAGGAGCGCCCTGATGCTGGCTAAGTGACTTCGGCGGCGGAAAGAGTATAGACGCTCATTGCCGTTCGTGTCACATGACGTCCCGTCAATTCACTGTCAACCCCTATTGCCCGCCCGGCGGGAACCGATAAAGCTCAGCGGAGATGGAGCGCCTTCGGGCGTACAAGCGATGATGAACGAAACCGTTTATCTGTTTGCCTTAAGCCTGCCCGATCTGCTGGACCGAATCGTGGCCGATCGAGAGGAGGTTCGGGTGCCTGTCCCCCAGCCGCCGTCACCAGCAGTAGCCCCCCGAGTCTAGCGAGGCGTTGTGGAACTCAATCGTCGTGATACCAGTCGCCGAGCGGAGGTCGTCAGGACCGTTCTCGAGGAAATCGTCCATGGCGGCGCCCCGTTCGTGACGATTGACGGGCTGAAGAAGTCCCTCCAGGTTTCACCCGAAGCGGCGACCCGGATCGTCGAACGTCTGGTGAGCGCCGGAGTGCTGGTCGAGACCGGCCAGGGCGTCTGGACGCGCGTCTCGCCGTAAGCCGATTCACCCGATCCCCATCAGGAAAATCCTGTCCGATCGGACTGGTCTTTCGCGCGTCCGCGCCGATAGATACGGTGTGGGCGTTCTAGTTCTCGTCACAACCTTCCTCCTGACCGTGGCGCTCGGCGCGGCACTGGCGAAGGGGGTCCTGATCCTGGTCCTTCGACTTCTTACCGACGGACAGCTACCCACATTGGCACCGTTCAGGATTGCTGTGGGAGCGCTCCTCGCTCTCGTGCGCTGACGCACCTTCACGCATATGTCGGACTTCAGGTTCGAGAAGCACCAGGTGGCGGCATCGCTCGTTCTGTCAACGGGCGCGATGCGGCACGGCTGCTTCTTCGTCGTCACCTCGGTGACCCATGGCGGACCAGAGCGCGTCGGGGATCTGTTGAACAGCGCGCTTGGCTTCTTTCCGTTCCAGCACGATGACGGCTCGACGGCGCAGTACAACCGCGCGCAACTCGTCATGGTGCGGCTGCCAGTCGGAGCCGCGGAAGAAGAACTCGAGCCCGGCTACTCGATCGCCAATCGCCGCGACGTCTCAGTGACACTCTCGACCGGCACGGTCGTCAGCGGCGCGGTCCTCGTGAACGCGACTGCGGGACATGACCGTCTCAGCGACTACGTTCGGGAGTCCAAGCACTTCTGGTACGTGCTGACCTCTGGCGGCACGCTCATTGTCAATTCCAGCCACATCGTGGCACTCGTCGAGAAGGTTACTCAATGACGGCAGCCATCGACCGCCTCTTCACATTGATGTGTGAACAGGGCGCATCCGACTTGCATCTCTGCGTCGGCATGCCCCCGCTCATTCGCAAAGATGGCTCGATTCAACTCCTCGAGCTCTCCGCTCCCGCGCTCGATCCGACGACGATGACGTCGCTGATCGAGCCGATCCTTCCCGGGAAGAACAAAGAGGAGTTCGCGCGCCGTCACGATACCGACTTCGCGTACGAGATCTCCGGGCTGGCGCGATTCCGCGCGAACATCTTCATGGACCGTAAAGGTCCTGGCGCGGTGTTCCGCGTCATCCCGTCCAAGATTCTGACCGCGCAGGATCTGGGACTGTCGCAGCACATCCTGCAGCTCTGTCGTCTGAACAAGGGTCTCGTGCTCGTGACCGGCCCGACGGGCTCAGGCAAGTCGACGACGCTCTGCGCGATGATCGACTACATCAACCAGAACCGCAGCGACCACATCATCGCGATCGAAGACCCGATCGAGTTCGTCCACGAGAACCGGAAGTGCCTCGTCAATCAGCGCGAGGTCCACACGCACACCGATTCCTTCCGCGACGCGCTGCGTGCGGCCTTGCGTGAAGACCCGGACATCCTGCTCGTCGGCGAAATGCGCGATCTCGAGACGGTGGCGATTGCGATCGAGACAGCCGAAACTGGCCACCTCGTCTTCGGCACGCTCCACACGACGACCGCGGCATCGACCGTGGACCGGATCATCGATCAGTTCCCCACCGACCGGCAGTCGCAGATTCGCACGATGCTCTCCGAGTCGCTGCGCGGCGTGATCGCTCAGACGCTGTGCAAGAAGATCGGCGGCGGGCGCGTCGCTGCGCTTGAAGTGCTGATCGTCACGTCAGCGGTGAGCAACCTGATTCGCGAAGGCAAGACCTTCCAGCTGCCCTCGATCATGCAGGTGGGCAAGGCCAACGGGATGGTGACGCTCAACGACTCGCTGATGAATCTGGTGACCAAGAAGCTGGTCGCACCGGAAGAGGCGTATTCGAAGGCCGTGGACAAGGGGGCCTTTGAGTCGTCCCTGAAGCGCGCCGGGATCGACACCAAGTTCGTGACCCCGGCCACGACCGCCGCGGCGTAATCTCGCAGGCGGGCCTGAAGGCCCGCCTCGACAAAACCCTACACAGACGCGGGCGCGTCGAAGTCCAGGTTCTCCGTAATCCTCGTCCCGTCCGTTCGAAACGCCGTGCGCAGCAGGTCGATTCGCCGCTTCGCCTCGGCGACGTCATGTACGCCCAGGTTGATGTTGAGCAGATCGATGTACCACGGGAGCTTGACGGCATCCGTGACGTAGGTCTCCACGATCTCGCGCGCGATCGGCAACGTCGTGGTCTTCGAGTTGTCGTGCACGTCGCGATTGCTCGCCCGCTGAAGCTTCTCGTACTCCTCGACCAGCAGCCTCTTGAACAGTCCCGCGCTGAAGACATCGCCAGACTTGCTGCCCGTCTCTGGATCGTCCGCCGTCAGGTGCGCTCCCTTGTGCAGCCATTCCCACAGGATGCTGAGACGGATCTCGCCCGTCGCCATATCCTCCATCAGATACAGCACATCGTCGTTGGCGAAGAAGTCGGCCGCCTTGAGCGCAGCGGCTTGCATCCCCTGACCGAATGCGTTGCCGTACTGCAGCGCGACACTCAAGAGGTCACGTGCGCCGCGCACCGTACGAGGCGCGGGTTCCAGCAGCAGTAAGCCTTCGGCATCCGCCGTCGAATACCCGAGCGGAGGGAACGCGCGTCCCAGTTGATTCGCCTTCCCCACTTTCTCCCACACGGGTCTGACGATGTGGACCATCTTCCAGTGGGCGACCCACTTGCCGCTCGCACCCTCGCGCTCTTCGCGCTCGGCGCCGGCGACCGCACGCTCCATCGCCTTCTTGACGCCTTCAGCGGAGCCCACGGGAATGTTTGGCTCCATGCCCCCCTGCCACAGCGCGAACCCTCCGCGCGCGTCGGGCGTGTTGACCGCCCGTCGCACCCGGTCTTCGTAGTTGCGCATGTAGCCGTACGTCATCGTGATTGCATCGATGTTGGGGTCGATGAAGCTCTTGTCCCACGCCATCGCGTCGGCCACGCTGTTGATGTAATCCCAGCGACCGGTATTGAAGCCGACGAAGTGCTCGCCGAGCGCCGCGCGAATCTCCATCAACTGGTAGACGGCCTCGAGTTGCTCGACAAGGACGTAGACCTTGATCGTTCCGATCGGCAGCTGCAGGAACTTTTCGAGCGTGGACAGCAGCTCATGCCACAGCGCCGCCTCCTCTGCCGTCTGGATCTTCGGCAGGTAAAGCGCGATCGACGCGCCGCTGTCGCGGAGACGCTGCTGGTTGTTGATGGCGTAGAGCGTCAGATCGACGATCGACGCCGAGAACCCACCGCCGTCGGCCCGCCGCACGTGCCGATCGTCGAGGTGGAGCCCACGCGCGCGGAACATCTTCGTCGTGAAATCGAGCTGCGTACGCCAGTCAGCGATGATCGTCCGGCCGAGGAAGCCGGTGGCCCACTGATTCATCTCCGCGGCGACCTGCTCGGCGGTACGCATGAACACGTCATCGCGATGGATGGCGAGCTTCAGGTTTCGCTGGTTGTCGAGTGACATGGTCGACAACTGGCCGAGGGCGTCCTCGCCGTCGAACATCCAGCCGTCGGCGCCGGACAGCAGTGCATAGGCGACGTTGCGAATGCTTTTCTCGGTGGAGACGCCGGGCCTCGCGGCTGGTCCCGTTCCTTGAATCCACTGCCGCTGCAAATCCGCAGGGATCTCGCTTCCAACAAACTTGCCGGCTCGCGCGTCCTGGACCCGAATGCGGGTCCCGGGAATATCGGATGCCGGATCGAGAAACGCGATGCGCTGCCCCGCCCGCGCCCGCGCCTCGCGTCGTGCGATCCGGCGCGCCATCACCGCTTTGCGGTTGTCATCGAGAGGCGCAAGCGCGTGCAGGGCATCCAGCGCCTGCGTCGTGAAAATGTCCGAGTAAGTCGCGCGCGTATTTCTACGGATCTCCAGCATAGGGGCCGATTATCTCTCAGGGCTCCCCGATCCCGAATCGGAAGCCGACGGGGAGCGGCACCGTTCCGCGCGCGGTGCAGATAAAATTGCTGACGTCGATGGGTCTCTACGCGTTCTCGCAGGCGTTTCTCAGTGGGTTTTTCGCGTTCGCGTCGCTCTCGTCGATCGTCCTCTGGTGGGGAGCCCGTAAGGAACGGACCCTGCTGATCCTGTCGATCGTCTGCGCGGTCGGCGCCCTTCAGACCTACGCGGCCCTCATGGTCGCCTCCGCCACGACGATTGCGGACGCACAGCAGGCCATCCAGCTTCGCACGATGTGCGGCGCCGGGAATGTGGCCGCACTCGCCTGGCTCTTCGCGGAAATCGCGTCCGTCCGTGCACGGCCGTACCTCTGGATCGTGACCACGATCCTGCTCTCGACTGTCGCGGTCATCGTCCTGGGTATTCCGGTGCTGGGCGGCAAAGTCATCGGCATCGAACCCATCCTCCTGCCGTGGGGTGAATCCTTCACCGCGCTCGAGCGCACGCCGTCGAGCCCGGTGACGGCGATCGTCTACCTCGCCGTCGCCTCCACGATCGTCTTCAATCTGCTCTGCGCCCGCCGGTTCATTTCGCGGGATCGCAACGGTGGACTGCTGCTCATGGTTGCGGCTGTCGGCTCGGTCGTTCCGCTGGTGTCGGCCGTGATGACGGACATGCTTCGCGTCCGCCTGCCGTTCTTCGGGTCGGTGGGCGTCGTCGCGACGACGGTTGTCATCGCGTTGCAGATGGTGGACAACCGCCGGCGTCATGCGAGGCTCGTTACCGCAGAACAACGCTTCCGGGCGATCTTCGATCAGACTTTTCAATTCATCGGACTTCTCGATATCAGCGGCATCCTCCTCGAGATGAATCACACGGCGTTGGCTTTCGCGGGTGCTCGACACGACGATGTGGTCGGGAAGCCGTTCTGGGAGACGCCGTGGTGGACGCACTCGCCGGAATTACAGGAGCGCGTTCGTCGTGCCGTGACGGCGGCGAGCCGTGGCGAGGTCGTACGCTTCGAAACGACGCATCGCGCCGCGGATGGGCAGCTGCACCACATGGATTTCTCGCTGAAGCCGGTGCACGACGAGGCCGGCGCTGTCGTGCTGCTGATTCTCGAGAGTCGCGACATCGAAGATCACGTCGTCGCCGAAGACACCAGGCGCAAGCTCGAACAGAAGCTGGCGCACGCGCAGAAGATGGAGGCGCTCGGACAATTGGCCGGGGGCGCCGCTCACGACTTCAACAATCTCCTGACCGTGATCGCAGGACATGCGGACATGCTGCGCGGCGAAACGGACACCGCCAGCGCCCGCTTCGAGCTCGAACAGATCCGTCTCGCCGTTGAACAGGCAGCGTCGCTGACCGGCCAGCTGCTCGCCTTCAGCCGGCAGTCACTCATCGAGCCAAAGCTCGTGAACCCCAACACTGTCGTCGCGAACACCGAAACGATGCTGCGGCGGGCGCTTGGCGAGCCGATCGAGCTGCGCGTGCGGCTCGGCGCCGATCTGCGGTTTGTGAAGGTGGACCCGCGTCAGCTCGGACGTGCGCTGCTGAACATCGGACTCAACGCAAGAGATGCGATGCCCTCGGGAGGCCATCTCACCATCGAAACGCGAAATGTGCCGAACGATGAGTTCGTCCCAGGCCTCGACACGCGCTCGGGCGCGCAGCGCTACGTATTGATCTCATTGGCGGATACAGGTGTCGGCATGACCGAAGAGACCCGCGCGCGCCTCTTCGAGCCGTTCTTCACGACGAAGGGCGCCGGCAAGGGCACCGGCCTCGGCATGTCGGTCGTGGACGGAATCGTGCGTCAGGCCGGCGGTCACATCCTCGTTGACAGCCGACCGGGCCAGGGAACGATGTTTCGCATCTACCTTCCGTCGGTCAGCGAGGTCGAGACTCCCGTGCGACATCCGACGGAGTTCGCGATGCCGCGATCCGGTACGGAAAGAATCCTGCTGGTCGAGGACGACGAGGCCGTCCGAGGCATGACGCAGTCGGTGCTCGAGCGCCAAGGCTACACAGTCTTGAGCGCCAGCTCGGGTGAGGAGGCGCTCAGCGTCGCCGCACTCCAGCGCGATCGAATCGATCTCGTGCTGACCGACGTCGCCATGCCTGGCATGAGCGGACCGCAACTGATCGAGCGGCTGCGGACGACGAACGCGGACCTGCCCGTGCTCTTCATGAGCGGCCACCCACCGGATCAGATGCCGACGCAGGGCATCGACGCCAAAGACGACATCCTTCTTCGCAAACCGTTCACACCGTCGAATCTTGCCATCGCGGTGCGCTTCGTTCTGGATCGTGTTCACGAGGAACAGCCCGGACCAGCGTGAAACCGGCCGCTCTCCACGGACTATACTGCTCGCGCCCATGCCTTTGCCTCAGGCTGCTTCGTGAATTCGCTTCTGCTGCGTCTGCGGCGGACGATCAAGGTCATCGCCGTGCTCCTCGCCGTGTTCGTGTTGGCTGGTGCAACGTATCAAGGCGTCGCGACTGCGCTCGAACGTCACCGTTTCGAGCGCCCCGGCGGTCTCGTGGACGCCGGCGGACACCAATTACACATCCACTGCACGGGCAAGGGTTCGCCGATCGTCATCCTCGAAGCGGCGGCGGGAAGTATGTCGTCGGCCTGGGCATGGGTGCAGCCCGAGGTCGCCAGGATCACGCGCGTCTGCAGCTACGACCGCGCCGGCCTGGGATGGAGCGAAGCAGGTGACGGACGCTACCTGCCAGCGCGCGTACCGGAGGAACTGCGCGTGTTGCTCGATCGCGCAAATGAGATCGGCCCGATCGTTCTGGTCGGCCACGAGGCGGGCGCCCTGTTCGCGCGGATGTACGCGGCGCAGTTCTCGTCGAACACCGCTGCGCTCGTGCTCATCGACGATCCGACAGTTGAGCCGACGCCATCGGGGCCCACGTTCGTGTCGGCGTGGCCATGGCTGGCGCGCATCGGAGTCCTGCGCCTCTCCAACAGGCTTCGTTCGCTGGCGACGGGACTGCCCGGCGAGGCGAGTGGCGCGATGGGCGCCTTCCTCAATCGACCTGATCATCTCGCGCGGGCCGCACTGGAGCTGTCACAGCTTCCGGAGCTCGAAGCCGCGGCTCGCAGCGCGTCTCTTCCGCCGGACATCGCCGTCACCACCATCTCTATCGGCACGCACGACCAACCGGCCATGCTCGTCGCTTCTGAAGATGCCGCACGGGTGACGCAGGCGATCGCTGCGACCATCGTGCGGGTCAGGGAGCACGGCGCGGAGGCGACGTCCGTTCGATAGCCATGCGACGAGTAGCCAGGATCGTCGTGATCAACGTGATCGTCTTCGGCGTGCTGGCCGAAGGCATCGCGCTGCTGGCCCACTTCGCGAGGACGGGCCACCTGTTCTACGTCAACCGACCGGCGTATACGTCGGTCGGCGATCCGCTGTCGGGACAACTCACCGCCGACGTCCTCAATCCGTACTTCGGCCCCAGCCACCGGTCCGGAGTGCCGTTCGACGTGCCTCCCGAGCTTCGAGCGCCCGGCAGCGAGGCGCCTCGCATCGCCACGAACAACTTTGGATTCGCCTCGCCGTACAACTTTCCGATCGACAGGGGCGACAACGAGTTCATCATCGGGATTTTCGGCGGCTCGGTCAGCGTCTGGTTCTGCCAGGTCGGCGTCGAGCATCTGCTTGACGACCTGCGGCAGCACGCGTTCTTCAAGGCACGAACCCTCGTTCCGCTCTGCATGGCGCACGAAGGTTACAAGCAGCCACAACAGGCGCTCGTGCTCGCCTACTTCCTCTCCATCGGGCAACCGTTCGATCTCGTCATCAACATCGACGGCCTCAACGAGGTCGCGCTCTCGCCGCTCAACAACCAGCAGAATCTCGACATCTCGATGCCGAGCGCGTCGCATTTCATTCCACTGATCAACCTGATCGACAAAGGAAGCCTGACGCCGCAGCGACTCGAATCGCTGGCCGCCGTCGCCCGCTACAAATCACGCGTGGACGATGTGACGGGAGTGCTCAATCGCAATCGCAGCGCGGCGATCGACGCCGTACTTGGCGGCTATCGAACCTGGCTCGTGAGCCGGTACGATCGCGAAGTACGGATGATGGACGGCCTGCCCTCGACGCCTGGCAACTCG
>Ga0310810_10004228_pt1 | contig 15838 bp, 14 predicted proteins | sample NCmetagenome_FD_207641 | JGI IMG/M metagenome (GOLD analysis project Ga0310810, IMG submission 207641) | Soil microbial communities from experimental microcosm in Duke University, North Carolina, United States - NC | ecosystem: Engineered > Artificial ecosystem > Soil microcosm > Unclassified ...
AAAAAAGACGGCCAGGTGCGGATCGCCAGAGATAACTCAGGAGAGACAGCCGGCTATTGGTCCTACATCGGCACGGACATACTCAGCATTCCTTTGGATCAGCAGACCATGAATTTGCAGGACTTCACCATGGATGTGGAGGAGTCGGAGTATCACCGGGTGGTCAGGCACGAGACCGGACACACCATGGGCTTCCCGCACGAGCACATGCGAAAGCAACTGGTGGACAAGATTGACCCGGACAAGGCCATTAAGTATTTCGGTGATACGCAAGGCTGGAGCCCGGAGGAAGTCCGTGCGCAGGTGCTGACCCCGATCGAGCAATCATCGATTCTTGGGACAGCTCACGCGGATCCCAATTCCATCATGTGTTACCAGATTCCGGGCATTATCACCAAGAACGGAAAGCCCATCGTTGGAGGCCTGGATATCGATGCTTCTGATTTTCGCTTCGTAGCAAAGATTTACCCCAAGTCCGGCAAGGCGTCGGCTCCACGTGCCCGAGCCAAGGCTGCGTAAACTCTGCGTATTTTCTCAGCCCGAGCCCCACTTCTTAAGTAGAGGTGGGGCTCTTTCACTTATCGTTCCCAAAACAGCCAGGCGCTTAAGCAGCCGTCTTCGCCGGCACTTTCGCAGGCTGGTACTTGCCCGGCTCCGCGCGCAGTGAGATTGCCAGCCGGTTCCAGGCGTTGATGGCGGCAACAGCCAGAGTCAGATCCGCCAGTTCTTTCTCCGTGAAATGCGGCGTACTTGTTCGTACACATTATCGGGCACATGCGTCTCAGACACTCGCGTCACGGCTTCGGTCCATGCCAGCGCTGCGCGCTCTCGTTCGGTGTAATAGGCGTTTTTGTCCTGATCAGTCTGTTGTTAAGGAATTCGACCGGGATCCGTCTCACACGAGCAGTGCATTGCCATGACGAGTTCGACGAGCGCCAGCAAAATCAGTATGACAGCGGCCTGCATGGGAGAACTCGATCCCCATGCAGCTCCGTCGTTACATCGTGAGGACCACGCGGAACTCTGCTTTGCCGCTTAACATGCGGGCGTACGCCTCTTCCACTTTTTCGAGCGGGTAAACCTCAATCATGGGACGCACCCCGCTCAGCACGCAGAAATTCAGAGTGTCTTCAGAAGCAGCGGGTGTTCCCGCCGACCATCCCTGGACGACCCGGTTGCTGAAAATAAGTTGCGCTGGCGTGGCCTCAATGGGTTCGGCCGCTGCGCCGATCACCATGAGTTTGCCGTTCGGCCCGAGCCCGTCGATGACCGAGGACATCGCTTTGGAACTGGGCGCCGTGGCGATGATGACCTGTGCCCCACCGAGTTTCTGCAGCTCCTCAGCGGCGTTGGTTGCCTGGCTGTCGATGTAAACGTGGGCTCCGAGCTTCTTCGCCAGAGCACCGTTTTCTGGGCCGCGTCCGATGGCAGCGACCTTGTAGCCAAACTTGTTCGCGAACTGGATGCCAAGATGACCGAGGCCGCCGATGCCCTGTATGGCAACGAGATCTCCTGGCAAAGCGCCGCTGTGGCGAAGAGAGTTGTAGGTGGTAATGCCGGCATCGAGCAGGGGCGCGGCGTCGGTGTCGCTGAGGCCGTCGGGTATCGGAACCAGAGCCTCGACCGGAGCCACCATGTATTGCTGGTAACCACCGTCGTAGCTGATGCCGGTCACCTGAACATTCCGGCAATTGCGGTAATCGCCACGCCGGCATTCGCGACAGGTATTGTCGTGGCCGCCGTGCCAGCCGACTCCAACCCGCTGTCCTTTTTTCCAGACGGACACTCCGTCTCCAACTTCGTCAACCACGCCGGCGACCTCGTGTCCGGGAACGCGCGGAAATTGAATCCACGGCAACACGCCTTCCCGGACGAGAACATCGCTGTGGCAGATGCCGCATGCGTTCACCTTGATTCGAACCTGCCCTGCGGCGGGTTCAGGTATCTCGCGCTCGACCAACTCGAAGGCGCTTCCGGGCCGGGGAATTTGTGCAGCCCTCATTTTTGATGCTGTTCTTGGTGCGACTCTCAACGTTGCCATATGTCCTCCTATGCTTTTTGATTGCTATTTCTAGAAGTACGTCTGATTGCCTCACTAGCCGAAGGTGAATGAAAATGCTTCAGCGCTGGAATCGAGAAATTCGATCTCGAATTGCCGGTCAACGATTTGACCCGGTTGCCGAATCAGTTGGTACATCCTGTGTTCCACAAGTCTGCCGCTACCTTGCTCGTCGACGTCAACTCCATGGGCGCTCCCGGGAACGTTTCCATCAATGAGCGCACGGAAGCGTACCGAAGTACCGGGTACCGCCGGGCCCGCTACCAGATGAAGATCGCGACCGTGAAAACGGTATACGACGCGGGCGTTTGGTTGATTCGACCGGATCGCCTCTTTGCCCATGGTCCAGTCGCCCGAAAGCGCCCAGTAATTCAGGTCGATGCGCTTGGGAGCTGAATACACGCGGGCCTTGTCCTGAACTGGATTCGATGCAAAATTCTCCGTGCGAACATAGCCGAGATAATTCTCTGCTGATTGCAGGTGTTTCCAATCTGGCTGAGCTTCCGGACCCGAAGGGTCAATTGACACCAGTTCGTTTCGAACATCGGCCGCTCCGGCTTCCGACAGCAACTTTTGGATCACCCTTTCAGACTGGTCGTATTCCCCTTCGCCGAATCTGGTATGCCGGATTTTTCCCTTCGCATCGACAAAATACAGCGCCGGCCAGTATTCATTGTTAAACCCCGCCCAGACCGCATGATCGTTATCCACAGCGATTGGAAAATCGACGCGCATGTCCTTTGCCGCCCAGCGAACGTTTTCTATGTTCTTCTCAAACGAGAACTCCGGGGAATGAACTCCAATGACGATGAGACCTTGGTTTTTGTACTTCTCAGCCCAGGCGCGAACATAAGGAAGTTGACGCCGCCAGTTGATGCAGGTATAGGTCCAGAATTCGACCAGCACCACTTTCCCTTGCAGTGCCTCCGCGGGCAACGGTTGGGAGTTGAGCCATGTGCTTGCCCGATCGAGCGCAGACAGCGCAGAGCGGGTCTTCGCGGAAGCGATTGCGCCAAGTTGGGCAGATGCAATCGTCATCGCGGCAGTTCGCAGGAAATCGCGGCGGCTGAGAATGGTTCCTTTTGGCATTGATCGATGTCCCGCGAAGAACGCGTTTCGGTTCCTTCCTAATCACAAATCAGGGCTATGTTTGTGGAGGAGCCTCACCAAGCGGCTCTAACTTCGACAGAATTGTTGGAAGATATTCCGCAACAGTCGGGTGGATGTGCATTGCGCGCTGGACCACGGTGTACGGCGCTTTCGCATACATTACGTCCAACAGAACGTGAATGACTTCGTCGCCTCCGGTCCCGAGAATTGCCGCACCCAGAATTTGTTTTGTTTCCGCGTCAACAGAAATCTTCATAAAGCCCTGGGTCTCGCCCTTCTCGTAAGCCCGACTCACTCGACTCATCGGATATTTAGCCATCAGCGCAGGCCGCCCTGATCTCTGAAGCTCGGCCTCTGTCATCCCGCAGCGTCCAAGCGGAGGGTCTATGAATAGACCATAAGCCTGAATTCGGTCCGACACCCGGCGATGATCTGCATTGAACAGATTGTCGGCGACGATCTCATAATCGTTGTAGGAAGTATGAGTGAACGCACCACGACCGTTGCAGTCGCCCAGGGCCCAAATTCCAGGGACATTGGTTTGCAATTGGTCGTCAACGACGATGTAACCGCGTCCGTCAGTTCTAACTCCGGCGCGATCAAGACCCAGGTCTGCTGTGTTGGGAATGCGTCCCACTGCCAGGAGAACATGCGTGCCTTCCACTTCCGGGGACCCCTCCTCGCAGTCCATGCCGACCATGACACCACTGCCGCTCTTTGCAAGGGAAATGCACTTCGCATTCAGCCGAAGTTGTATGCCCTCGGTTTCCATGATCTCGCGCACGGCCTGAGAAATATCTTTGTCTTCACGGCCAATAAGCCGACCCATTTCCACAATTGTGACTTCGCTTCCAAAGCGGCGAAACATTTGGCCGAATTCCAGCCCAATGTAACTTCCGCCAACGATGACGAGATGCTTCGGCAGAAAGTCAACCCTCATCATCGAGGAGTTATTTAAGAACGGGACATCTTTGATCCCCGGCATTTCTGGAATAGCCGCGCGGCCGCCGACGTTGATGTAGATCTTGTCGGCCTCGAGCACCTCATCGTTCACCACGACGGCGTTGGAAGACTGAAAACGAGCGTGTCCCTGAATGACCGTGCAGCTTTTAAGTCCGCGCATCCACTCTTCTACGCCCTGGTTCGATCGACCGGAAACGGCATCTTTGCGAGCCTTCACGCGTTTCATATCAACGTGCACATCGCCTGTGGCGAAGCCATACTCATCGCCTCGGCGAGCGACATGAGCAGCGTATGCGCTGGCGACCATCGTCTTGGTGGGAATGCATCCGGTATTCACGCAGGTGCCGCCGAACTTCTGGCGTTCGATGATGGCGACAGTCTTACCTGCACTGGAAAATCGTGCGGCAAGGGACGGGCCGGCCTGGCCCGTCCCAATGATGATGGCATCGAAATGCTTCATTGCGTTTAGTGGGTTAAGCGGCTTTAGCGGCGACCTCCTCTTTTATAAATGCGAGCAGGTCTGCATTGATCTGGTCTGCATGGGTGGTGGGCATGCCGTGAGGAAAGCCAGGATAGGTTTTGAGAGTGCCGTGTTTCAACAGCTTCACAGACTGTTTCCCGCTGGCCTCGAAGGGACAGATTTGATCGTCTTCGCCGTGCATAACCAGCACGGGAACGTCGATCATCCTGAGGTCGTCGAAAAAGTCCGTCTCGGAGAGGGCCTTGATGCAGTCGTACTGTGCCTTAATGCCTCCCATCATCCCCTGGCGCCACCAGTTGTCGCGAATGCCTTGCGAGACCTTTGCGCCAGGACGATTGAACCCGTAGAAGGGCATTGTAATGTCCTCGTAAAACTGCGAACGATGGTTGCCGGTGCCGTCCCGCAACTGGTCGAAGACAGCCGTGGGAAGGCCGTCGGGATTCTTGGCTGATTGGACCAGCATAGGCGGAATGGAGCTGATGAGCACCGCTTTGGCCACGCGTCCCTTGCCATGGCGTGCAACATAGCGAGTTACTTCGCCGCCGCCCGTCGAGTGCCCGATGTGGACGGAGTCCTTGAGGTCAAGCGCTTTGGCGAGTTCGGCGACGTCAGCAGCATAAGTGTCCATATCGTGGCCGTTGATGGTCTGTGTAGAACGGCCATGCCCGCGGCGATCGTGAGCGATCACGCGATACCCGTGTTCCAAGAAAAACATCATTTGCGAATCCCAGTCATCGGCAGAGAGAGGCCAACCGTGGTGGAAGAAGAGTGGTTGGCCAGTACCCCAGTCCTTGTAATAGATTTTGGTACCGTCTCTTACTGTGATCGTATCCATGATTCTTCTCCTTTGTGATTGTCATAAGGACTGTTTCGATTCCATCGACCGAATGATTTCGTTACGCGCAGAAGCGCGAAACCGAAAACAATTGGCCGATGACCTAGTGTCAGTTGCCAATGGAATGTCTCACGCAGCTAGTGCACGCTCGACGTTGAGTTTGCCCTCGATAGCTGCCTCCTCCGGCGTCTTGCCGTTCTGACGCGCGACCATGTAGGCGGCGTACCAAGCCGACCAGTGATGCTTTGGAGCGGTGGGTTCATACTTGCCATGATGTTCCTCTGTCTCGCGCAATAGCGCCGTCATGGTGGCAACATCAAAATTGCTGACTCCTCGCCCTGGCAGCCGCGCTGTGATCTCCTGCAGCAACCAGCCGTTCCCGTCCGGATCGTGGAAGGAAGCAAATGAGGAGTAACTGTTATGTGCAGGGTCTGGACCCTTGGACCGGAGGCGTCCAAACAGATAGGGTTCGTCAGAACCAGTGTGCACGTTGCTGCCGTGGAAAATTTCGCTGACTTCAACACCGTGACGAAGGACATCTTTCCGGGCGGCCTCAAGGTCGGAAACAGCCAGGTACAAGCCCTGGGCAGATCCAGGCGCTGCCGTGGTGACGTTTTTCCCAAAGATTACTGAGCATGCGGATCCCGGCGGCGTGAACTGGACTCCACGCCAGTCATCGCCCGCGGTGAAATCCCCGTCGAGTCTCCAGCCGAGTTTGGTGTAGAACTCTTTTGCGCGGTCAACATCCGCAACCGGGATGATGACCACCTCAAGCCTCATATCCACTGCCGCGGCAGTCGCATTTGTGGTTGGTACATTGCTGATTGCACTTACAGTTGCCATATTTTTCTCCTTTCGATCTGCTACCAAAGTCAAAATCGTCTGGTTTTCTCGGTGGCTTGCGTACGTAACTCCAAGTCACTGTGGCCGTGAGCCCACCGATATCAATTGCTGCAGGACTACCCGTGCCGGATCCTTCAGTTCAGTGACGATCAGAAATCTTTCCGGCCCTGCGCCGGTGGTACTTCCCGAACCAGCCGCCAGGCTCTTCAACGGACCGGCAGCTTGAACAATCCCCGCCCCGTCCGGATTCGTCTTCAGAACTGCCAGAGGTTCGAGCTTTCCAAACGGCGCGTGATCAGATTCCGCAAGGTATACCTCGTATTGGCTTTTGGGACTCAGGCCTCGCGCGGCGATCTGAACCAGATCCAACAGGCCGAGAGAATTTACAGCAACTGAAGCTTCTGCCCCTGGGAGTGAGGTTCCTTCTCCTGAAAGGCGCAGGCGGGCGGTGTTACCCGCTTCCCCAAGTGGGACGAGGTTGTCTGTTCCTGGTCCGTTGGGAACCGCATCGGGGACGTACACAAGGGCCTGACTCGTCTGGCCCGATGCAGCGTTGGCAACTACTTTGTTGGTCTCGGTGTCAATCACGGCCACCATCCCGTCGTTTTCCAGAGCGACATACACCCTGGAGCCGTCTCCCGAGGGCCAGATTCCGTGGGGAAGGTTTCCCACAGGAATGGTGGCAACCAACTCAGCCTTTACTCCTCTTCTGAAAACCAGCACCTGGTTCATTCCCCCGAGGCTCACGTAAGCGAATTTGCCGTTGCGATTGTTTACGAAGTTCACATGATTTGTTATCGGCCCAGTCTCGAATAAAGCCTTGTGCTCAAACGGCGGCTTTGCGTTAAAGACCTGCACTTTGCCCACATCTTTCAACGTGATCCAAATCTCGTCGTTCTCGGGAGTGACGGCAATGTCAGGACAAAAAGGACTGGCTTGCGGCACCTGCTTCAGAATTTCATGGCTTGCCGTTTCCACAACCGTCAGCTCTGGGGTGAAACTGGAACAAACAAAAGCGTAGCGCCCATCAGGACTGAACATGGTCATGCCTGGCCCATTGGCCATTGCGATGCGGCGAGTTTCCTTCATCTGGATAGGATCAATTACTGACACGTAATTCTCTCCGCGCACGGTTACCCACAGCTCAGCTCCGTCTTTAGTAAAGAAAGCTTCATGCGGGGAACGGCCCACGTAAATCGTCCCCTTCACCTTGTTGGTGGCCGTCTCGATCAACGTGACGGAATTCGACGCAACCGAAACGACCGCGAGTGTCTTCGAGTCCGGTGAATATCCGAGACCATGTACGAGAAGCTGACCCCTGTAGAGCGGGCTCAGGGCTCCCGGGACGGGATCACCCAGCTTGATCACACCCAGGAGTCTGTTGCTAGATGGGTCGATCACGGAAACCGTGTTGGATGTCTGATCGGCGGTATAAACACGGTCCCCGCTGGAGATGCGGACGTCCGGTCGCGACCACGGCACTTGCTGCGCGAACGCGCAGCCGGCGAGCCAGAGCGTGGGTAGGAGCTTCGTGAACTTCATGCTACTGGTCCTTTGCCGCCGAGGTGGGCAGTTTCCCAGCTTCTTTCTGACTAAGCCACAGCTTCATCAGCTCGATTTCTGATTCCTGGTCGGCAATAATCTCTTGCGCGAGCCTGCGCATCTGCGGATCTCTTCCGTGCGTCAGTTCCACCCTTGCCATGTCCAGCGCAGCTTGATGGTGTGGGAGCATCAGCCCGACAAAGTCCTCATCATCATTGCCGGTTGAGTGAACCGACGACATAGCGCTGTGCATGGCCAGCATGCTCTGCTGCAAACTGGACCAAGCCTGAGAACCAGCTGCCCCGTGCGAAGCACCGACTGAGTGCTTCGAGTGTCCCTGCGCCCCGTTCAAAGAAACCATGAGAATCACAAGAAGGAGCGACACGGCTCGTTGTCTTCCAAGCCGGGTGAGCCGCGTCGCCATTTTAGTTACAGTTTTCACAATTGCTCCGACGCCACGTCGTTGCCGCGTATTGCATTCAAAGTTGCAATCGTTCCTTTGCCTGCCGGTTTGTCGAATTGAAATCATGCGTTACCGGTATCATGGCGCGTAGTGAGTAAACACAAGATCGGTAGGTTTGGTCTGCTCGTGGCAGGGGAAGCAGGTCTGCATGAGTGCCTGGTCCCCGGGTTTGCCGTCGCCCGCGTTGAAATGACCGAATCCCCAGCCGCCGGTGGCAGCGTACTTCGCCGAATCTTTGACCATAAACTGTATGTTAGTCGGAATGCCGGGAACGAAAGATTGCGCCTGCCCGAAAACTTTGTTGTTTTCTTCCGATGAAGCATGACGGTAGTGCAAGGCAGCGATGATCGTTCCATCCGGGTAAGGAAGTTTCTTCTCGCGGTACGCCTTGATCGCCACATCGTTGCCCAGAATCGCGCCGAGGCTGTTGAGATTGCCTTCTTCGTGCGCCACGGAGATAACCGCCCAGTCGCGGTATCCGGCAGGGATCTGGCTTACGTAGATTGATTTAGCTTCTTCGCCAGCCTGCCCGGTGGAAGGCAAGAAAAAGACCGCGATGGAAGCCAGCGCTGCAAGGGTCAAAAAAGCAATCCGCTTCATGAAAGTGACTCCTTCGAGGAATTCGACCGCTTCGATCTGTTTACGCGGCGCTTTCGTCTCTCGCTGCGCCGTTGCGAGCTTCGATGGCTTTGACGGAATTCACGAACGCTTTTTCGAGGACACTCTTGCCGACGGTACCGACCACGAGTCCGAGCAGCTTCCCTTTCAAAGTTTTGCCGTCGCGCACCGTCACCAGGTCGATATCAGTCAAGCCGTCTGGGCGACGCTTGAACGTGTAAGTGTGCCCCGAAGCTCCTCCCCAGGTATTGGAGTCGGTCGTCGTGAGAACGACATGGTTGGGATCGGACCAGTCATAGTGGAGGCGTTCCCAGATGCCCTTCGATCCCTCTGTGACATCGGCCTCTGTGGCGCCACGACTATGCACCTTCATATACTCATCGGTGCTGTTGCCGAAGAGTTTTCCCCGGCCAGGCCCGAAGTCGGTAAGCCCGGAGATGTATTGCTCAGGCGTCAATTTGGTTGTTTCATGCAAATGGATCGTGGACATGTGTGCTCTCTTTCGTTTCTTTCAGACCCGGAGATTCTAAGCCTTTTCCTGACGCTCGCCGGCTCACGCCGCTCTCAAGCCGCGACCATCTGCTGCCCGCCGTCAATGTCGTAAGTTGCGCCAGTGAGGGCGGTGTTAATCATGATGTGTATGGCGAGCGCCGCTACGTCCGCCGGTCCCACCACACGTCCGATGGGAAGCGTTCCACGAAGCTGGTTGCGGCGTGCTTCGAGTTGATCGCCGAGAAGCTGCGCCGAAAGCGGAGTATCCACAAATCCGGCGGCGATGACGTTGACCCGCACCGGCGCGATCTCGAGCGCAAGCGTCTTTGCCATGGCCGGAACCGCGGCCGTCAGCGCCGAGATCATTGCGAACCCCTTCGCCACTTTACGTCCTCCGGTTCCGCTCATGAAAAGCAGCGTGCCGCCCGGCCGGACCCTATTTTGGGCATCACGAGCGATTTGAATCGGCAGCAACAGGTGGGCCTGGATTTCAGCGCGGGCTTTGTCGAAGTCGAATTCCGCGAGCGGGGCATAGTACGGGCCAGGCCCGGTTACCAGAACGTGATCGATCGGCGACGGCAGGTCATTGAAGAACTTTTCTAGGAGCTCGAAATCAGTAGCATCGAATGCGGCAGTGCGTTGCGCATCGACTTCCGCCGCCGCCCGCCGAAGACGCTCGGGGTCGCGCCCGGTGAGGACTACGTTCGCGCCTTCCGCGCGCGCGCTGCGGGCGGTTTCCAGCCCGATGCCGGCGCTTCCGCCGATGACCAGGACAGTTTGTCCGGCGAGTGCCTTTTCGCGTTCCATAGAAAAGATCCTTGCAGTGCTCATGGCTACTCCAGGTCAACACGATTGGCATGATTCCTCGTCGCTGTTTTAACGCAGCGACGAGGGCATGTCTTTACGCTGCGGCCTCTTTATTCTGCTCCACAAATGCCAGCAGATCGGCATTGATCTGCTCTGCGTGGGTAGTTGGCATCCCGTGCGGGAAACCCTTGTGCTGCCAACTGTCGGTGTGCCGCGGCCAGAGCTTCGGGGCGCCGATAAACCAACTCTTCAGGCCACTCGAGATAGTAGGCGCCGTTATGCTTAGCCTTCAACGCCCGAAACAATGCGTAGTCTTCCAGCCAATGCTGGTGTTGGGCGCGGAATTGGTCGTACTCGGGGCGGATGCGGCCGGAACATCTTCCCGCTTTAAAGCGCTTCCAGGCGATATCGAGCAGGCGGATTTTGAACGGAATGACCGCGTCGTAGTCAACAACGTCAGCAGGAAAGTGAGTCACGCAATCCTTCTCGGTTAGCAGATCATCCAGGATCAGGCTTCCGGGGCTAATCAGCATGTCATTTCCCGCAAATGACGACATCGGCTGATAGGGAGAATCGCCGTAGCCGGTTGGACCGAGCGGCAGCGACTGCCACCACCGCTGGCCAGCATCATGCAGACGGTTTATCCAAGAAAACGCCGACGACCCGAGATCGCCGATCCCGTAAGGGGACGGCAGAGATGTCAGGTGCAACAACAAACCGGATGCGCGGTACTCGGCGGGAAACGGTGGAACGTTAGCCGATTCGTCGTTGGCGGTCATCGACCAGCACCGGAGGCGAGAGCGTTGTTTACGATCTCCTGCGCTTCACCCAGAATCGCTTGCAGATGAGCTTCGCTTTTGAAACTCTCTGCATAGATTTTGTAGATGTTCTCAGTTCCCGACGGCCTCGCGGCAAACCAACCACTCTTGGCTGCGACCTTCAAACCGCCAATCGCAGCCTGGTTGCCTGGGGCTTTCGTTAGCTTTGCAGTGATGGGCTCGCCGGCAAGGTCTGATTCTTTGACCGCATCCGGCGAAAGTTTTTGCAGCTTTGCTTTTTGCTCGGGCGTGGCTGGCGCATCAATGCGCGTGTAATAAGGAGTACCGAACTCAGCAGTGAGTTCACGATAGTGCTCGCCGGGATCCTTGCCCGTGCGGGCAGTAATTTCTGCCGCGAGCAGTACCATGATCAGGCCATCTTTGTCCGTAGCCCATGCGGTCCCGTTATGGCGCAGGAAGCTTGCTCCGGCGCTTTCTTCCCCGCCGAAACAGAAGGAACCGTCAACCAGTCCCGGCACAAACCACTTGAAGCCCACGGGCACTTCAGACAACCGACGTCCGAGTTTACCTACGACCCTATCTATCATGCTGCTGCTGACCAGCGTCTTTCCGACGATGACATCCTGCCGCCAATTCGGCCGGTGCGTGAGCAAGTACCAGATTGCTACCGCGAGATAGTGGTTGGGGTTCAGCAGACCGACTGTTGGACTTACGACTCCGTGCCGGTCAGCGTCAGTATCGTTGCCGAAAGCCAACTGGAACTTGTCTTTCAATCCGACAAGCCTGGCCATCGCATACGGACTGGAGCAGTCCATGCGAATCTTGCCGTCATGATCGACGGTCATGAATGAGAACGTGGGATCAATTTTCTTGTTAACTACATCGATTTCGAGTCCGTAGATCGAATTAATCGGCTCCCAATACGGCAGCGAAGCTCCGCCAAGTGGATCTGCTCCGAGCTTCAAGTGGGCTGCGCGGATCGCGTCCATGTCCACCACATTTTTCAGATCTCGGACGAACGGAAAAACGAAGTCTTCCTGGTGCGTGGTGGCTGCGCGAATGGCTTTCTCGAATGAAACCCGCTTTACATCCTTATTGCCACACCGCAATAAATCGTTGGCCCGATTTTGCACCCAGCCGGTTACATCCGTATCGGCAGGGCCGCCGTTGGGTGGGTTGTACTTGAAACCACCATCTTCAGGAGGATTGTGCGAAGGAGTAATCACGATTCCGTCGGCGAGATGTTGCTTGCGCCCGCGGTTGTAAACCAGAATTGCGTGCGAGATGACAGGAGTAGGAGTTACGCCATCATTTTCCTGGATGATGGTTTCAACTCCGTTCGCCGCGAGCACTTCGAGGGCGGTGCGCTGCGCCGGCTCGGAAACCGCGTGCGTGTCCTTACCCATATACAGAGGACCATCGATTCCCTGCCCTTTGCGGTACTCGCAAATCGCTTGAGTGATTGCCACAATGTGGGCTTCAGTGAAAGTGCCGTGAAGCGCGGAGCCACGATGTCCGCTGGTGCCAAATGCCACAAGTTGGTTGCGATCGTTCACGTCGGGTTTGCGATCGTAGTAATCCTTCTGCAGGCGCGCTGGGTCGATCAGCATTTCTTTTGGCGCTGGTTTGCCTGCCAGCGGCGAAATCTTCGCGCCTGCTGCAACGGATGGCTTCTCTAAGGTATGGGGCATGGTTCTGCCTCCCAGATTTCAGTTGCGTACTCGTGAATTGTGCGGTCGCTGGAGAATTTTCCTGAACTAGCTACATTCAGGATCGCTTTGCGTGCCCACTCCGCGGGATTGGCATACAGATCGCCAAGGCGATCCTGGGCCTGAACATAAGACGTGAGATCAGCGAGGTGCATGTAGTGATCACCGTTCGTGAGCAACGTGTCGCGGATGGGGGCAAAGGTCCCCGGCTCATAACGGCTGAAGTAATCCGAGAAGATCAGATCCAGAGCTGCTCGCGTCTCTGGCTCATGTTCGTAGTGCCAGTGCGGGTTGTACCAGGCCTGGCTAGTCTGAACTTCCTCGACCGTCAGCCCGAACAGGAACAGGTTTTCTTTGCCTGCTTCCTCCGCCATCTCGATGGTCGCGCCGTCGAGGGTACCTACGGTCAACGCTCCGTTCATCATGAATTTCATGTTGCTGGTTCCGCTGGCTTCGTATCCAGCGGTCGAGATCTGGTTCGAGACATCGCTTGCCCGAATCAGCCGTTCCGCCAGTGAAACATTGTACTCAGGTAAAAAGACAACGTTGATGCGGCCACGCACAATCGGGTCGCCATCGATCGTGCCTGCGAGACTATTGATGAATTTGATGATGAGTTTCGCGAGCTTGTAAGCGGGGGCCGCCTTGCCTGCAAAAAGGAACGTTCGCGGTGGCATCTCCATGTTCGGATTTTCCCGCAGCCGGTTGTAACAAACGATGATTCGCAGGGCGTTCAGCAATTGCCGCTTGTATTCGTGAATGCGCTTGACCTGGCAGTCGAAGACCGACTCGGGATCGACGACTTGCCCGGATGTGGCTTTTAACCAATCCGCAAATTTCTTTTTCGCTTCGCGCTTCGAGGCCAGAAATGATTCTTGAAAACCGGAATCCCCGGCCAAAGGCTTCAACTTGCTGAGCTGGCTTAAGTCAGTGATCCACTTGTCGCCGATTGCTTCGGTGATGGCAGCGGAGAGGTCCGGATTCGCCTCCAGCAGCCAGCGGCGCGGCGTGACGCCGTTGGTCTTGTTGCTGAACCGCTCGGGGAACATCTCGGCTAAGTCTTTGACCGTCGTCGTCCGCAATAGCTTCGAATGGACAGCTGCGACTCCGTTAGTGCTATGCGAGCCGACGATCGCGAGGTTCGCCATCCGAATTTTTCGTGAAGGCTTTTCTTCCACCAGGCTGACGCGCTCGATGCGGCCGTCATCGCCCGGGAATCGCACACGAACTTCGTCGAGCAAACGGCGATTGACCTCATAAATAATTTCCAACTGCCGGGGAAGAAGAGTCTCAAACCACGCTGCCGGCCATTTCTCAAGGGCCTCCGGCAGCAAGGTGTGGTTGGTGTAGGCCAGAGTTTTCCTGGTCAGGTCCCACGCCTCGTCCCAGCCGAGGTGTGCATCATCGAGCAGGATGCGCATCAATTCGGCGACGGCCATTGATGGATGTGTGTCATTCAGCTGAATGGCAGCCTTTTGCGGCAACTTTGCCCAATCCGTATTGTGGCGGAGGAAGCGGCGGACTAAATCGGCCAGCGAACAAGCCACCAGGAAGTATTCCTGCATGAAGCGCAGCCCCTGTCCGGCGGTTGTCGAGTCATCGGGATAGAGCACGCGAGTAAGCGATTCCGCTTCGAGGGTTCCGGCCAGCGCGCCAATAAAATCGCCCATCCCGAATTCCTGAAAATCAAAATAGTCGGGCACGGCCGCAGCCCAAAGCCGGAGCGTATTAATCGTTCTTCCTCCGTAGCCGACCACCGGGCGATCAAAAGGAATTCCGAACAAGCTCGATGGGCGATTGGGAATGACCTCGAGATGGCCATCGCGCAACTTAAAACTGCAATTGAGCTTGATCTCTACTCTCTCGTGGTGCCGGCATATCTCCCAGGGATCACCGTCCCGCAACCAGTTGTCAGGATTCTCCTGTTGCCAGCCGTTCACGAATGATTGCCGAAACATGCCGTACTCGTAGCGGAGACCATAACCCATCGCCGGAAGTTGCATGGTAGCCATTGAGTCAAGAAAACAGGCCGCCAGACGGCCCAAACCGCCGTTTCCCAAACCTGCATCCGGCTCCTGTTCGATCAGTTCAAGCCAATCGATTCCCTTTTCCCGGACAACATCCGTTACAACAGGATCGAGCAGCAGATTTGTAACGTTATTAGCTAGCGACCGTCCAAGGAGGAACTCCAGAGACAAGTAGTAGATGCGTTTTGGATTCTGTTGCTCATAGGTTTTCTTGGTTTCGACCCAGCGCTGCGAGAGGATGTCGCGTACAGAATGGGCAAACGCTTCGAAGCGTTCGCGGGCACTGGCTACCTTGGGATCGATTGCACGGTCGAAGACCAGGTGTCGTTCGTAGATCGCGCCTTTGGTCTCGGCAAAACGAAATGCCTCGCCGTCGTATCGACTGAGAAGCTCGACTGTGCCCTGCGACTTCTGCAAGGGAACGATTTTGGGAGTATCTGAGCGTGGGACTGGTTTTGTACTCATAATATGTTCTCTCAATCCGAATATCGTAGAGCGATTGGTATTAAAGGTCAGTAAACGCCACAATTCCTAGCGCGTTTTCAGCCAGGTTCCCACGTGGCGGTCGTCGTTCCATAACCGTACCGTTGGCCGGGAAAGATTGTGCTCATAACCCAGCGCGCTCAAGCTGGCAGGATTCAGCACAAAATATCTGCCTCCGGTGGCGCCCAGGCCAAGCCAGCATGCAGTTAACACGCGAATGAAGTGTCCGCTGGAAAAAAGCAACACATCGCCTGAGATGCTTCTAATACGTTGAACCACACGATCCGCGCGTTCGCCGATTTGTTGTGGCGATTCGCCTCCCGGGCAACCATCACGAAATAAGTCCCAGTCAGGACGCTGTTGAAGAATTTGCGCGGAGGTCAACCCTTCGTACTTGCCGTAATTCCATTCCACCAGGTCAGGATCGGTTTCTGCCACCGCTCCAAATCCGGCGAGTTCGCAGGTTTTCGAAGCGCGTTGCAACGGACTGGTAAATACTCTCGCAAACGTCATTCCCCTCAGCCGCTCTCCCAGCCGTACAGCATTGCGTTCGCCATCCGGGGTCAGGGGCAGATCGGTGAGGCCAGTGTGCTGGCCGGAGTGGGTCCACGCGGTATTCCCGTGTCG
>Ga0310810_10004229_pt1 | contig 15838 bp, 11 predicted proteins | sample NCmetagenome_FD_207641 | JGI IMG/M metagenome (GOLD analysis project Ga0310810, IMG submission 207641) | Soil microbial communities from experimental microcosm in Duke University, North Carolina, United States - NC | ecosystem: Engineered > Artificial ecosystem > Soil microcosm > Unclassified ...
GCCTCGGTCTCGCCGAGCGAGGTGTCGTCGTTGCCGACCAGGGTGTCGCCGAACGCGCCCTCGACGAGCGCGCGCACGACCGGATCCTCGCCGAAGCCGGCGCACACCGTCGCGGTCTGGCTCATGCCGTCGAGGATCGAGAGCGGCTCGTCGTCGATCGAGACGAACCACGGGCCGGCCGAGCGCAGGTGATCGAACACCGGCGGCTTCTTCTCCTTCGCGACGCGATCGCCGGCGTAGAGGCGCGCGAGCCACTTCTCCGACAAGGGCAAGCGTCCGCCGGAAGGCTTGTGCATCGCCATCGGGCGCGGCAGATCGATCAGCGTGCGCGCCGCCTCTTCCTGCTCCTCCGCGGCGTGCTGCGCCTCGAGCCGATCGAGATCGGGCGCGGGGACGAGCGGCGCGAGGTGCGGGTGGACCGCGACCGCGCCGAGCACGTTCTCGAGCACCGCGACCGGCGCGACCGTGTTGCGGTGCGCCCACGCGCCCGCCGGGCGATAGTTGCCCGACTTCCCGACGCCGCCGAACGGCAGCTTCGGGCTGGCGAGGTTGGTCGAACGGTTGCGGTTCAAGATGCCCGACTGGGTGTCGCGATAGATCCGATCGAAGCGCTCCTCGCTCGCGGTGAAGACCGCGTTCGCGAAGCCGTACGGCGACGAGCGCATGACCGCGATCGCCTCTTCGTCGGAGTCGACGATCTCGACCGAGAGATCCGGACCGAAGACCTCGACGTCGGTGTAGCCGGGGATCTCGTGCGTGCCGTCGGGCAGCTTGTGCAGCGAAGCGGTGCGGTAGTAGCCGCCGGGCAGGCGCGCGCCCGGCACGATCGCCTCGGCGCCGCCCTTCACCGCCGCCGCCAACGCGCGCTCGACCTTGTCGCGCGCGTGCTCGTTGACCAGCGGGCCCGCGAACACCGACGGATCGTCCGGGTGCCCGTACTTCAAGCTCTCGGCGACCTTGCGCAAGGCGTCGATGAACGGCGCCGCGACCTTGCGATGCACCAGCACGCGATCGGTGCACGTGCAGCGCTGGCCCGCCGAGAGATAGCCGCCGACCGCGACCTCGTGGACCGCCTGCCGCAGGGCGCAGTCGTCGAGGACGATCGACATGTTCTTGCCGCCCATCTCGAGCGCGACCAGGAGCTCGGGGCGATCGAGCGCCGCCTCCAAGATGCGCCGGCCGACCGGCCACGATCCCGTGAAGCAGAGGCCGCGCACGAGCGGGTGCTGCACGAGCGCGGCGCCGACCGCGCCGGTGCCCTGCACGAGGTTGAACACGCCGGGCGGGATGCCCGCGGCCTCCGCGCACTCGGCGTAGCGCTGGCCGGCGAGCGGCGACAGCTCGGTCGGCTTGACGATCACCGCGTTGCCCGTGAGCAGCGCGGGGATCACGTGCGCGTGACATAGATGTAGCGGGAAGTTGAACGGGCCGATCACGGCGACCACGCCGAGCGCGTGGTACTTGAGCTTCTCGGACGGCGCGCCGGGCACCGGCCCTTCCTTTAGATCCGTCTCGATCGCGCCGCGCGCCAGATCGAACCGGTTGAGCAGCGTCTGGACCTCGGTCTTCGCTTCGGTCCGGATCTTGCCGGTCTCGAGGACGATCGCCTCGGCCAGATCCGCGGCCCGCGCGGCGAGCTGTTCCTTGAACTTCGCGAGGATCGCGACGCGTTCCCCGAAGGATCGACGCGCCCAGGCGGGCTGCGCCGCGGCGGCGGCCTTGGCCGCCTGATCGACCGAATCGACGTTCCAGCCGGTCTCGAACACGACCGCGCCGTCCGCCGCCGGGTTCCGCGAGATCAGCGCCTGACCTTGAGGGGAGATCCAGGCGCCACCGATGAAGTTGCCACGCGCTAGCACCGCCGTGGAGTACCCGGGCCCATGGGCGGGGTCAAGCACAGGTCCGGCTTCCATCTGTGATCTCCCACCCTTGCGCACCGCGTCGCCACCGCCCCCGTCGCGCGCAACCCCCGGCTTCTGCTACAAAAGGCCCGGAGACTCGTGGCGTCCATCGTTTTCCTTGCCGGTCCGAATGCCGGCCGCCGTTACAAGCTCGCGGACGGTGACTACGTCATCGGCCGTCGGTCGGACTGCCAGGTGTTCGTCCCGGACATGCGCGTCTCGCGTCAGCACGCGCGCATCCGTCGAGAGAACGGACGCTTCTGGATCGAGGATCTCGGCTCGAACAACGGGACCTACGTCAACGGCAACCGGATCCAGCAGGCGAGCGATCTGCGCCACGAGGACGAGATCACGATCGCGAACAACCGCATCCGCGTCGAGATGCCGGAGACGACCACCGGCCGCGCCAAGAGCGAAGGCTTCGATTCGCACGTGACGATCGTCGACGTCGGGCAGAGCTCGGCGGTCTTCAAGGCGCGCGACGACAGCGGCGACAAGATCCTGCGCACGTCGGGGATCATGTCGATCACCGACGGCACCGGCGGCCGGCTGGTCGAGCGCAAGCTGGCCGCGCTGTCGTCGATCCTCGAGGCGGCGGCGAACACGCCCGATCCCGATCAGCTGATGGAGCGCGTCGTCGATTCGCTGCTCGAGATGTTCCCGCAAGCGGAGTCGGTCGGCGTGCTCGTGCAGGACGAGCGCACCGGCGAGCTGCGCGTGCAGTCGCAGCGCCATCGCAAGAAGCAGTTCGGCGGCGAGCTGCGCGTGCCGGGCACGATCATCGATCACGTCGTCGCGGATCGCCGCGGCGTCTTGCTCGGCGAGCAGACCGGCCAGCACGCGGCGGTCAGCGCGGATGCGATCGGCTCGCGCATGGGCGCGCCGCTGCAAGCGCACAACGTGCAGTACGGCGTGATCTACGTCGAGTCGAAGGGCGCGCTGTTCAAGCAGGAAGACGTCGATCTGCTCGGCGCGACCGCGGCGCAAGCGGCGCTCGCGATCCACGCGTTCCGCGTGCAGGGCCAGCTGCAGCGGCGCCAGCGGCTCGAGCGCGATCTGCGCGTCGCGCGCCAGATCCAACGCTCGCTGCTGCCGGCGCAGCCGCCGAACGTCGTCGGGCTCGACTTCGCGATCCACTACGAGCCCGCGTATCAGATCGGCGGCGACTTCTACGACTTCATCTGGCACGACCAGTCGCACCTGGCGCTCGCGGTCGGCGACGTCGCGGGCAAGGCGATCAGCGCCGCGCTCTACATGGCGCGCCTGACCTCGGAGCTGCGCTCGCGCGCCGGCATCTCGCGCACGCCCGCGCGCCTGCTCCGCCGCGTGAACGACGAGATGGTCAAGCTCGGCGACGACGGCATGTTCGCGACGCTCGTCTACGCGATCTACGATCTCGAGACGCGCCAGCTCGTGTTCACCAACGCGGGCCACTGCGTGCCGCTCCTGCGCCGCGGCGATCGCGTCTTCCCGCTGCACGCGGATCGCGCGCACGTGCCGCCGATCGGCGTCGTGCCCGAGCTCGAAGTCGGCGAGGCGCGCGTGCAGCTGCAGTCGGGCGACATGTTGATCCTGTGCTCGGACGGCGTGTACGAAGCGCGCGATCCGCGCGGCAACGAGTACGGCCTCAAGCGCCTGTCGCGGCGCATCCGCACCGCGCGCGGCAACGCGGAGGACGTCGTGAAGGCGGTCCTGCAAGACGTCGACAGCCACGTCGCCAACGCGCCGCAGGCCGACGACATGACCTTGGTCGCGATGGCGATCGACGAGCGCCGCGCGAAGCGCCGCACGTCGACGATCCCCGGCATCGGCCCGGAGAACGGGACCTCGCGGCCGGCGACGATCCCCGAGCCGGGCACGCCCAACGGCCCGGCCGACGCTGCCGATTCCGATCCGCACGGGTAGACTTCCGCATGGGCCTCGCGCCGCGCACGTACACGCTCCGCTCGGGCGATGCCGGCGTGCTCGTCACCGCGACGGTGCCGCCGGAGTGGACCGAGACGATCGAGCCGACCTGCGTGCGTTTCGGCGTGCCGTCGGCGGGCGGGCGCGGCCCGGGCCTGACGCTCGTCCGCGCGTGGGGCGACGACGAGCGCACGCGGCTCGCGTGGGTGCTCTCGCAGCAGTTCGGATCGGATCTGCCCGCGGCCTCGCAGCTCGACCGCGGCGGCCGCCTCTGGGTCGTGCACCGGCGCCCGACCGGGCACGTCCACGCGCGGGTCTACGTGCCGGCGGAGGCGATCGGCGGCTTCCTCGTCGGGGCGATCAGCCTCGGGCCTTCGCAATCCGCGCACTTGGCCGAGATGGAGCCGGTGCTGGATACCGTGCGCGTGGCGTGACTGGGTCTTGCAACCCCGCGGGCGCTGTGCCATAAAGCCGTCCCCGCGCACCGGGAGCACTACCATGGCGAAGAAAGGCAAGTCGGGCCGCGAGCTCATCCGTCTGGTGTCCACGGCCGACACCGGGTTCTTCTACGTCACGTCGAAGAACCGCAAGCGGACCCCCGACAAGCTCGTGCTGAAGAAGTACGACCCCGTCGTGCGCAAGCACGTCGAGTTCAAAGAATCCAAGATCTGAGAAGGGTCTGAGAGGCGATCATGTCTCGCGTCTGCCAAGTCACCGGCAAGGCCCCGCTCATGGGGTCGAACGTCAGCCACTCGAACCGCCACACCAAGAAGCGCTTCGAGATCAACCTGCGCGACAAGCGCTTCTGGCTCGAAGACGAGAAGCGCTGGATCACGCTCCGCGTCTCGGCGCGCGGCATGCGCACGATCGACAAGCTGGGGCTCGCCAAGGTCGTCGCCGACCTGCGCAGCCGCGGCGAGAAGATCTGATCCCGGCGGATGCCGCCGCGAAGCGGGGCAGCGCCGAGGCCGAAGGCCGAGCCGAGCCCGAAGGGCGAGGACGCGGGGAAGCACCCCGAGCGGCGGCTGGGATCAACGCGGCCGCGAGCTCTCACGAAGAGCCTCGCGGCCGTGATCGTTTTCGGCGCGGGCGGATGTCCCGCGCCCGCGCGGCCGCAGGTGAAGGACCTGCCCGGGTGGAGCGCGCAGGTGACCGCGGCGTCGACGTGCACCGTGCGCGCGACCTCGGTCGATCCGGGCGGCGCCGTCCGCGCGACCTTCGGACATCGCGGCGCTTTGACGATCGCGGGGACCGCGATCCCCGATGCGGGCGGTGATACCGCGACGATCGTCGGCTTCGATCACGAGCGCGTCGCGTGGAGTCGGTCGCTGCTGGGATCTCCCGGCCCGATCGATGCCGCGGGCGCGAACGTCGTCACCGCGATGGGCGCGACCGGATCGATCCAGCTCGACGGTAAGCCGCTCGCGATCCGCGGCACGCCCGGCGCGGTCGCGATCGCGCTCGACGCGAAGACCGGCGTGACGAAGTGGGCGGTCGGGCTTGGCGCGACCTCGTGGGCGCAGGTCTCCTCGATCGCAGGGCTCGACGGTGGCGACGTCGCGATCGGCGGATCGTTCGAGGGCACGCTGCGCGTCGGCGGATCGGTGGTCACGAGCGGCGGCGCCGCCGACGGCTTCGTCGCGCGGCTCGGGCCGGCCGGCGAGGTGCGCTTCCTCGTGCGCGTCGGCGGTGAGGGCGCGGACGGCGTCGCGGGCGTCGCCGCGTCCGGAGACAAGGTCGCGGTCGCGGGCACCTTCACCGGCAACATCGACTTCAAGGGCGTGCCGCTCGACGCGCAGAAGCCGGAGCTGCCGTTCGCCGACGGCTTCGTCGCGATGCTCGACGCGAGCGGCACCGTCGCGTGGGCGCGCGCGTTCGGCAGCCCGCAACCCGAGCAGGTCGCGGGCGTCGCGGTCACGCGCGGCGGCACGATCGCGGTCGCCGGCACCGTGCGCGACGTGGCGTACGTCGGCGCGTCCGCGGCATCGATCACCGCCGGCGGCGTCGAGGACTGGAGCGGGCACGGCATCGCCGACGCGCTGGTCGCGATGTGGGGCCCGTCCGGCGAGCCGGTCGGCTCCGCGCTCCTCGGCGGCCCCGACTACGACGGCGCGCGCGCGATCGCCGCGCGCGACGACGAGATCCTGGTCGGCGGCTGGTTCTCCGGCGCCGCCGACTTCGCGAGCAAGACGTTCCACGCCGGCGGCGGCGACGACGCCTTCGTCGCCGTGTTCGACGATCACGCCCACGAGCTGCGCGCCTCGATCCTCGCCGGCGACGGCCGCGAAGACATCTCCGCCCTCGCCGCCTCGCCGGCGGGCTACGCCGCGGGACTCGCCTTCACGACGTCTGCGACCTTCGACAACACGACGCTCGCGAGCCCCGCGGATCCCGCGGGCGGCTGTGCGGTCGTGTTCCGCCCGAGATGACGACCTCCGTCCTCCGACTTCCGTCCTCCGTGGGATCTGAGATCCGGTAGACGGAAGCCGGTAGACGGAGGTCGATCTCTCAGTCAGTCCAGGGAACTTTGGCGGCCGGGAAGTTCAGGTAGAACCACCAGCCGACGACGCCGTTGTTGGTGTCCTTGTCGGAGTACGACGGGCAGGCGTTCTTGCCGCCGGCGAGCAGCTCGGAGAGCGGCTTGCCGCCGACCAGCGGGAACGTGTTCGGGATGATCGTCGTGTCGGCGTCGGCCTCGCTGATGAAGCCCATCAGCAGGCCGTTGGTCAGCGAGGTCGCCGGCGTGCCGACGTAGGTCGCCGCGATGCGCGCGTCGTGCAGCGTGATGGGGATGCCGCCGAGGTTGATCGTGAACGTCGACGGCGTCGTCACGAAGCACGGCCCGGTCGGGTTCGTGATCGCCGGCGTGTAGCCGTGCGTCGTGCCCGCGATCGCGGACAGGCACTGGCCCGCGCTCATGTTGGTCGCGGTCAACATCTGCGTCGTGCCGGTGCCGGTCGAGCACATCGTCGACGACATCGGCGACGTGCAGTCCGCGAAGTGCACCTCGACCGGCGACGTCGGATCGTTCTGCGACAGCGGGCGGAACACGAGGACGATCGAGAGATCGAGCAGCGTGTCGGCGTCGTTGCCGTCGGTCTGGATGCTCGTCTGCAGCGCGCTGTTCACCGCGAAGCCGGCGAGCTGCGTGTCGGTGACGTCGCGGCAGCCGATGAAGTTCACGAACACGTGCGGATCGCGCAGATCGAGATCGGAGAAGCGGAACGCGGTCGCGAGGACGACCGTCTTGCACATGTCGCAGCCGTCGTTGGGATCGGTGTTGCCGTCGTCGCACTGCTCGGTGCCCTCGACGACCTTGTTGCCGCACACCGGTTGGCAGTCGTTGTCGTTGTTCGCGTTGGCGCCGGCGGGGCAGCAGCCGTCGCCGTTCTTCGGCATCGTGATCGCGGTGAACGTGCACTTCGCCTGGCACGTGCCCGCCGACGACAGCGTGTCGGTCGTGCACGTGTCGTTGTCGTTGCAGCTCGTCGGACACTTGCCGGTGCCGTTCTGGATCGCGGTGTCGCACGTCTCGCCGGTCTCGACGACGCCGTTGCCGCACGTCACGCTGCAGTCGGTGTCGGTGTTGTGGTTCGCGCCCTGCGGGCAACAACCGTCGCCGTTCTGCGGCTGCGTGATCGTCGTGTGCATGCACGCCGCCTGGCAGGTGCCGCCCGAGAGCAGCGTGTCGGTCGTGCACGCGTCGCTGTCCACGCACGAGGTCGGGCACGCGCCCGGATCGCCCGCGGCGATCGCGGTGTCGCAGAGCTCGCCGCTCTCGACGACGCCGTTGTTGCAGGTCGGGCTGCAGTCGTTGTCGGTGTTCGCGTTCGCGCCGGTCGGGCAGCAGCCGTCGCCGTCCATCGGCACGACGATCGGCGTGTTGATGCACTCCGCTTGGCAGTCGGAGCCCGACAGCGTGTCGGTCGTGCACGCCATGCCGTCGTCGCAGCTGGTCGGACACGAGCCGCTGAGGCCGGTGTCGCACTTCTCGCCGGCGGCGCTGTCGACGACGCCGTTGCCGCACGTGAAGTGACAGCTCGAGTCGCAGACGAGATCGGTCTCGCTGTTGCCGTCGTCGCACTGCTCGCCGGTCTCGACCTTGTTGTTGCCGCACACGGCTTGGCCGAGCGCATCGACGGGGCTCGCGTCGGGCTCGGATGACTTGCTTCCTCCGCACGCGACGGCGAAGAGCACGCAGACCACGAATGCGCGCATGAGTGACCTCCCGAAGTCACTCTACGCGCGTCGATCCGAATTTGGTCTGACCGATGATTACACTTCGAGCAGCAGCCGCTCGGGCGCTTCGAGTCGCTCTTTCACGGCAACCAGAAACGATACGGCCTCACGTCCGTCGACCACGCGATGATCGTAGGAGAGCGCGACGTACATCATCGGCCGCACCTCGACGCGATCCTCGACGACGACGGCGCGCTTCACGATGTTGTGCATGCCGAGGATGCCGGTTTGCGGGTAGTTGAGCAGCGGCGTCGACATCATCGAGCCGTAGATCCCGCCGTTGGTGATCGAGAAGGTGCCGCCGGTGAGATCGTCGATCGCGAGCTTCGCGTTGCGCGCCTTGTCGGCGAGCACACCGATTCCTTTCTCGATGTCCGCGAGGGAGAGCGTGTCGCAGTTGCGCAAGACTGGGACAACGAGGCCCTTGGGCGTCGAGACCGCGATGCCGAAGTCGTAGTGCTTCTTGTAGACGATCTGGTGGCCGCTCATCTCGGCGTTGATGCCGGGCCACAGCTTCGCGCCGGCGACGCACGCCTTCACGAACAGCGACATGAAGCCGAGCTTCACGCCGTGCTGCTTCTCGAACGTCTCCTTGTAGCGCGCGCGCAGCGCCATCACCGCGCTCATGTCGATCTCGTTGAAGGTCGTGAGCGACGCGGTCTCGTGCTGCGCCTGCACGAGGCGCTCGGCGATGCGCTTGCGGAGCGGCGACATCGTGACGACGTCGTCGCCGGGGCGGATGTCGAGCTCGCGATCGGGCGCGGGCGTGGCTGCGGGCGACGCGGAGCTGCGGCCGTTGGTCGGGATCGGGATCGATCCTGATTCGCGCGCGTGCATGCGTTGCGACGGCGGCAGCTTGAGGAGCGCGTCCTTGTCGACCTTGGCTTCGACGCGCGGCGCGGCCGCGGGCGCCGCGGAGACCTGAGGGCCGGGCATGGGCACGGGCACGGGTTTCGGAGCGGCAGGCGCGGGCGCGGGCGCGGGCTTGGACGGGGTCGTGCCCGCGGCGCCGGCGTTGACCGTGCCGACGACGTCGCCGACCTTCACCGTCTCGCCTTCTTTGGCCTTCACCTCGGCGAGCGCGCCCGCTTCGGGCGCCGGAATCTGCACGGTGATCTTGTCGGTCTCGAGCTCGACCACCGGCTCGTCCTTCGCGATCGACTCGCCGACGCTCTTGAGCCACTTCGCGATCACCGCCTCCGTGATCGATTCGCCCAGCGGGGGGACTCGCAGATCAGCCATGGGACTCTACCTTCTCACCTTCGAACGTCTGCCGCATCAAGCGCTGGTGCTCGAGCACGTGGGCCTTGTGTGAACCGGTCGCCGGGCTCGCGCTCTCGTCGCGCGAGACACACCTCACGTGCAGCGATCGCTCCCGCAGCGCCGCGCGCAGCCGCGGCGTGATGAACGTCGCCGCGCCCATGTTCGCCGGCTCGTCCTGCACGAACACGACGTCCTGCACGTGCGGGTACATCGCGATCGCCGCCGCCGCCCTCTCCGGGTACCAGGGATAGAGCTGCTCGAGGCGCACGATCGCGGTGGCGTCGTCGTTGCGCTGCTTCCGCTCCTCGACGAGCTCGTAATAGATCTTGCCGGTGCAGTAGACCGCGCGCTTCACCTTCGCCGCGTCGGCGGTCGCGTCGGGGATCACGCGCTGGAAGGTGCCGGTCGTCAGCTCGTCGATCGACGACGCCGCCGCGGGCAAGCGCAGCAAGCTCTTCGGCGTCATCACGATCATCGGCTTGCGCCACGGACGCAGCACCTGGCGTCGCAACAGATGGAACATCTGCGCGGGCGTCGTCGGCTGGCAGACCTGCATGCAGTCTTCGGCCGCCGATTGCAGGAAGCGCTCGAGGCGCGCGCTCGAGTGCTCGGGCCCCTGCCCTTCGAAGCCGTGCGGCAGGAGCAGCACGAGGCCCGACAGCCGGTTCCACTTGTCCTCGGACGCGACGATGAACTGATCGATGATCACCTGCGCGCCGTTCGCGAAGTCGCCGAACTGCGCTTCCCACATCACGAGCGCGTCGGGGTAGTCGAGCGAGTAGCCGAACTCGAACCCGAGCACGCCGGCCTCCGAGAGCGGCGAGTCGTAGATGCGGCACTGCCCTTGATCGTGGTGCAGATGTCCGAGCACGAGGTGCTCGGCGCCGGTCTTGATGTCGGTGATCAGCGCGTGCCGGTGCGAGAACGTGCCGCGCGCGCAGTCCTGGCCGCTGAGCCGCACGTTGGTGCCCTGCCAGAGCAGCGATCCGTACGCGAGCAATTCGCCCATGCCCCAGTCGAGCGGTCGCTCGCCGCGTCCCATCTGCGCGCGCTGCTCGAGGAGGCGCACGACTTTCGGGTGCGGCGTGAAGCCGGGCGGCGGCGTCGCGATCGACTTCGAGATCGCCTCGAGCAGATCGCGCGACACGCCGGTCTCGGCGTCGGGCACCTCGCGCGCGGGACCGCCGCGATAGCCGCGCCACAAGCCGGTCAACGCGGGCGCGCGCGGCCGCTGGGTCGCGCCCTTCGCCGCCTCGAGCTCGGCCTCGAGCGCGATGTTGCGCGCGTCGGCCATCGCGGTGCGCTCCGGCGCCGACACGACGCCCTCGTCCTCGAGCCGCTTGCCGTACGTGACGACGACCGACTCCTTGTGCTGGATGCGGTCGTACATGAGCGGCTGCGTGAACGACGGCTCGTCCATCTCGTTGTGGCCGTACTTGCGATAGCAGTACATGTCGATGACGACGTCGGAGGCGAACTGCGCGCGGTACTCCATCGCCATCTCGACGACCTGCGCGACCGCGTCGAGATCCTCGCCGTTCACGTGCCAGATCGGGCACTCGATCATCTTCGCGACGTCGGTGCAGTACGCGGTCGAGCGCTGCTCCTGCGGCGACGCGGTGAAGCCGACCTGGTTGTTGACGATCACGTGCAGCGTGCCGCCGGTGCGATAGCCCGGCAGGTTCATCAGGTTGAGCGTCTCGGGCACGAGGCCCTGGCCCGCGAACGCGGCGTCGCCGTGGACGAGCACGCCGAGCACGCGGCGGTGCTCGACGTCGCCGTGCCGCGTCTGCTTCGCGCGCACGCGCCCGATCACGACCGGATCGACCGCCTCGAGGTGGCTCGGGTTGAACGACAGCGACACGTGCATCGCGTTGCCGAACCGATCGACGCGATCCGACGAGTAGCCGAGGTGGTACTTGACGTCGCCGCCGCCGAGCGAGCTCTCCGGATCGATGTCCTCGAACTCCGCGAAGATGTCGCGCGCGGCGCGGCGCAGCACCTGCTCGAGCGCGGTCAGGCGCCCGCGGTGGCTCATGCCGATCACGGTCTCGATCGCGCCGAGGCGCGCGCCGTGGGTCAGCGCGAGATCGAGGAGCGGGATCAGGCCCTCGCTGCCCTCGAGCGAGAACCGCTTGGTGCCGGGATACTTCACGTGGCAGAAGTGCTCGAACGCCTCGCTGTTGATCAGGAGCTCGAGCATCCGCTTGCGCGTGTCGGGATCGGGAGGATGCGACGCGCGCGTCTCCATGCGCTGCGACAGCCACGACCGCCGGCCCGGCGACGGCACGTGCATGAACTCGAGGCCGATCGTGCCGCAGTAGGCGCGGCGCAGGTACGCGAGCACGTCGCGCACGGTGCCGCGCGGCAGGCCGTGCACGCCGGTCGGTCCGAGATCGCGATCGAGATCCGCGTCGCTGAAGCCCCACGACTCCGGCTCGAGCTCGGGCACTCGGCTCGGCTCGAGGAGGCCGAGCGGATCGAGGTGCGCGTGGAAGTGACCGCGCGAACGATACGCGTTCACCAGCGGGAAGACGCTCGGCGCGGCGACCAGCGGCGCCATCGTGGTCGCGCTCATCCGATCGCGGCGCGCGGGCGCGGCGGGCAGGCTCGGCACCGGCGCGGCGATCGCGTGGCCGTTGCCGCCGTTCGACTTCGAACCCTGGCCGTTGGTCGGCTTCGCGGCGCCGTTGCCGCCGCCTTCTCCGTCTTCGCCGAGCATCTCGCGCCAGCTCGGATCGACCGCGCCGGGGTCCGCGAGGAACTTCTCGTAGATCTCGTCGACGAACCCGAGCGATCCAGCCAGCTCTAGTACATCGCGTTCCATGGACCGCGGAGTGTAGTCCTGAACACGCGTCTACACCACCGCGAGCCGCCATCCGCGTACCATGGTGCAGGCATGCGTTGCGCGCGCCCCGCTCTGCTCCTCGCGCTGAGCTCGGTCGCATGCGGATCGCGCGAGAACGCGCCGCCGCGGCCCATCGACGCGACCCGCGTGTGCGACGGAACGATCGCCCCTCCACCGGAGGCGTTGGTGCTGCGCGTCGACGACCCCGCCGGAGCGACCCACGCGCATGCGCTCGCGGACTCGCTCCAGGGATCCGATCGGACCGAGCTCGATCGATACATCGGCGACGCGCACGTGTTCGCGAGCCGCGCGAAGGCGCTGGATGCGACGCGCCGCGCCCTGTCGAGCGAGCTCGATGCGCTGGCGTCGGCGCTGGCCGCCGCGCGCGCGCTCGGAACACCGAACGCCGGCGGGCTCGTCGATGCGCTGGGTGGTAACGCCGCGCTCGATGACGCTGCGTCTCGCGTCGCCACGACCGCCGTCGGCGCTCCGGCGTGGGTCGCGCTCCAGGCCGCGCACGACGATCTCGAGAACAGTGCGGGCCGCATCGTCGATGCGGCGAACCAAGATCGCCGGCCGCCCGACCTCTCGATCGCCGCTGCGAGTCGGTTCGCGGACGCGGCGGATTCCCAGGCGCAGCCGCGGCTGGCGGCGCTCGTCCGCGTCTATGGTGCCTGCGAGCTCGCCGCCGCGCGCGCCGATGTGTTCACCGACTTGCGGAGCCCGCCGCGCGAGGCGGCGCGCAGCTTCTCGCTCTCGGTCCATCCGAACAACGACACGGTGATCCAGTCGCTTGTCGTGGTGTGCCCTCCGCGCGTGGCCGACGTGTCGGCGCTACAGGCAGCGGTCGAAGGCTTGCACCGATCCTGCGACGATCTCCGGCCTGCGCTCGGTCTCGCGCCGCCGCGCGACACGCGCGCGCACGACCTGGACGCCGCGATCTCCGCGCTACGCGACGCTGAACGCTAGCGGTGCCAGGTGTCGAACAGCTGCTCGAGCAGCGGGCCGAGCGTGTCCGGATCCGCGGCGCACGAGCACGCTTCGATCGCCGGCGGGACCTTGTCCCGCAGGTACGCGCTCTTGTCGGTGCCGCCCTCGAGGCTCGCAACGCTCGCGAACACGGCCGCGCCGGTCCGGCAGGTGTCGAGCACCGGCAGGATCTTCTTCACGATCTCCTCGGACGTCGGGTTGCCGGCCTTCAGCTCTTCGAGCGATCGCGGCGCAGCGAGGTGCGCGGCCATCGCCGCCACGCGGTCATGACACGACGGCGCCGGCGCGGACTTGCCGCACGCCGCCACGACGAGGAACGCGGTCACGGCGATACGCATCGAGCCCGAGAATACGCGTTTCTAGCGAATTCATCACGGTGGGGAGAATCTCCGGCACCCCGGCGTACAATGCGGCATGCGCGAGCTACGTGACGACTCGGACCGCCTGCGACACCTCGACGAAGAAGAGCAACCCAGGCGCCGCCGCCCGGCCGACAGCAGCGGCAAGCTCTCGCAGCTCGACGCGTCGGCGCACGCGGGCGCGCGCCTTGGCGATCTCGGTGAACGGCAGCGCGAAGCGGTCGCGGACGAGGCGCTCGCCGGAAAGACGGGCTCGCTGCCCTACCAGGGCGAGATGGAGGAGCGGTTCGGGCGTTCATTCGCGAACGTGAACGTCGCGGGCGGGGTCGACACGCGCGAGACCCTCGCGGGCGTCGGGGCGACCGGCGTCTCGCGCGACAACACGATCGCGTTCCGCGAGGAGAAGCCGTCGAAGGAGGTCGTCGCGCACGAGCTCGCGCACGTCGTCCAAGCAGAGCGCGGAGTCTCGTCGCATCAAGACGCGGAGGCCGAAGCGCACGGCGCCGAGCACGCGATCAAGATGGGCGCAATGGTGCAGATGCGCGGCGGCTCCGGCGGAGCCAAGGGCGCGCACTTCCGCGGCGAGCACAATCCCAACGAGCACGAGAGCCCGTACAAGGATCCGTTCCGGACCCCCGACGACGAGAAGAAGGCGAACTGGGGCGACTACGTCAAGGTCCAGGCGCCGGGCGACCCGATGGTCCCGTTCGAGCTCGATCCCGGCATGGCGTGTCCGTTCCCGCCCAACGCGATCATGGAGAAGATGCCGTCGCACCATCAACAGAACGACGACTATCCAAATCCGTTCAAGGACCAGGACAAGGACAAGGTCCAGATCGGCCACTGGAAGCTGGTCCAGCGGCAAGAGGCGTGGGACGCCTACCGGAACAAGGCGCTCGGCGTGAAGGCGATGCAAGACGCCGTCAAACCCGATGTCGATCTCTTCCGCCATGCGGAGAAGAACGAGGAGCTCAAGGCGCTCGGCTTCATCATGAAGAAGGGCTTCACCGGCGATCTCACGACGCTCGCCGGCGAGCAGCAAGTTCCGCAGCAAGGCGGTCCGAGCGTCGGGAGCCTTTTCGGGTCGAGCGGGCTCAACCTGACCAAGGCAGATCAGAAGAGCATCGACGGCGCCGCGCACGCGCGCGAGACCGGCAAGGACAAGGGCATGTCCCAGGCGTTCCTCGGCACCAACAAGGCCGACACCGACCTCAAGGCGGCGCTCGAGTTCCTGAAGGCCGCCGCCGAGCAGGTGACGGCGACGAAGCAGACGCTCGAATCGGCCATCCAGGCGATCGAATACGCGAACGCCGAGAAGGAAGCGGAGGACGCGAAGGCGGAGATCGAGGAGCTCAAGAAGACCGTCGAGTTCGTGAAGGGCTTCATCGAGTTCGCGACGTCGGGCCCGGGTAAGCTGGCAAAGCTAGCCGAGGAAGGCATCGATAAGCTGGAAGCGGTCGGAACGATCAGCTCGCTCATCCTCGACATCATCCCGATCGCCGGGATGAAGGCGGCAGAGGGTAAGCTCGCAGCGGCGCAGGAGAAGATGAAGACGGCCAAGGGAAAGCAGCTGCAGGCAAACCTCGAAGCTGCGAAGGCATCGTCGCGCGGCGCCGTCCACGATCTCGCAGGCAAGCGCGATAGCCTGCTCTCGGCCCTTACGGCCAGGCGGCTGGCGTACAACACCGCCGGCGACGCGTCCGGACACGCCGCGACCGGAAACGACGCGAGCAAGAAGAAGGTTGCCGGCCTCGTAGCCGCGATCCCGATCGTCGAGAACGTGGTGGCGGCGCTGCGGAACATCTCCTCCAAGACCGCGTTCGCTCGCCCCGAGTGGGACGAGAAGTCGGGCTTGGGCTACGGGATCGCGCTCTATCACCAGAACTGGGAGGCGATCGACCTTCCGACCGCGATCGGCATGCTCGAGTGGTGCAATCTCTACTTCGGCTTCACCGGTGAGGACTGGCAGGATCGCCTGACCATGTTGCTGAAGACGAAGGAGCAGCTCCAGGGCACTACGCCGGGCGGCGAGTGATCACTCGCTGGCGTGATAGAGGAACGCGATCGTCTGCACGGTGCCCGTGATGGGGAACCAGACGACGTAGGCGCGCCGGTTCTTGGTGTACTCGTCGAGCAGCGCGTCCGGACATCGCCGCAAGGGCGACGTCGCGCTCGCCCGCTCGTCGCAGACGAGCGTGCCCAGCGTGAGGTCGCGGGCGCGAAGCCACGGACCGTTTCCGTGGGTGTGCATCACGATGAGAGACGACGTCTCGACGGCGCCGCCCACGGCATTCGTGTTGATCGGTACGACCGACGCGATGCGCTCCTCAGGG
>Ga0310810_10004231_pt1 | contig 15830 bp, 12 predicted proteins | sample NCmetagenome_FD_207641 | JGI IMG/M metagenome (GOLD analysis project Ga0310810, IMG submission 207641) | Soil microbial communities from experimental microcosm in Duke University, North Carolina, United States - NC | ecosystem: Engineered > Artificial ecosystem > Soil microcosm > Unclassified ...
CTCCGTGCGCGCCTTCGACTCGACCGTTGGTGGCCTCGAGCGCCGTCTCGATGTGCTGCCGAATCACCACGTCGAGCGGAGCGATACGTGCCGGCGGCGTGTCGATCGACCGCGCGGCAGCGGGCGCGGATGTCCTCGCGCCCTGGCCGAGCGCGCCTGCGACATTGAGCGTTCTTCCCTGGCCGATCAGCACGGCGCGGTCCATGACGGCCGCCATTTCGCGCACGTTCCCGGGCCACTGATACTCGGCCAGCAACCGCACGTCATCGTCGGTGATCGGTACCTGCCGCAGGCCGAAGCGGTTCGCGGCGCGCTCGGCGAAATACTCGGCGAACGCGCGGATGTCGCTCGGGCGATCGCGCAGCGGCGGGATCACGATCGGGAACACCGAGAGGCGATAGTAGAGATCCTCACGAAACGTCTGTTGTTCGACCATGCTCGGCAGATCGCGATGCGTGGCAGCGACGATCCGGATGTTCACTTTGATCGGGCGCTCTCCGCCGACGCGCACGAGCTCGGAATCCTGCACGACACGGAGCAGGCGTACCTGCGCGGCGAGCGCGAGCTCGCCGACTTCGTCGAGGAACAGGGTGCCGCCATCGGCCTGCTCGAACCAGCCCTTTCGACGGCTGACGGCACCAGTGAACGAGCCCTGCTCGTGACCGAAGAGTTCAGAGTCGATGAGTTCAGCAGGGATCGCGCCGCAGTTCACGCGGCGGAACGGGCCGCTCCGGAAGGGAGAGTGCTCGTGGATCGAACGAGCGATGATTTCTTTGCCTGTTCCCGTTTCGCCGAAGAGGAGGACCGGCGCGGCGCTGCGCGAGACGATGCGGGCGCGCGTCATCACTGCGGCCAATCCCGTGTCGCCGCCGATCAGGCGTTCTTCGCCGGCGCGGGTGTCGCCGTTGATAAGGAGTTCCGGGGCCAGCCGGTTTACCGCAGCTCTTGTTTTCTGTGACATATGACAGAACTAGCTGGCTATTATGACGGTAATTCTGTTTTATTTGATAGAAGTTATTCAATCCAGGTGTGAGAAGTCAATTTCGGCCCAGAAACGTTCACGGCTCAGGTCTTGCGTTTACGACGGCCGATGTCCCCGCTCGCTCATCGATGTCCATGTTGCCCCACATCCTGTCGGTGCGCATGTATGACGCCGGCGACCACCAGGTGGTGAGCTAGTCTCCCTTCGGTCCGCTCCCACCTCTCAGCCCCGGTCGTTCGGCTCACTCAGTTCACTTCAACAGCAGATGGTTGCCGCGCGTGTGCGGCGTTTTCGGGGCGCCGATTGCTCAATCGGCCAGAGGAGATTCGATGTTTCGCAGAGTGCTCACCTTAGTCGCTGTGGTGCTCGCTGGGTTGATTCCCGCGACAGCCATGGCTCAGACCGCGGGCGTTGTCGGCGGTGTGGTTCGTGACTCGTCCGGTGGTGCCATCCCGGGCGCGACGATTCGCGTGATCAACGAAGCCACCGGCGCCGCGCAGGAAGCCGTCAGCGATGCCGAGGGCAACTATCAGGTCGCCGACCTGGCTCCCGGTCAGTACCGCGTGGAAGCGGCGCTCGATGGCTTCGAGCCGGTCGTCGCTCGCGGCGCCCTGGATGGCCGCCAGGCAGCGAAGATCGACGTGACGCTGACGCCGGCTCGACTCACGGAAGGCGTGGTCGTGACGGCTCGTCGCGTCGAAGAAGCCGTTCAGGAAGTCCCGATTCCCGTGTCGGTGTTGAGTGGTGAGCTGGTGACCAATGCGGGCGCGTTCAACGTCAATCGCGTGAAGGAACTGATTCCGACCGTCCAGTTCTATTCGTCCAATCCACGCAACTCCGCAGTCACCATTCGTGGCATCGGTTCACCGTTCGGCCTCACCAACGACGGCATCGAGCCGGGCGTCGGCATGTATATCGACGGCGTGTTCTACGCCCGTCCCGCTTCTGCGACGCTCGACTTCGTCGACGTGGCGCAGGTTGAAGTGCTGCGCGGACCGCAGGGCACGCTCTTCGGCAAGAACACCACTGCGGGCGCGATCAACGTCACCAGTCGCCGGCCGACGTTCACTCGGGAATCGAACGTCGAGCTCGCATATGGCAGCTACGACTTCGTCCAGGCCAAGGCCTCGCTCGCGGGTCCGTTGAGCGACAAGGTCGCTGGGCGCATTTCGTTCTCCGGCAGCGGGCGCGAAGGGTTCATCTTCAACACGAGGACGCAGGCAGAGACGAACACGCTGAACAACGTGGGGTTCCGAGGCCAGCTGCTCGTGACGCCGTCGAAATCGGTCGCCGTCAACGTGGCGGTGGATCACACGCGGCAGCGTCCGGAAGGGTATGCGCAGGTGATCGCAGGTGTGGCACCGACGCTCCGTCCCGCGAACCGGCAGTGGGCGGCGATCACAGCGGACCTCGGGTACACGCCACCCAGCTACAACGCGTTCGATCGTCTGACGGATACCGACACGAGCTGGCAGTCCAACCAGGATCTCGGCGGGACCGCGGTCAACCTCGATTGGAATGTCGGACGCGGCCGCGTGACCTCGACGACGGCGTATCGGTACTGGAACTGGGACCCGTCCAACGACCGCGACTTCATCGGCTTGCCGGTCACTTCGATCTCCGCCGCGCCGTCGAAGCAGAATCAGTGGACGCAGGAGGTCCGTTACGCGGGCCCGGTCTCCTCTCACTTCAACGTGGTCACAGGCGTCTTCTATTTCCGGCAGGCGCTCGACTCCAACCCATCGTTCAAGCAGGAACAGGGGTCTGCGGCGGCGCGCTTCCTGCTCGCGCCGAGCGCGTTGGCGGCAACGCCGGGCCTGCTCGACGGCTACGGCTACAACCAGTTCCTGACATTCCGGAACACGAGCGCAGCAGCCTTCGGTCAACTCGAGTGGATCGTGAACGACCGCCTGCGCGTTCTTCCTGGCCTGCGCTTCAACTACGACCAGAAGAGTGCCGACTACGACCAGCAGGTTTATGGCGGATTGCAGACGACCAACCCGGCGCTTATCGCACTCAAGCTCTCAGTCCTCGCGCCGCAGGCGTATACCGCTGACGTCGATGACACGAACACGTCAGGGCAGTTGACGGTGGCGTACAAGGTCTCGAATGCGATCAACACGTATGGCACCTACTCGACCGGGTTCAAGTCCGTCGGTCTCAACCTGAATGGCTTGCCGACCGACGCGCTCGGCAATCCCATTCTGTCTGCGGCGACCGTCAAGCCCGAGGACGCACATCACGTCGAGTTCGGAGTGAAGACCGAGTTCCGCCCCGGGTATACCGCGAACATCACGGTCTTCAATACCGGAATCAAGGACTACCAGACGCAGGTGGTGAACGCACAGGTCGGTGTGCTCCGGGGATACCTTGCGAATGCTGAGAAGGTGCGCGTGCGAGGCGCCGAGTTCGACGGCAACGCGCGCATCAGCCGGCGGCTCACCCTCTATGGTGCCGCTGCTTATACCGACGGCATCTACGTCTCGTTCCCGGATGCGCCGCCGCCGGTCGAGGACACTGGCGGTCCCCAGACCAAGGACATCTCGGGCTCCGTCCTGCCGGGTATCTCGAAGTGGGCGCTCACGTTCGGCGGCGAATACAACCACCCGGCGACGGTCTTCAGTCAGGCTGGTGAATTGTTCGGCGCCGTCGACACCAGCTATCGATCGGAGTTCTCCTCGAGCCCGTCCGCTTCGCGGTACATGACGGTTGACGGGTACGGCTTGATCAACCTGCGTGCGGGCTTCCGCTGGAACCAGGGCTGGTCGGTGTTCCTCTGGTCGCGCAATCTGCTCGACAAGCAGTACTTCGAGTTCCTGACGGCGCAGCCGGGTAACTCCGGTCTCATCGTCGGCCTGCCTGGCGATCCGCGAACGGTCGGCGTCACGCTGCGCATGGCTCTAGGTAAGTAGCGTGCTCGGCAAGTAGCGCGCTCTGGGTTATCGTGAGGGCGACCTCATGGAGCCCATTTACATCTGGCTCGAAGCCACGTCACTCAGTACGTGGCTTCGAGAGTCGCCGTCGCTGTGGGCCTTTCCCTTTGTTCTGATCCTCCACACGGTGGGGCTGGCGTTCTTCGTCGGCGCCAACGTCGCGTGGGACGTTCGCGTCCTCGGCTTCAGCGTGGGCATCCCGCTCGACGCCCTGCGGCGGTACTTCCTCGTGATGTGGGCGGGCTTCTGGGTCAACGCCTTCTCAGGGGTGCTGTTGCTCCTCGCGTATCCAACCAAGGCGCTGACCAACCCTCTTTTCTACGCAAAGCTCGCGCTGATCGGCTTTGGCGTCGTGCTCGCCTTCCGCATCCGCCGCGAGGTGGATGAAAACAGTGCGGACCCTCCGAAGATGGCGCGGATGCTCGCGGCCGTGTCGCTCGCCTGCTGGGTCGCCGTGATCTTTGCGGGGCGATTGCTCGCGTATACGTGCACGCGTCTGACGGTGGACTTCCCGTGCTGAACCAGCTGCTGCACGCGATCGAGGTCTACCTGCGCCACACGCCGCAGGGCGAGTTCCTCCGTACGGCAATGTGGGGCTGGCCGATCTTCGAGTCGCTGCACTTCCTCGGCATGTCGCTGCTGCTCGGGACAGTCGGTGTGTTCGACCTCCGATTGCTCGGGTTCGCCCGGCGGATCCCGATTGCCGCCCTGCACCGGTTGATTCCGATCGGCATCTCGGGCTTCGTCATCAACATGGTGACCGGGATCTGCTTCATCTCCGCCACGCCCGATCAATACCTCTTCAACAAAGCGTTCTACTGGAAGGTGACGTTCCTCACGATTGCCGGCCTCAACGTGATGATCTTCTACGCGCGAACGTTCCGGCGATTGCTGGAGTCGCCTCCGGATAATGCGCCCCCGCTGGCGGCACGCCTGGCGGGCGGAGTGTCGCTGCTCGCGTGGATCGGCGTCATGTCCGCTGGACGGCTCTTGACCTTCTTTAGGCCTTAAGCCCGGGCCCCGGGACCCGGGACCCGGGTGCGGTATTCTCGACGCATGAATTTCTCCCGCCTCCTGCTCCTCACCGGCATCGCGGCGTCGTCGCTCTTCAACACCGGCCTGAGCGCCCAATGGAATGCGACGGCGATCGAGACCGAGACGATGCAGCATTTCCAGGCGTTGCTGCGCCTGGACACGACCAGCCCGCCAGGAAACGAGAAGCGGGCAGTCGACTACCTCGAGCAGGTGCTGCGTCGCGAGGGCATCACGTATCAGGTGTTCGCCAAGGACCCGCAGCGTCCCAACCTCGTCGCGCGCATCAAGGGTAATGGCAAGAAGCGACCGGTTCTCGTGATGGGACATACCGACGTTGTGTCCGTGGACCCTCAGAAATGGACCTTTCCGCCATTTGGCGCCACACGAGACGGCGGCTATGTCTACGGCCGAGGGACGGTGGACGACAAGGACAGCGTGGTTGCGGGCCTGATGTTGATGCTGACGCTCAAACGACAGGGCACGGCGCTCGACCGCGATGTGATCTTTCTCGCCGAGTCAGGGGAGGAAGGTGCGCCTGAGTTCGGCGCGCAGTTCATGATCGACAACCACTTCGACGCCATCGACGCGGAGTACTGCTTTGCCGAAGGCGGCGGCGTCGCGCGCTCGGGCGGCCGCGTGACGCAGGCGACCGTCGGGACGACTGAGAAAGAGCCGCGTCCGATTCAGCTCATCGCGCACGGGACATCTGGCCACGGCTCGGTGCCGCTGAAGGACAACGCCATCGCGCGGCTTTCGTCGGCGCTGGCAAAGATCTCCGCGTGGGTGCCGCCGTTGCAACTGAGCGAGACGACGATCGCCTACTTCAAGACGCTGGCGAACTCGGTGCCGCCAGACATGGCACAGCGCTATCGAGACGTCCTCAGCACGAATCCGAAGGTGGCCGCGGTGGCTGCCGAGTGGATGCTCGAGAACCAGCCGCAGCACTGGTCGATGCTGCACACCTCGCTCGTTCCGACGATTATCGATGGCGGGTACCGCTACAACGTCATCCCGTCCGAAGCCAAAGCAACCGTGGACGTGCGGCTCCATCCCGAAGAGGATCAGAAGACGTTTCTCGACCGCGTCCGCAACGTGATCAACGATCCCAAAGTCGAAGTACGGTGGTTACGCGATTCGTATCGTCCCGCCGGCGCGTCACGCCTGAACACCGAAGCGTTCACCGTGCTGCAGAATCAGCTCAAGGCCCACTACAACACCATCACGCTCCCGATGATGGGCACCGGCGCAACCGACATGTCGCAGGTCCGATCGAAAGGCGTGCAGTGCTATGGCATCGGTCCGGCGCTCGACACTGAAGACTCCGCGCGCGGCTTCGGCGCGCACAGCGATCAGGAGCGCATCCTCGAGAGCGAGCTGCATCGCTTCGTGCGGTTCCAGTACGACGTGGTGATGGAGTTGGCGAGAGCGAAATAACTCGGGGTTCGGGATTCGGGATTCGGGATTCGGGATGGACCAGAGTCCAGAGACTAACGGAAATGCTCCGTTGATTTCTCGTTCTCGAGGCAGATGAACTCGATCAGCTCGGTGTCGAGCATGATCTCGTTCTTGATGGTCACCGTCCACGGCCGTGTGTAGACCTTGGGATCGTCCACGGTGACTTCGATGTCGAGATTGCCGTAGTTCACACGCGTGAAGCGCTCGGTCATCTTCGCCGCGTCGGTGAGTGGACTGCCGTTCACATCCAACCAGCCACCGTCCCGGAAGCCGCTGGTCTCGACGACGAGCGTGTCGCCGGCCCACTTGGCCGTCGAGTAGCCGAACCACCACGGCTGCGCATCGCTGTTGGGAAGCGGCCGACCGTCCACGTGGATTTGCCTGATGCCGGCGTTCCCCTCGTACAGGATCACGATGATCGACGGCGTCTGGATAATCTTGCGCGGCTGCGGATGCGTGTAGAGCTGCATGTTGCCCATCGGCAGGCAGTGCGCATCCGGGTTGTCCTTCATGTTGTCTGCCATGCGCTGCTTCTTGAGCGCGAGGCCCGATGGCTGAAACGGCAGTCCGCCCTGAACGCCCGAGCCGATGTCGAAGAACAAGCCAGGTCCTCTCGGCAACACCGCAGGCGTGCCTGGTGCACCACCCGTCCCGCTGACGCCGCTGCCCGCACCGATCTCACGCCAGCCTGGGCTGCCCCAGATGCCAGAGAGATCGGGCTTTCCGTCGGCGGTACGCGGCGCCGGCGCCAGAAGATTCGGTTTGCCGTCAGCCGCACGCGGAACGTTCGGCGTAGGGAAGGCAGGCCACTGCGCCATGACTGGCGCTGAAAGCGTGACAGCGACGACTGCGGCGACAGCGAGCTGGTAGCTCCTCACGCGCCGCGAATTATACGGCAGTCTTCTACTCTCGAAAGTGCCCGAAGACCGCGAGTCCGAGAAACGGCGCGGCACACAGCCACAGCGCGACCGTGAAAGCCAACGATGCTGGCGTGGTGAGTACCGTCAGGCCGATTCCGATGAACACCAGGGCCAGACACACCAGCTCTACCCGGACCATCACTTGTGCGAGCTCCGCAGGTGTCGGTCCAGCCAACGTCTCGGTGATCCGGTCCGTGAGGATCGCGCCCTGTGCCATGCTCATCGGAATCGCGGCGGATGCCGTCGCCGCCTCCCAGCGAGAACAGCTGGCGCATTCCTCGCCGCACACGGCTCGCCGATCGCCGTCGCGTACGCAGACCCACGTCGGTTCCGGTTGTAGCGCGTCGGACAGACCGGTGATCTGATGGCCGGCACGGCTCCAGCGGCAATCCCAGACTGTTTGTACGGTGGCAGTCGCCATGGCTGAATTCCTTCCGCGAACGAGACCGCTGACGAGCGATCTTGTTTCCCCCTCGTGGTGCAATCAGTTCGCCAGAGTGCGAGAAAGCAAAGTCCGCGGAATTGGCCAGAGATCGCGCGAGTCGATCGTGGGTCAGTAACTCGCCGGGAAATTTCCCTCGCTCGCAGCGGGGTTTTTCACCGCGTGCCGTTATGGGTACCGGCTCAGTCGAACGCGCAGGTTGCGAGGCTGCCCACTCGTGGATCGCGCGACGACGAAGACCTCTGTCCCTCGACCGAGGAACCGTGGAGTCTTGAGTAGATAGGGCGTCGGCCACGTGAGCGACGGGTCGGTCAGTGCCAGCAGGACGTCAGTGCCGCCGTCGGGTCTTCGGGCTGACACTTCCAGCGTCGAGAGGCCGGCAACGATCTCAGGCTGGATCGCCCACACGCGCGTGTCGTTCGTCAGTCTGACCCTCGAATCGACAACGAGGTCTGTGGCGGGTTTGATCTCGGGCTTCGGGATTCGGGATTCGGGATTCGACACGAAGAATACGCCGAGCGTGCTCCGGTCCGTTGCCTGCTCACTTGTTCCGCGATAGTGGATGTCTACGACGATGCGGGAACGCGCAGGCAAGCGATACGCCACGCCGTCCGGCAGGTCCACATAGCCGTGCCACGGCGTCCAGCTTCCGAGCCATTGCCCCGTGCTTTCGAGACTGAACGTCGCCGCCCGCACGACGCGACGATCGCCCGGCATGAACTCCAGCCCTCGCACCTGGCGCGTGCTGGTCAGGCCGAGTTCCACGACGATCTTCTTCGTCGTATCCGTCGCCTTCGCGTCAATCGTGATCGGTTGCAGTGGTCGCACGAGATCGGGCTCACCCAACTGCCAGTGATCGGTGTGAGGCGCCGCGCGAATCTCTCGTGTCGCCGCCGCGTTCGGATCGACCACGTTGAGGAACACCTTGCCGCCGTTGCGCGGTCCGAGCCCTTCGACCCACGACACAACGAACTGCGACTCGCGCATCGTCAGGCGGTTGTCGTTGACGAACTCCCCATATCCGGCAACGGCCGACCACGGCGGCATGTGACGGCGGAGCACCGAGGTACGCATCGCGCGTCCTTGCAGCCACGTCTGCTCGTAGGTCTCGAGCGGAAACGACAGCCCTTTGTCCATGTGACACATCACACAGCGCTGGTTCAAGACCCGGACGATCTCCCGGTCGAACAGCACGGTCGTCGTCAGCGACCCATGCGTCTGGACTGGCTGCGGCCACGCGACAAACAGAAATATTCCCAGCGCCAGGAGCCCAGAGCCCATCGCCCGTGTCATCGCTCGCGCACCTCGAACGTCGTCACAAAGGTGTGGACCTTGTCGTGACGCCGGAATTGCGTCCACGCCCGATAGCGCCCAGGCTTCGGCATCAGGCCATCGAAGATCACCTTCGGCCCGCCACGCAGCTTCTCGAGATCCGCACCAGGCGGAATCAGAAACTGCGGCATGTCTTCATCGTCGTTGCCGCCGGGGACGATGTCGAGCGAGTGGGAGTGGACGTACTCATTGAGGTCCTCGCTCATGATGAGCGTGTGTCCGAACGCACCGAGGTAGGTCTGCAGATCGGTGACCGGGCTTCCCGTCGCGGAGTCCGTGAGCTCGAACTGGAGATGACCGTAGAGTCCGGTGACGAAAGGCGCGGGGTCGTAGCTGACTCTTGCTCTGAGGTCGTCGACTGTTTGCGTACTGCTCGCATCGGGCGTGAGCCGCGCCGAGTCACCTGCGAGATCGCCTCTGTAGCCGGCTGTTACCAGTGGGCGTGCGATGAACTGTGAGGCGCCGCCCGCGGGAAGGAAGTCGGACAGCACCTTGTAGTAGCCCGCCTTCGGCACCGTGACGTCGATGACCCACGTCCCATCCTGCTGAAGCTCGGGGTGAATGTGCTGAAAGTGCGTCATGTCCTGGCTGATGACGAACAGGTGAAATTGCCGTTCGTGAACGGTCTCGAACTTGAGGATGCGTTCGCCTGTACCCGGATGCGAGATGCGGAACTGCCACCGCGCAGGCTTGCCGGCGTGCACGACCTTCGGTTCGGTCGTGAGGTCGAGGCCGTAGTCGCGGACGTCGAAGGGCGCACCGCGCACGAGCGCCATGCCGCAGCGCGGACACGTGCCGGCGATGTCGAGCGTGTAGTCCGGATGCATCGGGCACACGAACGCCGTCTCGCCGTCAGGAGAATCGAATCCCGAATCCCGAGCCCCGAATCCCGGTGATTGCTGCGCCTGCACGAAGAGCGTGACCAGCACGCAGAGTGTCAGCGTGGCGGTCGTGGCGAATATGCGATCAGCGATGTGGGCTCGTTGCATTCCCCTCGTAGGTGCCAGTGCCTGGCCCTGGCAGTTCGTCGGCGCGCGGACCGGTGTAGCGCGCCACGTGCAGGCCCGTGTCGTTATCGACCCAGTAGATGAGACCGTCCTTGAAGACGGGATAGGTTCGCGCCACACCTTGCGGGACTGTCAGCGCGTGGCCGACTTCGCGAGGCGTGTACGGATTCGAGATATCGATCACGCGCAGGCCGTGCGCGTACCACGTCGTGAACACGAGATTCTTGAAGATCGTCGGGTTGTGATTCTGCTGGGGGATACGCCGGCGCGGCTGGCCGTTCGGCTCCGTCGTCGCCTGTGTGAGGCACTCCTCGATCTGGTTGTCGGGAATCGCGAATGCGCCGACCATGACCGGTACCATCTCCGATTCGACTGACACCATGCGTGCGTAGTTGAGCGGACAACCGCCGTTCTCGTCGCTCAACCAGACGAAAGCCGGACGGCCTTTCGTATTGCCGCGCACGCGAGCGGGCCTGCCCGGCACGAACACCGCGCTGTGCGTCCCCGTCGGTGATGCGTTCACCGGCGGATAGACATCGAAGCGCGATCTGGTCATGAGCACCAGATAGCGCGCCGCCTTGGCTTCCGGCGATGCGTTCGACGCGAGGAACGCCTTCAGTCCCGGATCGTTGTTGACCACCATGTGCAGACAGTCGTTGGCGACCTGCGGAATCTTCGCCGCGTCGAGGACTCCGTTGACCGAGACAATGGTCGAACGCTGGCTGCAACCGGCGGCTCCAGTCGCGAGCATCGCGTCGCGCGAATGGGCGATCTTCTCCGAGTCGAGCACGTAGAAGCCGGCCGTCGTCCCCGCGACGTAGACACGTTCGCCGTCGTCGGTCACCGAGACCGAGTGGAGACGGTTCTGTTCGCGATTTTGAAAATTGCCGGCCTGGCCGAGACCGTTCTTCGAATCGCTGAAGTCGAGGAAGCGGCCATCGGAGAAGAGCCCGGTCGCGTCGGGACGCTCGTCGATCGGAGGACCGCCGACTTCCTGCAGCGTGAAGCCTGCAAGGAATTTCGGCTTCATCAGCATCTCGCCGGTGTCTTCGTCGGTGACGGCCATGGCGAGGAGGTCAGGTACCTTCAGGCCCGGACTGGTCGGGTCGGGCACGCCACCGGTCCAGTTCGTCATGTAGACGAGGACGCGGTTTGTGTTCGCCGGATCGTGCCAGAGGAAGAACTCGTGCGACTGGGAATAGAAGTCCACGACCTCGCTCTTCGCGGTCGGCAGGCACGTGTTCATGTCGATGCGATACGTCTCCATGCGACCGAGCGTGTTGGTGCCACCGTTGCGAACGAGGATGTAGCGGTCCTCTCCGCGCGACGTCTTGTAGACTAGCGACCGCAGTTCGCGATCGTCGAAGCCTTCATTGCCTTCGACCATCGCCGGGATCTCGCCGACGATCACGGGTTGCTGTTTTGCCGGGTCGGCCTGGATCTTCAGGATGTTGATCGCGTGCTTGACGCCCGCGCCGTTCGAATGGCCGACGAAGATGCAGTTGCCGGCAACGCCGAGCCCACGGCCATCGCCGGCCCCGTCGAGGTCGCCGCCGCGCCAACCGCCGCTTGACGGATCGCGTTCGGACGGAATCAGCGGCACCCAGTGAATGTGCTCGAGATTGCGGAAGAGGAAGAGACGCTTCTCGACTTCGAACGCGCCTGCCTTGGCGTCGGCCTCAGATGAGTGCGGGTCGATCTGGCCCTGACGGTTGACTCGCACCGATGGCATTTGCGCCATCGGCGTGTCGAAGGTGCTCGGCTGACAGCCGGCCGGGTCTTTCGAGTGATCGACGCATTGTTCCGCAGCGAAGAGGGTCCGGCTGAAGCCGGACGCTACGGACAGTCCAGCCGCGACGAGGGAAAGCGTCAAACGCGCAAGAGGGCGTTTCATGCGCGCAAGTATACCCAGCCGTGCAAAAGGGTGAAGGGGTCTGACCCCGCACCGTTGTGTCACAACGGTCCCGAGTCATCCGTCTATGCGGGCGGAGAATGTACGTGTCATGCAATCAGCAATCTCAGCTACGACATTCGAAGCGACGCGTGGCCGCCTGTTTGGCCTGGCCTATCGCATGCTCGGTTCGCGTGCAGACGCCGAGGACATCGTCCAGGAAGCCTACGTGCGCTGGCACGAAGCGGACAAAAACCGAATCGAGAGCTCGGAGGCGTGGCTCGTCACCACCACGACGCGGCTGGCGATCGATCGGCTCCGGCGGCTGAAGACAGAACGTGAGGCGTACTTCGGCCCGTGGTTGCCGCAACCGATCGTGAGCGATGCGCCTCCGGATCGCCATCTCGACCTCGCGGACGATCTCTCGATCGCATTCCTCACGCTGCTCGAACGGCTCGCGCCCGAGGAGCGAGCGGCGTTTCTCCTGCACGACGTGTTCGACGTCGGCTACCCGCAAATCGCGTCGATGATCGAGAAGACCGAGTCGACGGTCCGGCAGGTCGTCCATCGTGCGCGCGCACGCGTGCGCGGTGAACGCAAGCGTTTCGATGTCAGTGAGTCGACGAAGACCGCACTACTGCAACGGTTCCTCGCGGCGACCGAAGCGCGTGACGAGCAGGCGGTGCTCGCGCTGTTTGCGCCCGACGCGACATGGACCGCTGACGGCGGCGGGAAGACCGGTGCGGCACCTCGGCCGATCATTGGCGCCGAGCGCATTGCGCGGCTGGTCATCGGTCTGCGCCAGAAGTTCTGGACGAACGGACGCAGGCTGGAGATCGCGACCATCAACGGCGAGGCTGGGCTGTCTCTCCGCGACGGCGATCGCCTGATCGCGACGATGTCGATTGCCACGGACGGGGAGCGGATTGACGCCGTCTATGCCGTGGTGAATCCGGACAAGCTCGTGTAGCCGCTGTCACAACGCGGGGCGGTAATTCGTCTTCGCTGTAGAAACCAGGCGGGCCTGCCTTCGACGGCGCTCAGGCCAAGGCGAGGCTCGCCTCTACGGGAGAGGGACCATGGATACGCGAATTGACGTCAAGAAGTACATCGGCTCGAACCTGAGCAAGGCGTTTCTCAACTTTTCGTTCGAAACGCACAAGCATCTCGAGCCTTCACTTCTCAATCTCATCGACATCCGAGCCTCGCAGATCAACGGCTGCGCATACTGTCTCGACATGCACACGAAAGACGCGCGTGCAGCGGGCGAGACAGAACAGCGCATCTACACGCTGGATGCCTGGCGCGAGACACCGTTCTTCACCGATCGTGAGCGCGCCGCGCTCGAGTGGACCGAAGCCGTCACGCTCGTCTCCGACACGCGCGTTCCCGACGATGTCTACGAGCGCGTGAAGAAGCAGTTCAAGGAAGAAGAACTCGTCGCGCTGACATTCGCCGTGATCGTGATCAACGGCTGGAATCGCCTCAACGTGTCGTTCAAGCCGCACGTCGGCGACTACAAGCCGAGGGCGGTGGCTGCTGTGTGAACTCGGCGACTGTTGATGGTTGGGAGTGTTGATTGTTGAGTCGTTGTTGATTGGGGATTGTTGATTGGGGATTGAGTTCCGGGTTCGGTTCCGGAATGCCGCTCTCGATCTCCAATCACAAGTCAACAATCAACAACGATTCACCAATCACAGATCCCCAAATCGGCAATCCTCTGGCGAGCTATTTCAACGCGCCGGCGAGCAGGCTGCCGACGTTGGCGCCACCTGACTTCGTCACGAATTGCGTGAGCACGGGGATGGCCTTGCTGACCATCTCCGGCTTGAGCCCCAGCTTCGAGAACGCCTGCGCGGCGGCGGCCAGGCTGCCGGCGGATCCTCCCAGTTGAGACAAGCCGCCGATTGCGCCGAGGCCACCGCCACTCGCAGCCGGAGCCGCCTTGAGCAGCGAGTCCATGCCTGGAACGGCGCCGGCGACCTGAGAGAACTCGTCGGCCTTGAGGCGCGACTTCGCGACGCCGAAGAGCGCTCCTGCTGCGCCTGCGGACTGTTCGGGTGTCGCGCCCATCTCTTTCGAGAGCGCGCCGACGAGCGCCGGGCTGGCGTTCACCGCGGCGGTCGCCGCTTCCGTTTGCGCTTGAGCGCTGACGGCGAACGAGAGGACGAACAGAACGCACGCGAGTCCGAGATACCTTTTGCCTACCATGCTGGCCTCCTTGCCGAGGTCGTTGCATGGCAAGTTCGGATCCGCGCCGATGGTGAGGTTCTTCGAGGAGGGAGTGATGAAGCCCCGCGATATTCCGCGGGACTTCATCTTCCTCGTGGTCTTCGTGTTCTAGAAATTAAAGGTGAAGTTGAACCTCGCAAAGCGCGGATTGAGCACCGTGGTCGGTCTCAGCCAGCTCGCACCGTTGGAGGCGACGTCGTACACCTGATTGAACGCGGTGCCGGTGTTCGCGTTGAAGAGGTTGTAGAAGTCGAACCCGACATCCGCGCGGTAGCCGTGGAAGCGGAGCACCTTGGCGACTCTCATGTCCACCGAGTTGACACGATCGGGGTACACCTCTCCGGGCAGCGTCAGATCGACGGTCTGGAACGCCAGGCCCGGAGCGAGCGGACGACCGAGCGTGGACCCCTGGAGAATCGCGCTGGTCACGTTGTAGTTCGCGGCGGCGGATCCCCCGTTGGTCGCCACGAACGTGTTGATCGTCGATGGCTGCGTGTTCGGTGTCGATCGGATCGAGCCGGCCACGAGCACGTCGATGCGTGGAATCGTATACGTCACCGAGCTGCGGAACGTCGTAAGCCACGACTCGTTGATGGCGCACGCTGACTTCTGCGCGTTGGCCAGCACCGAGCCAACGGTCACGAACAGCTCGGGCAACGCATCGGTGATCTGGCAGTAGTCACGAACGCCGCGACCGGTACTCGTCCCACCCTGGAACGTGATGCCATTCGTCGTGCGGGCGTTCACCGACACGTCTACGCCATGCCAGTACGTCGTCACGTCGCCGTAGTCTTTGGCGAACGTGTAGTAGTTGTCCGTCGCGCCCAGTGGCGAGCGTGCGTTGCGCGTCACGAACGTGACCGGATAGCCGCCGCCATTCGGCAGGTTCGCGTTGCTCGGCGCGGTGATTGTCGCCGTGTCGAAATCCTGCGGCCCGATCGCCCGGTTGTCGGTGAAGAAGTGATTGCCCCACCAGCGGCGGTTGTAACCGACATCTACCGACACGCGTGGCAGCAACTCGTGCTGGACGGAGACGCCGAACTGCCAGTCGTACGGGCGGATGCCCCAGCCATGAAGCACGTCGGGGTTGACCGTCGTCGTGCTGAACGGGTTGCCGAAGTTCAGGTTGGTCCACGGACCGCAGACGTCACCGCCCGTGGGCCGGTTGTCCTCCGCGACCTTGTTCATCAGCACGCAGTCCACAGCGAAGTTGCCATTCGAATCGGTCCACGACCGGTTCGTCGTCTGCTGGAAGGTGACCGCCGGGTTCGCGATCGTGTACTGCGCGTCGTTGTTGGCGGCCTGCAGGTACTTGCTGAAGTTCGCCTTGAGCGACGTCTTGCCGTTGCCGAACAGGTCGTAGGCCGCGCCCATGCGCGGTGTGATGTCGTGGTAGCCGGTGACACCATCCAACTTGGGGAAGAGGAACGTCGAGCCGAACTGGTTGTCAGCGACGACGCCGTTTTCGCCTTCGGGGTACCAACTCCAGGCATGCTCGTATCGCAGGCCGCCCTGCAATGTGAGCCGGCCTCGCGTCCACTGATCCTGGACGTAGAACGCGTCGAAACGCGTGCGGTTGCTCTGCCAGAAGGGCGCGTCGC
>Ga0310810_10004232_pt1 | contig 15829 bp, 14 predicted proteins | sample NCmetagenome_FD_207641 | JGI IMG/M metagenome (GOLD analysis project Ga0310810, IMG submission 207641) | Soil microbial communities from experimental microcosm in Duke University, North Carolina, United States - NC | ecosystem: Engineered > Artificial ecosystem > Soil microcosm > Unclassified ...
CCACTTCGTGTCGCGGGTGCGTCAACTTCGCCGCCAAATCCCCGTCGTTGGTGAGCAGCAGAAGTCCCTGCGTGTCGTAATCGAGCCGGCCAACTGGATACACGTATTCCTTGACGCCGTGCAGGAGGTCGATAACCGTCCGCCTGCGTTGAGGATCCGAGCGGGTCGTCACATATCCGGCGGGTTTATTGAGCAGGATGTAACGCAACCGCTCAGCTGCCTTGATCCGGCGGCCGTCGACGCGAATATCGTCACGTATGGGATCCGCTTTGGTGCCCATCTCGCGCACGGTCTCGCCGTTGACGGTGACGCGTCCCTCCGCAATCAGCTTTTCCGCGGCGCGGCGCGAGGCGATTCCCGCCTGGGACATGATTTTCTGAAGCCTGGCCGAATTGCCGGTGTTCACACTTCTAATCTTCTCCGTTCCCCGCCGTTCGCGTCGCTTGGATTTCCGACGACGCTTCGGCGAGGCCTCGCCAGAGCTCGCGCGCGTGTTACGCGAGCGGAGGCGGGTCTGTTCGTGTTCAAGTTCGGTTGCGGGTTCCGGGTTCTGGGTTCTGGGTTCGTGTTCGATAATCGCGGTATGAGATGTCTCGTCGTCTGTGTCCTCCTCGCCGCTGCATGTTCGAAGGGACCGGCTCCCGCAGCCACGTCGAACCCCGTCCCGCTCGCGCAGCTGCCGACCGTCGATCCCAACGCGCTGCTGGCACATACGCGGGTGCTTTCATCGGACGAGTATGAAGGACGTGGGCCCGGAACGAAGGGTGAAGCGCTGACAGTCCGCTATCTCGTCGAACAGTTCACCATGCTCGGCCTGAAGCCGGGAAACACCGACGGCACGTACGTGCAGAAAGTGCCGCTCGTCGGCATCACACCGTCGCCCGCGGCCCTCGTGCTGCAGAAAGGAAGCCGCACGCTCACATTGAAGTGGAAAGACGACGTGGTCGCATGGACCAAACATGTCGCGGACTCGGCGAGCCTCGACCGGTCGGAACTCGTCTTCGTCGGCTACGGCGTGGTTGCGCCCGAATACAACTGGGACGACTACAAGGGGGTCGACGTGAAGGGCAAGACCCTCGTGATGCTCGTCAACGACCCGCCGGTGACCGATCCATCGAAGCCGTCGGAGCTCGACCCGAACGTGTTCGGCGGAAAGGCAATGACGTACTACGGCCGGTGGACCTACAAGTACGAGGTCGGCGCAATGAAAGGCGCAGCCGGCGTGCTCCTCGTGCACGAGACCGGCCCGGCAGGGTACCCATTTGAAGTGGTCCAGGCGAAGACCACCGAGCAATTCGATCTCGTCACGCCGGACAAGAACATGGGGCGTGTGAACGTCGAAGGGTGGATCACGCTCGACCGCGCCAGGGAGTTGATGCGTGCGGCCGGTCAGGACTTCGACGCGCTCAAGGCGCGCTCGGCGACGCGCGATTTCAAGCCGGTGCCGCTCGGCGTCACCGCATCGATGGCCATTCGCAACACGCTGCGCAATGTCGATTCGCAGAACGTCGTGGCCAGACTGGAAGGCAGCGATCCGGCGCTCAAGGATCAGTACGTCGTCTACACGGCGCATTGGGATCACCTCGGCATCGGTCCGGAGGTGAACGGCGATCGCATCTATAACGGCGCCAAGGACAATGCGATCGGCGTCGCCGGACTGCTGGAGTTGGCCCGGGCGTTCACGAAGGTGATGCCGCCGCCAAAGCGGTCCGTGCTCTTCGTCTCGGTCACCGCAGAAGAGCAGGGACTCCTCGGGTCGCAGTACTACTCCGTTACGCCGATCTATCCGCTGGCACACACACTGGCGAACATCAACATGGACGGCATGAACGTCCACGGCCGCACGACGGATCTGACGCTGATTGGCTACGGTGCTTCAGACCTCGACGACTACGCGCGCGAGGCCGCCGCCGAGCAGCGGCGCGTAATCCGGGCCGACCCGGAACCCGAGAAGGGGTTTTACTACCGCTCCGACCACTTCAACTTCGCCAAGCAGGGCGTGCCGGCGCTCGACCCGGATGAAGGGATCGAATTCGTGGGTAAGCCGGCGAATTACGGGCAACAGGTTCGGGATGATTACACCGAGCACGACTATCACAAGCCAAGCGATGTCATAAAGCCGGATTGGGATCTCAGCGGCGCCGTCGAGGATCTGAAGGTGTTCTTCGCCGTCGGCTACCGCGTCGCCCAAGCGAGCAAGTTCCCCGAGTGGAAACCGGGCAACGAATTCAAGGCCACTCGCGACGCGATGTTGCGCCAGCGCTGATTACGAGCCTCCGAGACGCAGAGACATTCATGTCTCTGTGCCTCTGTGGCCGGTTGTTGCTTATCGCTTCAGCACATTCGCCCAGAAGGAAATCAGCCGCCACGTGTCCGCGGCGGCGGCAGTGCGATCGACTTCCGCATGGGTGATCAGCTCGCTGATGAGGAGGTGGACGTCGACGCCACGGGCCTGGAAGTAGTTCGCGAGCAGCACGGATTCCGCCGTTGGAATCACCGAGTCCTCGGACCCGTGAAGCAGAAAGACTGGAGCCGATGGCACGGACGACGAACGCGCGGCCGAGAGCGTCGGCGAGTCGACACCGGTCTCGTTCAGATAAGGCAGCAGCGCGGGTCCGAGCTTCTTCACGTTCCGATCGTTGACGTAACCCATGTACGTGCGTGAAGGTTCCGGCAGCGTTTTCGCGTACTGCCTCGCCTTGTCAAAGGTGGCGTTCGCCTGGTTCATGTCGACGAGCGTGAGCTGCGATGCGTAGAGAAACGTCTCGATGCCCTTCCTCAGCGCCGGCACTTGCTCGGCCGGGACGATGCCCTGGTCGGCGAACTGATAGAGAATCACGGCGACGCCGTAATCGTGCGGCGGCACGATCTTGACGCCCGGCATCGCTGTTTCCTCGCCCGTTGCCAGGTAGCGCAGCACCCGCGGCAGATCCGCGTGGCCGCCGAACGAGACGACGTAGGCCAGCTTGTCGCGAATCGAAGGACGGCCGGCGGCGACGAGCGACAATCCGCCCGCGAAGCTGATTCCGATCAATCCGACGCGCCCGTCGGGCGCGACATCCGGACGCGCCGTCATCCAGCTGACGGCGTCTTCGATCACGTCAGTGGAGTGCGTGGTCAGCAGATAATGCTGCAAGTCGGGCAGCGCCAGCGTCATCACCAGCACGCCGCTGCCCGCCAGATCCCGGGCAAGCGCCGTCAGCCGCGGTTCATTGATGCCCATCGAATGGATGCCGGGGATCAGCAGCGTGCTGCGTGAGAAGCGGCCCGACGGGCGATAGAACTGCGCGGCGACGTTGGCGCCGCGAACAGCCACGACGTGGGGCGGCTGCACCGTGACCGTCCGCGCGTGGTTGGCGGCGAACGCCTCGACGTGACCACCGACGTGCGCCACCCGCACGAACAGCGACGCCGCACGAACGTAGGGCACCGCGAGATAGGCGAGCGCGATGGCGACGACCAGAAGGACCGTCGCGATGCGCCATCGTCTGGAACCCGGCATGCTCGATCTGCAATCTTCAATCTGGAGATCGTGATTTGGCAATTCGAAAATGTGGAATTTGCAAAATCCAGTTGCTCAAATCGAAAATCGAAGCTTGAAGATGATCAAGCCATTGATAATCGCCATCGACGGTCCATCCGGAGCGGGCAAAGGCACGATCGCAAGAACGCTGGCGACCACGCTGAATTATCGCCATGTCGACACCGGCGCCATGTACCGCGCCATCGGGTGGAAGGCGCTGCGCGACGGCGTCGCGCTTGACGACGAAGCTGCCGTCGCGGCGCTCGCGGAACGATCGGACATCACGGTCGAAGGTGGCCGGGCGGCGATCGATGGCCATGACGTGACGAACGCCATTCGCACGTCCGAAATCGACAAGGCGGCGTCATCGGTCGCCCGGATGCCGCGGGTGCGAGAAGTGCTTGTCGCGCGTCAACGGCGCCTGGGCGAGCAGGGCGGAGTCGTCATGGAAGGCCGCGACATCGGCACCGTCGTGTTTCCAAATGCCGACTTGAAGATCTATCTGGATGCGTCAGCCGAAGAGCGGGCGCGACGGCGGTTGCACGACCCCGCACACAGCGGTGGCCAGGCGGGCGAGGCGGCGGTCGCCGCGTCGATTCAGGCGCGCGACACGTCCGACACGACGCGCACCGTTTCGCCGTTGACGATGGCAGCCGACGCGGTGCTGATCGATACGACGGGAGTGGCGATTCCCGAAGTCGTCGCGCGGGTAATGAAGCTGGTCGAGGAGAAGGTTTGCGATTTGTGATTTGCGATCGCAGTGTTCGAATCACAATCACAAATCACAAATCAGCATCGACCGTCAGCGATCCTTGAAGTCCTCCGACGACGCCGGATCGAGCTCCCACCGGTGTTTGTCGCGCTTGGAGATCTTCGCCTCGCCCTTCAGTTCCTCGTTGTCCTCGTACTGGACGCCAACCGCGCGGCCGATGTCGTCGACGATGTCCTGATCCGGGGTTGGGTTGTCGCCGCCCGGCGCTTCGTCGCCCACGCTGTAGGCCGATTCCCAATCGGCGTCGACGTCGCCGGCCGTTAACGCAGGGCTCGTCTCGGTGTGTTCATCGAGACGTTCCCGCAGCTCTCGACGTCCCGTTCGCGCGGCGGACGCGGAGCGATCGAGATCGAGAGACGACGGTGGTGTTGGGACGATGTCGTCGTCCTGGATCGTGCGGCGTTCCCGATCGAGTCCTGGCGGCTTTCGCAGCGGGACGTTGCGCGTTGGCGACGATGGCTGGCGTGCGGCCGTCTTTCTGATGGATGAGGTCGCTCGGGTCGGACGCCGTGCGGACTTTACGGTCGAGCTCTTCGAGCGTGGCGCGCCGGCACGTGCTCTCACCGCACTCGCCTTACGCGTCTTGTCCCTTCTGCTCGCCGCAGTTGCCCTAATAACCTTCCGCGCCTTACCCGCCCGATTCGCCTTACCCGCCCGACTCGCCTTACCCGCCCTACTGGCCCTACCCGCCCTACTGGCCTTACTCGCCCTGGCAGCTTTGCGGGCCGTGCTCTTCCTTCGCCCGCTCTGGGCACTAGATTTCGCGCGCGCGGGGCGTTTCTTCGTGGTTGCTGCGGCCTTGCGTTTGGCCATGCCCTCGTCCTTTCCACTACCGGCTTACCTTGACTGTTTCCGGGTAAGTGTCGTAAAGTCTAGTGCTTATCGGCGAAGGAAGCAGCTGACATACAAGCTCCATCCAACCACCAGAAATCGTCTCGCCGTTATAGCCGCGGGGGGCCGGTCCCTGCAACCCTCCGACGCCGCTCAGGTGCACCTCCAGACGGGCGTTTGCTGTTGCACTGAGTATCGTCGAAGGACAACAGAAACCGGTAATCCGATTCAGGAGGACGCGTAAGGAATGGCGAACGTAGAAAACGGGTTGGTTTTGCCCGAAAAGCCGGGCGAACAGCCCGGAGCACCGGCACGCACCAGGGCTGGCAGGCCCGCCGGTCCGGCCTTCACGCCGATGCATCACGAGGACATGGATCCGCAAGAGTTCGCGGCCATGCTCGGCATCTATGACGACAGCTTCCGCAACATGGCGGAAGGCGAGGTCGTGAAGGGGACCGTACTCAAGGTAACCGACACGGCGGTTGTCGTTGACGTCGGCTACAAGTCCGAAGGCCTCATTCCCATCCACGAGTTCCTCGACGAGAACGGCCAGGTCACCGTGCAGGCGGGCGACATGGTGGACGTGCTGCTCGAGCGTACCGAAGATCGTGAAGGCCACATCGTGCTGTCGCGCGAGAAGGCCGAGAAGATGAAGATCTGGGACGAGGTCGAGAAGGCCTATGCCGAACGCAAGGTCGTCATCGGCCGCGTCATCGAGCGGATCAAGGGCGGCCTCGCCGTTGACATCGGTGTGCGCGCGTTCCTTCCAGGCTCGCAGATCGACGTCCGTCCAGTGCGCAACCTCGATGCGCTGAAGGGGCAGGAGCTCCGGATGCGCGTGATCAAAGTCAACAAGAAGCGCGGCAACATCGTCCTGTCGCGCAAGGCGCTGCTCGAGGAAGAGAACGCCGAGAAGAAGAAGACCACGCTCGAAACGCTCGCCGAGGGGAAGGTCCTTCGCGGCACGGTCAAGAACATCACCGACTACGGCGCGTTCATCGACCTCGGCGGCATCGACGGATTGCTGCACATCACCGACATGTCGTGGGGCCGCGTGGGGCATCCCTCCGAGCTGTTCAAGGTGAACGACGAAGTCGACGTGATCGTGCTGAAGTACGATCCGGCGACCGAACGCGTGTCGCTCGGGCACAAGCAGCTCGTTCAGGATCCGTGGTCGACCGTGCAGGAGCGGTATCCGGTCGGCGCGCGGATGGGCGGCAAGGTCGTCAGCCTGACCGACTACGGCGCCTTCGTCGAATTGGAGGCGGGGGTCGAAGGCTTGATCCACGTCTCGGAGATGTCGTGGAGCAAGCGCGTCAAGCACCCGTCGAAGATTCTGAACGTCGGCGACTCGGTCGATGCGATGGTCCTCGGCGTCGACCCGGCGGCCCGGCGCATCTCGCTCGGCCTCAAGCAGGTTGAAACCAACCCCTGGCACGAGCTGACGGAGAAATATCCGGTCGGCACGCGCATCAAGGGCAAGGTCCGCAACCTGACCGAATTCGGCGCGTTCGTCGAGGTCGAAGAAGACATCGACGGTCTGATCCACATCTCGGACATGTCGTGGAGCAAGCGCATCAAGCATCCGTCCGAAGTGTTGAAGAAGGGCGACGTGGTCGAGGCGATGGTGCTCAGCATCGACGCCGAGAACCAGCGGCTCTCACTCGGGCTGAAGCAGCTGGCGACCGACATCTGGGACGACTTCTTCACCCGTCATCACGTGGGCGACACGATTGAAGGCAAGGTCACCCGGATGACCAACTTCGGCGCCTTTGTCGAGCTCGATGAGGGCATCGAAGGCCTGATTCACGTCTCCGAATTCGACGACACGCACGGCGGCGAGAAGATCGACCTGCAGGTGGGCAACAACTACCAGATGAAAATCATCAAGTTGAGCCCGCAGGAACGGAAGATCGGACTCAGCATCCGCGCGTTGAAGTCGGACGACTACCGTTCGGACTGGGAGGCGTACGCCGACAGCGAAGGGACAGGGACGGCGACGCTCGGCGATCACTTTAGAAATCGATAGGTCTCGGGTATCAGGTGTCAGGCCGGTCCAGCGACCAGGCCTGACGCCTGGACCACCCCTGATACCTGATACCTGATACCTGATACCTGATACCTGATACCTGGAAGGGAGCCACCGTTGAATACTCCTGGCGGCAGCATGACCAAGGCGGAACTCGTCGAGGAAGTGTCGCGCGTGTCGGATCTCACCAAGAAGCACTCGGAAGTCATCGTCGACACGGTGTTCAGGAGCATCATCGAAGCCTTGCACCGCGGCGAGAAGATCGAGCTGCGCGGGTTCGGCAGTTTTCGTCTGCGGAAGCGCGAACCTCGCAAGGGGCGTAATCCGAAGACCGGCGACAAAGTGGATGTGCCGCCGAAGAAGGTTCCCTACTTCAAGCCTGGCAAGGAACTCAAGGAACTGATCAATCGCGAAGCGGAGGCCGCCGAGGCGGTCGCGGCCGCGGAGGCGGTGTCGATCACGGGCAACGTCGTCGGATCGGTGGAATCAGTCTGATGACAAGTGGAAAAGTTGAGAAGTGGAAAAGTTGAAGAAGTAAGTTCAAAGTAGGTCCGTTGCACTTTTAACCTACTTTTCCACTCTTTAACTTTTCCATTTTTCCACTTAGTCATGGACCGCTTGTGGTCGCCGTGGCGACTCGAATATGTGACGGGCACGAAAGCTGATACCGGGTGCGTCTTCTGCGACGCACCTCGTCCCCCCAACCCTGCTTCCCTCATCGTCTACGAGCGCAAAACCTGCTTCGTCATCCTCAATCTCTATCCCTACAACAACGGCCATGTGATGGTGGTGCCGTACCGGCACACGCCGTCGCTCGCGTCGCTCACGGCCGAGGAGCTGCACGAGATGGCCGATCTCGAAGTGCTGTGCGAGAAGGCGCTGGTTGAAGCCTACAGCCCGCATGGGATCAATGTCGGCGTGAACCTTGGGAAGCCCGCCGGCGCCGGCGTTCTCGAGCACGTACACGTGCATCTCGTGCCACGGTGGAACGGCGACACGAATTTCATGACCGTCGTCGGCACGACGCGCGTGCTGCCTGAGGATCTCCACCAGAGCGCCGCTCGCCTGAAGCCGATCTTCGTCAAACTGGCGTAGAGAACGCCCGTGAACAGTCTCGCTGCCCGGGCATGGTTCGCGCTCGCGGCGCTCGGTGTGGTGATGGGGCTTTTGCTGTTCGTTCCGGCGGGAACGATCAGGTACTGGCAAGCCTGGGTGTATCTGGCGATCTTCGTCGGCGCCTCGGCGCTGACGACCGTGTTCCTCCTGCGTCGGGATCGCGCGCTGCTCGAACGGCGCATGCGTGGCGGTCCGACGGCGGAGAAGCGGCCCGTCGAGCGAGTCATCATGGCGTTCACGTCGCTCGGCTTCATCGCGCTGCTCGTCGTACCCGCGCTCGATCGCCGCTTCGGATGGTCCGACGCGCCGGTGTACGTCGTTGCTGGTGGGGACGCGCTTGTCGCCATCGGCTTCTACTTCATCTTTCTCGTCTATCAAGAGAACACCTTCACATCGGCGACGATCGAGGTCGCGGCGGACCAGCGGGTGGTGTCGACGGGTCCCTATGCGGTCGTGCGGCATCCGATGTACGCGAGCGCACTCCTGTACCTGGCGGGGACGCCTCTCGCGCTCGGTTCGTACTGGGGACTGCTGGCGCTTGCGGCCATGCTTCCCTTTCTGATCTGGCGCCTGTTCGACGAGGAGACGCTGCTGACTGGCTCGTTGCCGGGGTATGCCGACTATAAAAAGAAAGTACGGCATCGCCTGGTGCCCGGAATCTGGTAACACTATGCCGATGGATTTCGAATGGACGGAGGTTCAGCGCTCCTGGCGTGAGAAGGCCAGGGCGCTGGGGCGCGAACTCGCGGACGACGCCGCTGCCGGCGACGTGGTCATGGGTGCGGCGCGCGTCGGCATCATCGATCCGGCAGCGGATCTGCTGGCAGCGGCGCTTGCGGTCGAAGCGCTCGCCTGCGAGTCCGCCGCTGCGGGGATGACAATCGCGCTCCATACGACCACCCTGAAGGGCCGCCTTGCGGAGAGCTCGCTCGTCGACTCGCTGGCGCGCGGTGAAGCCGTCGGCGCGCTGGTCCTGTCGTCGGAAGACGTCCCCTCGATCGAGGGCGGACTGCTCAGCGGACGCGCATCATGGGTCGGCCCGATCACCGAGCGCGGCATTGCGCTCGTCGGCGCGCGTCATGGCGCGCACGTCATCGCATGCGGCGTGGCGCTCGACGACCGGCGCGTGCACGTGACCGAGGTGAAGACGTCCGCGCTGCGCGGTTTCGTGTGGGCGTACCTGACGTTTTCCGGCGCGCGGTGCGTCGGCGCGGGCGACACGATGAGCATCATGGCGCGGGCGCGAACACTCATCGCCGCGGTCGCGCTCGGCATCTGCAATCGAGCGCTGCGCGAGTCGCTCGCCGTGGTCGGGCGGGAACATGGCGCAGGTGGTGAACAGACGGTGCAGGGACTGCTCGCCGACACGGCGACCGATCTGGAAGCGGCGCGAATGCTGACGTGGAAAGCGGCCGCGCGCGGGGATGACGTGTCGCTCGCCGAGGCGTCGCGGGCAAAACTGGCGGCGGCGAGCGCCGCTCAAGCGGCGGTTGTGCGTGCGACGCAGGTCGTCGGCGTCGACAGCTTCCGGCACGGTCACGTCATCGAGCGGCTGACGCAGGACGTCCGCGCGATCGAGCTGTTTGCCGGACGCACGGAGACATTGCGAGAAGCGGTCGCCGAGGCGGAGCTGCCGCACGTGTAAATTCAAGAATCAAATTTCAAAATTCAAACAGGCTATTACGAGCCACAGAGGCACAGAGACTCAGAGAATCGTTTCTTAATCTCTGTGTCTCTGTGGTCCGTCATCGTAAAGGGGCCGGCCGCCGGCGAGTCACAGAATCATTTTCGCGATCGTCTGCAACTGTAGATTCGACGTCCCCTCGTAGATCTGTCCGATCTTTGCGTCGCGAAAGAATTTCTCGACGGGGTAGTCCTTGACGAACCCATAGCCGCCGAACAGGTTCACGGCCAGCGAGCTGACGCGTTCGGCCACCTCCGACGAGAACAGTTTGCACATCGCCGCTTCCTTGAGAAACGGCTGGCCGCCGTCGCGCAGACGTGCCGCGTTATAGACCATCAGGCGCGCGGCCTCGACGTCGGTGGCGGCGCGCGCGAGCTGGAACTGCACGCCCTGGAAATCGGCGATCGCCTTGCCGAACTGCTTTCGCTCCTTGACGTAGTGCACTGTCGCGTCGAGCGCGCCTTGCGCGAGACCGACCATCTGCGCGCCGATGCCGATTCGACCCTCGTTCAACGTTTCGATGGCGACCTTGTAACCCTTGCCGACTTCGCCGAGGACGTTCGCGCGCGGGACGTGACAGTCCTCGAGCAGCAGCTCGCACGTGCTGCTCGCTCGGATACCGAGCTTGTCCTCCTTCTTGCCAACGGTAAACCCCTGGAACCCGCGCTCGACGAGAAAGGCGGTGATGCCGCGATAGCCGGCGTCGGGATTGACGCTGGCGAAGACGATGAACAGGTCAGCTTCGTTGGCGTTGGTGATCCAGAGCTTGCGGCCGCTGAGTATCCACTCGTTGTCATCGGCCCGGGCCCGCGAGGCCAGCGCGAACGCGTCGCTGCCCGAGCCCGCTTCCGATAGCGCGTACGCCCCAACGGTTCCGGACGCCAGCTTGGACAGGTAGGCCGCTTTTTGCGCTTCGGAGCCCCACCGGAGCAAGGCATTGATGACCAGCGTGTTCTGGACGTCAACAAAGACGCCGATAGACGGATCGACCCGTGACAGTGCCTCCACCGCCAACACGGAGTGAAAGAACGTCGCGCCGGCGCCACCATGCGAGTCGGGCACCTCGATCCCCATGACGCCGAGGTCGAACAGCCGCGGGAGCAGTTCCGGCCGGATCTTTGCGTGCTCGTCCATCTCACGGACGAGCGGACGTATTTCGCGATCCGCGAATTCATAGACGCTGTCGCGGAACAGCGCTTCGTCTTGGCTGAGCTGCGACAGGGCAACAGGGAAGCTGTCAGTGTGCTGCATGCGTCAAAAGGGTAATTGACTGGCGCTTCCGACGTTAGGGGTATCATGCCCCTGAGAGGCGACGCACCATGAGCCGTACGCGCATTTTCGCCGCATTCGTCCTCACATTCATTCTGGCCGCCGCCGCCATGGTTGCACTGCACGGCCAGCAGTCGGGGTCACAACAGGCGGCGACCGCCCAGGCCAATGGTCAGCAGTCGCAGCCGGCGAATCAGACCCAGCTTACCTTCAGGGCCGGCATCAACTTCGTGACCGTCGACGCTTACGTTGCCGATTCGAAAGGCCAGCCGGTTACCGACCTGAAACAATCCGACTTCGACGTGTTCGAGGACAACAAGCCGCAGAAAATCGAGCAGTTCCGCTTCATCAAGGTGGACGGGCTGCCCAAACCCGGGGACCCCCCGCCGCAGGAGATCCGGAACCGCGACGACGAGGAGCGTGAAGCGGCGCGGGACGACACGCGGGTGTTCGTTATCTTTCTCGACGACTACCACACCCGTCTCGGCAGTTCGCTGGCGGTACGGCAGCCGTTGACGGAGTTCGTTCAGAACCAGCTCAAACCGCTCGACCTGGTCGCCATCATGTATCCGCTGACGCCGGTCACCGACGTCGATTTCACGCGGAACCACGAGCGCATCATGGGCGCCATCCAGAAGTTCGAGGGCCGCAAATACCGCTACGAGCCACGCAATCTGTTCGAGGAGCAGTACCAGCGCGCCCCAACGGAGATCGTCGAGCAGATTCGTAACCAGGTCGTCATGACCGCACTCCGCGGCCTGTCGGTCCGCCTGGGTTCGATCCGGGAGGGGCGCAAGTCGATCATTTACGTGAGCGAAGGCCTGCAGGCGATGTTGCCGCCGCAGCTGCGCAGCGCTGACGCGTCGATGGGGAAGCTTGGCACTCCGCAGGCCATGAATCCCCTCGCCGGTGAAAACGATCCGCGCGAGCAGACGGCGCAGACGTTTGCCACCGCCGATCTCTACTCGCAGCTGAAAGACGTGTTCATCGCCGCGACTCGTAACAACACGGCAATCTACACGGTGGACCCCCGCGGGTTGGCGACCAACGAGTTCGACATCGACGAGAACGTCGGCCCGCAGCAGGACCAGTCGATGCTGCAGGCGTCGACCAATACGTTGCGCTCGATCGCCGATGAAACCGATGGTCGCGCCATCGTCGGCCGCAACGATCTCGCGAAAGGGCTGCAGCAGGCGCTGCAGGATTCGACCGCGTATTACCTGCTCGGCTACACATCAACTCAGGCGCCGGTCGATGGCAAGTTCCATCAAATCAAAGTGCAGTTGAGCGCCGCCGCGAAGAAGCGGGGCCTTCAGGTGCGCGCGCGTCGCGGCTACTGGGCGGCGACGACCGAGGATGTCAAGAAGGCGGAGAAAGCGACTGGACCCGCGGTGCCCGACACGGCGAAGCCGGTGATGGCCGCGCTCGCGTCGATCGCGACGCCGGTGCAGTCGGCGCGCTACGTGCGCACGTGGCTGGGCACCGAGCGAGGTGAGAACGGGAAGACGAAGGTCACGCTCGTGTGGGAACCGCTGCCGCAGCCGCCCGGCGGCAATGCCCGCAAGGATCCAACGCCGGGGCGTGTCTCCGTCATCGCCGCGACTGAAAAGGGCGATCTCGTCTTCCGCGGCCGCACGCCGGACGCGGGCCAGCTGGCGAGCGCCAACCCGCAGGCCACTGGCGCGAGCGCGTCGCTTCCGTCCTCAGCGTCGACAGCGCCCGCGGCGCCTCAGGCGCTCACGTTCGAAGCGCCTCCAGGGAAGCTGGAGTTACGTATGACCGTGGAAGGGGCGGGCGGTGGTGTGCTCGATCAGGAAATCCGCAACATCACGATTCCCGATCTGACCGCGGCGCGGCCCGCGCTGAGCACTCCGCGCGTCTATGCCGCGCGGACGCCGCGTGAGTTCCAGGCCTTGGCGACCAACGCCGCCGCCGTGCCACCGGCCAACCGCGAGTTCTCGCGCACCATGCGGCTGCTGATCCGGTTCGACAGCTATGGCCCGGGCAACGAAGTGCCGGCGCCGACCGCGGCATTGCTCAACAACAACGGTCAGAAGTTCGCGGACGTCCCAGTCGTCGCGGCGAGCGCGGGCGGTACGCACCAGATCGATATGAGTCTCGCGTCGATCCCCGCTGGCGAGTACGTGATCGAGATCTCTGTAAAAGGCGCGACAGGAGAAACGGCGAAGGAACTCGTCGCGTTCCGGGTCGTCGGCTAACCGACGACCTGGACCACCCCTGAAACCCGATACCGGATACCTGCCGCGGCAGTATGATCCGCGGCATGCTTCGACTGCTCGCTGCATCCGCTGCCGTTCTCACCGTTGTTGCCACCGTCGCTGTCGCTCAGGCGCCGGCGCAGCGACCCGACCCGCGCACCATCCAACTGCGCGGCAACCGTTTCAAGCCGCTCACCTACGACGAGATGACCGCGGCGCAGAAGACGATGGTCGAGCATCTGCTCGCCGGCCCGCGCGGCGGCGTGACCGGTCCGTTCAACGTGCTCCTGCGCAGTCCCGAGATTGGCGATCTCGGCCAGGAGTTCGGCGCATCGACGCGATTCAAGTCGTCGCTTCCGCAGCGGCTCTACGAACTGGCGATCCTCGTGACGGCGCGGCACTGGACCGCGCAGTACGAGTGGCAGGCGCATCATCGTTCGGCACTCCAGGCGGGATTGAGCGCCGCCATCTGCGATGCCATCGCCGCCGGCCGGCGTCCCGCGTCGATGCAGAAGGACGAAGAAGCCGTCTACAACTTCGTGTCGGAGCTGTTGAACACCAAGCAGGTGACCGACGCCTCGTTCACCGCGGCGAAGAACGCGTTCGGCGAGCGCGGAGTCGTGGACATCATCGCGGTCACCGGCTGGTACAGCACCGTGTCGATGATGCTGAACGTCGATCAGTATCCTGTGCTCGACGGCACGCAGCCCGAGCTGAAACCGATCGGCACACGATAGGTATCAGGTATCAGGTATCAGGTATCAGGTGTCAGGTATCAGGCGTGGTCCAGGTGTCAGGTCGATCGTTGCTCAGGCGTACATGCCGCGCATTTTCGTGACGGTGCCGACGCGCTGAATCGCGACGATATATGCGGCCGTCCGCATGTCGACGTTGTACTTAATCGAGGTCTTCAGCACTGCCTCGAACGCCTCGCACATCTTCTTCTCCAGGCGATCGTTGACGTCCTTCTCCTCCCAGAAGTAACCGTAGCGGTCCTGCACCCATTCGAAGTACGAGGTCGTCACGCCGCCGGAATTGGCGAGGATGTCCGGGATGATGAGCACGCCGCGGCGGTGCAGGTAGGTATGGGCGTCCGGGGTCGTCGGGCCATTCGCACCCTCGGTGATGATCTTCGCTTTGATCGACGGCGCATTCTCCATCGTGATCTGGTTTTCGAGCGCCGCGGGAATGAGGACGTCGACATCCAACCCCCACAGCTTGTCGTTCGACAGCGGCTCGCCTCCTGAAAACCCATCGACGGTTTTCTCGTGCGCGGCGGCGTAGTCGAGTAACTTCGCCACGTCGAGGCCCTGCTCGTTGTAGACGCCGCCTTTCCAATCGGTGACGGCGACGATCTTCGCGCCGGCTTTCGACAGCAGGTCCGCGGAAACCGAACCGACGTTGCCGAATCCCTGGATGGCGACGCGCAGTCCAGAAATGTCGAGCCCCAGATGCTTCGCCAATTCCCGTGTCACGATCATCACGCCGCGTCCGGTCGCTTCGCGGCGGCCAAGCGAGCCACCCATTTCGATCGGCTTTCCGGTCACGACGGCCGTCGCTGTATGTCCGACGTGCATGCTGTAGGTGTCCATCACCCACGCCATGATCTGGTCGTTGGTGTTGACATCGGGTGCGGGAACATCTTTTTCAGGTCCGATGTTGTCGACGATCTCGGCGACGTAGCGTCGCGTCAGCGCCTCCAACTCGCGTCGTGACATCTTCGTCGGATCGCAGACGATGCCGCCCTTTGCGCCGCCGAACGGGATGTGGGCGACCGCGCACTTCCACGTCATCCACGCGGCGAGCGCGGTCACTTCGTCGAGCGAAACGTCCGGATGATAGCGAATGCCGCCCTTGGCTGGACCGAGCGTGATGTTGTACTGCACGCGGTAGCCGGTGAACACCTCGATTTCACCGTTGTCCATCTGTACCGGGCACGAAACGATGATTTGCCGTTTCGGATGGGTGAGGATGTTCCAGACGCCCGGTTCCAGATTGATGATGCGCGCAGCGACGTTGAATTCCTGAAGCATCGCCGCGAAGATCGCTCCGTGCTCTGCCATGCTTGGCTATTGTGTACCAGGCAGGGCTCGGCCGGACCTTCAGGTCCGCCTTCGTCTTCGGGTCCGTCTTACAATGAAGCGATCATGAAAACGGCCGCGCCTCGAATGCCCTCGGCGAAGGAACGACGCGGAAGCTTCACTACGGTTTCCGGCCGGCCGATCAACGAGCTCTACACACCTGCCGACATCGCGTCGCTCGACTACGCCCGCGATCTCGGAGACCCCGGCAGCTTTCCGTATACCCGCGGTATTCATGCCACGGGATATCGCGGGAAGCTCTGGACCATGCGCCAGTTCGCCGGCTTCGGCACGCCGGAGGACAC
>Ga0310810_10004233_pt1 | contig 15827 bp, 14 predicted proteins | sample NCmetagenome_FD_207641 | JGI IMG/M metagenome (GOLD analysis project Ga0310810, IMG submission 207641) | Soil microbial communities from experimental microcosm in Duke University, North Carolina, United States - NC | ecosystem: Engineered > Artificial ecosystem > Soil microcosm > Unclassified ...
CCCCGTGGCCGGCGAGCGGGCCGAGCCCGACCGCGGCCTCGCAGCGCAGCCCGCCGCCGGGCTCCAGCGCGATCGCGACGCCGCGGTCGACGGCCAGCCCGTCGACGAGCGTCGCGAGCCCCGCGGTGGCGAGGTCGGCGGGGTCCAGGCCGGCGAGGGCGCTCTGGCCGAGCGACACGACGAGCGCCTGGCGCGCGATCGCCTCGGCGCGCTCCTGCTCGACGAGCTTGTTCGCCGTGAGGTCGCGGATGAAGCCGGTGTAGGTCGGCGTCGAGCCCTCCATCTGCGTGACGGCGAGCTCGACGGGAAAGCTCGAGCCGTCGGCGCGCTGGGCCTCGACCTCGATGCGCTGGTCCAGGATGCGCCCGGCGCCCCCGCCGAGCATCCGCGCCAGGCCACGGCGGTGAACCTCGCGCATCGCCGGCGGGACGATGAGCTCGGCCATCTCGGCGCCGATCGCCTCCGCGCGCGTGTAGCCGAACATCCGCTCGGCGGCCGGGTTGAACTCGAGCACCGTGCCGTGCGCGTCGATCGAGATGATCGCGTCGAGCGAAGACCGCAGCACGGCGGCATCGACGCGTGCTGAGGGGATGAACACGTCGGTAGCCACTGTACGCGTCGTCGGTCATCCTGCCGGCAGACTTGAGTGCCAACCTTGAGCGGCAAACGCTCGGCCTCGTACACCCGGCCGCGGGGGCCCCGGACGGACCTGGACGGATGTGGGAGGCCGGACGTGGCACGATCGTCGGGTGCCCGGCAACCCGCCGCCGCTCGCCGGTCCCACCGAGCCGCTCGGCAAGCTCCAGCGGGGTCTCGGCGCGGGCTACCTCTGGGCGCTGGACGCCGACCGCTCGGTCGCCCACGCGCTCCTGCTGCACTGCATCTTCAACGACCCGCGCTGGGACCGCCAGCTCGACGCGCGCGTCGAGTACTACGCGACGCTCGCGCTCGACATCGGGCTCGGCGTCGTCGCGCTCGAGCGCTTCCTGCGCTTCGGCGACGACGACGTCGAGACGACGCAGGACGTGCTCGCCGTGCTCGGCCGCATGGCGATCCGCGGCCATGCCGAGGCGCGCACCGTGCTGCGCGACTACGTCGCGCGGGGGCGCTTCTGGGAGCGCGCGATCGAGCTGCTCATCGACGACTACGACGCGCTGCGCGCGGGCGTCCCCTGGCCCGAGGTCGTCGCCGGCCTCGACGCCGTGCTCGTCGAGCGCTTCGCGTCCGAGTCCGCGCTCGCCGAGGCGCTCGCCGGCGTCGACGCGAGCACGCGCCCGTGGACGCTGTGGTCCGTCGAGAACCCGAAGATCGCCTGGGCGCTGTCCTTCGACCACGGCGCGGGCGGCGACGAGCCCGTCCCCAAGCGCGGCCCGCGGCCGCGGCGCGTGCAGGCCAAGCCGCGCGAGCTGTCGACGGCCGAGCTGCTCGCGATCACCGAGGACTCGCGCTGGACGCAGATCGCCGAGGAGCTGCAGTCGCGCACGAGCGGCGACGACGTCCAGCGGCTGCTGGCGGCCGCGAACGACCCCGAGCTGCCGATGCGGCGCGCGGCGATCCTCGCGCTCGGCCGCCAGGGGCGGCGCGAGCTGCTGGAGATCGCGCAGGCGAACACGAGCTCCGCCGAGCGCGGGACGCTGCAGGGCGCGATCGCGCTCGCGCTCGAGGCGATGCCGCCCGAGCAGACGCGCTCGCTCGCGCACGACTGGCTCACGTCGCCGGACTGGGCGCGGCGGCGCAAGGCGGCCGGGATCCTCGCGACGTGGGCCGAGGGCGACGACCTGGAGCACGCGCGCCACGCGCTCGCGCGCGAGCTCGAGCTCGGCCTCGACGGCGACATGTACGTCGTCTGCTCACTCGCCGAGGCGCTCGGCCGCTACCCCGGGCACGGGCCGTTCGACGAGCTGTCGCGGGCCTACGACGAGATCCCCTACTCCTACGGCCGGCGCTTCGTCGTCTCGGCGCTCGCGCACACCGATCCGACGTTCGCGGGGGACGTCGCGGTCGACTGCCTCTGGGACTGCGAGCCCGAGACGCGCAGCCTCGCGGCGGCCCACGTCGACCGCCGCATCCGCCTCGCTGGCCAGCGGCTGGACGAGCTCGCCGCCGACGAGGCACAGGCGCCGTCGGTGCGCCGCAGCGCCGCGATGGAGTAGGCCTAGATCCCGTCTAAGCTTGAGGTGTGACCACCTTCGCAGAACTCGGCCTTTCAGAATCCACGCTCCAAGCCCTCCAGGACGTCGGCTACGAGCAGCCCAGCCCGATCCAGGAGCAGGCGATCCCGCCGATGCTCCAGGGCCGCGACGTCATCGGCCAGGCCCAGACCGGCTCCGGCAAGACCGCCGCCTTCGGGCTGCCGATCATCGAGTACGTCGACCCGACCGAGCCCGAGGTGCAGGCGCTCGTCCTCACGCCGACGCGCGAGCTCTGCATCCAGGTGACGCAGGCGATCCGCGCCTACGCCCAGCGCAAGGGCGCCGACGTCGTCGCCGTCTTCGGCGGCGCGCCGATCCGCACGCAGCAGGCGCAGCTGAAGGCCGGCGGCCACATCGTCGTGGGCACCGTCGGCCGCGTGCTCGACCTCATCAACCGCCGCTCGCTCGTGCTCGACGCGTGCCGCTTCGTCGTCCTCGACGAGGCCGACGAGATGCTCGACCTCGGCTTCCTCGAGGACGTCGAGAAGATCCTGCGCCTGACGCCCAACAGCCGCCAGACCGCGCTCTTCAGCGCGACGATGCCGCCGCCGATCCGCGCGCTCGCCGACAACTACCTCTACGAGCCCGAGCACGTCAAGGTCCAGTCCGCGACGCTCACGGTCGACTCCGTCGAGCAGTTCCAGGTCGACGTCAAGACCGCCGACAAGCCCGACAAGCTCGTCGAGGTGCTGGAGGCCGAGAAGCCCGACCAGGCGATCGTCTTCGCGCGCACGAAGATCCGCACCGACCAGCTCTACAAGAAGATGAAGGACCGCGGCTTCAACGTGAAGGCGCTGCACGGCGACATGACGCAGGGCGCCCGCGACGGCGTCATGCTCGGCTTCAAGGGCGGCCGCGTGCCGATCCTCGTCGCCACCGACGTCGCCGCCCGCGGCCTGGACATCTCGACCGTCACGCACGTCGTCAACTACGACGTCCCGCGCTCGCCCGACGTCTACGTCCACCGCATCGGCCGCACGGGCCGCGTCGGGCGCGCCGGCCGCGCGATCACGTTCGTCGAGCCCAAGCAGGAGAAGGAGCTCCTGGCGATCGAGAAGCACGTCGGGCTGAAGATCTCCCAGTGGACGCCGGGCGCGCACACCGCCGCCCCGCCGAAGGAGATCGTCGAGAAGCCCAAGCGCCACACGAAGCCGCAGCTCAAGCACAACGGCGACGAGCCCTACGCGAAGCTCATCGTCAGCGGCGGGCGCTCGGCGGGCATCGAGGTCGCCGACCTCGTCGGCGCCGTGACGAAGGCCGCCTCCGTCGACGGCGAGAGCGTCCGCAACGTCAAGGTGCTCGAGCACTTCGCCTTTCTCTCGGTCCCCGCCTCCGACGCCGAGCGCATCGCGATCGCGGTCGACGGCGAGCGCGTGCGCGGCCGCCGGATCCGCGTCGAGCCGGCGAAGGTCTGAGCGCTGCAGTCGGGGCGCTCGTCGTGCCGCATGATCCGGGCTAGGACTCGACGAGCCTGCCCTCGCCTTCGAGATTCACCGTCGCGAACTGCTCGCGCGCGGCAGGCATCCCGATCCTGCCGGTGAACGGCTCCTCCCTGGTGACGTAGACCGCGATCGTCTTGAACGCCAGGCCAGAGCCGGGCCCGATCCACATCTCGGGGACGACGAGCGTGAGCGTGATGACGTGCAGGTCGGCGATGTCCGCGACCGTCACCGTCACCTCGGTGCCGAGCGCGGTGTCGAGCGTCTGGATGTCGTCGCCCGAGAAGGTCTGGTCGTCGCCTCTGGGGCCGCGGTAGGAGAAGCTCGGCGAGCCGTCGATGCCGCTCGTCGAGTAGGTGATCTGGGTCCCATCCCCGCTCACCTCGTAGGTGTTGGGCTCTACGAGCGTCTTCAGTTCCTGGGCCATCGTGCTCCTGTTCGGGTCGTGCGGTGCGCCGCGGTTTCCCGAGGCAATAGGTCACCCGCCGTGGGGGTCCAGGTCGCCCGAGGCGTTCGCGTCGGCCGATGAGGCGTTTGGTGGTCTTGTCGCGCAGCCCACCTCCCCATCGGTCTGGGTCTGCAGCCGCGCCCGCAACTCCGCGGGCGCGACCGCGTTACCCTGTTCTACGTGGCCTTGCTGTTGAGAGACCGTGAGGCGGCCAACGGCGCCGCCCCTCCGCCGCCCGGGAACGGCGCGCATGCGGTCGTTCCCGACTTCGCCTGCGAGGCCTGCGGCGCCGGCATGGTGCGCGGCCAGGACTGGTGCCTGGAGTGCGGCACCGCCGCCCGCGGCCGGCTCGGCCAGAAGGCCGGCTGGCGCGCCGCCTTCACGATCGTCGCGCTCACGCTCCTGCTCGTCTCCGGCGCCGGGATCGCCGGCTACGCCGCGCTGACGAGCGACTCCGAGCGCACCGCCGCCGCGCCCTCGCAGGGCAACGGCGCCCCGATCACGGCGCAGGCGCCCTCGGGTCCCGACACGGGCGTCCCCGCCACGGGCACCCCCGGCACGGCCGTCCCCGGCGTCCCCGGCCCGACCGCCACGACGATCACGCCGGGCAACACCGGCCCCGGCGTCACGCCTCCGCCCGCGAGCTCGACCTCGCCGATCGTCCCCCAGGTGATCCCCGGCGGGACGACGCCCGTCCAGCCCGGCTCGCTGCCCGGGCTGCAGACGCCGGCCGCCAAAGGCCCGAAGATCGTCATCCCGCCGACGAAGGCGACCGTCCCGCCGACGAACCAGGCCGTGACGCCGCCGGCCGCCACGACGCCGCCGAAGGGCACGACCGCGACGCCGACGACCGTCACGCCGGCCGTCGTCGGGCCGCAGATCATCAAGCTGAAGGCCGACGCCGCGAAGACGTACGACCCCAGCCAGCGCGTCGGCGCCGAGGTCGGTCCGGCGAAGAACGCGATCGACGGCAAGAAGAACACCGTCTGGGACGTCACCGTCCCGGCCGACGGCAACCCGATCGGCGTCGGCGTGCTCGTCGACCTCGGCTCGCCCTACGCGCTGCAGTCGCTGCGGATCGCGACGAACACCCCCGGCTACACGGCCGAGATCTACGGGGCGGTCGACGCGAAGGAGATCCCGACCGATCTCATCGACAAGCGCTGGCAGCACCTCACCTCCCGCAAGGACGTCGAGGACAACGCCCCGATCCTGCTCAAGGGCAAGGGCGACGCCCCGAAGTACCAGCTCATGCTCGTCTACGTCACGAAGCCCGGCGAGCCCACCGACCCGCGCGCGGCGATCGGCGAGCTGACGTTCCGCGGAACGCCGTAGCCGTCCGGCAAGCCCTAGACTCCGCCGCATGTCAGCTGCCGCACTGAGGACCACCGAGGGCGTCATCGTCCTCGAGCTGTTCGACAAGGACGCGCCGGAGACGGTCGCGAACTTCCGCAAGCTCGCCGCCGAGGGCTTCTACGAGGGCCTGACGTTCCACCGGATCATCAAGGACTTCATGGTCCAGGCCGGCTGCCCCAAGGGCAACGGCACCGGCGGGCCGGGCTACGAGTTCGACGACGAGATCAACGACCACCTCATCGTGAAGGGCACGCTCGCCATGGCGAACGCCGGCCCGAACACGAACGGCTCGCAGTTCTTCATCGTCACCGCCGACGCCACGCCGTGGCTCGACGGCAAGCACACGGTGTTCGGCAAGGTGACCGGGGGCGAGGACGTCCTCGAGCGCCTCAACGAGCTGCCGACGGCGGGCGCCGACAAGCCCGTCACGCCGGTCTACATCTCGGCCGTCGAGCTCGGCGACTAGCCACCGCACTTGAGCCTCGTCCAGGCCATCGTCCTGGGCGTCGTGCAGGGGCTCACCGAGTTCCTGCCGATCTCCAGCAGCGGCCACCTGCGCATCGTCCCCGCCTTCGCGGGCTGGGACGACCCGGGCGCGGCGTTCACCGCCGTCATCCAGCTCGGGACGATGGCCGCCGTGCTGCTGTACTTCCGCGCCGACCTCATCCGCATCGCGACGGCGTGGTTTCGGTCGCTGCGCGATCCCGCCCGCCGCGGGACGCTCGACGCGCGCCTGGGCTGGTACCTCATCCTCGCGACGATCCCGATCTCGCTCATCGGCGTCGCGTTCAAGCACCAGATCGAGAACGGCGCGCGCGACCTCTATCTCATCGGCTCGATGCTCATCGTCTTCGGCATCGTGCTGCTCGCGGCCGAGGCCGTCTCGCGCCGCGAGCGCGACGTCACGACGATCACGCGCCGCGACGCGCTCGTCATCGGCTGCGCCCAGGCGCTCGCGCTCGTCCCCGGCGTGTCGCGGTCGGGCGCGACGATCTCGGCGGGGCTGCTGCTCGGCTTCGACCGCGTCTCGGCCGCGCGCTTCTCGTTTCTGCTCTCGATCCCGGCGGTCGTGCTGAGCGGGCTCTACGAGCTCAAGGACGTCGTCAACGGCTCGGCCGAGGGCGCCGTCGGGATCGGGCCGACGGCCGTCGCGACGGTGCTCGCGTTCATCACGGGCTACGCCTCGATCGCCTTCCTGCTGCGCTTCCTCACGACGCACTCGACCGCGGTCTTCGTCGGCTACCGCGTCGCGCTCGGGGCCGCCGTCCTCGCGCTCGCCGGCAGCGGCGCGATCGCATAGTGGCCGTCCACTAGCCTACGGTTTGACAGCCCGTCAGACCTGAGGAGGAGACCGCGAACATGGCCAGCGTCGACACGACCACCGCGCAGCGCGCGAACGGCCAGGATCAGGCCCACCCGCCGCAGATCCCCGTCGTCAATCCCGCCACCGGCGCGGTGATCGCGCACGTCCCCGACCTCCCGGCCGCGCGCGTCGCCGAGCTCGCCGTCCGCGGGCGCGCCGCCCAGCCGGGCTGGCAGGCGCTGGGCTTCGACGGGCGCAACCGCGTCATGCGCCGGATGCAGAAGTGGATCATGGACAACGCCGACCGCGTCGTCGCGACGATCGTCTCCGAGACCGGCAAGACGTACGAGGACGCCTACGTCGTCGAGATCAACTACACGGGCGGGGCGCTGGACTTCTGGTGCAAGAACGCCGAGTCGTTCCTCGCCGAGGAGCAGATCCACGCCAGCACGCTCGCGGTCAAGGGCAAGAAGATGGTCGTCCGTTACGAGCCGCTCGGCCTCATCGGCGTGATCGGGCCCTGGAACTACCCGCTGACGAACTCCTTCGGCGACTGCATCCCGGCGATGCTCGCGGGCAACAGCGTCATCCTCAAGCCGTCGGAGGTCACGCCGCTGACGTCGCTCCTGCTCGCCGAGGGCTTCGCCGAGTGCGGCCTGCCCGAGGGCGTCTTCCAGGTCGCCACCGGCCGCGGCGCGACCGGCTCCGCGCTCGTCGACGAGGTCGACATGATCATGTTCACCGGCTCGACGGCGACCGGCAAGAAGGTCATGGCGCGGGCAGCGGAGACGCTCACGCCGGTCGCGCTCGAGCTCGGCGGCAAGGACCCGATGATCGTCCTCGCCGACGCCGACCTCGAGCGGGCCGCGAACCTCGCGGTCTTCTACTCGATGCTCAACTCCGGCCAGACCTGCATCTCGGTCGAGCGCGTGTACGTCGAGGAGCCCGTCTACGACGAGTTCGTCGCCAAGGTCGTCGAGAAGGTCGGCGCGCTGCGCCAGGGCGAGTCGACGGGGCCGGCGACGGCCGAGGTCGGCTCGATGACGTTCCCCAGGCAGCTGGAGATCGTCGAGGAGCACGTCCGCGACGCGCTCGCCAAGGGTGCGCGCGCGCTGACCGGGGGCCAGCGCGTCGCCGGCGACGGCCTGTTCTTCGAGCCGACGGTGCTCGTCGACGTCGACCACCGGATGAAGGCGATGACCGAGGAGACGTTCGGGCCGACGCTGCCGATCATGAAGGTCGCCGACGCCGAGGAGGCCGTCACGCTCGCCAACGACTCGCCCTACGGGCTCGGTGCCGCGGTCTTCAGCGGCGACCGCGCGCGCGGCGAGCAGATCGCCCGGCGCCTGCAGGCGGGCGCGGTCTGCGTCAACGACGCGCTGCTGAACTACGTCGCCGTCGAGCTGCCGATGGGCGGCTGGAAGGCGTCCGGACTCGGGACGCGCCACGGCGCGGGCGGGATCCGCAAGTTCACCAAGCAGCAGTCGCTGTTCATCAGCCGCCTGCACCTCAAGCGCGATCCGTACGGCTTCCCCTACCGCACCGGCACGTCGAAGGCCCTCTTCAAGGGCATGCGGCTCATCTACGGCCGCGGCCGCCGCCGCTGAGCCGCCCGCAGCGCCGGCACCGACACCTCCGTGGCAGCGATCGCGCTCGCGCTGGGCTGCTCCGTGTTCTGGGGCCTGGCGGACTTCCTCGGGGGGCTGAAGAGCCGGACGTTCCCCGTGCCCGTCGTGCTCGGGGCGATGTATCTCTCGTCGCTGACGGTCATGGCGATCTTCACCGTCGTGCGCGGCGTGGGCCCGCCGGCGGGCTCGGCCGTCGCCGCGTCGCTCGGCGCGGGCCTCGTCGGCATCCTCGGCCTGACGGCCTTCTACCGGGCCCTGGCGATCGGCACGATGAGCATCGTCGCCCCGATCGCGGCCACGGGCGTCGCGCTGCCGGTGCTCGTCGGAATCGCGACGGGCGACCGCCCGGGGCTCGTGCGCTCGATCGGCCTCGGCGCGGCGGTCGTCGGGATCGTGCTGGCCTCGCGCGAGGACGACGGCGGCCCGGTCGACGCCGAGCAGCAGCGCCAGAGCGCCGTGCTGGCGGTCTTCGCGGGCCTCGGCTTCGGGTCGTACTTCGTGCTCGCGAACATCGGGTCGGACGCCGACATCGCGTGGGCGCTGCTGCTCTCGCGCGTCGCGGCCGCGCCGTTCGTCGTCGCGTTCGCGATCCTCGCCGTGCGGCGCGGCGGCCGGCGCCCGCGCGGGTGGGAGATCGCGACGCTCGCGGGGATCGGGATGATCGACCTCGTCGCGAACCTCGCCTTCAACTACGCGACGACGATCGGCGAGCTGTCGACCGTCGCCGTCGGCAGCTCGCTGTATCCCGTCATGACGGTGTTCATGGCCGCGCTCGTCCTCGGGGAGCGCATCCGCGGGATCCAGCGCGTGGGCGTCGTCGTGGCGCTCGCCGCGGTGGTGATGATCTCCGCCGGCGGTTGAGGAGACGGTGGGTTTGACGACCGCACCGGCCGGGCATCACGGCGCCGTAAGACCAGATTCCGGATCATGGCGACCGAGAACCCCCTCCTGGACCGGCGAGAGCTCTTCAAGCTCGGGGTGTTCAGCAGTGCCGCGCTGGCGCTGCCGGTGGAGCGCGTGGCCCGCATGCAGGTGGCGCTGAGCAACCGGATCGCGCAGAGCGCCCTGCCGCAGCCGTTCACGATCCCGTTCAAGACGCCGCCGGTGCTCGCCCCCGACTGCCGGACGCAGGACATCGACTACTACACGATCCACCAGCGCCAGGCGACCGCCGAGATCCTCCCGGGAAAGCTGACGGACATCTGGGGCTACAACGGCCTCCTGCCGGGACCGACGATCGTCGCGACGCAGGGCCGGCAGACCGTCGTCCAGCAGGTCAACGACCTGCCGGCGGTGCATCCGACGCTGCGCTACAACGTCCGGACGTCGACGCACCTGCACGGCTCGTGCTCCGAGCCGCAGTACGACGGCTATGCGAGCGACACGACGGATGGCGCGTCGTGGAAGGACTACGTCTATCCCGATCTGCAGACCGCGCGAACGCTGTGGTACCACGACCACGCGGTCCACACGACGGCGCCGAACGTCTTCATGGGCCTCGCGGCGATGTACATCCTGCACGACGCCGACGAGCTCGCCCTGCCGATCCCGCACGGCGCCTATGACGTCCCGTTCGTCCTGACCGACGCGATGTTCGAGGACAACGGCGCGCTGTTGTTCGACGCCAACGACGACTCGGGCTTCCACGGCGACGTGCTGCTGGTCAACGGGGTGCCGTGGCCGGCGATGGCGGTCGAGCGGCGCAGGTATCGCTTCCGCATCCTCAACGCATCGGTGTCGCGGTCCTACGGACTGCAACTCGACAGCGGCGAGCCGCTGACCGTCGTCGCCACGGATGCCGGCCTCGTGCCGCACCCGATCGCGACGTCGCGCCTGAAGATCGGCATGGGCGAGCGCTACGAGGTCGTCATCGACTTCTCCGGGCACCAGATCGGCCAGCGCGTCGTGATGCAGAACGTCTCGCCGAAGAACAACACGGACTTCGCCACGACCGGCGTCGTGATGGCCTTCGACGTCGCCGCGGAGGCAAGCGACCTGTCCGACAACGAAGTGCCGGTCGACCTCGACCCGGGCTGCCCGACGATGGCGCTCGCCGAGGCCGACGCGCTGCGCACGCGGCGGCTCGAGTTCAAGCGCGACGGCGGCCAATGGACGATCAACGGCACGACCTGGGACGACGTCGTCAACAGCGGCTATCAGAAGGTGCTCGCCAACCCCGGGTACGACGACGTCGAGATCTGGGAGCTGTCCAACCCGCACGGCGGCTGGTTTCACCCGGTCCACATCCACCTCGTCGACTTCAGGGTCCTCGACCGCAACGGCCGGGCGCCGTTCGACTACGAGCAGGGCCCGAAGGACGTCGTGTACGTCGGCGAGAACGAGACCGTCCGGGTGATCGCGAGGTTCGAGCACCAGCAGGGCCGCTACATGACGCACTGCCACAACCTCGTCCACGAGGACCACGCCATGATGGGCCAGTTCCTCGTCGGCGCGGACGCGCCCTCCTACGACCCGATCGATGCCGCCCCCGCGCAGCACAAGCCGGCGCGACCCGTGTGCGACCGCCTCGACGAGCCCACCGCGGCCGCAGGCGCCACCGGTCCTGCGGGGCCGACGGCGTCCGCCATCCGCAGGTGCACGCCGAAGAAGCGCAAGATCGCCGGCAAGCCGAAGCGCCCCGTCGCCAAGCGCAAGAGCAAGCCCGCCTCCGCGACCTGCGCGCCCGCCAAGCGCAAGCCCGTGGCCCGGCGCAGGCGCAGACGCAGACGCCACTAGCGCCACCGGAGGCTCAGCGGGCCCCGAGCCCTGCCACCCTGTCCGTTGATGGACCAGCTCGCCGCCGCCGGCCTGCAGTTCGCGCCGCTGCAACTCGCCCCCGCGCTCGTCGTCGGGGCGATGTACGGCGTGCGTGCGCGCACCCTCGCCGCCCGCGGCAAGCCCGTGCCGGCCTGGCGGCGGTGGTGCTTCGGATCCGGGCTCGCGGTGATCGTCCTGACGCTCGTCTCGCCGATCGGCGCGCTGGACACCGAGCTCTTCGCCGCACACATGGCCGAGCACCTGCTGATCGCCGACATCGGCGCCCTGCTGCTCGTGCTCGGGCTCACCGGACCGCTGCTCGCGCCGCTGCTGCGCACGCCCGGGCTGGCCTGGCTGCGCCACCTCGCCCATCCCGTGCCGGCCTTCGGGCTGTGGGCCGTCGACCTCATGTTCTGGCACCTCGTCGGGCCACACGAGGCGGCGGTGCGCCATGACGGGATCCACGCGCTGGAGCACCTGCTGTTCGTCGGCCTCGGGATCAACATGTGGCTGGCGCTCCTGGGCCCGCTGCCCAAGCCCCTGTGGTTCGGCAACCTCGGCCGCCTGGGCTACATCATCGCCGTGCGCTTCACGACGACGGTGCTCGCGAACATCTTCGTCTGGACCGACCGCGCGTACTTCGACGTCTACCGCGCCGGCGAGCGGGCGCACGACATCTCGGCGCAGTCCGACCAGGTCATCGCCGGCGGGATCATGATGGTCGAGGGCTCGATCCTCACGGTCTGCCTCTTCGGCTGGCTGTTCCTGCGCAGCGCGCGCGAGGGCGAGGAGCGCCAGGAGCTGCTCGAGCTCGCCGCCGCCGGCGGCGTGGCGCTCGACGAGCGCCGGGCGGCGCGCGCGGTCGCCGCGGGCCGCGGCGCGGAGCTGCGCCAGCGCATCAAGGACGGCGAGGGCATGGGCTAACTTCTAGTCATGTCTCTGCTCAAGAAGCTCACCGACTACGCCAACTCGCCCGAAGCCAAGGCCAAGGCCTCCGAGCTCGCCGAGAAGGCCAAGCAGTTCGCGAACGACCCGAAGCGCAAGGAGGAGTTCGAGAACCTCAAGCACAAGGTCTCCGAGAAGCTCGGCAAGGACGACGCGCCCCCGGCGAAGACCGCCGACGACGCAGGCGCTGCCAAGCCCGACGCAGAGTCGGGCGGCACGAAGCCCGCCGCCTGAACCACCGTCTCAGTCGCCGAGCGTCAGCGCCCGCGCGCGCTCGGCGAGCTCGATCACGCCGTCGCCGAAGCCCTTGAGCCAGGGGTCGTCGGTCGTGCCGCTCTGCGCGCGGCGGACGTTGCCCTCCATGAACACCGCCGCCTTCCAGAGCGCGAGCGCGCGGTACCAGCGGATGTCCGTCATCGCCCGCCCGCTGCGCTCCTCGTAGCGCGCGACGAGCTCGTCGCGCGTGAGGAAGCCGGCGCCGCGGGTGACCCCGCCGAACTCGAACAGCGCCGGCAGCGGCGGGTCGTCGTCCTGCACCCACATCGAGCAGAGATACCCGAGGTCGGCGAGCGGGTCGCCGATCGTCGCCATCTCCCAGTCGAAGATCGCCACGAGCCGGGCCGGCGCGGTGGCGGCCATCATCGCGTTGCCGAGGCGGTAGTCGCCGTGGACGATCGACGCCGGCCCCGAGCGCGGCACGTGCTCGGCGAGCCACGCGCCGACCGCGTCGACGGCCTCGACGTCGCGCGTCTTCAGGTGCGCCCAGAGGCCGCCGAAGCGGCGCAGCTGGCGCTCGAGGTAGCCGCCGGGGTCGCGCGAGAAGCCGCCGAGGCCGTGCGCGCGCCAGTCGACGGCGTGGACCTCGACGAGCGCGTCGACGAGCTCCTCGCCGAGCCGCCGGCGCTCGGCGGCGGTGTCGAGCGCGGCCGGGACGCTGTCGGTGACGACGACGCCCGCGACATGCTCCATGACGTAGAACGGCGCGCCGATGACGGCCGCGTCGTCGCCGATCGCGAGGACGCGCGGCACGCGCGCCCCGGTCGGCTCGAGCGCCCGCAGCAGGCGCGCCTCGCGCAGCACGTCGTGGGCGCTCGGCGGCAGCGGGCCGCGCGGCGGGCGGCGCAGCACGAGCTCGTCGCCGCCGCTGCGCAGGAGGTACGTGACGTTCGAGTGGCCCTCGCCGATCGGCTGCGCCTGCAGCTCGCCGCCGTCGCCGAGCCCGTGGGCGTCGAGGAACGTCCGCAGCGGCTCGAGGACGAGCAGCGGCTCGCGCGCGTTGGCGGCCGCCGCGGCGTGCGTGGCGACGACGTCGTCGTAGGAAGGGGCGCTCATGGGTAGGGGCCGAGGGTAGGCTGCCAATCCGCAACCTTGCCCCGCTTCCGGGGGTTATGCCAACTGTGCGCCGACTTCTCCCCCTCACTCTCCTGCTCAGCCTCCTGCTCGTCGCTCCCGCGAGCGCGAACAAGTCGCAGGCCCTGACCTTCGAGGCGCCGCGCGACCTCATGAACCCGGCGACCCGTCCCGCGGCGCTGGCGGAGCTCGAATCGCTCGGCGTGCGCTCGCTGCGCGTGATCCTGACGTGGCACGACGTCGCGCCGTCACCGGACTCCTCGACGCGCCCGGACTTCGAGCCGACGAACCCCGACGCCTACGACTGGGGCGAGTACGACGCGCTGATGGCGGCCGCGAAGGCCCGCAACTGGCCCGTCCTGCTGACGATCTCCGGCCCCGTGCCGAAGTGGGCGACGAAGGCCAAGCTCGACAAGCTCACGCGCCCGAGCGCCTCCGCGTTCGCGGCCTTCGTCACGGCCGTCGGGCGCCACTACGGCGACCAGGTCAACACGTGGGCGATCTGGAACGAGCCCAACCAGCCGCAGTTCCTGCGCCCGCAGTTCGGCGACGGCGGCAAGGCGATCTCGCCGGGGATCTACCGCGGCCTCTACAAGGCCGGCGTGCGCGGCCTGACGAAGTCCGGCCAGGGCAACGACAGGATCCTGCTCGGCGAGACCTCCCCGCGCGGCACCGGCCGCGTCGTCGCCCCGCTCGCGTTCCTGCGCGGCACGCTGTGCCTCAACCGCAAGTACGTGCGCCGCAAGTCGTGCGGGCCGCTGCCCGCCAGCGGCTACGCCCATCACGCCTACACGACGCGCCAGGGCCCGTTCTTCAAGCCCGCCAACCCCGACGACGTCACGATCGGCGTTCTCGGGCGCCTGTCGAAGGCGCTGGACCGGGCGCGCAAGGCCGGCGCGCTGACGAAGAAGCTGTCGATCTACCTCACGGAGTTCGGCATCCAGTCCACGCCCGACACGCAGAGCGGCGTGTCGCTCGCCAAGCAGGTCGAGTACCGCGCGATCGCCGAGCGGATCGCCTACGACAACCCGCGCGTGACGGCGTTCTCGCAGTACCTCCTGCGCGACAGCGACCCGACCGGTCCCAAGCAGTACGGCGGCTTCGAGTCCGGCCTGCGCTTCGCCGACGGCAAGCCGAAGCCGTCGCTGCCGGCCTTCCGCCTGCCGCTGGCGGCCCGCCGCACCGGCGCGAGGAAGGTCTCGATCTGGGGGCTCGTCCGGCCCGCGTCGCCGGCGATCCTCGGCGGCATCACGCCGATCACGCCGCCCGGTACCGGCGTCACGACCGTGACGATCGTCTACGCCGATCGCGGCTCGTCGAAGTTCAAGACCCTGCGCACGGTGAAGACCGACGCGCGCGGCTACTTCACCTTCAGCTCCGCCTATCGGGCCGGCCGGCGCTGGAACGTCCGCTGGACGACGTTCTCCGGGACCCCGGTCGGGGCCTACCGGCGCTGACGCGCGCTACGCCCGCCGGGCGATGAGCATGAACGTGTGGCCGAGCCAGCGCATCCCCGGGGCCGACCCGAAGCGGTCCAGCGCGCCGACCGCGCGCTGCGCGCGGACCGGCAGCCGCCGCCAGGTGTAGCTCACGGCGTGCAGCTCGGGCTCCAGGCCCGCCGCGCGCGCGGCCGCCGCGAGGCGCCGCGGCGACAGCGGGATGTCGTCGGGCGTGCCGTGGACCTTCACGCCGAGCCCCGCGCGGTTGGCGAGCGCGAGGGCGGCGCCGACGGGATAGAAGACGTTGGGCTCGATCGCGACGAGCGCGCCGCCGGGGCGCAGCAGGCGCCGCGCCTCGGCGAGACAGGGCTCGAGCGGGCCGGCGTAGGCGACGTGGTGCAGCACGAGGCGGTGCAGGACGACGTCGAAGGAGGCGTCGGGGAGCGCGTCGAGCGCGCCGGCGGCGCCCTGCAGCCCCTCGTCGGCCTCGCCCGTCGCCACGGCGTGCGCGGGGCGCGCGGGGTCGAGGTCGGCGGCGACGAGCCGCCACGCGGGCCTGGGCAGCAGGTGGCGGCCCGGGTGCCAGCCGCAGCCGATCGAGATCGCGTCGCCGCCGGACAGGCCGAGATGGCGGTCGAGCAGCTCGCGCTCGCGGCGCTTGCCGCGCTCGTACTGCGCCGCGAGCGTCGTGTAGATCTCGCTCATGCGACGCCCACCGTACGCTAGCTGGCGTGTCGCGCTGGGCTGCGGAGAACGTCTACGGGACGGCCAAGCCGGGCCTGCGGGCCCGCCTGGCCGCGGTCGCCAGCGGCCGCGCGCGCGAGCGCCGCCACGCGCAGCTCTTCGGGCTGACCGGCGCCACGCCGCAGACGCGGATCCTCGACATCGGCTGCGGGCGCCTCGGCCTGCGCCGCCACGCGCCCGACCACGACATCACGGGCGTCGACCTCTCGCCGCGCCCGGACTACCC
>Ga0310810_10004235_pt1 | contig 15824 bp, 11 predicted proteins | sample NCmetagenome_FD_207641 | JGI IMG/M metagenome (GOLD analysis project Ga0310810, IMG submission 207641) | Soil microbial communities from experimental microcosm in Duke University, North Carolina, United States - NC | ecosystem: Engineered > Artificial ecosystem > Soil microcosm > Unclassified ...
AACGGCCTGTGGCGCAAAGCGACGTGCCGCTGGAGCGCAGTGCGAAGACGCAACCCTTCCCGCTCAAGCCGCCTCCGCTCTCGCGCATGACGATGACGGTCGCCGACATCGCGACAGTCACCCCAGAATTGGAAGCGACCTGCCGGAAACTGATCGAGGGGATGCAACTCGGCGGACCGTACCTGCCGCCCTCGTACAACCGCCTGCGCGTGCAGTTCCCCGGCAATCACGGCGGGGCCAACTGGGGCGGGACCTCCTTCAATCCACAACTCGGCTACCTGTTCGTCAACACCAACGATCTGGGACAGGTCACGGGACTGAGGGATCGCGATCCGAAAGACACCGGCCCGGCGCGCGGCGACGGTCAGGGACACCGCGTCGATCCGGACGGCCCGTATCAGGGCGTGCCGGGAGGCGGACGCTTCAAGGACAACGCCTCGAACATGATGTGCCAGCAGCCGCCCTGGGGGCAGTTGACCGCCGTCGACGTCAACACGGGCGAGTTCGCGTGGCGCGTGCCGCTCGGCGTCACCGACAGCCTTCCGCTCGACAAGCAGACGACCGGCCGTCCGGGCAATGGCGGCACGATCGCTACCGCCGGAGGGCTCGTGTTCGTCGCCGCGACCGACGACAGCCGGTTCCGCGCCTTCGACGCGAAGACCGGCAAGGAGGTGTGGACCTTCAGACTCGCCGGCGCGGCGCAAGCGACACCGATGACGTACGAAGGCCGGGACGGCAAGCAGTACGTGGTGATCGCGGCGACCGGCGGCGGCTTCTTCGGCAATCCCGTGACCGACGACAGCGTCATCGCCTTCACGCTGGGGGAGGCCCGATGATCAGGATCAGATTCTCGCAAGCTCTGTGCGCGTCGATACTCCTGGCCGTGTACGCCGCCGGACTGACGGGCGCCGCCAGGCAGGCACAGCCGCCGTATACCGCCGCGACTTCCGGCGATGTCGTCCAGTTGCACGACACTCGGGCCGGCATCGTCGTGCCGGTCGTCACGACGCTCAGTAACGCCTACGAGATGGTCGTCAAGTCGCAGCAGGTCATCCGCAAGACCTTTGCGGACGTCGCCGACTTCCGCGCCCGCCCGGGTCTCAACGGCGTGCCGCTGCTCGCGCCGTTCGCGAACCGGCTCGACGAACAGGCGTTCTACGCGAATGGACGGAAATACAGCTTCGACATGGGGCTCGGAAACGTCCGCGGGGCAATTCCCATTCATGGGTTTCTGTCCGGTGCGAAGGACTGGCGCCTCGTCGAGGCGAAGGCCGATGCACACGCCGCGTGGGTGACGAGCACGCTCGATTTCTATCGGAACCCGCAGTGGATGAAACAGTTTCCATTCGCGCACACCATCACCATGACGTATCGGCTGCAGGACGGCGCGCTCGAGGTGCGGACCCGGATCGATAACCTGAGCACCGAGCCGATGCCGGTCGCCATTGGATATCATCCGTACTTCCAGCTCGCCGATTCGCCGCGGGACGAGTGGACCCTTTCGCTCGACGCGGCGACGCACTGGCGCCTCGGCCCGAACCTGATCCCCACGGGTGAAACGGAGCCGATCGAACAGGTCTTTCCCAATCCCCGCGCGATCGCGATCAAGGACTACGGTCTCGACGATGTGTTCGGCGATCTCAGACGCGACCAGGACGGCCGTGCCGCGATGAGCATCCGCGGCAAGGCGCAGCAGCTCGACGTCGTGCTTGGCCCGAACTACCGCGCGATGGTCGTGTACTCACCCAAGGCCAGCAACTTCGTCGCCCTGGAGCCGATGGTGGGGATCACCGACTCCATGAACCTCGCGCAGAAGGGCATCTATAAGGAACTGCAAAGCATTCCGCCCGGTGGGTTCTGGCAGGAGAGCTTCTGGATCCGGCCCCGCGGCTTTTGACAAATGCCACCTGGCATTTGCCATTTGGCATTTGGCATTTCAGACGTCCGTCCACTGTCGCGTCTTCGCGGATCGCTGCAGCGCGTCGAGCACCCGCTGCACCTCGAGGCCGTCGGCAAAATCCGGATGAAACGCGACCCCGCGCGACACGCATTCCAGGAACTCCGCGAGTGCGGCGATGAACGTGTGTTCGTAGCCGATGATGTGGCCGGGCTTCCAGAAGTGGCGGAAGATTGGATCGGTCATATCGGTCACGAGGAGGTCGCGCGGTCCCTGCTCGGCCGGCGGGTCGGCGGCGTCGGTGAACTCCAGGTGATTCAGCCGTTCGAGGTCGAAGCGCAGCATCCCGCCGGAGCCATGGATCTGAAAGCTGTTGGCGTTCTTGCAGCCGATCGCGAACCGCGTCGCCTCGAAGGTGCCGATACTGCCGTTCTCGAACCGCAGCAGCGCGACGAACGCGTCGTCCACCGCCCGATCGGGGACGAACGTGCGTGACAGCGCGATCCCCTCATGCACCGGGCCGTTCAGGTACAGCGCGGTGTCGAGCAGGTGCGTGAGGAGGTCGTCGGCGACGCCGGATCCGGCCTGCGCGCGATCCATCTTCCAGGTACCGTCGCGCGACCGGTCGGGCCCCCACTGCTGCCGGTACGCCGCGTCGTAGTGAAAAATCGTCCCGAGGCGGCCCGCCTCGATCAGCGCGCGCGCGGAGGCGATCGCTGGCACTCGCCGGTAGTTGAACCACACCATCGTCGGCACCGCACGCGCGGCATCGGCCATCGCCTGGGCATCGGCGAGCGTCAAGGCCATGGGCTTCTCGCACAGGACGATCTTCCCCGCCTGCGCGGCGGCGACCGCGGCTTCGGCATGAAGGTGGTTCGGCAGCGCAATGTCGACGGCGTCGATGTCGGGACGATCGATGGCCGCGCGCCAGTCGGTCGCGGTGCTCTCCCATCCCCACCGGTCCGCCATCGTCGCCAGCTGTGACGGGTCGCGGCCGCACAGCAGCGTCCGCCGCACCCGGTACGGAAGATCGTAGAAATGGGGGGCCTGGGCGTAGGCGTTCGAGTGCGCCTTGCCCATGAAGCCCTGACCCAGGAGCGCAACGCGCAGATCCGGCCTGGTCAGTGTGTCTCCGGGTTCAGCCGGGTGTCCATGAGTCGCGCTCCTTCGGATCGGCGGGGAGTCTATCCCCGATTGGAGTCGGCGGCAATCGATGCCGCGGCATGATGAACGATCATTCCGATCGCAGCGCGGTCATCGGGTCCACTGCCATCGCGCGGCGCGCGGGCAGCCAGATCGCCAGCAGGGCGATGGCGCCGAGCACGACAGGCCCGGTCAGGAGCCCGAGGGGATCGCGCGGGCTCACGCCGTAGAGCAGGTGCGCGAGCAGCGGGCCCGCGACCGAGCACGCCGCGAGCCCGCCAACGGCCCCGATCGCGAGGATGGCCGCGCCGCGGCGGAACACGAGCCGGCCGACATCGGTGCGCGACGCGCCAAGCGCCATCCGCACCGCGATCTCACGCGTCCGCTGCCCGACCGCGAAGGCGAGCGCCGCGTACAACCCGATCGTACTCAGCACGAGCGCCAGTCCGCCAAACACCACCAGCATCGTCCGCGCCGCGCGCACCGCGGTGAACTGGACGTCGAGTTGCGAGCCAAGCGACTGCCCCTCCGAGATGGGCACGTCCGGATCGAGTGCGGCCGCCGCGCGCTGGATCTCGGGCAGCATCGCCGCCGCGCCGCCGGACACCCTCACGTGCGTCCGTGAGTCCTGCGACCAAGTGTTGGTCCGATCCTGCTGCCAGTAATTCAGATAGGCGATCGGCTCCGGCGTCTCGAGGGCGCTGAGCCATTGCAGATCCCGGACTATGCCCACCACTTCACAATGGTCCGCCCCGATCGTCACGAAGCTGCCCAGGGCACCGCCATTCGGCCACAAGCGACGCGCGAGCGTCTCGTTCATCAAGACGACCCGCGAGCCCTCCGGCGTGTCGCGGTCGTCGAATTCGCGCCCCTGGACGACACCCCCGCCGAGGACCGTGAAGTAGCGTGGGCCAACGAAAGTGGTCGCCGCGCGAAAAGCGCGCGAAGGATCGCCGGAGTCCGCGTCGAGCAGAATCGCGCGAACCGGCCGGCCCCATCCGGGGAGCGGCGGCACAACCGCCGGACTCGCCGCGACGACACCTGGAAGCGCCTCGAGCCGCTGGATCACGGCGCGCTGAAATGCCCAGGCGCGTTCGTTGGTGTAGCCGACAAGGCTCGGCCGGAACCGCACGACTGCGACGGCATTGGGATCGAAGCCGGGGCCACGGTGCAGCATGAAGAAGCTGCGAACGAGGAGACCGCTGCTGGCGAGCAGCACCACCGAGGTCGCCACCTGGACGACAATCAGTCCCTCGCGCAGCGTCGAACGTCGCATGCCGGCTCCGGCCGTTTCCGCCTTCAATGCGCCCACCGCATCGGACCTCGTACCCTGAAGCGCCGGCGTAATGCCCGTCAACACGCCGGTCAACAACGCGAGGCCGATGCCCGCCAGCACGACGCGCGGGTCGAGAGAGAGATCGAGGTTGAGCGCGCGCCCGGACGTGACGCCGAAGAACCCGCGCAGCACGCCCGTCGACCAGATCGCGACCACGACCCCGGCCACCGCCCCGGCCATCGCCAGCACCAGCGATTCGACGAGCAACAGGCGAATCAGGCGGCCGCGGCTGGCTCCGAGCGCGAGACGGATCGCGATCTCCTTCCGCCGGCGGAGGCCGCGGGCGAGCAGCAATCCGGCAACGTTGGCCGACGCGATGAGCAGCACCAGGGCAGCGGCTCCCGCCAACAGCGCGACGACCGCCACGTCTTGCGTTTGCTCGTCGATCCGGACGCCCCGGGCGGCGCGCACCTCCACGCCTCGGTCTCTGTTCGTCGCAGGAAAGGTGAACTCGAGCTGGCCCGCCAGCACGTCCATCTCGGACTGGGCTTCCTGAATCGAGATCTTCTCAGCGAGACGGCCGACGAGACCGACGATGCGGCAACCGCGCGCCAGGCCGTCGCAATACCGGTAGCCGATGCCGAACATTCCCGTCGGGATCCACACGTCGTTCGGCGGCAGGCCGGTGAGGATGCCATGGAATTGGTCGGGGGCAATCCCGATCACGGTGAAGGCCGTGCCGTTGATGTTGACGGCTGTTCCCAGGATGCCGGTGTTTCCGCCGAATCTCGTTTGCCACAGGTCGTGACTCAGGACTGCCACGGGGTTTCGGCCGGGCACGCGATCTTCCTCCGCTGAGAAGAAACGTCCCAGCGCCGGCTGCAGACGCAGCAGACTGAAATAGTTGGCCGTGACGACGCTGCCCATCACGTTCGCGGGCCCGTCGGGCGTCACGACGTTCATGGGCGATGTCGAGTAATGCGCGGCCAGCTCGGCGAACGCGCGCGCGTGATCGCGATAGTAAATGTAGTCCGGATAGGCAAGCGGAAAACGCCGGGCATCGCCCGCGATCCGCTGATCCACGACGACCACTCGCGACGCGTCCTCAATCGGCAGCGGCCTGAGGAAGAGGGCGTAGGCCAGGCTCAGGACGGCGCTGATGAGCCCCAGGCCGAGCGCCAGAATTCCGATCGCCGCCGCCGAGAAAGCGGGCGCCTGTCGCATCCTCCGCATCGCGATGCGCGCGTCCTGCAGAAGATATTCGAGAAACGGCAGCCCCTGCTCATCCCGATAGTCTTCCCGGATGGCTTCTCCCACCCCGACCTTGAGGATGGCTTGACGCCGCGCTTCGGCGGGCGGCATACCGGCCCGGACGTTCTCGTCAGCCTGCAGTGTGATGTGGTCCTCGATCTCTTCGCGCAATCGCTGCTCGTCCCGCCGCCGGGTGGCGGACGTGGTCAGCCGCACCAGGAACCGCCTCAGCCGTCTCATGTCAGATCCTGTGGCTTCACCACGAAGAACCGGTCGATGAGCGCGGCCGTTCGCTCCCATTCCCGGGTTTCCGATTGCAGCTGTTTGCGTCCGACGCTGGTCAGCCGGTAGAAACGGGCGCTGCGATTGTTTTCGGAGGGACCCCGTTCGGACGCGATTGCGCCTTCCTGCTCCAGACGCAACAACAGGGGATAGAGCGTGCCGGTGTTGAGCGTGAGCAAATCGCCGCTGATTTGCTCGATGCGCCGCGCGAGGCCATAGCCGTGCAGCGGTCCCAGCACATCGAGTGTTTTGAGCACCATCAAGGCCAGGGTGCCGTGCCGGACATCCGTCTTCTTTTTCACGGTCGCGCTCCTGTCATTTGGGTTTCCCAAAGGAGTGTGGCATGACTCCTTTGGGAAAGCAATAGGACAGGCCCTTCGACGCGATCGGCGTCGGCCAATGGTTCCGGGTTGCGGCTGTACGACTGGCGGACTCGTTGGCATATAGTGCCTCCCTGTGCCGCCCACTCACACACGCTATCGCGTCGTGGCCTTGACCTCGGCGCTGGGGATGATCACGTACTTGGACCGCGCGTGCCTGGGCACGCTGGCCCCCGGCATCATCCGCGATCTTGGCCTGACGACGGTCCAGATGGGGTATGTCTTCACAGTCTTTCAGCTGGCGTACGCACTGTTCGAGATTCCCACCGCACGGTGGGCGGATCGCAAGGGCACGCGATCGGTGCTGTCTCGGATCGTGCTCTGGTGGTCGGCGCTGACGGCGGCGACCGGTGCCGCGTTCAGTTATCCCGTCCTGCTCGCGATACGCTTTCTCTTCGGAGTGGGCGAAGCGGGCGCATGGCCCTGCGTGGCCCGCACGTTTTCGCGCTGGATTCCCCAGCGCGAGCGCGGGACCGTCCAGGGCATTTTCTTCGCCTGTGCGCACCTGGTCGGCGGCCTGACACCAGCACTGGTGCTCTGGCTGCTCCGATTTCTGTCATGGCGCGAAATCTTCGTCTGCTTCGGCGGCGTCGGTCTCGTCTGGATGGCGGTATGGCTTGCCTGGTTCCGCGACGATCCGTCGGAGCATCCCGGCGTGAATGCCGCGGAGCTGCAGCTGATCGTGTCGGAACGTCCGGCAGACTGCGGCCATGCGGCCGGGTTGGACTATTGGCGCAAGCTGCTCGGCAGTAGAAACGTTCTGGCGCTGAGCGTCATGTACATCCCAAACGCCATGATGTTCTATTTCTGCATCACCTGGCTGCCGACCTACCTGCGGCAGCGCCACGGGTTCGATGCGGGCAACCTCGCAATTTTCGCGGGCCTGCCTTTGATCGTGAGCGTGCCGGGGGATCTGCTGGGCGGCATGGTCACCGACCGGCTCGTGTCGCGCTACGGGCTGCGCGTCGGGCGCTGCGGGCTGGGTTTCGTCGCGTACGTGATTGCCGGTCTCGCGCTTCTGGCCGCAGGCGCCTCGTCATCGCCGGTCCTGGCCGCGACACTCATCGCGTTGGCGACCGGGTTGACGATGTTCACGCTCGGCGCGGCCTGGGGAACGGTCATGGAAGTTGGACGAAATCACGTCGCGGTCGTCGGTGCGACCATGAACTCGGCCGGGAATCTTGCCGCCATGCTCAATCCGCTCATCGTCGCGTACTCCGTCCAGTGGTTCGCCAACTGGAACCTGCCGCTGTATCTCATGGGCGCGCTGTTCCTGGTGGGGGCGTTCTGCTGGACGCTCGTGGATCCGACGCGGCCGGTGTTCGACGAACTCACCGAATCTGCTTCGCTCGGATCCTGATGGAGAAAAGCCGATTGACCAGCCCCGGCTCGTCGCGCGCCGGCAGGGCCACGTCCACGATCTCATTCGGCTTCATGTGCAGCGTGGATCGAAACCAGTTGGCCGAGTGATAGCCATCCGGGTCCTGACTGGGATCGGTACGCGCCCTGACTGTTTCGACGCTGATTTCGATGCCGTCCCCTTGCAGGTCGGTCAGGAGCTTACCGAAGATATCGAAGCGGGCCGTGCCGTCCGGCAGACTGTCGAAGTAGAAGTGCATGGGGCGATGTGGCAGCCCGCGAAGCGACTGCAGCTGGCTCTGCTCCTTGCCGTTCGGCAGCTTTTCGACCAGCCACACGTCGGCGCCTATCAGGCGCCGATCGAAGTCCGGAAAATCCGCCGAGACACGGAGAGAGACCGCCTTCGTCGCACACGGATGACTGTCGAAAGTCTTCGCGCCTGCGGGGACCGGCACGCTGTCCAGCGGCCGCGATTCACCCGGCCGCAGCGTCACCTCGATGTCCTCGCTGGTTGGGGAAAGTCCATCTCCCTTGTCCAGGGCGCGGACCCAGCGCAGCGGAGTGATTTCCACTCTCCATCCGGCGGTCGCGTTCTCTTCGAAGGTGTTCGGCGGTCTCGCGGCCGTGAAGTATCCGCAGCCGCGCATCGAGAACACAGCGACCCCTGGCTTGCCGACGGCCAGCGGACCGGTTTCCCACGAGATCCCCGCGGGCTTTTCGGCGCCGTTGGCGGAGAGCTCGAAGCCCGCAACCGAGATCCGGACCTCGTCAACAGTTTGGGCGCCCGCGATCCGTGCCGCGAGCAACAGCCCTGACAAGACGTAAGGTATCCGTTTCATCGCATGCCTCCAGTGGGAACGAATGGCACCGCCTCGACGACGCGGGTAGGCGGCGGCGCTTCGGGAGAGGTCGTCACGGCACGGCGCTCGCCGGCCAGATACCCCCCGCCGAGCGCAAGGACCAGCGCCGCCGCGGCCGCAACGATTCGCCATGGCCGCTGCCGCGCGGGAGTCGCCGCGCGCATCGTGGGCACCGCGTCGACGGGCTGAACGATCCGCCGCAGCGTCGCCAGATCGATCAGGAGCGCCCGGCCGGCCGGATCGCTGAGCGACTCGGTCAGTTCCTCCGCGTCGAAGGGCTGGTCGTCGAGCAGCGCGGAAATCACTTCGTGTGTCGTGCTCATTACTCGTGCCTCACGTATGTCTGTGCCGAGCGGCTCGTCGCCGTCGTGCGAGAGGTGGCGATAGGCGCCGCAAGCTGCTCGCGCAGCTGCAGCCGTGTCCGATGGATGCGCGAGCGAACCGCATCCGGGGTCAGCTCGCAGGCGCCGGCGATTTCGTCGTAGCCGAGACCGGCCACCTCGCGCATCAGGAAGACGTCGCGGTCGAGCGGCTGAAGTGAGGCGAGCGCCTTGTTGACGGCGAGGTTGACGTCCTGGGATGGAGACCGTGCCGGTTCATCGACCAGCGCAGCCGGTTCCGCATGCCGCCGGCGGGTGCGGTGATGGTCGAGCGCCAGATTCCTGGCGATGCGGAACAGCCAGCTGCGCAAATCCCCGTCGGCCCCGACGGGGATCGAGGTCCGGCTCACCCGCAGGAAGAGTTCCTGCGTCAGATCGCGCGCTGTCTCGGCCCCGCCGACGGCCCGGCAGAAGTACCTGAACAGGCGATCCTGATTCGCGGTGAAGAGTGCCTCGGAATCGGCCACCTAGTACATAAGAACGCCGCCACGGCCCGATCCTCTCGAAGGCTTCACCTTCGCCAGCGCACTCGGATCTCCCGTCGGCGGGGGCGCCTGATCCGTCGCGGCCGGCGGACCGAGGATCTCGGTGAAGATCGGCTTCAGCGCATCGGCCCACACCTGGTAGCCGGGAAGAGCCGGATGCAGTCCGTCCGCGTTCATCATCCCGGCAAACAGCTTCCCGTCCTTGTCGGCGAGCTTGCCGTTCACACTGAGGTATCGGACGGCCTTGCCGTCGGCGAGCCGCGCCAGGTTGGCGTTGACCGCCTCGATCTCCGGCACCACCGCGATGTTGTCGTTTCGCGGCAAGATCCCCGTCAGAACGATCGCGGCCGCTGGCGCCTTTTCTCGAACGAGGCGGACGAGGGCGGCGAGCCCCTGCGTGATTCCGGCGATTTTGGCGTCGCCGCCTGGTTGTTTGCCGACGTTGTTCGTGCCGGCGAGGATGACGACGACTTTCGGATGGACGCCGTCCAGCTCCCCGTTCTCGAGCCGCCAGAGAATGTTCTCGATTCGATCCGCGCCCCAGCCGAAATCGGCGGCGTTCCAGCCGAAGAAATTCTGTTTCCAGTTGGCGAGATAAGCCGGATAGTCGAGCGCGCCCCAGCGGCGCACGATCGAGTCGCCGATGAAGTAGACGTCGATACGGCCTTGCCTGGCCTTCTCGAGCAATTGCGCGTGGGCTGTCATCGAATTCTGATCGGTGCGCGGCACGCCGACGACCGCCGCGGCGGACGGACGCGGCGTGTGCCCGAGGAACTTGTCGGCCCACGGGATGAAATACTTCCAGTTCGGCCCGTCGGTATGACCGCCGTCGTGCTGCCGCCAGGCGAGGTGCCCGTCGAGCAGACTGACATTGACCTCGGGCATCTTCTCGGTCCGGTAGTCGTCCGATCGGCCGAGATCCCTGGCGCCGAGAAGGCGGAAGACCGGCTGCGCGGCGATGGCGGCCATGAAGCTGCCCTGGTGATCGAGCCACTTCGCGTCCCCCTTTTCGGGCACGCCGTAGCTCACGAACGTCAACCGCGGCGCGCAGAGCGCGATGAGCTCGTGCGCGTCGACCGGAATGTCACCGGCGGTTTTGCTGCCGAACGTCGCCTCGGCCGCGCCGTACTTCAGAAAACTGCCCGCCATCCAGTGGTACTCGCCTCGACCGGTGAGGTTTTCGACTGCTTCGCCCCAGTTGCGCCGGTGCAGCTTGGCGCCCCCCTCGCCGGAGGATCCGATCAAGACCACGGCAAAGCGCGGGTCGTAGGCCATGGTGACGAGCGCCGCCTTGCCGTAGCGCGACACGCCTTCGATGCCCACCTTCTTCGCATCGACCGTGCGATCGGTCTCGAGATAGTCGAGCCCCCGCGACGCGCCCCACGCCCACGCACGGAGCGAGCCCCAGTCATCCGGCTTTCTCGGCTGGCCCTTGTTGACCAGACCGATGATGCCCCTGGTGAGGCCGGCGCCGTTGTCGGCCTGGACGCTGCCGGGATTGATCGACGCATACCCCCAACCGTCGGCAATCAATTGCTCGGTCGCCGGCGGATCCGCGCCAGGTGGTGAGGCGAAGCCGGGGGCACCGCCGCGGCCGGCCGGCGGCGGATCGCCCGGGAGCAGCCGACCGCCGCCGAACATGATCATCACCGGTACGGGACCCGTGGCGTCCTTCGGCGTGACGAGGATCATCTGGATGTCGACGTCGATGGCCGGATACGCCGAGTTGTCGGCGTGGCCGGTCAGCGCCCTGCCGACGACCGCGTGTCCGCCGACGGTCGCGTCGACTGTTCGCGTGACGGTCCAGGCGACCTTCGGCACGTTCTTTGGCACGCGGCCAAATACCTCACGGTCGAAATCCTCGACGATCTCCTTGCGGCGCGCGGTCCACTGCGCAGCGCTCGTGACCTTTCTGCCGTTCTTCAGGGTGAGAACATCCGGCAGCGTCGGAAAGGGGTTGGCAAGGGCCTCGTCATAGTTGGCGTGATTGGGGGCCGCCTCGTTGCCGCTCGGACCAGGGCGGAGGGATTTGATCCCGAGCTGGTCGAGCATGTCCTGATGATCCTGCTGCGCGGTCCACGTCTTCGGAGGGGCGAGCCCTGCAGGAACTTTCGAGGCGTCGAACGGCGCGCCAGTTGGTGGCGTCTGCGGTACGCCGGGAGGGGCCTGCGCCGCGGGTGGCTGCCCCTCGACTGTGCTCGGGGCAGCCCTGAGCCCGTCGAAGGGCTGGGCCGCCGGCAATGTGCCGAGCACCCCCAGGGCGATCGGCAGCCACCAACCACGAGATCTCATGAGGCCTCCCCGGAATGTCGACCCGATTCTACTCCGGGGGATTGTTGATGGGTTACGCTCTAGGACCACATGAACATCTCCGGCGGCAAGGTGATCACGTGCAGTCCCGGACGCAACTTCGTCACGCTGAAGTTGGAGACCGACGAGGGTGTCTACGGTCTCGGCGACGCGACGCTCAACGGCCGCGAGCTGGCGGTCGCGAGCTACCTGAACGACCACCTCCTGCCGCTGCTCGTCGGCCGCGACGCGCGCCGAATCGAAGACCTCTGGCAGTTCCTCTACAAAGGCGCGTACTGGCGACGAGGTCCGGTCACGATGTCCGCGATCGCAGCGGTCGACACGGCCCTGTGGGATATCAAGGGTAAGACGCTCAACGTCCCGGTCTACCAGTTGCTCGGCGGGGCATCGCGCGACTCAGTCATGGTCTACGGCCACGCGAGCGGCGAAACGATTGACGCGGCCGTCGAAGCGGCCGCCGGCTATGTCGCGCGCGGCTACAAGGCGGTGCGCGCGCAGTGCAGCGTGCCTGGGCTGACCGACACCTACGGCATCGGGCGGGGCGATCGCTACGAGCCGGCGGAACGCGGTTCTGTGTCGGAAACGCGCTGGAGCAGCGAACGTTATCTGAACTCCGTAGCGCCCCTCTTCGCGCGTCTCCGGACCGAGCTCGGCCCCGATGTCCACCTGCTGCACGACGCTCATCACCGGCTCACGCCGATTGAAGCCGCGCGGCTCGGCCGCGCGCTGGAGCCGTACCATCTGTTCTGGCTGGAAGATCCGACGCCGGCGGAAAACCAGGAAGCCTTCAGACTCATCCGGCAACACACGACGATCCCTCTCGCCACCGGCGAAGTCTTCAACGCGATTCACGACTGCCGGCAGCTCATTCAGGAACAGCTCATCGACTACATCCGGACGCCGGTGTCGCATGCCGGCGGCATCAGCCATCTGCGCAAGATCGCCGCCCTGGCGGAGGTGTACGGCGTCCGCACCGGCTCCCACGGCGCGACCGATCTGAGCCCGGTGTGTCTCGCGGCGGCGCTCCACTTCGACCTGAGCGTGCACAACTTCGGGATCCAGGAGTACATGCCTCACTCGGACGACACGGATCGCGTATTCCCGCACCGCTATTCATTCGCCGGCGGGACCATGCATCCGGGTGACGCGCCCGGCCTCGGCGTGGACATCGACGAGCGGCTGGCGGCGACGTTTCCGTATCAGCGCGCGTACCTGCCCGTCTCGCGACTCGTGGACGGAACCGTCCACGACTGGTGAGCATCATGGGCCGACACGCCGGCCGTGCCGCACTCGTAGCCCTCGTCCTGGCGCTCGGCGCCGGTCTTCGCGCCGAGACCGGGTACGACCTCTGGCTCCGCTATGCGCCTTCCAGCGATCCGGTTCATCTGGCGGCGGAGCGGCGGCTGGCCACTGAAATCGTAGCGCCCTCCCGGTCGCCGACCGGCGACGCGATCGCCGCCGAGCTCGGGCGGGGACTGCACGGGATGCTGGGCGTCGAGGTGCCTCGGGTCGATCGTCCCCAATCGGACGGCGCGATCATCGTGGGCACTCCCTCGACATCGCCGGCGATCGGAGCGCTCGGCTGGGCCGGCGCGCTCGCGCGCCTCGGTGAGGAGGGCTACGTCATTCGCTCGACGGCGATCCGCGGCCACACGGCCACCGTGATCGCGTCGACGGGAGAGGCGGGCGCGCTGTACGGCGCGTTTCATTTCCTGCGGCTGCTCCAGACCGGCCAGGCGGCGGCGCGGCTCGACATCGCCGAGCGCCCGCGCCTCGAGCGGCGGCTCCTGAACCACTGGGACAATCTCGACGGCAGCATCGAGCGCGGGTACGCGGGGCGCTCGCTGTGGTGGCCCGATCGCGACGACCAGCGCCTGCGCGATTACGCGCGCGCGAACGCGTCGATCGGGATCAACGGCGCCGTGATCAACAGCGTCAACGCGAACCCGCAATCGCTCACCGCCCCACTGCTCGAGAAAGCGGCGGGTATCGCGCAGGTCCTCCGGCCGTTTCGCATCCGGGTCTACCTGGCCGCCAACTTCGCGGCGCCGAAGATGCTCGGGAGCCTGACGACCGACGATCCGCTCGACCCGGCCGTCGCCCGGTGGTGGCGGGCGAAGGCGGACGAGATCTACCGCCTCATCCCGGACTTCGGCGGCTTCGTCGTCAAGGCGAACAGCGAGGGACAGCCCGGACCGCAGGACTACGGCCGGACCCACGCCGACGGCGCCAACGTGCTTGCCGACGCCCTGTCGCCGCACGGCGGCATCGTCATGTGGCGCGCCTTCGTCTACGACGCGGACGTCGATCCCGATCGCGTCAAGCGCGCCTACAAGGAGTTCGTACCCCTCGACGGCCGGTTCCGTGCGAACGTCTTCGCCCAGGTCAAGAATGGGCCGCTCGACTATCAGCCGCGCGAGCCGTTTCATCCGCTGTTCGGCGCCATGCCGAAGACGCCGCTGATGGCGGAGCTGCAGATCACGCAGGAGTACCTTGGCCAGTCGAACCACCTGGTATACCTGGCGCCGATGTGGAAGGAGTTCCTCGACGCCGACACGTACGCCAGGGGTCCGGGATCCTCTGTAGAGAAGGTGATCGACGGGACGCTCGAAGGGAAACAGCGAACCGGCATCGCCGGGGTCGCCAATACCGGACGCGACGTCAACTGGACCGGCCACGACTTCGCCCAGGCCAACTGGTATGCCTTCGGGCGTCTGGCCTGGAACCCGGACATGGGCGCCGGCGCGATCGCGGACGAATGGATTCGGATGACGTGGGGGCCGGCGCCCGACGCGGTGGCGACGATCCGTTCCATCATGCTCGACTCGCGTGAGGCCTTCGTGCACTACACGATGCCGCTCGGCCTGCACCATCTCATCGGCGGCGATCACTACGCGCCGATGCCCGAGAACACCGATCCGCGCCGGCCGGACTGGTCCGCGACCTACTATCACCGCGCGGACGCCCGGGGCGTCGGCTACGACCGCACGCGGAAAGGCAGCGGCGCCGTGGACCAGTACCGCTCCCCGTTACGGGAGTTGTGGAACGATCCCGCGACCACGCCCGATCAGCTCCTGTTATGGTTTCATCGGCTGCCCTGGGATTATCGGATGAAATCGGGCCGCACGCTGTGGGAGGACATCGTCCGGTCTTATGCCCGCGGCGCCGATGAGGCGAAATCACTCGAGACGCGATGGACGACACTGCAAGGTAAAGTCGATGAGCAGCGATATGAGGCGGTCCTTGCCAAACTGCGCCGGCAGTCGGCCGATGCCGCCGCCTGGCGCGACAAGTGCGTCCGGTATTTTGAGACCGCCCGCCGGTAGGTAGATGGAGGCCATGCCTTATCTGACGACTGACGCCGGCCGATCGGTTCGCATCACCATCGGCGGACTGACGCTCGAGAACGACGTCTCTAGTACATAAGAACGCCGCCGCGGCCCGATCCTCTCGCAGGCTTCACCGTCATCAGCGCGTCGACGGGACGCTTGGCCGCCCAGGCGATTCCGCGCAGCACCATCGGCTGAATACGCGGATCGGCGAAGTTCGCGTAGTTGTGTCCCTGCATCCACACAAAGGCGCGATACGGCTGCCCGCCGTCGAGCGACCGCTCGTAGGTCCAGATCTGCGGGACGACTTCCCCTTCGTGACCTTTCGCGCTCGGCGTCGCGGCCATCGTCGCGGTCGCGAGCACGTGGATCGCGGGCGTCTTCGCCCACGTCATCAGGAAGAAGGCTTCATCCTTGATGGTGAAGTTCGACAGGCCCTGCATGATCGGATTGGCCGTGTCGACGATGGTGTAAGGAACGTCCGCCTCGAGTGTGTAGTTCACCTGCCCGTGCTTCTTCGCGCCGCCGACGATGGTCGAGTAGTAGTCGGGGTCGGGGCCACACAGCGTGTCATGAAAGCTCACCAGGCCACCGCCGCGCTTCAGGTACGCCTCGAGCGTCGTCTTTTCCTCGGGGGTCATCCCGCCCGCGTCTCCCTTGTACATCACGATTACGTCGGTGTTGGCGATTTCCGCGGCGGTCGGGAAATGCAGCGAGCCGTCGACGATCGCTCCGCGCTCGGTAAGTACTTTGCTCCAGTCCGCCAGATACTGCGGATAGTCGTGCTGCCCGGGTCCGTGTGTCTTGAGCCCGCCGCGGATGTAGATGCGCACCGGCGCAGGCGCCTGCGCCGTACTCGACGCCGGCGGCGG
>Ga0310810_10004236_pt1 | contig 15822 bp, 13 predicted proteins | sample NCmetagenome_FD_207641 | JGI IMG/M metagenome (GOLD analysis project Ga0310810, IMG submission 207641) | Soil microbial communities from experimental microcosm in Duke University, North Carolina, United States - NC | ecosystem: Engineered > Artificial ecosystem > Soil microcosm > Unclassified ...
GATCGATCGGAAAAGTACGGCAAGTTCGTGATTGTGCTCTGGAACGGCCATCGGGGTGTCCTGCCGTATTCTGCCGGGTTCTCATCGACACAGGCAAGGCGTCCGACGGTTGATTGACAACCGGAATTGCGGTTCCCTAGGATGAAGACCATGGCTGAAGCCTTGCAAATCCAGGTCAACGGCCTGCCGCGCGATTGCCGGTCGGGCTCGACCGTCGGTGATTTGCTGCGCGAATTGGAGATCATGACCGAGCGAGTCGCCGTGGAGCTGAATCTGGAGATCCTCGATCGCAAGGAATTCGAGCTCCGAAATCTCAGACAGGGAGATCGCGTCGAAATCTTAAGTTTCATCGGCGGCGGGGGGCTCATCTTCGGCGAGCGGATGGAAAGGGGACGGACCGATGTATGACGATCGCTTGATAATTGCCGGCCGGGAATTCAAGTCCCGCCTGTGGGTGGGTACCGGCAAGTACAAGGATTTTGCCGAAACCCAAAAAGCGATCGAAGTGTCCGGGGCCGACGTCGTGACGGTCGCCGTGCGCCGCGTCAACATTACGGACCGCTCGAAAGAGAACCTGCTCGACTTTATCGATCCCAAGAAATACACGATCTTGCCGAATACGGCGGGATGCTACACGGTCGAAGATGCGGTCCGGTACGCCCGTCTGGCTCGGGCGGCCGGTGTGTCAGACCTCGTGAAGCTGGAGGTGCTAGGGGATGAGAAAACGCTGTTCCCCGACACGGCAGGCCTGATCGAGGCGGCCAAGATCTTGATCAAGGAGGGATTCGTCGTCCTCCCGTACACCAACGACGACCCCATCGTCGCCAAGAAACTGGTCGACATCGGCTGTCCCGCAGTGATGCCCCTGGCCGCTCCCATTGGCTCTGGGCTTGGCATTCGCAACCCGTACAACCTGAAAATTATTATGGAGACGGTCAAAGTTCCGATTATTGTGGACGCCGGCGTGGGAACCGCCTCCGATGCGGCGCTGGCGATGGAGTACGGTGCGGACGCGGTTCTCATGAACACGGCGATCGCGGGTGCGAAGGATCCCATCGCGATGGCCGAGGCTATGAAATATGCGGTGCATGCGGGTCGGCTCGCGTATAAGGCTGGCCGTATCCCCCGAAAACTGTATGCGACGGCGAGCAGCCCTATCGAAGGCATGCTGTAAGAACCCATCCGGGAACCGGCGTTCTCTTCTGGTCTTTCATGCCGTCGCTTGACTTCCGTCTCCTCCTCGTCACGGACCGTCAACAGACAAAGGGCAGGCCGTTAGTTTCCGTGCTGAGCGAAGCCCTGAAGGCGGGGAGTCCTGCCATTCAATTACGAGAACGCGACCTCTCCGCGAAGGAGCTTCTCGCCCTTGCCGAGGAGATTCAACAGTTGACAACGCCTCGCAGAAGCCGTCTCATCATTAACGACCGCCTCGACATCGCGCTCTCGCTTCCGGAAGCCGGGGTGCATCTGCGGAGCAACAGTCTGCCGACATCCGTGGCGCGTCAGCTCCTTGGTGCTCATCGGCTCCTTGGCGTGTCGGTGCATTCGGTCCACGAGGCAGTGCAGCGCGAAGCGGAAGGAGCCGATTACGTCGTCCTTGGTCCGATTTTCGAGACCCCGTCGAAACACATGTATGGGCCGCCGCTTGGTCTCTCGAAGTTGGAAGATGCCGCCCGCGTTGTTCGTGTACCGATCATCGGCATCGGTGGTGTGACCGCTACGCGCGCGCGCGAGATGCGGACAGCCGGCGCGTTCGGCGTCGCCGTCATCACTGCCGTGCTCGGCGCTGAGGACGTGGAAGCGGCGACGCGCATGTTACTCGAGGCCGTCACGTCGACAGGATCATCGGCTGCGAACGACTGATTTGGCGCGCCGAAATCGGTCGTCTAGTTGACCGTGAAAATAACGAGTGTTAGAATCCGCTCAAGACTTGGAATATGCGATTCATCTGGAGTTTGTCGCTTGTCCAAGGTGATCTCATGGCCGATACGAAAGGAAGCCCAAGCCGGCTCCGGTCCCTCCGAGATTCCGTTAAGCACATCACGAAGCGGCTGTCCGAGGGAGACCCAAACGTGATTCATCGAAACGACGAACAACACCGGGAGATCGAAAAGCTTCGAGTCCAGATTCAGTCGATGGAAGAAGAAATCCGTCGGCTGTACCAATCCCGATATCAGCTCGACCAGGCCAACAAACAAAACGAAAAGCTCGTTACCACACTGCAGGAAGCCAAGGCGCAAATCGAAGCCTTGCGCGCCGAAGTCGAGAAGCTCACTGCACCGCCTTCCACGTATGCGATTTTCTCCAGCCTCAATCAGGACGGCACCGGCAATGTGTACGTGTCCGGACGAAAGATGAAGGTGAATTTACACCCGTCGATCACAACCAAGGGCTTGCGAAAGGGACAGGAAGTCATCCTGAACGAGGCGTTGAACGTGATCGAAGCCCGCGGGTTTGACGTCCAAGGTGAAGTCGTCCGGTTAAAAGATCTTCTGGAAGGCAACCGCGCGCTGGTCACCTTGCACTTCGACGAAGAGAAGGTGGCTGAGCTCGGCGAACCACTTTTGGCGGAACGTCTCAGCGTTGGCGACCACCTGCTGTTCGATCCTCGCTCCGGCTGCGTCATTGAGAAACTGCCGAAATCGGAAGCCGAAGAATTAGTCCTCGAGGAAGTTCCGGATGTGGACTATGCCCACATCGGCGGGCTTCAGCATGAGCTGGAGCAAGTGCGTGATGCGGTGGAACTGCCGTTTCTTCATCCGGACCTATTCTCGGAATACCAGCTCAGCGCGCCGAAGGGCGTATTACTATATGGTCCGCCTGGTTGCGGCAAAACGCTCATCGCCAAGGCGGTGGCTAATTCCATCGCCAAAAAGCTCGGTCATCTCACGGGCAAGGAAGTGCGGAGTTATTTTCTGCATGTGAAAGGGCCGGAACTCCTCAACAAGTACGTGGGAGAATCTGAGCGTCAGGTCCGCGAAGTGTTCAAGAAAGCGAAGGAGCGGGCAGCCGACGGAAACCCGGTCATCGTGTTCTTCGACGAAATGGACGCCCTCTTCCGAACTCGCGGCACCGGGATCTCATCGGACATCGAATCCACGATCGTGCCGCAGTTCCTTTCGGAGATCGACGGCGTCGAACGACTGCGGAACGTGATCGTCATCGGTGCCAGCAACCGGCAAGATCTCATCGACCCCGCCGTGCTGCGGGCCGGCCGGTTGGACGTCAAGGTGAAGGTAGGCCGTCCCGATGCGGTAGCCGCCAAAGACATTTTCTCGAAGTATGTGGGGACCACGCTCCCGTTCGACGAGGAAGAATTGAAGCGCCACGGGGGAGACGTCAAGAGTTTCGTCGACCATTTGACGGATCTCACGGTCGGGACCATGTACGCCACCTCCGAGGAAAACAAGTTCATCGAAGTGACGTATGCGAACGGCGAGAAGGAAATCCTGTACTTCAAGGATTTCGCCAGCGGCGCCTTGATCGAAGGCATCGTGTCGCGTGCCAAAAAATACGCCGTGAAGCGCGCTATCGCTCAAGAAGGCCGGGGGCTTCGCTCGGACGACCTGGTCCGCGCCATTCGTGAAGAGTTCAAAGAACACGAGGATCTGCCCAATACGACCAATCCCGACGATTGGGCCAAGGTTGCCGGCAAGAAAGGCGAGAAAATCGTGCACATCCGGACGATCAGCGGCGGGCCGAGCGAGTCTCGTCAGATCGAAACCATTACCACCGGCCACTATCTCTAACCCCCATGCGGGAATCCACACCCCCGGCGGCGCCTCGCGTACTCGGCACGGAAACGGAATTCGGCATCGCCTCCAGGGATGCGTCGGCTTCCGATCCGATTTCGAACTCCCTCGCCGTCATCGGTCATTATCCCGGCATCTCAGTACCTCATGCCGTGTGGGACTATGAAAACGAAAATCCCTTGCTCGATGCACGGGGCTTTGAGGTGGAGGGCGAACGCGAGCGGCCGAACCCTGACTACAACCGCCAACTCAACAAGGTACTGGCGAACGGAGGCCGTCTGTATGTCGACGGCGCTCATCCGGAATATTCTACGCCTGAGTGCACGAACCCACGCGAGGTCGTGGCGTATGAGCGCATTAGCGAGCGGATTTTCGCTCAATGCCTCGAGAACATGACGCGCATGAGAGGTCGCGAACAGTTCGTCATCTATAAGAACAATTCCGACGGCAAGGGCAACAGCTACGGTTACCACGAAAACTATATGCTCTCCCGGACGGTTCCGTTTGAGCGGATCGTTAAAACGCTGGCTCCATTCTTCGTCACACGGCTGATCTATGCCGGAGCGGGGAAGGTCGGCGCCGAAAACCAGACGAGTTTTACCGACTTCCAGATTTCCCAACGGGCAGACTTCTTCGAGTGTCTGGTCGATCTCAACACCATGGTGAAGCGTCCGATCGTCAACTCACGCGACGAGCCGCATGCCGATTACGGCAAATATCGCCGTCTGCACGTGATCGTCGGCGATGCCAACATGGCGGAGCTGTCGACGTATCTGAAAGTCGGGACGTTGGCCATCGTGTTGGATCTCCTCGAGGCCGGCATCGACGTGCCTCACATCGAGCTCGAGGATCCGGTCCTCGGGATCAAGCAAGTGTCGCGCGATCTGACCATGAAAGGGACGTTGAAGCTGACTGATGGGCGAGCGACAACTGCCATCGAGATTCAGCGGACGTACCTCAAGGCGGCCATGGACTTCTATGCCTGTCATGAACTGGATCAGGTCACGAAGGATATCCTGGTTCGCTGGGAGGATGTGCTCGACAAGCTGGAGCGGGACCCTCGCTCGCTGGCTCAGGAGCTGGATTGGGCGGCCAAACGCCACATGATTGAATCGTACATAGACCGGAAGGGCTGCGGCTGGAACGATCCCCGGGTACGCCTGATGGACTTGCAGTACCATGACATCCGGCCGGAGAAGGGCCTGTACTACACGCTTGAGCGCAGCCATCTCATCGAGCGGATCGTGCAAAATGTCGAAGTGACCAGAGCGGAATTCACGCCGCCTTCCGGCACAAGGGCGTACTTCAGGGGGCGCTGTATCGGGAAATTCTCGAAATCCATCTACGGGGCCAGCTGGACGTCGGTGCTCTTCGACGTCGGCAACACCACGATCAAGAAGGTGCCGCTGATGGATCCTCTGCGCGGCACTGAGTCGCTGACCGGTGAATTGCTCGACCAGTCCGATACGGCGGAGGCGCTGCTCTCCAAGCTGAAAGCCTAATGAAGCTTCCCTTCCTTCCCAATCACGACGACGCGAGTTTTTTCAGTTTTCTGACCCGGCAACACCCTGAATTAACTCCAGGAGGTCGTCGGTCTCCAGAGAGCATTTCCCAGGTGCACGAGCCGGCACGACCAGTCCAGCCCGTTTCGATTCCTCAAGCCACGACCGTGTTGGCGGTGAAGTACCAGGAAGGTATTGTCATCGCAGGCGACCGCAGAGCGACGGAGGGATTCCAGATCGCCGAACGACGCATCGAAAAGGTCTTCAAGATCGATGACTACTCGGCCATGGCCATCGCCGGGGCGGCCGGACCCTGCATCGAGATGGCAAGGCTCTTTCAGACCGAACTGGAACATTACGAAAAGCTGGAGGGCATGCAGCTGTCCTGCGAGGGAAAAGCCAACAAGCTCGGCCAAATGGTCAAGGCCAACCTGCCGATGGTCTTTCAGGGTCTGGTCGTCATGCCGTTGTACGTCGGCTATGACCTGAAACGAAGTGAAGGCCGGATCTTCAAGTACGATCTAGCCGGCGGACGTTATGAAGAGTCCGATTATCATGCCATCGGGTCCGGAGGAAAGGATGCACGCAACACGATGCGCGAGCATTTCAGGAAGGGCATGGCCGAACCGGATGCCCTGAAACTGGCGCTTCTCGCGCTGTACAACGCCGCCGATGACGACGTCGGCACCGGGGGGCCGGATTTGGTGCGAGGGATCTATCCCACGGCCAAGATCGTCAATAGTACCGGCATCACCGATGTCGCGGAATCGCGGATCCGCGGCGTCTATGACGAGCTGCTGGCTAGCCGCGGTGCAAAGGAACGGTAATCATGCCGATGCCCTATTACGTCTCGCCCGAGCAGATGATGCAGGACAAGGCGGAGTATGCCAAAAAAGGCATCGCCAAGGGCCGGTCCATCATCGCGATGGAATATGTGAACGGTATCCTGTTGGCCGCGGAGAATCCGAGCGCGAGCCTCCATAAGATTTCCGAGATCTATGACAACATTGCCTTCGCCGGCGCTGGGAAATACAGCGAGTTTGAAAACCTGCGCAAGGCCGGCATCCGTCATGCCGACCTCAAAGGCTTCATGTACAGCCGGGAAGATGTGACCGCTCGCTCCCTCGCCAACGGATATTCCCAAAGCCTTGGTACGATTTTCAGTCAGGAGATGAAACCGCTCGAAGTCGAAATTCTTGTCGTGCAGATCGGACACAACGGGCATACGAACGAAATGTACCGGATCTCGTTCGATGGCAGTATCATCGATGAAAAACAGTTCGCCGTCATCGGTGGAAAATCAGAGGCCGTTCAGGCCGCGCTCAAGGAAAAGGTGCCGGCACAACCGCCTGATCTCAAGACGGCCCTGAATCTCTGCATTGTGGCGCTCGAGCAGACCGGAAACCAGAAACTTTCGCTCGAAAGCCTCGAAGTGGCGGTCCTGGACCGCACGAGAGACAACCGCAAATTCCGCCGATATACCTCCGTCGAAACGAAGCAGTTCCTCAGCTAATCGCCTGCGAATCCTTCCGCTTCTGTTGAAGATGACGCGGAGGCCGTGTATTCTCCTCATATGCCATCTCCGGGGCCCATGAAGCAGCGCATTTTCGGTCTTGAGAACGAATACGGCCTTATTTTCTCGCCGAACGGCCGGATCTATCTGCCGATGGAGAAAGTGCTTGGCTATATCTTCGAGGGATTGATCCCCAACAGTTGGCCGTCCAATGCGTTTCTGGTCAACGGGGCGCGTTTTTATCAAGACACGGGCTGCCACCCCGAATATTCGACTCCCGAATGCGACAACATCCTTGACCTTGTGGTCCACGACAAGGCCGGGGAGCGCCTGCTGGAAGCCTGTTTGCCGGCGGCCGAAGAACGGCTGCGGGAGGAAGGACTCTCCGGAGAGATTTATATTTTCAAAAACAACACCGATTCGCTCGGCAATACATACGGCTGCCACGAAAATTTTCTCATGCGCCGCGACGTCGATTTCTGGAAGGTCACCGAGCAACTCATTCCATTTTTCGTGACGCGGCAGGTGTACAGCGGCGCCGGCAAGGTGTTGAAGGTCTCGGGCAAACCCCAGTTTTTCATTTCCCAGCGTGCCCAGCACATTCACGAGAAGACGTCTTCTTCAACCACCTCCTCTCGCAGCATCATCAACACGAGAGACGAACCGCACGCGGACGCCGAACGCTACCGGCGTTTGCATATCATCGTCGGCGATTCCAACATGTCGGAACTGGTCACGTACCTCAAAGTGGGAACGGCGACGCTCGTGCTGTCGATGATCGAGGAAGGATTTTCCGTGCATGGTATGGAACTGGAAGATCCTGTGAAGGCGATCAGGGAAATTTCCCGCGATCCGACGGTGAAGCGGAAGGTGAAGCTCGACGACGGGCGCCAATTGACCGCAGTCGAGATCCAGCGCGTATACTTGGAGCGGGCCCAGGAGTACCTGGCCCAACAGGACCATGATCCGATCCTGGACGATGTTTGGAAGCGTTGGGCGGCGATTCTGGACAAACTCGAAGAAGACCCGATGCAGTTGGTGCGGGAAATCGACTGGATCACCAAACGACATCTCATTCAATCCTATGTCGACCGGAAAGGGTGCAGCTGGGATGATCCGCGGGTCTTCCTGCTTGATCTCCAATTCCACGACGTCAAACGCACGAGAGGACTGTACTATCTCATGGAATCACGGGGATTGGTCGAGCGGGTGGTGGAAGAGGACGCGATACAGCGGGCCATGTCGACTCCGCCACAGACGACTCGAGCCAAGGTGCGAGGCGATTTCATTAGATTTGCCCGGGCCAAGAATCGTTCCTACACGGTCGATTGGACCTATCTCAAGCTGAACGGCTATTGGGAAGAAACGATCCTGTGCATGGACCCGTTCAGCGCCGTCAATCGACGGGTGGACGAGCTGGTGTCGCAGGTGTCAGGCTTGCGGTTCTATCGATAGGCGGGATAGCGCGATGCTCACTGCTGCATTGAACCACGCTGGTCGGCGGATGTCCGGGATGGACCGGATGGTCATTATGATCGTCGTGTTGCTGACCAGCGTATTTCCTGTGGAACTATTCCCCAATGGCCCTCCCCCGTCCAAGGGCGTCGACGGGCAATACAGCGGCCGTCAGGGACAGGTGCTGCTTGTGAAAGTTCCTCTCCCAGAAGAGGCGGCCGAAGTGAAAGGGACATTTCTTGATCGGACGATTCCCTTCTTTCGGGAGATGCGGACTGGGGAGCCGGCGGGGTATCTGGGATTGGTCGGTATCGACATGCAGGATGCCCCCGGCACCTATGAACTCGTGGTCACCGTGAAGAGCGGAGAGCAGGCCAAGCGCCTGAGCTATCATGTTCTGATCACGAAAGAAAAATTCGCTGTCGAGCATTTGAAACTTCCCAAAGACAAAGTGGATTTGGACGACAAGACCTTGGCGCGATGGAAGACAGAGCAGGATCAGGTTCGCCAGGCGCTTGCGGATAATTCCGCCCTACGGTTATGGCAAAGCGGCTTCATCGAACCGGTCAATGGGAAGCGCACGGGTATTTTCGGCAGCGTCCGGATCATGAACGGTCAACCGCGCAATCCGCACAATGGTGAAGATATTGGCGCGCCGTTGGGCACCGACGTAGCTGCCACGAACGACGGTGTCGTGCGGCTGACGGTGGATCATGTGTTTTCAGGCAGGGGGGTGTTCGTGGATCACGGCCTAGGGTTCTATAGCATGTATTTCCACCTCTCTGACGTTCTCGTCAAAGACGGCGACCTTGTGAAGGCCGGACAAATCATCGGCAAGGTCGGGGCCACAGGCCGCGCCACGGGGCCGCATTTGCATTGGGGAGTGAAACTCAATGGTGCCCGTGTGAATCCCTATGCGCTGCTCGATCTTCCGTTCAAGCACCGGCCGAGTCCGGAGTCATCCGCTAGTCCTGAAGTGCTTCCTGTCAATCAGTAAGAGACCGACCCGAACGCTTGGCCTCCTGATCACTCGGACGTCAACTGGGCCGTCATTCGTTCAGTGGAAGGTCCTGCAAGAGATACCGTCGCGCTTGTGGGAAACGCGCTCGTTGCAGGTCTCGGCTTAGGCATTCGGTTCGATGCTTGAGGGAGTTTTGTTGAGCACCGTCGCAGCGGCGCGCGACAGCATGGCATCGTGCTGATGATCCAGTGAGTAGATGCGGAACTGCACGAGTCGTGTGGGCAGCAGATCGAGAAATTCTTCGAGCGGTTCCGTCGACACGGCCCTGGTCCCAGGGTCATAGACATACAGGGGGATCCCGCGCTGATCTTTAGGGTCAGGCCGGGGATCCAGGGGCGCCATATCCACGCGGAACTCAACGTGCTGCAAGCTTTTCGGCATCTCTTTCCGAATCTGCCTTTCGAAGTGCTGGTGGCTCGGAAAGTCCATTCCGCGTTCCTGTCCTTTTTCCTTCAGCACGGTGCTATAGGCCATTTTCCACTTCACGTCCCGGCCGAGAATTCTTCGCCATTCGTCACCAAGACGCCGCTCGGCAGCCTGGCGCGACGTTTTCCATCCGCGCACCGCTTCGAGCAGCGACCAATCCGTGAACGTCAGATATTCGTCCATCCGTTTGCGCGGATCGTGAGGAAAAAGGAGTTTCATCGTTTCGCCGAAAATGTCCCGCAAATGAATGTCGATGGCGCGCGTCGTGCGATGAAAGTAGACGTTTGAATAGAGATACATTCTGGTATTGAGGAACATCTGCAGGGCCGGAAGACCAGTCTTGTGAATGGTGAAACCTTTGTCCGTTACGATTGTGTAATGGATGAGTCGCGTCAAATCGACCGGTCCCACGGCGACACCGCACATGTAGGAGTCGCGCAGTACATAATCGAGGTTGTCGGCCGTATAGCTGCCGGAGATGACCGGCTGGAGCATGTTGAGCCAGCGGGGCAGACGGGAATTGTCTTTGCTTTTCTCCTTCAAAATCACATGCGCGATGTGGTCAGGGTTGAGTTCTTCTCCCTTGTCAAACGCTCCGGACGGACTGCGGCGGATTTTTCTGATGAGCGGGCCGAGGTGGTCCCGAATGATCAGCTGGCCGAGCTTTTCATGGCTCGTCTGCAGCGCATGCAGATAGTTGTCGTCGAAAAAATGACAAAACGGGCCATGGCCGATGTCGTGCACGAGGGCGGTCACACGCAGGAATTCCTCGACATAGTTGGCGGAAGGAACGTCGACAACCGCCTTCCGTAGGAACGGATAGAGGTGTCGCGCGAAGCGGCCGGCTACATGCATGGTGCCGATCGAATGCACGAAGCGCGTATGCTCGGCAGAGGGGTAGACCCATCGGGCGCTTTGAAGCTGGTAGATCTGCCTGAGGCGCTGTACCCACGGAGAGTCGATCAGGTCTTTTTCGGTCCGTTCATGCGGATCGGCCTGATTCGATGGCACGGTGAAAGACACATATTTGTGAATCGGATCAGCGATGAGAGCCGATCCCTCATAGGGAGCGTCGAACGGGCGAGTGGACAACTGCCGTGCCATGAGTGCGGGAGTATCTTAACGTAGGGGATTGGGGGGCGGCAATGGTTCGGCATGCCGGGCCGCCGACTGCCGATGTTTCGTGATCAAGTACAGCGCTGCCGGATAGGATAAGATCGCCGCGATTACGCTCAGCACCACACCCCCTAGAGCGAAGGGAACTGCATACGGCATGACCTGGTCATAGATGGCGCGGAAGCCCAACTCACTCCAGTTGAATTCGGGACTCTCGAACCGGCCAAGCATCACGGCGCCCGTCCAGTATGTCGCGCCGAGGATTGGCACGAGGGTCCATGGGTTGTTGATAAGGGCACCGGCAAGCAACGCGAGAAAGTTGAGCTTGAATGCCCATGTGCACAGACCCACCAACACCATGTGAAATCCGTAGAGCGGACAAAACGCTATGCCCGCGCCGACGGCAAATGCCAGCGCCGTTCGCTGCGGTGATTCCTGCAGATGGAGCACTTGTTTGAGCAGTGTCCGAAACGAAGCCATGGCCTTCACCGGCTTGGGCGGAAGTGTTCGTAGCTGGAGGAGGGCAGCGGCTCCTGCCGTCCGTCAGGCAGCGTCATGCAAAGCCCTTCTCTCGCATGGAGGATCCGGCCTACTCTGGTCATCTGGAAGCGGCGCCGTGCCGAGGCCTCTTCAAATCGTGTGCGATGCCGCCTGGGAACCGTGAATAGCAGTTCGTAGTCCTCGCCACCCGCCAGCGCAAGGCGTTCGGCCTCCTGCCCGAGTGATTCTGCATACCGACGGCAGGCCAGAGAAATCGGCAGTGCCGACCGCGCGATGAGGGCGCCCACGCGGCTTTCCGTACAAAGATGGCGTAGATCGCCGGACAGTCCGTCGGAAAGATCGATGGCGGAACTGGCCCACGCGGCTTGTGCCAGCCAGAGGCCTTCTCGAATGCGGGCGGTCGGCCTCAAATGCCGTTGCACTAAAAACTGACGCTGACGTCGGCTCAGGGAGCGTACGCTCCTGCGCGGGCGCTCGAGTAGCTGGAGACCCGCTTGTGAGTCGCCGAGGGTTCCAGTGACATATAGATCGTCGCCAATCCGCGCTCCATTTCTGAACAGGATGCGGCCTAACGCTGCGGTTCCAATGAGCATAACATTGATAAACCAGCCGCCTCGTGAGGCGGAGGTATCCCCTCCGACCAGTCTCACTCGATGAGGGCGGCATGCGGCCATCATGCCGTCGTACAACTGCTCCACCTGCCGGCCGGTGCCGGCGCGGGGAATCGCCAGCGAGACGAGCAGATACTCGGCAGTCCCTCCCATGGCCGCGATGTCGCTGAGACTTGCCGCGGCGGAACGGAATCCGATGTCGAGAAAGCCGGCAGTTCGAAGGTCGAAATGAATACCCTCTGCAAGAAGATCGGTCGTCACCAGGTACCGGCGGTCTGGTCCGCTGGCGATGACTGCGGCATCGTCCCCCATGCCTCGGACGATGCGAGGGCTCGGACTGGCGTACCGCCGTTTGAGAGTCTGGATGAGGTCAAATTCCCGGATGGTTGAGCTGGCCTGAGATCGGGCCGACACTGGCATGCTAACGCGGCTGGCGGTAGGCCGACTGAGAGGCTGATTTCACGTGGGCGGTCGGTTCCGTTCGTCTCGATTTTTCGATGCGCGGCACCTGTTTCGGCGATTCGGGGGCCTGCGGCTGACCCGTTTTCTTCTTGGCCGGCGCTCTGCGCCTCAAGGCGACCTTCATGACATCGTCCATCGTGTCGGCAAACACGAGCTGAATGCCTTTAAGGATGTGCTTCGGGATTTCGTCCAGATCCTTCCGATTGCGTTTGGGGAGGATAACCGAGGTCAATTTTGCCCGTTTTGCGGCGAGAATTTTTTCCTTCAAACCGCCGATCGGGAGCACTCGACCGCGCAGGGTGATTTCACCAGTCATCGCCAGATCGCGGCGTACGGGCACCTGGGCCAGCGCCGACGCGATAGCGGTCGCCATGGTGATGCCGGCGGAGGGGCCGTCTTTGGGAATAGCGCCGGCCGGGACGTGGATGTGCAAGTCCTGCTTCGTGAACATGTCCGGGTTGATGCCGAGCGATTTTTCACGTGAGCGCACATAGCTCAACGCGGCCTGCGCCGATTCCTTCATGACGTCGCCCAGGTGGCCGGTCAAGGTGAGCACGCCCTTGCCCTTCATGACGGTCGCTTCGATATACAGCACATCGCCCCCGGACTCCGTCCATGCAAGGCCGGTTGCAACGCCGATTTCGTCTTTCTCGAGCTCGGATTCCGGCACGAACTTGGGAACGCCCAGATACTTGTTCAGGTTTCCAGCGTTGACGGGGAACCCAAGCCCTTTTCCTTCGGCGACCTTCTTGGCCACCTTGCGCATGACGTTGGCGATTTCCCGCTCGAGGTTTCGAACGCCGGCTTCCCGCGTGTAATGCATGATGATCTGCCGAATGGCGGCTTCGGCGATTTTCACGTGCTTTTCGGTGATGCCATGCTCGTTGAGCTGTCGCGGAATGAGGTAGCGCTGCGCGATGCCAAGCTTTTCCTCCTCGGTGTAGCCGGGTATTTCGATGATCTCCATGCGGTCGCGAAGCGCCGGAAGGATCGGGTCGATGAGGTTCGCGGTGGTGATGAACATCACCTCTGAGAGATCGAACGGCACACCCAAATAATGGTCGGTAAACGTATTGTTCTGCTCGGGATCGAGGACCTCGAGCAGCGCCGCCGAGGGGTCGCCGCGGAAGTCCATGCCGACTTTGTCGATCTCGTCCAACATGAAAACCGGGTTATTCGTGCCGGCCTGTTTCATGCCCTGGATCATGCGACCGGGAAGAGCCCCCACGTAGGTTCGTCGATGCCCCCGGATCTCCGCCTCGTCCCGCACGCCGCCCAAACTGATGCGCACGAATTCGCGGCCTAGCGCACGCGCGATCGATTTGCCGAGTGAGGTTTTGCCGACACCGGGCGGTCCGACGAAGCACAAGATCGGTCCCTTCATTTTTTCCTTGAGCTTCCTGACAGCCAGGTACTCGAGGATGCGCTCCTTCACCTTTTCGAGATCGTAGTGGTCCTCGTTGAGAACTTTGTTGGCGGCTTTCAGATCCAGGTTGTCTTTGGACTTTTTCGACCAGGGCAGTTCCACCATCCATTCCAGATACGTGCGGACCGTCGCCGATTCGGCCGTGTCCGGATGCATCTTTTCGAGCCGTTTGAGTTGCTTTTCCGTTTCTTTGAGCACCTTTTCAGGCATCTTGGCGTCTTTGACGCGTTTGCGGAATTCTGCGACTTCCTCAGCCCGTTCGTCGAGTTCGCCGAGTTCCTTTTGGATCGCCTTGAGCTGCTCGCGCAAAAAGTATTCGCGCTGGGTCTTGTCCATCTCGCCCTTGGCCTGGGCCTGAATCTTCTGCTGCATCGAGAGGACTTCGATCTCCTTCGCGAGAATTTCGCTGATCTGCCGCAGACGCTTCAGTGGCTCAGTGATTTCCAGCACCGACTGGGTCACTTCCACTTTGAGCCCCAAATTTGAGGCGATCATGTCAGCCAGGCGCCCCGGATCCTCGAGATTTTCAATCACGACCATGACGTCCGGGATCAGCACCTTCCCGAGGCTGACAATCCGCTCGATCTGTTCCTTCACGGTCCGCATGACCGCTTCACTCTCGAGCGTGGAACTCGCAGCCTTGGCCTCGTTGATCTTGTCGATGCGCACGGAATAATACGGATCGGTCTGGATGTAACCGGAAATCTTGGCCTTGGAGAGGCCCTGAACGAGAATCTTGATCCGTTCGTCGGGGAGCTTGAGCATTCGCATGATGATCCCGACGGTGCCGATCGCATGGATATCGTCAGGGGTGGGATTTTCGACGTCCAGCGCCTTTTGCGTGGCGAGAAAGATCATCCGGTTGCCGGCCAGCGCAGCCTCGATGGCTTTGATCGACATCTCACGGCCGACGAACAGTGGAAGCACCATATACGGAAACACGACGATGTCGCGCACCGGCAGCAAGGGCAGCTGATCGGGAATCTCGACGTTTTGAGGCGGTGTCAGGTCTTGTTCGATCGATTCGCTCATCGGCGCGCTCTTATAACTCCCGTTGAATCGTTCTTCGACACAGAACGGATGCGATGGCTAGGCTCTGCTGGTGCGGCGATGCTCGCCGGCCGACTCCGTGCGGCTGCGAAGATAGTCGGCGAAATCTGCACCCAGTGATGGGTTTTTTAGCGCAAATTCGACGGTGGCAATGAGAAAACCCAGCTTGTCGCCGGCATCGTACCTGTTGCCTTTGATTTCGAGTGCATACATGGGCGAGTGTTTGGCCAACTCCCTCAGGGCGTCCGTCAGCTGAATCTCCCCGTTCTTCCCCGGCTTCGTTTTTCGCAAAATCGGGAAAATTTCCGGAGGTAATATGTAACGTCCGATGACGGCCAAATTTGAGGGAGCATCGGAAGGCGAAGGCTTTTCAACGAGATCCGTCACCTTATAAAGGCCGTCCGACAGCCGCTCAGGCGAGATGATGCCATAGCGGTTCACTTCCTGATGAGGCACTTCCTGAATGCCGAGGACCGCGCCATGTCGCTTCTTATAGGTCTGCACCAATTGGGCGAGGCCCGGCACGGACGCATCGATAATCTCATCCCCGAGCATGACGGCGAAGGGTTCGTCGCCGATCAAATGCTGCGCGCAGAGTACGGCATGTCCGAGACCCAAGGCTTCCGATTGCCGCACGTAACAGAAATTTGCGAGATTGGAGATGTGGCGGATCTGACTGAGCAGCTGACCTTTCCCGTTGCCCTTGAGATTTTCTTCCAATTCAACCGAGCGATCGAAATGGTCTTCGATGGCGCGCTTGCCCCGACCCGTGATGACGATGATGTCTTCGATGCCGGATGCCACAGCCTCTTCCACTGCATATTGAATCAGCGGTTTGTCGACCAACGGAAGCATCTCCTTGGGAGACGCTTTTGTGGCTGGAAGAAATCGTGTCCCAAGTCCAGCGGCGGGAAGAATGGCTTTGCGGACTTCGGTGCGCGACATAGAGCGATAGTATGTGATGGGGTAGGTGATGTCAAGGAATCG
>Ga0310810_10004237_pt1 | contig 15821 bp, 16 predicted proteins | sample NCmetagenome_FD_207641 | JGI IMG/M metagenome (GOLD analysis project Ga0310810, IMG submission 207641) | Soil microbial communities from experimental microcosm in Duke University, North Carolina, United States - NC | ecosystem: Engineered > Artificial ecosystem > Soil microcosm > Unclassified ...
CTCCCGCAAGGAGGGGATGCAGACCTTCGAGCAGCACGTGGGCGAGCTGGTGTCGGCCAACACCATCACCGCTGAAACGGCGCGCCTCGCGGCGCACCTGCCGGCCCACTCGCCCGCGGCGGCCGCCCTGGCCCGGCGTGGGAAGCGCAGCGCCAACGGCTGACGCCGGCGGGGCTCCCGCTGACGCGCGGGCGGTGCTTGCACGGATACTCGCCTTTCCCCGCGAGGCGGGGACGGCCGAGGCCGCTCAGGCCCGGGCCATTCTCTCCGATCACCTCCAGTCGCTGGGCTACGACGTTCGCCTCCAGCGATTCTCCTTCCATCCCGGCGCTCTCGACGCCTTCCCGCTCTTCGGCATCGGCCTGGGCGGGCTGGGGCTCGGGCTGCTGCCCCTCCTGGTCCTGGCAACGGTGCCCCCTTGGGCTGCGGCCGGTGTCTGGCTGGCGGGCCTGACGGCCCTCGCAGCCTTCGCCGCGGGTGTCGGCCTGGGGTGGACGGCGCTCGGCGGGCCGGCGCGCGAGGATGCCAACCTCGTTGCCACGAAGGGCCCCGGCCCCGTCCGACGCTGGATCGTGGCGCACGCCGACACCAAGGCGCAGGGTCACTCGATGGCCGGCCGCATCGTCGCCGTGTGGGTGGTCGTTCTCGCGGCCATGGGCCTCGGTGCGGCGGCGGTGTGCCGCATCGGGGGGCCGGTTTCCCATGGTGCCGCCGGCGCCGCGGCGGTGCTCGCGGTCATGGCCGGCGCCCTGGCCGCACGCGGCCGGCTCCGGGGACGCTCGATCGGCGCGCGGGACAACGGAAGCGGCGTCTTGGCGGCCCTCACTGCGGCGGCTGCCGCGGCTCCGGGCGTCGGCATCCTGATCACCGGCGCCGAAGAGTTCGGCCTGGTGGGCGCCCGCATCTTCGCGCGCATCGCCGCGGCGGAACTGCAAGGCACGGAGGTCGTGAACGTGGACACGGTGGACGACGTCGGGCGCCTGTACGTGATCAGCCACGACCAGCCCGGTGCGGCGCTCGCCAGGACGGAGCTGGCGCGGCTGAGCGGCCTCGGTGTCCCCGGCCGGACCCGGGCGTTGCCCCTCGGCGTGTTCGTAGACAGCCACCCGCTCGCACGCGCGGGCGCCACTGCCGTCACCATCGGCCGCCTCGACTGGAGCACGCTTCGCCGCCTGCACACCCCGCGCGACAACGCCGACGGCCTCTCGCTGGAGCTGGCCGCACGGGTGGGCCAGGTGATCGCCGGCGCGAATTGACCTTTGTCCGGCCCCGGGGTACGTTTGCCCGAGGATACAACGGCCCCACGGGGGCCTTTTTTGTTGTCGGGGAGACTGCTCATGTTCGACGCGGGAACGGTGTGCGCCGTCGTCGTCGGCGCCCAGTGGGGCGACGAGGGCAAGGGCAAGCTGGTCGACGTGCTCTCCGAGCGCGCCGACCTGGTCGTGCGCTACCAGGGCGGCGCCAACGCGGGGCACACCGTCGTCATCGGCGAGGCGCAGTTCATCCTCCGGCAGATTCCCTCCGGCATTCTCCAGCCGTCGGTCACCTGCATCATCGGGAACGGCGTGGTGCTCGACCCGGCGACGCTCTTCACCGAGCTCGACGAGATCACCTCCCGCGGGATCGCCACGGCGGGCCGGCTCTTCGTCTCCGAGCGTGCCCACCTCGTGTTGCCGTACCACAAGCTGCTCGACGCCGCGAGCGAGAAGAGCCAGAACATCGGCACCACGGGACGCGGCATCGGGCCCGCGTATGAGGACAAATACGGTCGGCGCGGCATCCGGGTGGGCGACCTGCGCGACCTCGCCAGCGCCGCCGAGCTGGTGCGGGAGCGCGTGGCTCGCGCCAACCAGCTGCTCGAGGTGATGGGCGCCTCGGCCCGCGCGTCGGCCGACGAGCATGTCGAGGTGCTCAAGCGGATCGCGCCGCGGCTCCTGCCGCTCGCCGCCGACACCGGGCTCCTGGTGCATCAGGCCATCGGTGCCGGCCGGCACGTGCTGCTGGAGGGCGCCCAGGGTGCGCTGCTTGACGTCGATCACGGCACCTATCCCTACGTCACCTCATCCAACACCACCGCCGGCGGTGCGGCGGTGGGCGCCGGCATCGGCCCGACCGCCATCGACGCCGTGCTCGGCGTCGTCAAGGCCTACACCACACGGGTGGGCAACGGCCCGCTGCCCACCGAGGCGCCCGATCCCGCGGGGGCGCTGCTCCGGAAGCTCGGCGGGGAGTTCGGGGCGGTCACCGGTCGGCCGCGGCGCTGCGGGTGGTTCGACGCGACCGTGGTGCGCTACGCCGTGCGGGTGAACGGGCTCACCCATCTGGCCGTCACCAAGCTCGACGTGCTCGACACGTTCGCCGAGATCCCGGTCGGTGTCGGATACGAGCTCGACGGTGCCCCATGCGCCGAGATGCCCGCCTCGGTGGCCCGGCTCGAGCGCGTGCGGCCGGTCTACGAAACGCTGCCCGGCTGGCAGAAGCCCACCGGTGATGCCCGGACGATGGCCGACCTCCCGCGTGAGGCGCGCCGCTATCTCGACCGGCTGCAGACGCTGGCGGGCGCGCCGATCCGCTACGTGAGCGTCGGCACCCGCCGGGACCAGATCATCGAACTCTGAGTTATCTTCCGGGCTCACGAGCGCCGGATTCGCAGTCCCCACACCCTCACGCATCGGGCCGGATGGCTGACACCACCCTGATGGACAAGCTCGTGTCGCTCTGCAAGCGGCGCGGCTTCATCTTCCAGTCCTCCGAGATCTACGGCGGACTCGGCTCGGTGTGGGACTACGGCCCGCTCGGTGTCGAGCTCAAGCGGAACGTGAAGGACCGCTGGTGGAACGCGATGGTGCACGCCCGGGACGACATCGAAGGGCTCGATGCCGCCATTCTCATGCATCCGAAGGTCTGGGAAGCGTCGGGACACGTGGCCGGCTTCACCGATCCGCTGATCGACTGCCGCCACTGCAAGAACCGCTTCCGCGCCGACGACCCGCGCATCAAGGGCACGCCGGGCCAGCCTGATGCGCAGTGCCCGGTCTGCGGCACCCGCGGCTCGCTCACCGAGCCACGGCTGTTCAACCTCATGTTCAAGACGTTCATGGGGCCGGTCGAGGAATCGGCGGCGGTGATCTACCTGCGGCCCGAGACCGCGCAGGGCATCTACGTGAACTATCTCAACGTGCTGCAGGGCTCACGGCAGCGGGTGCCGTTCGGCATCGCCCAGATCGGCAAGGCGTTCCGGAACGAGATCACGCCGGGCAACTTCATCTTCCGGACCCGCGAGTTCGAGCAGATGGAGATGCAGTTCTTCGTGAAGCCGGGAACCGATGCGGAGTGGTTCGAGCAGTGGCGCGAGATCCGGATGGCCTGGCACCACTCGCTCGGCCTGACGCCGGCCAAATTGCGCTGGCACCAGCACGCCGGCAACGAGCTGGCGCACTACGCGCGCGCGGCCTACGACATCGAGTACGAATTCCCCTTCGGCTGGAACGAGATCGAAGGCATCCACAACCGTGGCGACTTCGACCTGGGCCGCCATCAGGAATATTCCGGCAAGAAGCTCGAGTACTTCGATCAGGCAGCCAACGAGCGCTACCTGCCGAACGTGGTCGAGACCTCGGCCGGCGCCGACCGGGTGACGCTCACGATACTCGCCGATGCCTATCGCGAGGAGACCGTCGAGGGGGAGACCCGCGTAGTGCTCGGATTCCACCCGGCGCTGGCCCCGATCAAGGCGGCCGTGCTCCCGCTGGTCAAGAAGGACGGGATGCCCGAACTGGCCACCGAGGTGTACCACGGGCTCCGCCGCGACTTCCCCTGCTTCTACGACGACAGCGGCGCCATCGGCCGGCGCTATCGCCGGATGGACGAGGCGGGCACGCCGTTCTGCGTCACCATCGACGGCGAGACCACTGCTGAACGTACCGTCACCGTTCGCCATCGCGACTCGATGCAGCAGGACCGGGTCGCGCTGGATCAGCTGGCGCCGTTCATCCGCGACCGCATCCGTGCGGCGAACGCCGCCTGACTTCCCGCTCCAGGAGCGAGCCATGCTGACGAAACGAATCGTTGTGGCAGCGGCATTCGGCGCGGCGCTGACCGCGGGGTCCGGCGCGCGAGCCGCGGCACAGGCCGTCGATCCCGGCTACCGCGTCGGCGTCGTGAGCGAGTCGGGCGACATCGTCACCTGGCTGCGCCCGGGCGCAGGCACGCTGGTGACCGACCATGTGGTCCCGGTCGGCATCATGCCGTCCGACATCGACGGGCCGCACAACGTCACCGTGGCCCCCGATGGGCGGAGCTACTACATCTCCGTAGCCCACGGAACGCCATACGGCTCGCTCTGGCGGCTCTCGCTGCCGGGCGACACGCTCATCGGCCGGGCGCCGCTCGAGCTCTTCCCGACGACCATCTCGGTCACGCCGGATGGCGAGATCGCCTTCGTGGCCAACTCCGACTTCTACGGTGACCGGCCCCGCATCAATCCGATCTCCATCATCCACACGCCGACGATGACGAAGATCGCCGACGTGCCGGCGTGCGACATGCCGCACGGCGTCAAGGTGAACCACGGCGGCACGCACGTGTACATCACCTGCATGCACAGCGACGAGATTCTGGAGATGGACCCCGGGACATTCAGCGTGACCCGCCGCGGCCGGGCCGGCAGCGGCCACGAGATGGCGGGGATGGCGGGCATGACCCACGCCGTCTCCTCGGCCCCGGCGGCTTCCGCGCCGGCGGCACCCACGACCGCCCCGGCCGAGCCGGTGTGCGCCCCGACGTTCGTGTCGGTGTCGCCCGACGACCGGCGGCTCTATGTGGCGTGCAACACCGGCAATACGGTGCAGGTGTGGGATGCCGCTTCGCTCACCCGGATCCGGGAGATTCCCGTCGGCCACGGCGCGTACAACGTCGAGGCCTCGGCCGACGGCAAGCTGGTGATCGTGACCAACAAGAAGGACCGGAGCGTCAGCATCCTCGACGCCGGATCGTTCGCGGAGCTGGCGCGGGTGCCCACCAGCAAGCCCGTGGTGCACGGCGTCGCCTACTCGCCGGATGGACGCTACGCCTATATTTCGTCGGAATCGGTCGGCGCCGACCCCGGCGCGGTGGACATGATCGACCTCACCACCCGGAAGGTGGTGGCGAGCGTGCCGGTGCCCCTCCAGCCGACCGGTATCACAATCTGGCGCCGCCAGGGCGGCAGCGAATGAGCCGATGATCTTCGAGACGACCACGACCCTCTCCGCCGCCGACGTGATCAGCCGCGCCAAGCGGTTCTTTGCGCAGCGGGTGCCACAGTACGCGGCGTACCCGGAGAAGGAAGGGCCGGCGTACCTCGTTCTGCGCGGGCAGGGCGGGGAAGAGATTGCGCTCGCCACGTTCCCGGCCGACGAGGGCGTCAGGGTCCGGGCCTCCACGCTCCTGTTCGATCAGCAGCTGGATCGCTTTCTCTCGACCCTGCCGGCGGCGCCATGACCATGCCCGTTCGCGTGATGGTGCAGGACGCGTGGGACGAGGTGCGCTTCGATGTGGCGCCCGAGATGACCCTGGGCGAGGTCAAGTGGAACGCGCTTGCCGTGACACGGGTGACGGGCAATCCCGCGTCCTACCTGGTGAAGTACCGCGGGGCCGAGCTCGCCGATGAGGAGCTCTCGCTCGCCGCGGCGGGTGTGGTCCCCAACGCGGCGCTCATCGTACTGCCGCGCCGCCGTCGCCCGGTCCGCTGACACCATGGCCACCCGCTCGAGCATTGCCAACCGGACGCTGACGGTCATGGCCGCCGGGTTCCTTGCGTTCGACGGCGCATGCCTGGTCCTGGCCGGTGTCGTGCTCGACCGCGTCCTGCTCGCGATCGTCGGTGCGTGCCTCATCGGCTCGAGCGGGCTCGTGTTCGTCTACTCGAAGCACCATGCCCGTCAGGCCGCCTCGATCGCCGCCGATCGTACCGCGCTCCGCGAACAGGCGCGCGCGCTCCGCGATCTGATCCAGCGCAACTGACCCCGCGGGGCGGCCCCGTGCCTGTCGCTGTCTTCACCCACCACGACTGCCTGCTCCACAATGCGGGCCCCATGCACCCCGAGGCGCCCGCGCGCCTCGATGCCGTCCTGGCGCGGCTTGCAGCTGAGCCCGCGGCCGACATCAGGCCGCCGGTGCGGGCCGAGCGCGAGCAGCTGCTCCCGGTACATCCTGAGCCATATCTGCTGATGCTGGAGGCGCTGAGCCGCCGCGGTGGCGGCGCCATCGACGCCGATACCATTCTCAACGGCTCGAGCTGGCTGGCAGCCACCGCCGCGGCCGGCGCGGCCATCGCAGCCGTCCGCCACGCGCGCAGTGGTGGCGGCAACGCCTTTGCCGCGGTGCGCCCACCGGGCCACCACGCCTCCGCGTCACAGGCGATGGGATTCTGCCTCCTCAACAATGTCGTGATCGCCGCGCACGAGGCCCGGCGGCTCGGCGCCGCGCGGGTGCTCATCGTGGACTGGGATGTCCACCACGGGAACGGCACCCAGGCCCTCGTGGAACGGGACCCGGACCTCCGGTTCATCTCGATGCATCAGTCGCCCTGGTGGCCGGGGACCGGCGCGGCATCCGAGCGGGGCGTCGGGAACGTGTTCAACGTTCCGCTTCCGGCGGGACTTCCGCCGGAGCGGTACGTGGAGTCGCTGTGGGACGCGGTGGAGGCGGCGACCGCCGGCTGGACGCCCGACGTCGTGCTGGTGTCGGCGGGCTTCGATGCCATGCGCGGTGATCCGCTGGGCGGCTTCACACTGGAGCCGGAGCACTACGCGGCCCTCACGACCCGCCTCCGGGAGCGCGCGCCCGCCGCGGCGCTCGTCGGCGTCATGGAAGGCGGCTACATTCCAGCCCGGCTGGCCGAAGGTGTCGCGGCGCACGTCCGCGCCCTGGCCTGAGCCCGCACCCACCCCGCGAGGAATCCGTGCCACCTCTCCGCCTCGAAACCGAGATCCTGACGCTGGTCACGAAGCATCCCTTCATCATCGCGCGCGGCGGCTCGAGCCAGTACCGCACCGTGAAGGTGACGCTCCGGGACGCCGACGGCATCGAGGGCTGGGGCGAAGCGGCGCCGTCTCGCTTCTACGGCGAGACCGCCGACACCATCGTCGCGGCGCTCGGCGTGTACGCGCAGGCCATGCCCGAGTCGGCCTTCGAGCTGGAGGACGCCGAGCGGGTCTGGGAAACGCTGATGCGCGGCAACCCGTCGGCGCGCGCCGCGCTCTCGGCCGCCATGCACGACCTGGCTGCGAAGAAGCTCGGCGTGCCGCTCTACCGGATGTGGGGGCTCGACCCCGCGCGCGCGCCGCGCTCCACGTTCACTATCGGCCTGGATACGCCGGACCGCGTGCGCGCCAAGGTGGCCGAGGCGTCCGCCTATCCCATCCTCAAGATCAAGCTCGGCACCGAGCGGGACATCGAGATCCTCCGCACCATCCGGAACGAGACCGATCGCGAGCTCCGGGTGGACGCCAACTGCGGCTGGACCGTCAAGCACACCATCGCCATGCTGCCGGTCCTGGCGGAGTTCGGCGTCACCGTGCTCGAGCAGCCGCTCGTGCCCCAGGATCTCGACGGCCTCGGCGAGATCCGCCGCCGCGCCACGATCCCGCTCATCGCCGATGAGAGCTGCCTCACGTCGTACGACATCCCGCGGCTCGCCGGCCGGGTGGACGGCATCAACATCAAGCTGGCCAAGTGCGGCAGTCTCCGTGAAGCGCTCCGCATGATCGCCATCGCGCGGGCCCATCACATGACCGTGATGGTGGGCTGCATGATCGAGAGCTCGCTCGCCATCACCGCGGCCGCGCACTTCACGCCGCTGGTGGACATCGTGGACCTCGACGGCGCCGCCCTGCTGGCGGACGATCCCTTCGTCGGCGCCACCATTCATGGCGGCCAGGTGCGGCTTCCCTCCGGACCGGGGCTCGGCGTCACCCGGCGATGACCGAGCGGTACGTTCAGGTCGCCCTCCCGCTTCCGCTCGCCAGCTCCTACACCTACCGCGTTCCCGAAGCCCTCGCCGCCCGCGCGGCGGCGGGCGCGCGCGTGGTGGTGCCGGTCCGGCGCCGGGAGATGATCGGCATCGTCGTCGCCGGAGACGCGGAGGCCCCCGCCGTGGCCGCGCGTGACGTGCTCGCAGCCCCGGACGACGAGGCCGCCGTGCCCGCGCCGCTCCTCGAGACGGCGCGGTGGATCGCGGGCTACTACGGCGCGCCGCTCGGGCTCACGCTCCGCTGCATGCTCCCCGCCGGGATGTGGGGCAGCTCGTCGGTGATGGCGACACTGGTGGACGCCGCCCGGGCGCCGGTCGGAGTGGGCACCGAGCTGGCCGCGTGGCTCAGTCAGCGGGGTGGAACGGGGAACGTGGCCACGGCCGCCCGCGCGCTCAGGCGGCCGCTCTGGGACGTCGTGAGCCGGATGACCGAGGCCGGCGCGCTCGCGCTGACGGTGGTCCCCGCGGACGTCCGGGCCGACGCGCTGTCACGCCGCGTGCTCGCGCTGCCCGACGATCGCCCGACGCTCATCGAGCGCGAAACGCTCTTCCACCGCCGTCCCCGCCAGCGCGCACTCTATGAGGCGCTCGAGACGCTCGGCGGCCGGGCGCCCGTCGAGCACCTTCGCGAACAGCTCGGCTTCAGCGACGCGCTCATCCGCTCTCTCGAGGGCCACGGCCTGGCGCGCATCGAGCAGGCCGAGCGGCTCCGCGATCCCTTCGCCAGCCTGCCGGCGTCGCCCCCGCCGCCCCAGCTCACCGGTGATCAGGCCGCCGCCCTCCACGCCATCAGCACGCTCGGGCCCGGCGACGGCGCGCTCCTGTTCGGCGTCACCGGCAGCGGGAAGACGCTGGTGTACCTGGAGGCAGTGCGCCGGGTGCTCGCGGCGGGCGGCGGAGCCATCGTGCTGGTGCCCGAGATCGGGCTCACGCCGCAGACCGTAAGCCGCTTCCGGGGCGCCTTCGGCGATCAGGTGGCCGTGCTCCACAGCGCACTCTCCGACGGCGAGCGCGCCGATGCGTGGCGCATGCTCCGCCGGGGGGAGCGCCGCGTCGCGGTCGGCGCGCGGTCCGCCATCTTCGCGCCGGTGGCCAATCTCGGCATGATCGTGATCGACGAGGAGCACGAGGCCTCGTACAAGAACGGGGAGACGCCCCGCTACAATACGCGCGACGTGGCCGCGGTCCGGGCGCGGCTCGAAGGCGCGCGCCTGATTCTCGGCAGCGCCACACCGTCGCTCGAGACGATGGCGCGGGTCGGGAGCTCGCTCCAGCTGCTGGAGCTGCCCGAGCGGATCGGGGCGCGACCGCTGCCGCCGGTGGAGCTGATCGACCTGCGCGTGGCGCCGAGGGTGCCCGGCGTGGGGCCGCTGGCGTGGTCGGTGGCGCTCGACGAGGCCGTCACCCGGTGCCTCGCGCGTGGGGAGCAGGCGCTCCTGATGCTCAACCGGCGCGGCTTCGCCGCCTTCCTCCAATGTCCCGACTGCGGCGAGGTCTGGCAGTGCCCGCGGTGCAGCATCTCGCTCACCGTGCATCAGTCCCCGCCGGCACTCCGTTGCCACTACTGCGGGCATGAGGAGCCGATGCCCTTCACCTGCCGGAAGTGCGCCAACCCGGTGCACGAGATGCGTGGCGTCGGCACCCAGCAGCTCGAGCGGATCGTGGCGGAGCGCTACCCGTCGGCCCGCATCGCGCGGATGGACCTCGATACCACGAGCACCAAGTGGTCGCACCAGCGGATCCTGGGGGCAGTCGAGCGGCGCGAGATCGACATCCTGATCGGCACCCAGATGATTGCCAAGGGGCTCGACTTTCCCGACGTGACGCTGGTGGGCGTGGTCGAGGCGGATACCGGCCTCCACCTGCCCGATTTCCGCGCCGCCGAGCGCAGCTTCCAGCTGCTGGCGCAGGTGGCGGGGCGGGCGGGGCGGGGACCTCGCGGCGGGCGGGTGCTGGTGCAGACCCGGAGCCCCACCCACCATGCGCTCGTCCACGCGGCGCAGCACGCCACCGAGGCGTTCCTCCACGAAGAGCTCGAGCTGCGGCACGATCCGCCGTACCCGCCGGCTGTTGCCCTCGTAAACCTCATTGTCTCCGGCCCGGTCGAGCCGAAGGTGAGCGGCGCCGCCGCCCGGCTGGCCGACTGGTGCAACGGACTGGTGACGCGCCACGGACTGCCGCTCACGGTCCTGGGGCCGGCGCCGTGCCCGCTGGTCCGCATCAAGGACCGCTGGCGCTGGCATGTGCTTCTCAAGGGACCTTCCAGCGACATCGGCCGCTTCGTGCGCTACGCCGCCGGCCGCATCCGCCGCCGGGGTGACGTGACCTGCGTGATCGACCGGGATCCCGCCTCCGTGCTTTAGGGCGCGGGCCCCGCTAATTTCCATCCCTCCATGAGCACTCCGCCGACAACGACCGCCTCAGCGGCCGGCACGCCGCCGTCCGCGGTGCCCCGGACCGGTCCCGACTTCAGCCGGCCGCCGTTCGCCGGCGCGCCCGAGGCCCGCTTTGCGCCGCTGCCGGCCGACGGCATCCTGCCGGACGGCTTCTTCTCCACGTCGAACCTGCCCACCTACGTGCACGTGGGCGGACGCTGGCTCGCGCCCACGCGCCCGCGCATGGACTGCGTCATCGTCCGCCGCGGCGACACGCTGGAGACCGTCGAGCCGCGGCGCCTCCTGAAGGGCGACCTCATCGTCATGGGCGAGGCGGAAGACGGCAGCGATGGCGTGGTGGTATACGGGGAGGGCTTCATCGGCGGCACCCATGGCGCCAACGAATTCCGCTTCATGTCGACCGAGGTGAGCCGGGAGCGCCCCGTCAACTACGAGGAGCTGGCCACGCGGCTCAACGAGGAACGCGACCGCGGCGGGTATCTCATCTGGGTGTCGGGCCCCGCACTGGTCCACTCCCGCGCCCGCGGCGATTTCGAGTGGTTCATCAACAACGGCTACGTGCAGGCGGTCCTCGCCGGCAACGCCGTAGCCGTGCACGACATGGAAGCCGCCATCTACGGCACCACGCTCGGCATGACCAGCACGGGCCAGCCCACCGAAGGCGGCCACGGCACCCACATGCGCGCCATCAACCGGATCCGCGCCGCCGGCTCCATCCGGGCCGCCGTCGAGTCCGGGCTGGTGAAGAGCGGCATCATGCACGCGCTCGTCACCCGGAACGTGCCATTCGTGCTCGCCGGATCGATCCGGGACGACGGCCCGCTCCCCGGCGTCATCTCCGATTCGCTGGCTGCCCAGGATGCGATGCGGGAGCATACCGTGCTCGCCACCGGCGCCATCTTCGTGGCCACCGCACTTCACGCCATCGGCGTCGGCAACATGCTTCCCGCCTTCCACACGCGTTATGGTGCGCCCCAGCCCCTGATGACCATCTGCGTGGACCAGACGGAGTTCGTGGTCAACAAGCTGAAGGACCGCGGGACGCACCAGGCCTACGGGGTCGTGACCAACGCCCAGGACTTCATGCACGTGCTCCGCTTCTACACCGAACGCCAGCGGGCGGGATCGTGACCGGCGAGCCGGGCAGCGGGCCGGGATGGAGCCAGCTCGCGGGCATGGTGGCGGCCGAGCTTCCCGTGCGCGAGCTGGACGCCGTGTGGGTCTTCCCCGTGCTGCGCCAGCAGCAGCGGGAGTGGGGCACTGCCGTCATTTCTCGGGTCGATGGCGACCGCCGCCGCATCTACACGGCGCGCTACTCGCTCATGATCAAGGGCAAGGAGCGCGGCCGCTTCGAGTCCACCATCGAGGAAGTGGGAAGCGGACCGGTGGATGCGCTCCAGTCGCTGCTGCAGGAAGTGCACAAGCGAACCGACGACGACGTTCCGCCCATTCCCGTACCGGTGGAGGACTGGTTCCCACCCGAGGACACGACGGTTGGCTCCGAGTGATCCGTCGCCGCTCGTCGAACGATTCCGCGCCTACCTCCGCGAGCGGGGGCTGCCGGTGACCGCGCAGCGCGACCTCATCGCCGGGACGCTCGCCCGCGCCGACGATTATCCGTCGGCCGAGAGTCTCGGCCGCTCGCTTCGGGCCGGGGGTGCCGCCATCTCGACGGCAACGGTCTATCGGACGCTCGAGCTGATGGTGCTGGCCGGGCTTGCGCGGGCGTCGGATTTCGGAGGCAGGGTGCGCCGCTACGAAGCCGGCGGCACGGCGGCACGCGGACACCTGGTTTGTGGCCGATGCGGACGCATCACGGGTTTTTCGAGCGAGGCCCTGGAGCGCATGATGCCCGTCCTGGCCGACGAGCACGGCTTCCAGCACCAGGAGCATCGCACCGAGATCCACGGCATCTGCCGCCAGTGCGCCGGGCGCGACGCCGCCACCCTCAGCGCCGGGAGCTGACATGGGCGAACCGGTCACCTTCGGCGTCCTGGTGGCGTTCTCGGCGGGACTCCTGAGCTTTCTCTCGCCCTGCGTGCTGCCGCTGGTGCCGTCCTACATCGGCTTCCTCACCGGCATGACGGTCGAGGACGCCACCAACCGCCGCCGCATCGCGGTCCTGCACGCGCTCTGCTTCGTGCTCGGCTTTACCCTGGTCTTCCTCGCGCTCGGAGCCGGCGCGTCGGCGTTCGGCAGCGCGCTCAAGTACTACAAGCCCATCATCGCCCGCGTGGGCGGCGTCCTCATCATCCTGTTCGGGCTCTGGACGCTGGGTGTCATCAAGCTCGATGTGCTGCAGCGGGAACAGCGGGTGCAGCTCGACCGGAAGCCGGTCGGCTTTCTCGGCTCAACCCTGGTCGGCATGGCCTTCGCCGCCGGCTGGGTACCGTGCATCGGCCCCATCCTCGGTGCCATCCTCGGCCTTGCGGCAACGCAGGCCGACTTCAGCCGCGGCATGGTGCTCCTCGGCGCCTACTCGCTCGGCCTAGCGGTGCCGTTTCTTGCGGCGGCGCTGGCGCTCGAAACGTTTCTCGGCTGGTTCCAGCGGTTTCGCCGGCACCTCGGCACGGTCAAGACGGTGAGCGGATTGCTGCTCGTGGCCGTCGGCCTGCTGATGGCGAGCGGGGAGTTCACCCGGCTCGCGGCATGGATGTCCGGCCTTACGCCGGGCTTCCTGAAGGAGCGCCTTTGAGCTGATCCTCGACTTCCAGCTCCTCCTCCAGCTGCTGCCGCCGGAGGAGCTCCCAGTAGCGACCCGCCGCGGCGATCAGCTCGCGATGTGCACCGCGCTCCACCACCCGCCCGCCGTCGAGCACCAGAATGAGCCCCGCCTCCCGCACCGCCGCCAGGCGGTGGGAGATCGTCACGCTGGTCCGCCCCTCGAGCGCGCCGCGGAGCGCGCGCAGAATCCGCGCCTCCGTCTGGGCATCCACCGCGCTCAGCGCATCATCCAGCACGAAGATCGGCGGATCCTGCGCCAGCGCGCGCGCGATCGCCGCCCGCTGCTTCTGTCCGCCGGACAGATTGATGCCCCGCTCACCGAGCATCGTATCGTACCCGGCGGGGAGCGACGGCAGCGCCTCGGTGAGCTGTGCCGTCTCCGCCGCCCGCTCCAGCCGCCCATCGTCCGGCGCGCCGAGCAGGACGTTCTCCCGGAGCGTCTCGCTGAAGAGGAAGGTCTCCTGGGGCACGAACCCCACCGCGTGCCGCAGCTCATCCAGCCGGATGGTCCGGATGTCCACGCCGTCGATCAGGACCCGGCCGCGGTCGGGGTCGTAGGCCCGGACGATGAGATCGGCCAGGGTGGTCTTGCCCGAGCCGGTCGCACCCACGACGGCCATCGCCTGCCCGGCGGGCAGCTCGAACGAAACGTCCTCCAGCACCCATCCGCGCTCGCGGGCGTTGGGATACTGGAACCAGACGTGCTCGAAGCTCAGCGCACGGGCAGCGCTGGTGGGAGGCAGCCGCGCCGGGTCGACGGGATCTGCGATGGCCGGCCGCTCCTCGAACAGCCGGTTGATGCGGCCCATCGAGGCGGCGCCGCGCTGCACCAGGCTCACCACCCAGCCCAGCGCGATCATGGGCCACACCAGTGTCACCAGGTAGATTCCGAAGGCCACGAACTCCCCGACGGAGACGGTCCCGGCCATCACCAGCCGGCCGCCGAAATAGAGCACGGCAACGGCGCCCAGACCGCCCAGGAGGGCCAGCAGCGGATGGAACAGGCCCTGCACTCGCGCCAGCGACAGGTTCCGGCGTGAGTACTCCTCGTTGAGCTCGTGGAACCGGCGCTCCTCCGCCCGCTCCTGGCGGTAGGCGCGGACGATCCGGACGCCGGACAGGTTCTCGTGCACATGGGTGGTGATGGTGCTGAACTGCTCGGTGATGGCCTCGGAGCGGCGGTGAATCACGCGGCCGACGATGGTCATCACGAGCGGCAGGCTCAGCAGCGGCAGCAGCGCAATCGCCGAGAGACTCCCGCTGATATGGACCATCATGGGGATGACAAGCGCCGCCCGGACCACGGTGTCCACCAGGTACATCAGCGCCGGTCCGGCCACCATCCGGACGTTGCCCAGGTCGTTGGTTGTGCGCGCCATCACATCGCCCAGCGGGTATCTATCATAGAATTCAGCGGACATCTGCTGTATTTCCCGATAGAGGGCATTGCGGACGTCGTACTCGACGCGGCGGCTGGCGCTGTTGAGCAGCTGCCGCATGCCGTATCGGGCAATGCCGCCTGCCAGGGCCACGCCGATCAGCAGGAGGACCGCCGTGCGCACGGCCGCGAACGGGGCGCCCCGGTGGAGCGCATCGATCCCGTGCTGCAGGAAGCGGGGCCCCAGCGTATTGAAGAAGTTGGAGATCACCACCAGCGCGATGCCGGCCCAGAGGGTGCGGCGGTGCGCTCGAAGATAGGGCAGAAGGGTCCGGAGCTCTTTCATGTTGCGTGCAATGTCACGCGGGCACCGGAGCCGAGCAAGTCAACCATCAAGGAGGCACACTGATGTCGAGAACCCTGCTGGCAGTCCTCGGTATGGCTGCGATGGCCGCCTGCGCCAAGGGCGACGCGCGCGATACCGCCGCCGCGGACAGTCTGAACCGCGACCTGCAGCTGGCGCCGGTCGACACCACGCGCCCGCTGAACGATCAGCCGGCTGCTGATACCACCACCCGGCCCGCGGCGCCCGCGCCCACCGCCACGGCTCCGGCTCCGCGCACCACGACGCCGCGCACCAGCACCACGCGGCCGACCACCACCCGCCCGTCGACGCCGAGCACCAACCCGGCCCCGACCACGAGCAGCGGCTCGCTCGCCGCCGGCACCACCATTCCGGCGTCGACCAACGCGCAGATCTCCTCGCACACCAACAAGGTGGGTGAGACGATCACCGCCACGGTCTCCTCGGACGTGAAGGACGCGTCGGGCCGGGTCGTGATCCCGTCGGGCTCGACCATCAATCTGCGCATCACGCAGATCCATGAGTCGGAGAACAAGAGTGACTCGACCGGTACGCTGGCACTCGCGGTCGAGAGTCTGGAGATGAACGGCAATACCTATCCGCTCAACGCCGACGTGCTCGTCACCGGCAAGCTCGTGAGCCACGGGGTGGCCGCGGGTGACGTGGCCAAGGTTGGCGCGGGTGCGGCTGCCGGCGCCATCGTCGGCCGCGTGCTCGGCGGCTCCAAGGGCACCATCATCGGTGGCGTACTGGGCGGCGCGGTTGGCGCCCAGCGGGCCGTCGAGACCAAGGACCGGGACATCGTCGTGGCCTCGGGCACGCCGATCAGGGTCGAGCTGCGCGATCGCTTCACGGCATCCCGCTAGCCCGATCCGCTGGACATGAAGAAGGCCGCCATCGTCTGATGGCGGCCCTTTTCATACCGGGTACCTGGTCGTTCACGTC
>Ga0310810_10004238_pt1 | contig 15819 bp, 12 predicted proteins | sample NCmetagenome_FD_207641 | JGI IMG/M metagenome (GOLD analysis project Ga0310810, IMG submission 207641) | Soil microbial communities from experimental microcosm in Duke University, North Carolina, United States - NC | ecosystem: Engineered > Artificial ecosystem > Soil microcosm > Unclassified ...
CGAGCAGCAGCACGAGACCGACGCCACCCATCAGCACGAGTGCAAGCGACGAGACGTCGCCGCGGAATTTCTGCGGGATCCGCGTCAACGGCCTGGCGATCATCGGTCGCGGATCGCGCGGGCGACTCAATGTTCCCAGGTTGGTCGCCGGGTATTGACGCGCGAGCGAAGCCGCGAGCGCGGTGAGCTGCGCCTGCGCCTCAGGCTGATTCGCATCGGGCGTCAGCCGCCCGATTATCGTGAGACCGCGATCGCCGCGAGCTTCCGGCGAATCCATCGGCGGAACAAGGGGGATCCAGATGTCCGTCGCATGGCCGAGATCCAGGCTGGTGAAGCCGGCCGCCGCCACGCCGATCACGGAGAAAGGCTTGTCATTTATCGTAATCGTCGCGCCGGCCACAGGCCGCGCCCCGAGCAGCCGTTTCCAAAATTGATCGCTGACGACCGCAACCGGCGCGGCGCCCGGCAGAGTGTCGCGTTCCGTAATCGCACGCCCGATCGGCGTTGCGACTCCCAGCAGCGAGAAGAACCCGCCCGAGACACGAGACACTCGTGAGCGCTCGACCTCGTTGCTCGCGCGCACAGGCGCGACGAGAGACCCATCCTCGGCAGCGACGCGCTCGAGGGCGGGCACGCCAGCGGCGATCGACAGGAAATCGGGATACGACGAGCTCCCGTACTGACCGCTGCTGAAGTCGCTCGTGTACACCGTGACGACGCGTGATGGGGCGCTGACGCCGGCCGGCGGCTGGAACAGGAGCGCGTCGACGAGACCGAAGACGGCGGCGTTCGCGCCGGTCCCGAGCGCCAGTGTCAGCAGCGCGACGGACGTCCACCCAGGCGCCCGGCGCATGATCCGCACCGCGTATCGGAGGTCGTTCAGCAGGCTTTCCATGGCGCGAAGTCAGGCGAGAGTTGTGCCACAAGTCACAGGAGAGTAACGTGTGGAGAACCGGCCACTTACCCGCGGCGGCTGCCGCCGCGGGATTCCGGGGTGTCCGGAAACGACAATTGCTCTTCCTAAACCGGTCATAATCAATTCCATGAGCAACCGAGCTGCATACACCCCGCTCACCGCGTCGGACTTCGGCTCCGCGTTTCCCGGCTCCCGAAAGGTGTACGTGGATGGCCCTGGCGGCGTGCGCGTGCCCATGCGGGAGATTGCGCTGACCAACGGCGAGACGCTGCGGGTCTACGACGCGAGCGGGCCGCAGGGCCACAACGTCCGCGACGGCCTGCCGAAGTTGCGCGAGCCGTGGCTCGCGCCGCGCCGCGGATCGACGGCCGTCACGCAGCTTCACTACGCGCGCCGCGGGGTCGTCACGCCCGAGATGGACTTCATCGCAATCCGCGAGGGGTTCGAGCCCGAGTTCGTGCGGTCGGAAGTGGCGCGCGGCCGCGCGATCATTCCGGCGAACATCAACCACCCCGAGCTCGAGCCGATGATCATCGGCCGCAACTTCGCCGTGAAGATCAACGCGAACATCGGCAACTCCGCGGTGAGCTCGTCGATCGACGAGGAAGTCGACAAGCTGCGCTGGGCGGCGCTCTGGGGCGCCGATACCGTCATGGATCTCTCGACGGGCAGGGACATTCATCAGACCCGCGAGTGGATCGTCCGCAACGCCGCCGTGCCGATCGGCACCGTGCCGATCTATCAGGCGCTCGAGAAGGTCGGCGGCCGTCCCGAGGACCTCACATGGGAGGTGTATCGCGATACCCTGATCGAGCAGGCGGAACAGGGCGTCGATTACTTCACCGTCCATGCCGGCGTGCTGCTACGCTACATCCCGATGACCGCGCGCCGCGTCACCGGGATCGTGTCGCGCGGCGGATCGATTCTCGCCAGGTGGTGCCTCGCGCACCATCAGGAGAACTTCACCTACTCGCACTTCCGCGAGATCTGCGAAATCATGCAGGCTTACGACGTCTCGTTCTCGCTCGGCGACGGGCTGCGGCCCGGATCGATCGCCGACGCGAACGACGAAGCGCAGTTCGCCGAACTGAAGACGCAAGGGGAGCTCACGCGCGTCGCGTGGGAGTACGACGTCCAGGTCATGAACGAAGGCCCGGGCCACATTCCCATGCACCTCATTCGCGAGAACATGGAGAAGCAGCTCGAATGGTGCGCGGAAGCCCCGTTCTACACGCTGGGTCCCCTCACCACCGACATCGCGCCAGGCTACGACCACATCACGTCGGCCATCGGCGCCGCCATGATCGGCTGGTACGGCACGGCGATGCTGTGCTACGTGACGCCGAAAGAGCATCTCGGCCTTCCCACCCGCGACGACGTGAAGGCGGGCGTCATCGCCTACAAGATCGCCGCGCATGCCGCGGACCTCGCGAAGGGCCATCCGCGCGCACAGGCGTGGGACGACGCGCTATCGAAGGCCCGGTTCGAGTTCCGCTGGCAGGATCAGTTCGCGCTCGCGCTGGATCCGGTGACCGCGCGCGCCTACCACGACGAGGCGCTGCCCGCCGACGGCGCGAAGGTCGCCCACTTCTGCTCGATGTGCGGCCCGAAGTTCTGCAGCATGGAACTGACCCAGCAGCTCCGCGAGCAGGCGCGGCAGGGCATGGACGAGAAGTCGGCCGAATTTCGCGAGAAGGGCGGCGCGATCTACCTCAAACAGGAATGACCGCCCTCGCCGATTCCCCCCTCGCATGACAACCCGGCCGGCGGCGCGGCAGGACGCCGCGGCGATAGCCGCGATCTACAACGACGGGATCGACGACCGGATCGCCACGTTCGAAACCCGTCACCGCACGCTGCAGGACATCGAGGCCTGGTTCGACGGCCGCTTCCCCGCGATCGTCGTCGAAGACGAACGGAGGATTGTCGCCTTCGCATCGACCAGCGCGTACCGTCCGCGCGACTGCTACGCGGGCATCGCCGAGTTCTCCGTGTACGTCGCGCGGACATGCCGTGGACGCGGCTACGGACGCACGGCGATGGAAGCGCTCCTCGACGCGGCGGCGCGCGCCGGCTTCTGGAAGCTCGTGTCGCGCGTGTTCGTGGAAAACACCGCGAGCCGCGCGCTGCTGAAGAACCTGGGATTTCGTGAAGTGGGGATTTACGAAAGGCACGCGCAGCTCGACGGGAACTGGCGTGACGTGATCATCGTCGAAAAACTGATCGGCGGATCCGTCGACCCCGCCGGAACCGTGCCATGATGGATCTCAGACGATGCCCTCGGGGATCCGGGAATCATGAATCACCTGCAGGAACGCGTCACCGGCTGCGCGGTGGCCGTGGCGATCGCGGGAACGGCTGTCGCGGGCCGTCAGGACGAGCCGCGCACGCTCGCGCGCGCGCAGACGCTCTTCTACAACGCGCACTATCAGGCGGCGGCCGACTTGGCCCTGTCGCTACGGGCGATCGGCGAGCAGGATCTGGCGAACGACGAGGTACGGACGACGGCGCTGCTGTTCCAGTTGCGCGGCCTGCTGAACGGGCAGGATGCGCGTGACGGCGACAAGATGGAGGCCCTCAAACGCTGCGGCCCGTGCCCGCAAATCCTCTCCGAATTCGAGACCGATCTGCACCACGGTCAGGCGCTCGCGCGGGTGAGACTCAAGCAGACGCCGGCCGACGAGACGACGCTGTTCTACCTGGGCAAGCTCGATCTGAACTACGTGTGGCTGCAGCTCGGACTGCTCGGCCGGAAGACCGGGTGGGACGAATACTGGGAGGCGCGCCATTCGCTCGACGCGGTGCTGAAGCGAAACCCCCGGCACGTGCGCGCCCGCGTCGCGCGCGGCTGGATCGACTTCATCGTCAACACGCGCATGCCGTGGGGGACGCGGTGGGTCCTCGGCGGCGGCAACAAGAAGAAGGGGCTCGCGATGGTGCGCGAGGCCGCCGCGATGGACACCGATCCGTTCAGCCACGCGGAGGCCCAGTTCGCGTTGTGGGACATCCTGCTGCGCGACAAGAACATCCCCCAGGCGACCGAGGTCGCGCGCCAGATCGCGAGGGACTTTCCGGAAAATTCCGAGGTTGCCGCGTTTCTGAAGAAGCAGGACGCGCCCAAGTAACGATCCGCGTACTCCGCGTACTCCGCGGCCGCTACTCCGCGGCTCACATCGGGGGATTGGGCACGACCTGGATGATCGTCCGGAAGCGCGCGGGCTGCTTTCCGCGTTTGGGGTTCAGATACCCCGCCGATCCACCCCACGCGTAGTCCTTCACCGTCACGCTCGGCGGAAACGCCATCGTTTCTTCCTTGAACTTTCCGAGATCGAACTGATGGATCGCGGGCTCCTCGAAGACCAGCTCGCCCTTCTCCTTCAGCACCGTCCTGTAGTAGTTGACGATCTCGAGAAACGGCGTGTTGGTGCCAAAGAGGTAGTAGCGCTGGCCCTTGCCCGCATCGAAGGAACCGAGGAATTCCGCACCGGGATAGATTTGAACGCCGAGCGTCGTCTCCGACGGCGCCTCGTCTGGACCACTTGACGGCTGTCCTGGCGGCGGCAATGCCGGGCGCACGGGCGTCTGCGTCGCGGGCGGCGCCGCGGGCGGCGTCGGGGGCTTTGCCGTGCCGGGTTTCGGAAACGGCTGCGGCGTCTGCGCGAGAAGGGCGCACAGCGCGATCAGATGCACCATGCCAAGATTATAGAGATGAGAACGCTGCTCGACTACTGCGAACAGCACGCCGCCGATACCATTGAGACGATCGAAGCGCTCGTTCAGCTGGAGTCGCCGAGCACGGACAAGGCGGCGGTCGATCGCTGCGGCCGCGAGCTGGCCGCCCGGCTCCGCGCGGCCGGCGCGGACGTCGAGACGCTGCAGCGGATCGAGCGCGGCGATCATCTGCGCGCCCGATTGTCCGGAGCCGGCAGGCCGGTGATGATCCTCGGCCATTTCGACACCGTCTGGCCCGTGGGCACGCTCCAGCGGATGCCGCTGCGCCGCGACGGTGAGCGCCTGTACGGCCCCGGGGCGTTCGACATGAAAGCGGGCGTCGCGATCGCGCTGACGGCCATCGCCGCGCTGCGCGCGACGGGCACGCCGTATCCGGGCGTCACGATGATCTGGACCACGGACGAGGAGGTCGGCAGCGCGACCTCGCGCGAAGCGATCGAAGCGGACGCGCGTGACGCGGCGGCTGTCCTCGTGCTGGAGCCTGCGCTCCCGGGCGGCGCGCTCAAGACGGCACGCAAGGGCTGCGGCCAATTCGAGCTGAGGATCCGCGGCGTCGCGGCCCATGCGGGTGTGGATCCCGGCAAGGGCGCGAGCGCGATTCACGAGCTGGCGGCGCAGATTGCGGCGGTGGAGCGGCTCCAGGATCTGTCCCGCGGCGTCAGCGTCAACGTGGGCGTCATCGGCGGGGGAAGCCGGCCCAATGTCGTTGCCGAGGAAGCGCACGCGATCGTCGACGTCCGCGCGCCGTCGCGCGAAACCGCCGACGCCGTGGACGCCGCGATTCGCGCCCTGCAACCTACGCGGGCGGGCACGCGTCTCACTATCCAGGGGGGGTTCGAGCGGCCCCCGATGGAACGGACCGCCGCCGGCGTCCGGCTCTTCCGCCTCGCCTCCGAGGTGGCCGTCTCTCTGGGGCGCGAGCTGAGCGAGGGGGCGACGGGCGGCGGCTCCGACGGCAATTTCACATCGGCGCTGGGGGTGCCGACGCTGGACGGCCTCGGACCGATCGGCGACGGCGCGCACGCGGCGCACGAACACGTAGAGATCGGGTCGCTGCCGTGGCGCTGCGCGCTCGTGGCGGGGTTGATACGATCGCTCGGGACGGAACACGCTAGAATTTAGTCATGCCCAATGGACTGAAAACGGCGCTGCTGCTCGGCCTGCTGAGCGGTCTGCTGCTCGCCATCGGCGAGTGGGTCGGCGGAGCCAACGGACTCGTGTTCATGTTCATGTTCGCGGCGATCATGAATCTGGGGGCGTACTGGTTCTCGGACAAGATCGTCCTCCGCATGTATCGCGCGCAGCCGGTCGGCGCGGGGCATCGGCTCCATACGATTGTCGAGCGGCTGTCCCGGCAGGCGGACCTGCCGATGCCGAAGGTCTACGTGATTCCGGATCCCTCGCCCAATGCATTCGCGACGGGCCGGAATCCGGATCATGCCGCCGTCGCCGCGACCGAAGGCATTCTGCAGATCCTGACGGATCACGAGCTGGAAGGGGTGATCGCGCACGAGCTGACGCACGTCAAGCACCGCGACACTCTCATCAGTTCGGTGGCGGCCACGATTGCGGCGGCGATCATGATGCTCGCGCGCCAGGCGCAGTTTGCCGCGATGTTCGGCGGGTACGGCGGCCGCGGGGAAGGCCGCGATCGCGGCAATAATCCGATCGCGCTTCTGGCGATGATCGTCCTCGCACCGCTGGCCGCGATGCTCATCCAGATGGCCATTTCCCGATCGCGTGAATACTCCGCGGACGCCGGGGGCGCCCGGATCGCGGGCAACCCGTACGGGCTGGCGGACGCACTACGGAAAATCGACGCCGCGGCGAAGCAGGTACCGCTCGACGCCAACCCGGCCACCGCCCATATGTTCATCGTCCAGCCCTTTACCGGCGGCGGCCTGGGGTCGCTATTCAGCAGCCATCCTCCGACTGAGGCGCGGATTCGCGCGCTGCTCGGAGGCATCTAGGAGGGTAGCGGCGCTCCACAGGAAGGGAAGGGGCGGCTGGACTGTCCGCCCTTGCGCTGTGGCTTGCGCGCCACGCTTCTTCCTCGCATCCCGCCTTGTTATTGTCCGACAGCCACTTAGACCATACTCAGCAGTCTGTCGGATCACGGCGCGCGAATTGCTGTGTGAAGGTCGCAGCGATAACGCGTGGAGGGCGCCGTGGACGACTTCGATATTCCGCAGAACAAACTGGCCGAATCGGCCGAGCGTGTCGTCGATCGCTCCCTCGAGGAAGCCCGGCGTCGCGAGCACGCCCTGCTGACGAATGAGCACGTCTGTCTCGCCTTCGCGCAGACGGAGTGGGACATCTTCGGGCAGGTCATGCGCGACCTCGATCTGAACCCGCACGAAATCCTCCAGGCGCTCGAGGAACATCTGCGGCTGCTGCCCAGCGTGCCCGGCCGGACGCTGCGCGTCGCGCCGTCGACCAAGCTGCTCTTCAAGCTTGCCCTGCTCCACGCCAGCCGCTGCGGGCGGCACGCGATCGAGGCGACGGACCTGTTTTCCGCGATCTTCGAGGAGACGCAGGGCGTGCCGGTCTCGATCATCCGGCGCCACGGCATCGAGCCCGAGGCGATCGGCGCCCGCCTGTCGGCGCGGATGCGCGACCACGAACTGACCGAGGAGCGGCTCAAGAAGCGCTTCGAGCTGCCGCCGTTCCTGAAGCACTTCGCGACGAACCTGAACCAGCTCGCGCGGCAGGACAAGATCCCGCCGGTCTTCGGCCGCGACGCGGAGATGGATCGGGTCCTCGAGATTCTCTGCCACCGCGAGCGCGCCAATTCCGTGCTGCTCCTGGGTGAGCCGGGCGTCGGCAAGACGGCGATTGCCGAAGGCATCGCGCGGCGCATCGAATTCGCGCCCGACACGGTGCCCGTCCGCCTGCGCGACTGCCAGATCGTCAACCTGCAGATGAACACGATGGTCGCCGGGACGATGCTGCGGGGGATGTTCGAGGATCGGATCCAGAACGTCATCCGCGAGATCAAGGAGCGGCCGAATCTTATCCTGTTCATCGACGAAGTGCACACGATGATCGGCGCGGGCTCCGCGCTCGGCGCGCCGTCCGACGCGGCCAACGTGTTCAAGTCGGTGCTCGCGCGGGGCGAGGTCCGGATCATCGGCGCGACCACCTTGAGCGAGTACAAGGAGTTCATGCAGGAGGACGAGGCGCTCGCGCGCCGCTTCCGCAGCGTCCACGTGGACGAGCCGACGATCGACGAGACGCGGGTGATTCTCTACAACCTGCGCCCGCGGCTCGAGCGGAACTATTCGGTCCGCATCAAGGACGAAGCGATCGAAACCGCGCTCGAGATGTCGCCGCGCTATATGCGGCATCTGCAGCTCCCGGACAAGGTGATCGGCTGGCTCGACACGGCCGCGGTGAAAGCCGAGATCGACCGCCGCTGGGAGATCGGCGGCCAGGACGTCGTGCAGGTCATCTCGCAGGTCGCCCGCATCCCGGCGGATATGGTCTTCCGGGAAGTGACGGATCGCTTCGAGGACATCGAGACGCAGTTGGGCCACCGCGTAATCGGCCAGCGCAATGCGGTCGACGCGGTCGCGCGGCGGCTGGTCCTCAACAAAGGCCCGCTGAAGGACGGCTTCGATCGTCCGGACGGCGTCCTCCTGTTCCTCGGTCCCACCGGCGTCGGGAAGACGGAGCTCGCGAAATCGGTGGCCGAGTTCCTCTTCGGCGACGAGAAGAAGATGATTCGCGTCGACATGTCCGAATACCAGGACGGCGCCGTCGCGGTCGACAAACTGATCGGCATGCCGCGCGGCATCGTCGGATCGGAGCGCGGCGGCGTGCTGACGAATCAACTGAAGGACAATCCCTACTCGGTCGTCCTCCTGGACGAAGTCGAGAAGGCGAGTCCGAGCATGCTGAACCTGTTCCTTCAGGCGTTCGATGAAGGATGGGTGACCGACGGCCGCGGGAAGCGCGTGTATCTCAGCGACGCGATCGTCATCATGACGTCGAACATCGGCTGCGAGCATTTCCGGAAGCTGACGAATCCGCTCGGCTTCTACTCGAAGCAGGTCGGCATCGAACAGGTGCAGGGCGACGTGATGCGCGAGGTCGAGCGGCGCTTCTCGCCGGAATTCCGCAACCGGATCGATGAAGTGATCGTCTTTTCGCCGCTGGCCAAGGACGAAGTTCGGCAGATCGCCCTGCAGCAGATCGAGAAGATTGAAGAGACGCTCGTGCGGAGCGGACGGAGCCTCACCGTCACGCCCGCGGCGCTCGAGCAGCTCGTCACCGAGGGGTACAGTCTCGCCTTCGGCGCCCGCTTCCTGAAGCGCGTCATCGAAACGCGCATCAAGCTGCCGATCAGCCAGCGGTGGACGGAAGGCAGGACCTTCGTCGCCGACGCCGTCGACGGACAGTTCGAGATCCAGGTCGTCGACGTCCAGGGGGAGTATCCCGCGCTCGCGGCCACAGCCTGACAATTCGTGAATTGGTGAATTCGCATTCTCTAATGGGCGCGCGGTAGCGCGCCCATGCCAATTCACCAAGCCACCAATTCACCAATTGAGTAGAATCGGGGCCGGAGGAGCCCCGTCATGCCGATTCGCCGTCCGCTCCGCGTCGCGGTGTCACTCGCGGCGCTGCTCGCACCCGCGCTCGCGGCCCAGGTTCCGGGCAGTCCGGAGCCGGTCCGCTACATGCTGCCGCCCAAGAACGTCGTCGACGTCTTCGATGCGGAGCCGCTGCCGCAGGCGATGGTCAGCCCCAATCATCAGGTCCTGGCGCTCACGTCGGCGCGGCAGCACCCTTCCATCGCCGAGCTCGCGCAGCCGATGCTGCGTCTGGCCGGCACGCGGGTGAACCCGAAGACGAACGGCCCGCGCGTCGGCGGGAACGTCTACGCCATCACGCTGAAGGCCATCGCGAGCGGCGCGGACACGAAAGTGACACTGCCGCCGCAGCCGCGCGTCTCCAACGTGAAGTTCTCGCCCGACGGCGCCCATCTGTCGTTTCTCAACACGAAAGATGCCGCCATCGAGGTCTGGGTGGCGGATGTGGCGTCCGGCGCTTCGAAACTCGTCAGCGGCACGGACCGGGCGAACGCGACCACCGGCGATCCCTGCGACTGGCTGAACGACAACGTGACGCTCGTCTGCGAGATGGTGCCCGCCGACAGAGGCCCGGCGCCGCAGGAGCCCGCGGTGCCTCCGGGTCCCAACGTCCACGAGAACTACGGCAAGGCCGCGCCGGCGCCGACCTATGAGGATCTTCTGAAGACGCCGCATGACGATGCGCTGTTCGAGTACTACTTCACCAGTCAGCTCGTCGCCATCAACACGGTCTCCGGCGCGAAGACGCCGTTCGGCCGTCCCGCGATCTTCTCGAACGTGACGCCGTCGCCGAGCGGCGAGTACATGCTCGTGACGACGATCAAGCGGCCGTTCTCGCATCTGATTCCAATGAATGGTTTCCCGCAGGACGTCGAGATCCGGGCGCGCCGCGGAGGTGCGATGACGAAGCTGGCGGACGTGCCGACGCACGAAGGCACCCCGCTGACGGGCGTGGAGCCCGGCCCGCGCAGTCACCAGTGGCGCGCCGATCAGCCGGCGACGATCATGTGGATCGAAGCGCTCGACGGCGGCGATCTGAAGAACAGCGTCCCGTTCCGCGACAAGGTGATGGCGCTCGAGGCGCCCTTCACGGCGCAGCCGCATGAGTTCGCGAAGACGGAATGGCGTTTCGGCAGCGTGTTGTTCACGGACAAGGGACTGGCGCTCCTCACCGAAAGCGATCGTGCGTCCCGCCGTGTGCGAAGCTGGCTGATGGAGCCGGGCGCGCAGCCGCGCAAGATATGGGATCGGAAGCAGGATGCGGCATACGAGAATCCCGGCTCTCCCGTCGCCCGCGGCGCCACGGCAGGAGGACGTGGCGGCGGTGGTCGGGGCGGCGTGTCAGCCACGCCGATTCTGCAGAACGGCGACTTCATCTATATGGCGGGCGAGGGTGCGTCACCCGAAGGCGACCGTCCGTTTGTCGATCGGGTGAACGTCAAGACGCTCGCCACCGAGCGCATCTTCAGGTCCGGCGGCGACGCGCTCGAAACGTTCGTCGCGCCGCTCAGCGACGACATGAACCGCTTCCTCGTCCGCTACGAGACGCCGAAAGATCCGCCGAACTACTACGCGCGCAACCGCGATACGACGACCAGGCGGCCGGTGACGGCGTTCAAGGACCCGCAGCCGCAGATCCGCGGCATCACCAGCCAGTACGTCACCTACAAGCGCAAGGACGGCGTGACGCTGTCGGGCACGCTGTATCTGCCGCCGGACTATCAGAAGGGCACGAAGGTTCCAGTCATCATGTGGGCGTATCCGCGCGAATTCGGCGACGCGGACACGGCGAGCCAGGTCACCGGGTCGCCGAACCGTTTCACGACGATCGGCGGCTACTCGCACATGTTCCTGCTGCTGTCGGGCTACGCCATCTTCGACAATCCGACCATGCCGATCGTCGGCCCCGGCGAGACGGCCAACGATCACTATGTCGAGCAGCTCGTCGCCAGCGCGGAAGCCGCAATCGATCAGGTCGTCTCGATGGGCGTCGCCGACCGCGATCATATCGGCGTCGGCGGCCATAGCTACGGCGGGTTCATGACCGCGAATCTGCTGGCGCATTCACGTTTGTTCCGCGCCGGCTTCGCGGAGAGCGGCGCGTACAACCGGTCGCTCACGCCGTTCGGCTTCCAGAGCGAGCGCCGGACGTTCTGGGAAGTGCCGGATCTGTACGCGAAGATGTCGCCGTTCTGGTACGCAAACCAGATCAAGGATCCGATCCTGCTGATGCACGGCGAGATGGACGACAACTCGGGCACGTTCCCAATCCAGTCCGAACGCCTCTATATGGCGCTGAAGGGCCACGGCGCGACCGTGCGCTACGTGACGCTTCCGTACGAGGCGCACGGCTATGCCGCACGTGAGACGCTGCTGCACGTGTTGTGGGAGCGGCTCAACTGGTTCGACAAGTACGTGAAGAACGCGCCGGCGAAGACAACGACGGCCGGCGAGCGGTGATTCATTCGGAAATCGGGTAATCGGGTAATCGTGCATGCGCGGCCTACCGGCCGCGCTCTGACGCACGCGCGGTAGCGCGTGCAGGCTCGGTTTCCCGATTACCCGATTTCAGACTTCCAGATTCACCAGGCGAACGTCTCCTGCTCCGGTTCGCCCGGGCCGGACGTCTCGTCAGGCCCGCGCTCGTCGTGGTCGCGATTGTTCGCCGCCGGAGCGTGCCGCTTCTTGAACATCTCGATCAGATCGCGGACTTCCTTGACGTAGGCGGGGGCCGCATACGCCCCCGCGTATAGCCGGCCGTAGCGCTCCACCATGTGCGGGAACTCGCGGGCGAGAAAGCCCATGAAGTGATCCTTCGTGCCGCCCTTGAGGTACATGACGTTCGCGCCGAGGAACGCGGCATCGTGATCCGCGACGGCCTTGATCGTCGCCTCGAGCTTCGATGACTGCGTCGTGAATCCCGGCACGACCGGCATCATCAGCACGCCCGCTTTCACGCCCGCTGCCCGCAGCGCCCGTACCGCGCGCAGCCGCTGCATCGGATGCGCCGTTCCGGGCTCGAGCGATCGCCACCCGTCTTCATCCACGGTGGGAACGCTCATGCAGACGGTGCATCCTGCCGTGCGCGAAAGCTCGACCAGCAGATCTCTGTCGCGGACGATCATCGGACCCTTCGTCACGATGCCGACGGGCGTGCGGGCGGCGACCAGCGCCGCGAGCGACCGCCGCGTCAGTTTGTAATGCCCTTCAATCGGTTGATACGGATCGGTGGCAGTGCCGAGCGCGACCTGTTCGCGCGCCCAGGATGGCTTGTCGAGTTCGCGCTTCAGCACGTCTGCGAAGTTCACCTTCACGAAAATCAGCGACGAGAACTCGTCGTCCGGACCGAGCTCGAACTGCGTCTGATACCGGCGCGCGAAACAGTAATGGCACCCGTGCGTGCACCCGCGATAGGGGTTCAACGTCCAGTTGAACGGCATCCCTTTGACGGGGTTGAGCGCCGAGCGGCACGTGATTTCCTGGTACCTGGCTTCGTCGGCGCGCCGCTGCGCCTGATCGAGCGAGGCGGATCCGTGGTCGCGGATCTGCAGCGCAATCATCTTTGTTGTCGGTGGTTTAGGGCCGAGATCGAAGAGGGAGCTCATAGGCGAAAGTTTAGCGAAACTCTCGCCAATTTGGAAATGGCGGAAACTGGAAATTGCGGAAACTCCAATTCCGCAATTCCCCGATTTCCGCAATTCCGCAATTACTTCCCTTGATTGTCGTGCTTCTGGCGGTAGATCTTGTGGCTCTCGGAGTTGAGCAGCCGGTTCAGCTCGGCGCGTTCCTTCGGGCTGAGCCCGCCGCCGCTACGGCGATCCTTCGCCTCGAGCGAGGCGATGCGCGCCTCCTGCCGCTCGAGCTGCGCGCTCTCTCTCGGCGTGAGCGAACCGTTCTCGATGCCTTCGGCGATGCGGTGCTGCTGCCGGGCCTGGCGCTTGTTGATGTTCTGCGCGAAGGCCGGCGCGCTCGACAGCGTGAGGCCGAGCGACACGATGGTAGCGAGGCGAGCGAGCTTCATGATTCTCCTCCGTTCGGTCAGGCGCTTCTACACCGTTAGACCACGTCGATGAACGGCGGTAAAAAATCAAATTTGTCGGCTCTACAACAAATATGCAATCGCGAAGCCGATTTGCGCGACGAACATCATGCGATACATGTGCGCCCAGGACACGTGATTCTCTTCGACCGCGAGGTCCTCGGGCCGCCGCAGCATCAGATAGCAGACGTAGATGCCGTACGCCGTCATCACCAGGGAGAGCGCTTGCAGCAGGACGAAGTTGCCGGTGAGGGTGCCGGCCCACGCGCCCGCCGCGATCATCAGAAACGGCAGGACGAACGACGGTGAGATCATCCACGCCGCTCGGCGCACGCCGTAGATGATCGGCAGCGTACGGCAGCCGCCCCGCGCGTCGCCCTCCATGTCGGCGAAGTCTTTCGTCGTCGATGCGCCCAGCAGGAAAAGGCCGAAGATCAATCCGATGTACCAGGGTTCGACGCCGGCGATGGTTTTGACCGCCGACCAGCCGGCGACCTTCAGCAGCACGCCGCGCGGAATCGCGATCGTGACGTTCGCCCAGATGCCGAGGCGCTTGGTTCGAAACGGGGGCACCGAGTAGAAGATTGTAATCGCCGTCGCGGCAAGCACGATCCAGAAGCATTCGTGCCGTCCCGCGGGGGCGACGAGCCATGCGAGCAGCAGCGCTGCCGCATACGCCACGGACGTGAATGTCCACGCTTCGCGCATCGTCAGCCGGCCGGACGGCAGCGGACGCTTCGGCTTGTTGACGCGATCGATCTCGAGGTCGTAGATCTGATTGAGCGCGTTCGATGCCGCGTTCAACACGGCGGCCATCGTCAGGCCAATCACGGGATAGATGAGGAGATCCGGGCTCCATGCCTCGCGCGGATACGCGCCGGCCGCGGTCGCGGCGCCCGACGCAAATCCCAGCGCCGGCGCCACAAGGGTGAAGGGCCGTGAAAACTCCAATAGTATCCGCGGAGTCTTCGCCCCCCCGGATCCGCCTACACGCTCACTCGCTTTGCTCGTTCCCGTCGTCATACGATCCAGGCGCTCAGGCAGATGGCGATTCCCGCCGACACGGCCGTGTTGATGAAGTTCAGCGTGTCGTTGTTGAGAATCCCGCGTGCTTCGAACGTCGCCCCCAGCCAGCTCTCGAGCAGCGAGCCGGCCGTGGCGCCGACGACGATCGCGGGGAGCGCACGGTTGGGGACAATGCCGAGGGTGGAGGCAAGACCGGCAAGCGCGACGGCGCCGAACAGGCCGGCCGCAGTGCCCTCTATCGACATCGCACCGGAGGTGCCTGGCGCGACGCGCCGGAATGACGTCACCGACCACGTCCTCCGGCCGAAGGCCTTGCCGATCTCGCTCGCGATTGTGTCGCTGCCGCCGGCGACGAGCGCGGCGGCGAACGCGAGCCGCGCCGCCGCCGGGTGCACGTCGAGGCCGGCGAGCATCGCGGCGATCGCGGCGACGCCGGTGTTCGCAATCGCGTTGCCAGCGCCCCGGCGTCCGCCGCGTTCCTCGGCGATCCCGAGCAGCTGTTTCCGCGTGCGTCCCGTCCGCGTCGAGATCGTCGCTGCGAGGAACGTCACGAGCAGCAGCGTCCAGCCCTGCCACCCAAGCGCGCTGAAGATCGCGACGCCGATCAGTGCGCCGCACACGGCGCCCGAGAGGTTTACGCTTCGTGCGGCATACCCGGCCGCGGCGACGGCGAGGTTTGCGGCGACGGCGGTACCGATCGCGATCAGTGAGAAGGAGACCTCGGCGTACGACTGATAGGAATTGCCGCTTCCTGAAAACGCGTCGAGCGTCGGCTCGTATCGCGCGCAGATGAGCGCACCGATCCACAACACGGCGCCCGCCGCCGCCGCGACCGAGAGATTGTCATCGAGGCGGATGGGAATCGTTTCGACGAGCGCCGCGACGGCGGCCGCCGCGATCGGCGCAGCGACGACGAAGGCGATAAACGGCGGCGGCGTGACAGCCGGCCGGCACCACCAGGCGAGCCCGACGCCGGCGCACGCACCCGCGATCGCGAACGCGATGCTTCCGGCGAGGGTCTTTTCGCGGTTCCACGGCCACCGCCTTCCTCCCAGAGCGCGCCCCGCAAGCGTGGCGACGCCGTCGCCCGCCGCCAGGATCCCCCAGGCGGCGGCCGCGATATCAGGGCGCCGGGGAAAGACCAGGATCAACAGGAGGACCGACAGCGGATAGAAGACGATGCCGTGGGCGACGCGGTCTCGATCGCCCTGACGATAGAGCGAGCGCGCAATCCTGGGCAGCACGAACAGATTGAAGGCGAGCGCGGCGCAGGCGAGCGCCAGGGCTTGCCACCACGCGATCCAGCGAAGCAGGACCGCGAACGCGCCCATCGACATGTGGACGATTTGCCGCGCCGTCTCGGAGTGTTCCGCCCTCGCGGCTCCGCCGCTTCGGCGAGACAGGTCCGCCTGCATCATGACGTGGACCTGGCACGCCAGTGATCCAGCAGATCCGAGAGCGTCTGTTCGATCGGAATCCGGGGAACCCATCCTGTATCGGCGGTCAACCGCGCG
>Ga0310810_10004240_pt1 | contig 15815 bp, 19 predicted proteins | sample NCmetagenome_FD_207641 | JGI IMG/M metagenome (GOLD analysis project Ga0310810, IMG submission 207641) | Soil microbial communities from experimental microcosm in Duke University, North Carolina, United States - NC | ecosystem: Engineered > Artificial ecosystem > Soil microcosm > Unclassified ...
TTAGAGCGTATGGGGAGCCAGCGCCACAGGGCAGTAAGCGTGCCGTCAACCGTGGCAACGCGAACCGTGCTGTGACCATTGTGGACAGTAGCCCCAAGCTGGCCCCCTGGCGCTCCGATGTCATAGCGGCAGCACGGGAAGTTTTGGCCAGACAGATGCTCGCCTGTATCGATGGGCCGATCGTCGCACGGATGGTGTTCAGCTTCCGACGGCCTAAGTCGATCAAGTTCAGCAATCGACCGTTCCCGAGTGTGTACCCGGACCTGTCCAAGTTGTGTCGGTCCACAGAGGACGCACTGAAGGCGGCGGGGGTCATTGCTGACGACTCATTGATAGTGGAATACACCAGGCTTGCCAAGGTCTACTGCGGCGAGGATGAGGACTCCCTGGAGACACCGGGGGCGTTCATCATCATCGCCAAACTAGAGCCACGAGAAGGGATTGGGAGATGAGTGATGAGAAACTTCTACTTGCAGGCGAGATTCTGGACATACTCCATGATGTATGGCCACAGTCATCTCATGCCACCGTTCACCTTGAATCACACCAATGGGTCAGGCTCCTTCGTGTCCTTCTGGACGCGGTTGGCCACCTGGCTGAGGACGAGGACGCTGCTCCTGCTCCCGTTGCTGACCCAGATGACACAGTCGTCTTCCCGGCACTACGAGAAGGTCGCCCGCCGGTACCGTCACATTGGACGCCATCGACGTCCTGGGTCCGTCCGCCAGACGTACGCTGGGATACGTCGTATGAGAGAACAGAGATACGAATCCCTGGAAAACCGCCGCGTGTTCGTGGAGCTGACGACGGCGACTGAACCCATCGCCCACGTGCCTGGTTCCCGGGCCTACCGCAGACTGGCCTGGTCCAGACTTCAGGCTGAGGCAATCAAGCTACGTAAGCAGCACTGGCCTGGAGATGACTATGAACAGGTGCCGTAACTGCGGCGACGGCCGTCACTTGACCCAGGAGTGCCTCCAGCACGGTCCCTGGTACCCAGAGGAGGGCAAGACGCGGGCCGACTACGTCAAGGAGGAGGAGCGCATCTCCCGCCTGGTCGCGGTCGACATCCTCCACGAGCACGAGTTGGGACATCTCCATGAAGCTGAATGAGGGCCGGTACATGTGGCCGGGCAACAATTGTGACGGGTACATCGGTCGCCGGCACGTCTGGGTGAGGGTCAAGCACTGGTCCTGGCGGCACCCGTTCAAGGGCGAGGTGTTGTGGCGCTGTCCAGGCTGTGCCGACTGGCGCCCCGATGGGATGTACCCCTATGAGTGAGGCCGAGTACCACCGGCAGCAGGCCCAGGAGACCCTGGAGGCCAAGCGTGAGGAGCGCAGGCGGGCCCGGGCCTACGTCCAGGAGGAGTACCTACGGCACGGCCTGGATGAGCAGGAGCGTGATGAGATTCTGGCCATGCTGGGAGTCACCACCGACGAAGATATTGATAACCCCGGTTATGGTGCGGCTCGGGGGATGTCCACTCGGGGATTGACAAAATACTCGGGGAAATCCGTAGTACCTCGCACACCACCAATGCGAGCTTCATAGCTCTAGAGTGACACCACCACTGATCCCGGGCGGCTACGGTGAATCCGAAGCTGAACCCGGGGTCATGTGTTTCCACGTGGGGGTTGGTGTACCACGGGTATTGCTGGCACTGATGCTTCAGGGCCAGTAGTGCCCGTTCCGGGTTGCCCGTGGGGCACTGGTACTCGTAAAAGCGGGTGGTGGTCACTGGGGACTCACCGGAACCCCTGACGTCGGAGCGGCCGTGTCAGGCGTCTGTAGCGGGGGATCAGGCAATGGGGGGGGTTGCACGAGCAGCGCCAGGGCCTGAACCTTCTCGTGCAGTTTCTGGTTCAGCTCCATCTGTTCGGTGAGGCGCCCGTTGGCCATGGTCTCCACTCGATCGACCTTATTGTGCAGGCTGTATCCGAACAGGCCGCCAACGACCAGGATGATGCCACCCACAGCGGAGAGAATGGCGCCAACGTCTTTGTTGTTGAGCGCCAGGACAGTGACTGAGGTCATGAGCATGGCCGCCAGTCCCAGGACTACGACGGCTTGTGGCCAGGTGAGCTGATTCTTGGGGGGGTCCTGGTACGGCATCACATGATCCAGTCTGGGTCACAATCGTTGGCGACGCAATGATCACTCTGGTGCAGGGGTTGCGACACCCGACAAATTGATAGTGAAGTTGCCCGGAGTCGCGCCGCCACCGTTACCGGCCTTCAGTAGGTCCAGGATTTGATTGCACGCAGCAAGGGCAGCCTCAGCGGCCTTCTGCGCGTCCTGAGCTGCCTGCCACGCGAACGCTAGTGCGGTATCCCGTTGCTGACCCACATACCCGGGATTCCCCTGAGTGAGGAAGGCGCCGCTTTCGCTTCCAACATGCCATTCGCTTGCCATTGATTCTCCTCTGAATGGGTCGTACGTCGCCATGGCGGACGAGGTCACATAGTCGGTGCGGAACGAGATGTGGATGTGACCTCGGTCCGTGGACGCGTATCGGGTGTGCTTGGGCATCCAGGAGTCGTGCCAGCAGTTGTTGTCGGAGTCGGTCCAGTTGATGTACTTGATCGGCTCCGTACCGAGCACGTTGGATGACTTGTCGTCGAACAGTTTCCCGCCCAACCAGATGAGATCCACGCCCTCGCCGGCCATGATGTCGATGGCCATCACGTACGGGTAGGGCTGCACTCCAGGCCAGGGGGTGTGGCTGTATGGGCAGTGATCCTCGGGTGGGTTGGCGGTCAGGTGGGAGTGGTCGCCGATGCCGGCCCCGGGCCCCGTGTAGTCGTGCTCTTGCAGGGTGGCTATGAAGTCGTTGATGGGCTGGCAGTTCTTCCAGGGACTACCGTCAGCGACCCATTGGGAGTACGTGGTGACAGTCATCGGGCCAGCCGCTCCAGCAGCTCCCGGTCGCGCTCCAGGACCCGCTTAGCGGCTTCCCTGGCCGTGGTGCGGTGCTGGCAGTCGCACCAGGTGCCGCCCTTGCAGACCTCTAGGGCAATTGGAGGCCAGACCGCATAGGTACCCTCGCGCGCACGCACGAGCTGGATATGTTCCCCGGTATGTACACCCCGCTTACACGGATCACAGATCATGACTCTCCTTCGATGGAGCCCTGAGTTGGATCTTGGTGGAAACTCCAAGACCAGTATGGGCCCATCCCGGGGCAGAGTGAAGGGGCAGCCCGACGGAGGTAAGGCTGCCCCTTCAAGGAGGAGGGGAACTCTCTCTTCTCTACTAGCTTAGCTGCCCCACCGGGATCAGGGCCCCGGAGACATCAGCAACGTTCCCCGACCGGCTGCCCATGGTCGAGCATCCCGACGTGTAACCGGCTGGGAACCCGGTACCGGGGAAGATGGGACCGAACCGGTTGTTGCTCAACGAGCCCTTGTTACCCGAGCAGTACACCGTGAACGAACCACCGTCGAGCAGGTTGCCGTCAATGGTCAGCATGGCCTGGATCCCGTGCCCAAAGGTGGGATCGTTGGGCGAACCCGAGGTGAAGGTCGCGTTGTCGTTGACCATGAGCACGGTGTTGTGGTTGAACAGGATCGGCCCCGACGTGGACGTTGCCGGCCACACCTGGATCCCGTCAGTGTGCGGGTCCGGAGCGGTCGAGTCGCCCTTGAACATGTCGTGGATGTACGAGTCGGTCACGATGAAGTACTCGTTGGCGTCGAACCCGTTCTCGCAGTGGCTGATGTCCACGGCCTTGGCCGTCATGCGCTCGTCCCCAAACGCGGTTCCGCCGTGCATACCGGCCCCACAGACCACCGTTACGTGGTCCACGGTGGTCGTACCACCAGTGTCAGCCGCTCCGGCCGTCTCCATCACGTAGGACTGGTGGCTGTTGCAGTTGATCACCACGTTGGTGAAGGTCACATTCCGAGCGGTCACTACCGGGCACCCAGTGATGGTCACATCGTGAATGGTCGCCCCAGTGGTGGAGAACGTCAGCGACCCGCTGTACGCGCTCAGCGTCCCGTGAGCGCCAGCGCTGGCCGCATCGGGATACCCACACTGGCCTGGATGGGCCCGGCAATTAGTAACCGCACTGGGGCTGGTAGGGGGCGGTGTTGACGACGCGGGGGCACTTGTCACAGTAGGCGTAGTGCTCACGGTGGGCGTGGAAGTAGGAGACTGGCTCACCGTGGGGGTTGGTGATGGGGTCCCAGTCGAGGTACTCGGAGACGTACTGGGGGGCGCAGATGTGGTGGGGGTTGTGCTTGGGGACGAAGTCCCAGACGGGGGAACGGTGGGTGGGGTTGTGGGTGGCACCGTTGGCGGGGTCAGAGCGGATACGCATTGCTGCAACCATTCGATGTCGGCGGCGGTTCGCGCGTCGTAGCCCAGGGCCTGTTGGCACTCCTGCACGACGGTGAGCTGCCCAGGGTCTGCTGCCGGAGTAGTAGAAGCATGGTGCACGATGGCCCATGAAACTGCTGCCACGAACATGATGATGGCGGCCATGAGGAATCGAACCGGGAACTTGCTAGGCGCCCGATGCGATCGCACCGGTTCTTGCTGTTCCATGATCTTCTCCTTAACTAGCGGGCATCCCCTTGTCCAGGCTGGCCCGAGCTGTTCTGCCCCGCCTGACGATAAAGCCAGGTTCGTTCAGGCAAGTGACTCATGATGAGACCTTCACGGCAAGCTATCTCCGAGATGCCCACGATGTACAACCAGTCCTCATTACTGAACGGACCAGGCTGCGAGTCATAGAACCCCACCCGCTGGGCGATCTCGGTCTTGACGAGGTGCCCCATGGTGGTGTGGTGAGGAGTGCAGGGATTAAACGGAAGACCGAAGTGGCCGAGCGGGTCCCCGCCGTCGAACCACGAGTAGACGTATGCCGCACCCGTCTCCAAGGCGTGGTTGAGAAGCTTTTCCAGGTGCTGGGGATACCATTCGTCATCCGAGTCGAGCCAGGCAATCCACTCTGTTTGCACGGCCTGAAGCAGGGTACGACGTGTCCAGCCTGCACCCTTGCGATCGACATCATTAACTACCAGGATCGCGTCAGGCTGGCGGGTCTGGTTAAGGACGCTCTGGACGGCCACCGGCAACCACGTCTGAGTCCGAGCTGGATGCGACGCGATACACACCGTGACGCCGGGACGTAGTTGAGGCTCGGGAGCGGCCGTTTCGATGATGGTTCGGACTTCATCCAAATCGGGGAACCGACCATAGACGCGCCGGAATACCTCCTCAGCTAGGTCAATGGCCGCTTTCACCCGTGGGGATGGAGAATCCAATCCTGGTGCCACGTCAGATTCATGTTCCACTTGACCTTCCCCTCCCACAGCCTCAGCAACACCGGCAGGCTGATTTGGTCCTGGTGCGACCAGGTCAGGATCTCTTCCCACCACAAATGGGACAGTTCGATGACCTCTGGTTTATGACGACGGATATTGACCCCGGTGGCAATAAGCCCTGTCCCCGGAGGGTGGAAGGCCCGGTAATGGTTGGCTTGGGCGAGGATGGAGGGTCCGTCGTATCGCCAGGTGAGGGTTGCACTGTATTCAGCCTCCGGGTAGATGCAACTCCGGGATGGGTGTGGCACGCAGGCCCAGTCATCCTCACCGAGGGCCGCCAGAGCCTTTTCCTCGAACCCAGGGTGAGGCTCCACTGATCCATCGAGCCAGATAGAAGCCTCGATGATTGGATCATCGGGATCTGACTCCAGGGCCTCAGGGTGACACTTCCAGTACTTGTGATTCAGCATCGGCACCACAATGGCCGGATCCCCGTTGGGCGAGGACCAGTTGTGGGGGGCGTAGACCGGATACCAGCCCGCCTCCTTGGCGAGCTTCAACGTCCTGACCGAGTCGGAGAACATCACCGGTTTCAGGGTGAACCCAACCTGATGCACCGGCTTCGGGGTGTCGTACTCGCCGTAGATGGCGCTGTAAGCCTGAACGATCACGGCTTGTACCAGTTGACTGTGTCCTCAATCAGTGCCGGGGTGAACTCAGGATGCCAGTCCAGCTTCGTCCAGCCCTCACCCCTAGCACAGATGGAGGTCTCCTCGGTCTCACCCGGCCGCATGGGAAGGAACACCACATTGGACGCAGGCTGTCCACACATCCGGTTCACCATGTACGCGAATGAACGCACCGTAACGGGGCTGCCCGTGCCAGCGTCAAACACCTCATCGTCACCAAATCCCGTGGCATCCACCAACATCCTGGCCACGTCGTCGACGTAGATAGGGTCAATGGTCTGTAGTCCATTGCCGAAGATGGGAAGAGGCAAGCCCCGCCAGGCCCGAGTGGCAAAGGTGGGGAGGAACTTCTGGGGGTGTCCGTTGCCATGCTTCTGCCCCGGTCCGTAGACGTTGAAGGCCCTGACGTGGGAGACGGGCACGTCGTAGTACCGGTGCCACGCGGTGGCCATTCTCATGGCCGCCAGCTTGGTGGCCTGATACACGTTCGCCCAAGAGCTGTCCGGCATGGTGATGCCCACATAGGACGCCCCGACGTCAGCGCACCATTGGAGGATCCGCACGGTGCCACCGATGTTGACCTTGATGGCTTTGTGGGGCATCTCAAACAGTTCCGAAGTGCCGAGGATACCGGCCAGGTGGATAACCACGTGGGCGTCGGCTAGCCCCTCCTCCAGGCTCTGCTCCACAATGTCATGACCGGTCTCCCGGTCAACTGACCAGGCCTCGTGCCCGACCGCCAGGGCTCGCTTGATGACGGCCTGGCCGATGAAGCCCGAGCCACCGGTAACGGCAATTCTCATAGGTGCAGATCCTCCTTGATGCGGTGAACAACATCTTCTGCTTCCAAGGCACCGAACCGGTAGAGCACATCGGCTGGAACGAGGTTCGGGTTCTCAAGCCTAAAGGCATCGTCGAACCAGCCAGTGAGGTCCCCATGTCCGAAGTCCCACACCGCGAAGGTGCCAGTGGGGAAGGTGTTGATCCGGGCAGTGCTGAGGAGTCCGTGAGCCATCGCTTCCTGCTCGATCAGAACCATGGCTGCCCACACATCACCAGTCCAGTCGCCCGGAACCATTTCCCGACTGGCCATCTCCTGGGTGTAGGGCAATACGTCATCGAACACAACCACGGAGTTGGGGCCACAGAGCCGGCTGATGTTGATGAAGTCTCGGAGGGCGTCCTGCCATAGGTGACTGCCGTCAATGAAGGCAAGGTCAACCTGATCTGGGTCGTTGCCTTGGGGGAAGTCGAAGTACTCATTGGACGTCATCTTGTAGATGGACTGCTTACCCGTGGCCTGCACCATGGGCTCGGGGTCAATCCCGATAGCCCACTCCGAGTGCACGGCCAGATTCAGTGACAGTCCATATTGGACTCCAACCTCCAGGTACACCGGTGGCTTCAGGAGGTCATGGAGCATGGTTAGAAGCTGGTGACGAGTTACCACGGCATAACGCCCCAGATCTCTTTGAATTTCGCCGCATCCTCGGCACTGAACTGGTGCAGCTCCCCAGTCATCTGCTCATTGGGGTACAGGTGATTGACGCCGTAGCCGGGGACCATGACCATGCCCCCCAGTTCCCGGGCCCGCCAATCAATGTAGTCATCGCTGAAATACCAGCGCAGTTCCTCGTTGGCCCTGATGTTCTTCTCCCCGGCCAGCATGAACGCGAAGCCCTGGAGGCGAGTATGCAAAGGCACCGGGCCTGGGAACCGATACACAACAGGACTGGTATTGGGAGCGCCCGAGCAGGCTGCCACGCAGTCGTACATTCGCAGGCCATCAGACACAGCGTCGAACCAGCCCGAGGGGACAATCACATCGTCATTCAGGATGGCCACGTCATAGCGACTAGGTGTATCGCTCTTGGTGGCCGGGAAGTCGTCATGAGACATGTTCATGACCTGAGCACAGATCTCCAGACCTTGGTTCCACCACCGGGAAATGTTCGGGGGCCCTACATCGCGTAGGGCTACCCCGAAGTTGGCGTGGGGACGGATCTCCCCGTCCTGCCACGGCACGGTGTACACCACGATGGTGCTATCCACCTGAGGTGCGATGGCCTGGAGGCAGTCCTTGAGACAGGCCCGGCCGTTGGTAGGAACGACCACGAAGCGAGGCCGCAGTCCTTTGAGGCTCATCGCCCACCCCAGCCCATGCCCCGCATCCATCCATGAAGTACAGCCACAGCGTCACGCATGCCGGCTCGGTACTCCCGCTCCTCCGGATCCCTGAACTTCATTGCTGCGTCTTCGATCCGGTCGCACGCCTCTAGCAAGATCTCTATTTTCGCTGGATCTCCACCGCTCGGGTCCATGCCTCCGCCCACCTCCATGCTTGGGCCTGGTACGTCTGGTCGCGCATATACTCCAGGCCGCGTTCCGTCTGCTCCTTACGTAGGACGTCGTCCGTCAGCAGGAGCTTGAGCTGGCGGTACCAGTCCTTGGGGGTGTCCGCCAGGAGGCCGCACCCCGACTCGCGGGCGAGGCGACGGTACTCCTGCCTCGGTGAAGCCACCCATGGGATCCCTCCCGCCATGTACTCTATCCCCTTGAGTCTGCTCTTGGAAGAGTTGAACCTGGTTGGTGCCAACGGCACCATGCCGATGCTCAAGGTGCGCTGAATGGTCCGCGCCCACTGGTCCAGGCCAACCCCCCCGGTGGCCTCAGGATCCTCAGGGAGGCGCAGTAGCTGCTTGACCTGTTTCCCGTCGCCCACCACCCGGAACTTGTGATCCTCGGCCACTAGGCGCTGGACAGCGTTACCGCACACCTGAAGATCATCGGGATGCGAGGCCACCGTACCGGCCCACCCAAACCCAAGATCAGGCTTGGGTTCATCGAAGGTCATGTAACTCTCGGGCACGTAGTTATCCAGCACCATGCCCCGACCGTGCGAGGCGTAGGTCCGCTGAAGCTCCTTGGTGCTAGTGGTCACCAAAGTCGCCAGCTTGCAGGACTCCACAGCATTGCGCCAAGAAAAGTCAGTGCTGCTCCGGGTCGAGTACATCTTGAACGCCACATGATGCTGGCTAAGCGCCGACATGTCATCATCCATATCGATGACCACTGCGATACCGGCCAGTCGTAGCGCCTTGATGAGTTGAGGCTGGAGGTGATGTCCGGGCCGCTGCAACACCACCACATCACACTCGGGCGTGGACAGCTCAGTCAGAACCTGGTTGCCGTGCTCATCCTCAACAGTCTTGACCGAGAACCCGGTCTTCTCGTTGGGAGGAACAATGAAAATCTCCCAGCCCTCCTGCCGTAACACATCAGCAGGCCAGATGACCCGGTAATGTCCACACGCCCAGGCGTCGGCTGGGAAGACGACAACTCTCATAGCACTGTCGCATATTTGAGGCCAACGTCCGCGCCCATGTCCTCCACGTAGAGCGCTATGGGACTAGCGGTTCCCCCCAGGAGGGTGGCCGTCCCGGCGCCACCGACAAGAATCCAGCCCAAGAAGACTCCTAACACTCCATCAGCAACGGGGTAATACTCGGTTGCCACGACAGTGCCGTTGCGAGGGACAGAGGTAGCCACGCCTTCCATGAGGCCACTGCCAACCTGGGTGGAGCTACTGGTTGGCGTGGTGTTGTTGGTCGTGATCCTGATTCGCGCCTCGGCAGTGAGGCCAGTAACCGATGGTTGAAGATTAAGGGTTGACGTGTAAATGTGGTACCCGTGATCGGCTTGCACTGGGACTCCGGTGAGGCGAAGAACTCCAGACTCAGTCCCAGTACTGGTCTGATTGGAGGTTCTCAGTCCCCGAGCTATGACACGGGATCCCAAGCCTGTGGTAGAGCCGGCAATGAAGTTCCCTGATGGGGGAACGAAGATCACGTAGACTCGGTCACCATTGGCCACCGGGCCGATCATGGAAACTGCCGTGATGGCAGTTATGTCCCCGTCATACATAAGGGTGATAGTGGGGGCCGCCTGAACAACTGTGGCGGGCCTCAGATCCCACTTCAGGCCCAAGCGGTCAGCGTTCTCCACCAGGGCCTGAGTAGAGGCCGTGGCGGCCGTGGTGTCCACATTGGCAGTTGGACCGGTCATGGCGCATAAGCCTTGCGAAGAGTGTGACTCATCATGCCCCCCGGAGCCATTTGCATGGTCCAGCCAAGTTCCAGCCAGAACGACCCACGCCAGAAGATCACATCATATGAGTCATGACGTGGATCAGCGGCAGTGTTCACGGTGACCGTTTCAAAAACCGTCTGACGGTTGGCCAGCCCCCTCGCCACCGCCGCAGCCTGGCTCGGATCGGAGAGCTGGAGCGTTTGAGTGTCAGTGATGTAGAACCCTCGGTTCGCGAATGAGTTAGGTGCCGTAACTGGCACCGTAGCCACACCAACCACCGGGGCAAGTTGGGCACCGGTGTTGCTGATGACCACGAACCTGTTAGGGGCCGTGAGAACGTTGGAGGTCTCCACGATCCCCTCTCGCATGACCTGGTTACCGGAGTCCCAGTCGAACTGGGGCACCTCATCGGCTGGGTTGAAGGTGCGACGCAGGTGCATGAAGGTGTCATTGCCGAACCATGGGGAGAAGTAGTCCCCTGATACGGCGAGGGCGTTCAGCATGCTTCCACGCGAGGAGCCCACCCCCCAGCTCTGGCTCATGGTGAACCCGCCGGCATCTTCGATCCGAAGCGTGATCGGAAGTCCGGCGAGGATCTCGCGATAGGCAGTCTCAGTGGTTTTCCCGGTCGCGTCGTAGCCCACGATGATGTCCTGGTCGACCAGGAACATCTCGTCATTGAGCACGACATTGGACAGGAGGCCCGAGGTGAAGACCTGGTTACTCTGATCGGTGAACATGTACCGGCCGAGGGGCCAGACGCTACCGTCGCCGAGGATCATTTCCACGTCGACCCGATCGGTGAGCGGTTGGATGTCCGCCGTGTCAACCTTGCCCAAAGATATAGACAGTCTTCGCTTAATGGTGGCGGTCGTGTTGTGCGTAAGGCTTGCGGTCCTTATCGGAGTGATCGTCCCCCGGTTCTCTCCCGTCAAGCCATTGATGAGATTGAACCGGAACGAAGAGGAGCGCTGGCCCACCCAGGGCTGAAGATCAAACGTGTCATTCTGGGGAATCGTGGTGAGCATTACACCTCCACCACTGACGCCGTATCAGTCACCTCAACAACGCTGATGTCGGCCAGGTACAGCTCCCGGTTGTTCATCTTCACCCGGCCCGTGGGGACGGCGACGTTAGCAAACCACCGGTTACCGTCCTCATCCCGCACACACACGTAAGAGATGTCGTCCCAGGCCAGGTCCCGCAGGTTGGTGAAATCGGCCAATGTCGGCGGGGAGATCGCAGCCGCTTGCACCAGAACCGTGCGACTGAAGGTGACACCCCCCCGCTCCAATGGCCGGAAGGCCACCTGGAAGTCCCGGTTGTACATGAGCTGGAACTGGGTGAAGCCGGCCTCCGGGAACTTGAACTCTTCCGTGGTGTCCGACTCAAAAGCCAGGGCGTAGGCCAGGTTGCTGGCACCACTTTGGATCTCATTAGAGGTGAACAGCAACGTTCTAGCATTGGCCCCCATGCCGGTACCAGTGACACCTGGCGCGGCCAGGGTCACCGTTGCAGTGCTAGACCACTGACCTGCGAACAGCAAACTATTGACCGCCCGTATCCGGTAACTGGACACGAGACCAACCCGGGCCTCGTAGTCGTTGAAGCCGGGCACGTCGGAGCTGAAACTGTCGAAGCTGACCACCAGGGTGCTGTTGGTGTTAGCCGGGTTGCGCACAACTCGGATGCCTTGCCGCCCGGCCGTGATGCTGGAGTCGTTGACGGTGATATTCCAGGCCGTTGGCTCCGAGGTGAGTGTGGCATTCCAGATCTTGCCGCGAAGCTGGGTGCCGATGGCCTCGATACGCATACCAATGACATGCCCGGCGGCGTAGGTCAGGATGGAAGATCCACTGCCCAGGCTAGTGCCCACACCAGCAACAATTTTCTGGAAATCGAAGTTGATGGTTCCGGACGTGTTGAGGATAGCTTCGAGCCGGTAGTAGTTGTTGCTATCAAACCGGCGTGCCCACAAGTGGACGTTGTAGGCATCCCCAGTCGCTACCTGCTGTGCAACGAACAGCGTGTCATTCTGTTGATCCGTGGTAGCCACGGAACCGATGGTGACCTCCCGGCTGGTTCCAGCCGAGGCCGGGAAGATAGTTCCGAAGCCGTTAGCGACGTTGTAATCCGATGCTGACCCTCCCGATGCAGTCCAAACCTGACCACTCGTGGAAGTCCCCCAGTCATTAGCCACGGTCCGGTCGAACGTGTCAGTGACCACGTCCAGTGAGGCGCCGGCCGGGTCAATGAGTTGGGCAATGGTTTGCCAGTCGGTCAGGCTGTCCATTCGCTGAAGCTCGTAGTACCCGAATCCAGACACGGGAACGGAGACGGAGGTGGGGGAGAAGGTGATCCTGTTGTAAGACATCGAGCTTGGTACATACCAGGGGTAGGCGTTGCAGTCCAGACCAATACCGGTCAACACCTGGTTGGTCTGGGTCACCGAGAACCCGGTAACAGTTGGCATGTCCTGGCTGAAGATCAGAGTGGCATCAGCCGTCTGGTCATCAGTGCCCGCCCCGGTAACGTACGGCCCTCCCTGCGGGATCCAGCCCTCGTTGATGGTGGCACCGGACGAGGGCTGGCCATAGGTAGCCGAGGACAGTTGCTGGGCGGCCAGGTTGAACGGGTTGTTGAGACCCCCAGAGATGGCCGGGGCGTAGGCGCCCAGTACCTCCCAGCGGTTGCCTGGAAGTTCGCCAGTGGCGCTCCAGAACCATTGGGGGTTAGTTCCCGCGCCCATGGTGACAGTGCCGGAGAACCTCAGATCAACCTGCTTCCAGCCGTCCAGGATCTCCGGTAGGGCATCAAAGGCTGCCGGGGTGATGAACACCGAGGTACCGGAGCCGGTGATGGTGGGGGAGGCCAGGGTCAGCGGAACGGTGGTGTTACCAAACCGTCGGGCGTAGAACCGCACCTGAGGGAACGAGGCCGCTCCACCAACGGCCCCGTCGAGAACTTCCTGGGTGACGAAGTTGACCCCGTACACAGGCCCTTGGGACTGCTTGCCGTAGGGGTGGATTTCGGTGAGGACCCCACCGGACGTGTGCAACGAAATCTGGGGAAGCACATGAGAGGTTTCGGCGGTGAAGACCTTCCCAAGGGAATCATCCAGCGGGAAGGGGATGTCCACCTCAATTCCTGGCTGGTTCGGCATGGCGCTAATTTCGCGCAGCCCGTTGACCTTTGGGTTGTTGCCGAAGATGCTTTCGAAAAGCCCGATGTCTCCTGGGCTAATGAATGACAGCGTAGTGGTGTAGTCGCCAGCGGCAAGTACCGGATCAGCAGTCTTAGCCAGGTCTCTCTGAGCGACGATATTGGTGTTACCAAAGTAGGCGAATCGTCGGCCTCCGGCCATGACTCGGGCCTCTTCGCAGAAGGTAACTCGGAGCCCGAAGTAGAAAATATCCAGGGTGGCTCCGGTGCCGTTACCAAACGAAGTGAACGGAGGCTGCGCTAGGATCTGGATTTCGAATCTGTTTACTCCAGATCCTTGATTGAAGAACAGGAGGTCGTCGTAGGTCCAGGGTGCGTAATCGGTTTGCAAGGCCCCGTTGAAGAAGGAGTTGGCGTCTCCCAGGTTGAGGGTATGGGTGGTGGCAATAAGCGTTGATCCGAAGGGGGCCGGGAGCGGAGGGTCCAGTTCGGCCAAGGAGCCCAGATTGGCATAAGCGCCCTGGGTAAAGGTACGACTGGAGCCGAATCTAAACAACGTAGTAAGTGTGGTTGGCGTTGTAGGGTCCGGGTTGATAAGCGGCTGGGGCGGAGGAATGGTAGTTCCATCGCCCGAAATGACGAACGCCCCCGTATCGTAAGCAGACCCTGAGTATGCAAGCGATACATTCAGGATTCGCTTACCCGCCAATTGTGGGTACTTGTCAACGTCGAACCAGAGGCTGTAATTAGAGAAGACGTTGGCCACACGGTTAAACTGAACGTAGCTATTATCGTCGGGCCGTAGCCATGCTGAAGCTAGGTTGGGGGCATTAATGATCGTCCAGTTCGTTCCACCACTGCCGGTGATGCTTGCAAAGGAGACCGGGATCGTTACCTGCTGGATGGGCCCCGACAGGGCTTCACGACCCAACGGGTAGGTGTTGAACATCGCTACCTGGTTACTCGCAACGGGATTGGGGAACTGGTTCAGATAGAACCGGGCATCCCGGATACGACGACTCGCGGTCAGGGTGTAGCTGTATCCACGCTCAACACTGTTGATCGCTGGAGCAAAGTCAATGGGCTCCTCCCGGATAGGGACCCACTCCTGGCCCACAACCCGAGGAGCATTGGGATTGTAAACACCCATCACATGGTCCTTACTGCGAGCCGGGCATTGCGTGCCGTGAGTTGATCGATGATCCCGTTACCCAGGGCCTGACCCAGTGTCTGGGCTTGGCCCGGAGTAGGGGGTGGGCCGTTGAAGTTAGCGATCACCGCACCGGGGCCGAAGGAGATGTTGTTGGCCACCGAGTCCACAGCGGTGCTGACCTGGTCACCGCCGGCCATGATTCCCTTGGCGAACCCCTTTACCAGGCTGGAGCCCCAGCCCTCGGGTCCGCCACCCAACGACAGGGGGCCTACCTTGGCCGGGGAGTGGGTCTGAAGATGATCAGCAATCTGCTTACCGACGAAGCCAAGTACCGCGCCGAGCGGGCCAAGCTTCGTCGTGATCCCGTCAATGAAGCCCTGAATCAGGCGGGCCCCCCAGCCCGGAGCGCTACGGATGATCCCTTCGAAGAAGCCGCTGATCTTTTCGGGAATGCCGCCTAGGGAGTCAAAGCCACGCCCCACCCATTTGATGAATTCTCCGATCCTGTCACCAAGCCACCCGAGCCATTTCCCAACCTGCTCGATAAACGCAATGATCGAGACGAAGACGACGATGAGTCCGAAGAAGGCCAGGCCGAGCAGTTCAATGAGATCAATGAGGCCCTTGATGGCCATTTTCCCGGCGTCGGTCTGGAAGATCAGGGTTAGTTCCTTGATCGCAACGGTGAAGTTATTAATGAATCCGGCTCCCCCTTGCTCATCAATGTCCTTGAATAGAGTCTTGATCAGGTCAAGGATGGCGATGATGGCGTCTCCCACATCAATGAGCATTTCTGGGAGACGTTCAAGCCAGGCAGCGAAGTCGGGATCAGTAGAGAGCTTGTCAAGAAACTCTCCGAGCTTTACCAGAACCAGGTCAATGATGGCGCCAAGGTCGTTGGCTGGGCCGATCATCTTGTCTAGGAACCGGAACAGCGCATCCAGGAACTGAGCGAAGTACGGCCCGTTCGTGGTCAGGAAGTGGTCAATGGAGGTGAAGAGGTCCTTCAGGAAATTAGTGAACGTTGGCCTAGCAAAGGCCTGGCCAATGACGTTGAACCACTTACCCAGGGCCTCGGCCACATTCAGGATGCCGAAGAACAACGTCCGGTTGTTTGCATTGAAGATCTGGGATACGACGTTCCCAAGCCCTCGGAAGAACTCTATCGCCGCACTCTTGCCCAAGACATCGAAGAATTCCTTGATTGGAATAAGGCTCTTGGCAAAATCAGCGATGGGCTGGGCTACACCAAACAGGGCTTTCTTGAGTTCATCTGCGTTCTTGGCCGCCAGGACCGCCCCAATGACAGGCGCCACCGACTTGAAGACGAGGTACAGCACCCCCGCCTGAACAATGATCGCCGCCAGGATGGTGGGCAACGTGAACAGGGCTGCACTCAGCTCATACACAGCCTCCACGGCGGCGAGGATGAGGGCAGCGATACCGCCAA
>Ga0310810_10004243_pt1 | contig 15814 bp, 9 predicted proteins | sample NCmetagenome_FD_207641 | JGI IMG/M metagenome (GOLD analysis project Ga0310810, IMG submission 207641) | Soil microbial communities from experimental microcosm in Duke University, North Carolina, United States - NC | ecosystem: Engineered > Artificial ecosystem > Soil microcosm > Unclassified ...
GAGCGGCCGGCGGCGATTGTCTGCCTGATCATCATTGGCTACGTTTGAGAACGCGCGTCAACTTCTGCGCCGCTCGATTCAGGTGTGCATCGAAGCTGGAGAACCGCGTGTCGCCGGTCCCGGCGCGACGAGCCACCTCGGCGAACGAAGCCAAGTGAATGCTGTCGAAACCTCGCAGCCTGTACGTCCCGGCAAGCTCGCCCGCGGCCCGGCACAGAGAGTCGGTGGCTTCCAACGTCAGATAGCTCGGCCACTGTTCCTCGAACTCACGCTTCGCGGCTGTCAATTCTGCAGCGGTGAGCACCCCTTCGCGGCGAAGCCTCGCCAACGCGGCGCGCGTCTCGGCATAAGCCACGACCGACGTCGCTACGATAGTGGCACCAGCGACGATTTGATTGACGACATCGGTGCCCGCCTCGGACACGTAGAGCTTCACCACGCTGCTGGTGTCCAAGTACACCGTCACCGGCGATCCTCGAGAACGATTGAGGATGCCGTCTTGCCGGTGAGTTTCGGCGGCCGCCTCGCGCCGGTGGGCTTGCGGCCATTCCAGTGCGCGTGTCCTTCGGCAACCAGTTGATGCGCCCAGTCGACATCCGCTGGCGCTTCGATAGGCGTGATCGTCGCAATGGACCGGCCGCGTTCGGTCACGATCAAGCACGCCCCAGCTCGAACGCGTCTCAGATGGCGGCTCAGATGCATCTTGAGTTCACGAATGCCCACTGTGTCCATTCACAGGCCTCGGCAACGAAGTAACTACAATTCTAGCACAATGTGGTCACCTCGCCGGGAGCCCGCGCGCGTCTTCGCGCCAGATGCTCCGCCGACAGCGTCGGCCCAGACCGCTCGTCATTCAGCCCGCTATACGTCGCCTGGATCGACGTCGTGCGGCGTCGAGCCGATGACGGTTGGCCGCCAAGACGTCCGTCGACGGCTCGTTATGGTCGTGGTCAATTCCTCGATGCGCGAGTCCGTAAGAGGCGTAGAGTACTGATGATCTCTCCGATGCGCAGGATCCGACGCCTCGTCTGCGCTCGGCCCACATGGCTGCTCGCCGGAGCGCTGACCGCCATTGCGCTGCCGTGTGCTGTGGCCGCGACCGTCGGGGCGACGGCCGCCGGGCCCGCGGTCTACGCGGCGGACGTCGACAGTATCATCCATCCCGTCTCGGCCGAGTACATGATCGAGACGATGGCGCGCGCCGATCGCGAGGGCGCGGCGCTCGTCGTCTTCACGTTGCGCACGCCAGGCGGCCTCGTCGAATCCACCCGCGACATCATCACGCACATGTTGGCCGCGAAAACGCCGGTCGTCATCTTCATCGCGCCCTCGGGTGCGCGTGCAGCCTCGGCCGGCTTTCTGCTCACGATCGCCGCGGACGTGGCCGTCATGGCGCCTGGCACGCACATCGGCGCCGCCCACCCGGTATCGGGAGGCGGCGAGACGATGGACGAGACGATGGCGAAAAAAGCGGCGGCGGACGTCGCCGCCTACGCTCGCACGCTCGCCAGTCGACGTCATCGCAACGTGAGCCTGGCGGAAGAGGCAGTGAACACCAGTCGGGCGTTCACCGACGAGGAAGCGCTGCACGCCAGCCCGCCGCTCATCGACCTCGTGGCATCTGACATCCCGGATCTTTTGCTGAAGCTCGACGGCCGAACGGTCATGCGCTTCGACGGCACCTCAGTTGTGCTGGCCACCGCGGGCGCGCGAACGATGTTGATAGCCATGAGTCCTCGCCAACGCGTGCTCAGCGCGATCGCTCACCCGAATGTTGCGTACATCCTGCTGAGCCTCGGCATGCTTGGATTGACCATCGAGCTGTGGAGCCCTGGTGCCGTGCTGCCGGGTGTCGCGGGTGGCGTGTGTCTGCTGCTGGCGTTTTTCGCTCTGCAAATCCTTCCCGTCAACTACGCGGGATTGTTGTTGATTGGTTTTGGCGTGTTGCTGTTGACGCTCGAACTGAAGATTCCCAGTTACGGGCTGCTCACCACCGGCGGACTGACAAGCTTCTTCTTTGGCTCAATGATCCTGATGAACTCGAACGTGCCGGAATTGCGCGTCAGTCTTCGGCTCGTGTTACCAATCATATTTGCGGTGGCGGTCATCGCGGTCGTGCTCGTCCGGCTCGGCGTGTCCTCCCAGCGGCGCGAGGCGGTGACGGGCGTCGCCGGCATGATCGGCGAGACGGGACGCGCGCTGACTCCGATCGAGCCGGGCGGAATCGGCCGTGTCGCGACACACGGCGAAATCTGGGCGGCGAGGGCGCCGGAACCAATCGCCGAAGGCGACCCGATCGCGGTCGTGCGCGTGGATGGCCTGACGTTGACCGTCCGAAAGGTCTGAGGCCCATGGAATGAGGTGCTGTGATGGTGGCGTCGCCCGTTCTGATCGTCGTGTTCATCGTCGGCGTCTATGTGATCAGCTCGGTCAAGATTCTGGCGGAGTACCAGCGAGGTGTGATCTTCCGACTGGGAAAACTGCTGCCGCAGCCCAAAGGCCCCGGCGTGATTCTCGTGTTCGCACCCATCGACCGCATGGTGCGCGTCAGCCTCCGTACGGTCGCGCTCGAAGTGCCGCCGCAGGACGTCATCACGCGCGACAACGTGTCGGTGAAGGTGAGCGCCGTCCTCTACTACCGTGTCATCGATCCGCGGCGAGCCATCGTGGAGGTCGAGAACTACCAATACGCGACGCTCCAACTCGCGCAGACGACGCTGCGGAGCGTGTTGGGGCAGGCGTCACTCGATGACTTGCTGGCGGAGCGGGACCGCCTGAATCAGCAGTTGCAGCAGATCCTCGATCAGCACGCGGAGCCCTGGGGGATCAAAGTGTCGGCGGTCGAGGTGAAGCACGTCGACCTGCCAGAGAACATGCAGCGCTCGATGGCGCGTCAGGCCGAGGCGGAGCGGGAAAAGCGGGCGAAGATCATTCACGCGGCCGGCGAGCTCGAAGCGTCAGACAAGCTGGCCCAGGCCGCCGCCGTCATCGCCTCGCAGCCGCTGAGCATCACGCTCCGGTACCTGCAGACGCTCACCGAAATCGCGGCGGAGAAGAATTCGACGATCATCTTTCCGCTGCCGATCGAGTTGCTCGAACTGCTCAAAGCGAGCGTGCGACCCGATCCTCACGCCAGGTAAGGGATGCGGCCCCTCGTCCCCGGTTGATCTGTCGAACCGCGTTGACCGGCGCCGCGCCCCGAACGGTTTGCATCAGCGTTCGTATCTTCAAGCATGGTGAAGTTTCTCGTCTGGTGCATCCTCCTGGTGCTGTGTTGGCCATTGGCGCTGTTGGCGCTGGTCACGTACCCAATCGTCTGGATCTTGTTGCTTCCGTTCCGTATCGTGGGCATCGCAGTCGAAGGCGGGCTCGGGATCGTCCGCGGGATCATGACGCTTCCGGTCAGGCTGCTGCGTGGCCCTCGAGCGATGTAGCCGTGGCCAGCAGCTCCTCCAGCGTCAGCCTAGCGTTAATGACAGGCGGGGTGCCGGCATTCGCACCGCAGCTCGGTCTGCTGGCCCTTCTCCTTGCAGTATTCGCTGCAGTACTTGCCATATTCCCCGTCCTTCGCCACGATGCAGTTGCATGACGGATGCGCACATTTCTGAGCGTCTGCCATAGCGTACCCCTGGAGAGTCTATGCCCGGCCCTATGGGCCGGCAAGGAAAACCCGCTCAGCTCGCCGACGAGATCTTTCTCAGGAACCGTCAGCAGATCAACACATGACTGATAGAAAAGCAAAATGCGTCGCGGATGCCGGGCCACGTGTTTCTAATTCGCAGACAATCACGTGTGAGAAAAGTGCTCTCCGGTTCCAACCCGATGGTCAGCATTAGCAAATCGATCACAACTTGGATCGCCATAAGTTGTTGAAACGATGGCTCGCCATCTTGGACGAGTTTCGCAGCTACCTGCTGGTCCCGGGCGCGCGCTCGAGCGCGGCAATTCGCGCGCGGACCTCGGCGAGGTAGCCCGCGTTTTCACGGTTTGTCGGGTCGGTGCGGCCGAGTTCTTCGTACATCTCGAGCGCCTTGCGGCTCGCGTCCAGCGCCTCGGTCGCTCGATTGGCTTTATCGAACACGATCCCGAGGTTGTGGTAGACGTTGGCGACATCCCGTCGCGCCTCGAGGTTCTGCGGGTCGCGATCCCTGACCTTCTGGAAGCCGTTGCGCGCTTCCTCCAGATCGTGAAGCGCGCCGGTCAGGTCGCGGCAGCATTTCCATCTGAGAGTACCGATATCGGCGAGACCGTCGGCCAACCTCCTCATGAAGTTGACTTCGTCGGGCTGTGCCGCGATCAGCCGGCGATTGATCGCGTCTCCTTTCAGCGCGGAGTCCAGTGCTTCCTGGTAGAACCGCACATCGCCCGTGCGGTCGCCCAGGGAGCCGAGTGGGTACCCGACGTAAAAATACATCGTCGAGAGCCGGACCTGCCAGAAGGGCTCGTCGTGCGGGCCGCCGGCCTCCAGCACGGCAAGCGCCTTCCTATACGTGGCGACGACCTGCTGCTTCGCCGAAATCGAGGCCCCCGTCTGATTGGCTGCGACGTCCTGGCCCTGGCCGAGGCGCATGTAGGCGTGGGCGAGCTTCTCGTTGTACACCGCACTGCGCGGAAAGCGCTTCGTGAGCGGCTCGATGACGGCGATGCCTCGAGTCGCGGCCGCCATCGACTCCGGCGCCTTCTTCTGTCGCATGAAGATGACCGCGACGTTCATGTACGCCTCGCTCAGCTCCTCCTGCAACGCGGTATCGTCTCGATGGCGCGCCGATTCGCGCTCGAGCAGGGTCAGCGCCTTCTGATACGTTGCGAGCGCGCCCGCAGTGTCCCCGAGATTCGGCGTGTACGGCCTGCCCATCACGTCGCCCAGCCGCAGATAGGATTCGGCGAGCTCTCGGGTCAGACCGGGGTCATCGCCCGCTTCCCTGGCAAGGCTGTCGAGGTATTGCTGCGCACGACTGACGACCAACCGGCGCGCGGACACGGACCCCGTCAGCTGGCTGATCGAATCGTATATTTCGAAGAGAATCGAGTGGGCGAGACTTCGCACCTCCTCGAACCGGCGCTCGGCGCGCCGCGACTGGCGCAACGTCGAAAGTGTTCCGCCGGCGATCGCAATCGCGAGTGCACACACAGCCGCAAGGGGCAGCGCCCGACGGACAACGAATTTGCGAAGTCGATAGCCGTATGTGTCGGGCCGGGCCGACACCGGCAATCCGGCGATATAGCGGTGTATGTCCGCGGCAAACTGCTCGACCGACAGGTACCGGCGTTCGGGCTCCTTGCGCAGCGCGCGCGCGAGAATGCTCTGCAGATCGCCGTGGATGAGACCGGCCGGCTGCCACAGCGGTTCCTCTTCGCAGATCGCGCGGACCAGATCTGCCGCCCGCGTCGAATCGGCGCGGTACGGCAACCGGTTCGCGAGCAGCACGAAGAGCAACACGCCGAGCGAGTAGATGTCGCTGCCCGTCCCGACGGTGCGTCCCAGCACTTGCTCGGGGCTCGCGTATTCCGGCGTCAACGCGTGAACCGTGGTTGCCTGCGCACGTGCATCCCCCGCGAGCATTTTCGCGATGCCGAAGTCGAGCAGCTTCGGGACGCCGTCCGACGTGACGAGGATGTTCGCCGGCTTCACATCGCGATGCACGACAAGATGGCGGTGCGCGTACTGGACCGCGTCGCACACATCGAGAAAGAGCGTCAACCGTTCGCCGAGCGACAGTTCTCGCTCGGCGACGAAGCGGTCGATCGGCACGCCGGCGACGTACTCCATGACGATGTACGGCAGACCGTCCTCTGTCGTGCCGCCATCCAGCAGCCGCGCGATGTACGGGTGCTCGAGCTCCGCGAGAATCTGACGCTCGCTGCGAAAGTGCTCGATGCCGGCGGCGTCACCGATGCCGTGCTGGACGAATTTGATGGCGACGCGCTTGTGGAATTCGGTGTCGTCGCGGATCGCCTCGTAGACGAGGCTCATGCCGCCCGCCGCGATGCGGCGGACGATCCGGTACGGGCCGAAGAACTCGTCCGGCCGCGGCGTGTGTGCCGCGAGCGCGCTGTGGCGCGCCTCGAGCTCCAGCGCGCTGCGATCCCAGACCGTTGCCGCGTTTCGGCCGGCGTCGAGGAGCGCGCGCACCGCGGACTCGAGCCTGACATCGCCGCCGCAGGCGCGCACGAGATAGGCCGCCTGTTCGGCCTGTTCGAGATCGGCCGCCTCGTGGAATACCGCCTCGATCCGCGCGGGATCGAGGCCCTGATCAGAACCCGCCGACTTCATTCTGCAGCCAGGCTCTCGCGAACTGCCAGTCGCGTTCGACGGTGCGGAGCGAAAGGCCGAGCGTCTGCGCGATTTCGGGCGACCGCAGTCCGCCGAAGAATCGCAGCTCCACCACCTGCGCGTGTCGAGGGTAGTCGGTGGCAAGCTTTCCAAGCGCGCGATCCACGTCGAGGACGTCGGGGTCCAACGCTGGGCGCGGCGCCGTGACGACCGCGTCGCGGCCATCGCGCTTCAACGCCTGCCGCCTCCGAGCGTGGTCGATGAGGATGCGGCGCATCATCTGCGCCGCAACGGCGATGAACTGGCCGCGTCCCTTCCAGTCGATCTCCTGGACCGATGAAATGCGTAGGTACAGCTCGTGTACGAGCGCGGTCGCCTGCAGCGTATGCCCCGGCTGCTCGCTCTGGAGATACCGAGCGGCCATCCGGCGCAAGTCGGCATAGACAAGACGCGTCAACTGATCGAGCGCGGCGTCCGATCCGGCATGCCACCGCTGAAGCCAAAAAGTGATGCTTTCCGGAGGTCCCCCATTCATTCGTTCGACGGGCGCCCAGTCTACCAACCCATGGCGGGGTTTGGCGACAGATCGCGCCTTTAAAGGACACAAGGTCTCGGCTGCCCCCCGCGTTGGGGGCGGCCCCTCAGTCTCCAGGAGAACAGCGTCATGGGCACGCCGCCACCCCATCCATCGTGGTCTTCGATGGGATCCCGCCGCGCCTTCTTGCGCGGAATTGCAATGCCGACCGCCATCGGTACCTGCTTTGCGCGAAGTCTGACTGCCGCGGGACTTCCGAAAGCGGACCGTTCTGGTACCAGGGCGGACAGAGCAAATCGCGCCTATCAGATACGAGAGCACGCCGCCGCACGTTACCGGCGCGAGCCCGCGGCTACGCACCAGACCAATGGCGACGAAGAGCGTTACCTGTCGCGGATCGGCAGCTACACGAAAGGCTTGCCGCACGATCCGCTGGGGGAGGTTCGCGGGGACGCGTACGCCGCCCTCGTTCGGGCGCTCACCACAGGCGATCCTGAAGACTTCGCCCTGATTCCCCTTTCCGGTGCGGCGCGGGAGGTAAATCCGCAGTCGGCGTTCGCGTTTGATTTGGCCGGGCCCGATGCGCATCAGCCCGATCTCGAGAGGGCACCGGCGCTCGCGAGCGCCGAAGCCGCCGCTGAGCTCGCCGAGTTGTACTGCCAGGCGCTCACCCGGGACATTCCGTTCGCGCGTTACGACATCGATCCCGACATCAATCGCGCAGCCGCCCACTTGTCCGCGCTTCCGGATTTTCGCGGACCGCGGGCCGGTACCCGCGTGACCCCGGCGACGATCTTCCGCGGGACGACGGCCGGCGACCTCGCCGGCCCCTATATCTCACAGTTCCTGTATCAGCCCGTGCCGTACGGGCCCTACACGATCGCGCAACGCGTGCGCATCGCGGCGCCGTCGGCCGATTATCTGACCGAGTACGCCGACTGGCTCGCCGCTCAGAACGGTGCGGGTGGCGGGCCGATGTCATTTCTGCCAGGGACGCGCTACATCGTCTGCGCCCGCGATCTGACCGAGTACGTCCACCGCGATTTCAGCTTCCAGGCATTTCTGAACGCGGCGCTCATTCTCGCGTCGGCGCCGTCGGCGCGCAGCAATCCGTATCGCCGCCCGGAGCTGCGGAATCAGGAGCCGTTCACGACGTTTGGCCAGCCGCATGTGCTCGATCTCATGTCACATGCCGCGAACCTCGCGCTGCGGGCAGCGTGGTGTCAGAAGTGGGTCGTGCACCGACGCTTGCGCCCCGAAGCGATGGGCGGGCTCGTGCACCACACACGTACGGGCCGGGTCGGGTATCCCATCCATGCGAGTTTGCTGGCGTCGCCGATCCTTGAACTGGTGATCGCACGGCGGCGCACGTACCTGTTGCCCACGGCGTATCCGGAGGGCAGCCCCGCGCATCCGTCGTATCCGGCGGGCCATGCCACCATCGCGGGGGCGTGCGTCACGGTTCTGAAGGCCTTCTACGACGAGTACGCGCCGATTCCGAATCCTGTCGTTCCCGACGCGAGCGGTCAAACCCTCGTGCCTTACAAGGGTGTCACGCTGACCATCGGCGGCGAGCTCGACAAACTCGCGTCGAACATTGCGTTCGGCCGTAACGCAGCCGGCATTCACTTCCGGTCCGATGCCTGGGGAGGCTTCGCGCTTGGCGAGGCCGTCGCGCTCGGAATGCTGCGCGACGTGAAGGACTGTGTCACCGAGCCCTTTGACGGCTTCTCGTTGACTGCATTTAACGGGCGCGTGGTGCGGGTCTGATGTCGGCCGGTCGGTTACGGACTCTCGCCTCGCTCACCCTTCTCGCGACGCTCGTCAGCGTTGCTGCCGCCTCGGCACAAGTGCAAGTCACGCTGACGAGCATCACGCCGAGCTCGGGCCAGCCGGCGATGACGAAGGTCACATTGACTGGCAATGGGTTTCCGACCGGGCCCATTCCGGCCTCGAACGTGCTCGTGACTCTGACGCCGGAAGTGGCTGGCACCGGGCCAAGCGCAACCACAGCTGCCCAAGCGGTCACAGTCGGCAAGAAAGGCAGCGGCTCGATCACTTTCATCGTGCCCGCAGCTCTCATCGTCGCTGCGCCGACGCGCTACGCCGTATCGGCGGCGGGCGCCACCGCCGCCGTGGTCGGATTCACGACCAATGCGCTGACGTTCACTGTCAACCCGCCGCAGCAGCTCTTGTCGGTCACGCCAGCCAGCGGCGATGTGGGGACGTCCCTCACTGTGACGCTGCAGACCTCCAAGAGCACGTTCAAGGGCGGTGCGGCTCAGGCGAGTTTTGGCGCGGATATCTCGGTTGGTGGCGCGGCTCCCGGCAGCTTCGGCCCACTCACCGTTGTCAGCTCCACATCCGCAACCGCCTCTCTGGCTATCGCCTCGAATGCGTCTGGCGGCGCGCGCGATGTCACGATTCGGGTCGGTACCCAGCAAACCACCCAACTGGGTGCGTTCACCGTGATCGTGACCACTCCACGGCCCACCATCACGGCATCGGCGACACCTCCGCCGAACGGGGCGGGTTGGAACACGACGGACGTGTCGATCGCGTTCACGTGTACGAACGCGACCAGTTGCGGCCCGGACCGCGTGGTCACTACCGAAGGGGCCGGTCAGGTGATCACGGGCACTGCGTCTGGTCCCGGCGGCACCGCGACAACTTCGGTGACGCTCAACATCGACAAGACGCCTCCCGCTCTGTCCATCACCTCGCCTTCAGACGGCACGACGACGATCAGTTCCGACGTCGTCCTCGGCGGTGCGGTGGGCGACGCGGTGTCCGGTCTCGCGGGCGTTCGTTGTGGAGCTGGGGCCGCAACCGTCAGCGGGGGCACGTACTCATGCACGGTGGCACTGGGCGTTGGCGACAACGCCATCACGGTGCATGCCGACGATGTGGCGGGCAACAGCGTCGACCAGGCGATTCACGTGACGCGCGAGGCGCAAGCTCCGCCCAAAGTGACAATCACGGCACCCGCGCCAGGGGCGCTGTTCAGTCGCAGCCCGATCACCGTCACAGGCACGGTCGATGACCCTGCAGCCTTCGTCCTCGTCGATGGAATTCCCGCTTCGGTAGTGAACGGCACCTTTACGGCGTCAGCCGTAAACCTCCGGGAAGGATTGAACATCGTCACGGCGACCGCGACATCCGGCAGCGGAGCCGTCGGATCGGCCAGCAGCTCGGTCCTGCTCGACACGACGCCGCCGCGGCTGCTGATTCAGGCGCCCGCCGACGGCAGCGTGGTGTCGGTGACGCAGGTCCCGGTCGCGGGGATGGTGAACGACATCGTCTCGGGCACGGTGAACGTCGAGCAGGTCACCGTGACCGTGAACGGCATCGAGGCCGCTGTCTCGAATCGAAGCTTTTTCGTCCCCGAAGTGCTGCTGGTGCGCGGCCAGAACACCATTCGGGCCGTCGCGCGCGACCGTGCAGGCAACGAACAAGCCGCGGAGATTCACGTGACGCTGCGCGATAGCGCGGGGTCGCAGGTAATCGCGCGGGTGTCAGGCGACGGCCAAACGGCAACCGTCGGCGACCTCTTGCCCCAACCGCTGGTGGCGCAGCTCGTCGACAGCGACGGCCGTCCCGTCGCGGGACGTCCGGTGACATTTTCGGTCACGCGCAGCGACGGGGTGCTCTCTACCTTCGGTGCGGAAGGCCAGCAACTGTCGGTCGTGAGCGACGGCGCTGGCCTCGCCATCCTTCAGTTCCGCGTCGGCTCGCGAGTCGGTGCCGGCATCAACGAGGTGGTCGCGACCGCCCCCGGATTCGGTGGGCAGGCGATCTTCTGCGCCACGAGTACGCCGGGAGTGCCGACTGCCATCAAAGGTGCCGGCGTGATGGGCGAAGCGCATCGCGGCATCGCCGGACAAGCGCTGCCACTGCCGCTCGAAGCGGTGGTGTTTGACGCGAGCGGCAATCCCGTGCCTGACGTGCCCGTGACGTTCTCGGTGATTCGGGGCGGCGGAACGATCGATGGACTGATTGAGGTCGTGCGACCGACCAACAGCGACGGACGCGTTGCGGTCACGCTCGTGCTCGGCACCGATGTCACGCCCAACGCGAACGTCGTGAGGGCATCGATCTCGGGACCGTCAGGACCGCCAGTAACGTTTACAGCGACCGGGTATCTGCCAGGTTCTGCCGCGGCGACGCGCGTGAGTGGGATCGTCCTCGACAACTCCGATCAGCCGGTGCCCGGCGCCACCGCAAAAATCGTCGGCACGCCGCTGACGGCGGTGTCCGACGCTGTCGGCCGGTTCACTATCGAAAACGCTCCGGTAGGCACGCTGACCTTGATCGTCGATGGCAGCACGAGTCCGCGGCAGGAGCGGTTTCCGTTTCTGGCGTTCATGGTCCTCGCGATTGCGGGGCAGGACAACACGATCGGGATGCCGATTTACCTGCCGCCGCTCGACGCGAGCAACTCGAAAGTAGTGGGTGGCGACGATACGGCCGTCCTCACGATGAAGGACGTGCCCGGTGTCGCGTTCACAGTGTTCCCGCACTCGGCGACGTTCCCGGACGGCTCGCGGATCGGCCGGCTCTCCCTCAGCCAGGTGCACGCCGACAAAGTGCCGATGCCGCCGCCCAACGGCTCGACGCCGCGCGTGGTCTGGACGCTGCAGCCTGCCGGCGTCAAGTTCGATCCCCCGATCAAGGTGCAGTTGCCGAACACCGACGGCTACCAGCCCGGTCAGGTCGTCGAGGTGTTTCAGTTCGACCACGACCTCGAACAGTTCGTCTCGATCGGCCCCGCCCGCGTCAGCGCAGATGGATCGGTCCTTGTCACCGACCCTGGATTCGGTACGACGAAAGCGGGATGGGGCGCGGCGCAGCCGCCGCCACCGCCGCCCACGACGAACGTGAGCTCGTGCAGCCCGAACGACCCGGCGAGCAACTCGAACGACCCGGCGAGTGGGCCGCAAAACGGGCCGAGATTCGCGGCGCCGCTGAGCCTCCCCGACATGTGCATGGTCGGTCAGGCGGTCGACGATCAGTGCGTTCAGGTGCCGGTCGCCGTGAGCTCGGTGGACATTGGCGCCGCCGGCGGCACCGGTGGTGGCGGCGGGAGCGGGCGAACGCTCGCGCGGCTCAACGCTCAGATTGTGTTCTCGGTCAACGTGACCGCAACGTGTGCACAGCAAACGGTCAGTTGGAATTTTGGTGACGGAAGCTCCGGCGGCGGTGCTTCGGTCAGCCATAACTACACACAACCTGGCCGCTACACCGCCACGGCGACTGTAAGCTGCACCGGATGCGCCGGCACCGTGACGGCGTCCGACAGCTTCGAAGTCATCGTCGCGCCCGACATGACGGTCACGAAGATCAAATCGGAGCAATTCCCCGGTGCCTCCGCCGCCAACTTTCTGCCCGGAGGCACGGGCGGCGGCCGCAATCCCCCGCCCTACTTGTTGATGGGCGCGAGCGGGGACGGGATGCTCCACGTCAGCGCGGATGTCACCGTCACGCCGGGGGCTGGAGGGCTGACGCTGCTCGCGGCGCTGCGAGAGACGAACGAGGCATCCGCGCCAGCGACCGCGATCGTTGGTTCGACCGTCACGCTCGGTCACGCACTCTCATCCCCAGTGGTCGTCGACTACGAGGTTGCCGCAGGCGTGGACGCTGACGAGGACGGGCGCCTGACGGCGAACGAGATCATCGGCCGGCTTGGGACCGTGAAGGGCGTGTCGGCTGTCGCGTACAACGCTGCCCGAACGGCACTCGGCGTTGAGTTCCTCGGCGGCGCCGTCCTGACAACCGAGGCAGCGCAATTCCTCGGTCACTTCCTGGGCGGCGGGCTTTTTTCCGACTCAGAGAAGACCATCACGACCGAGACGATTCCGTTCAATCGAGAGCTGCTCGATCACAACCTGGGCCTCAGGTGGAACGCAAGCGGAACGGGCGTCGCGGACATCCAACGGGTCACTTTCACGCCTACGTCGTCCCTGGCGATTTCTCTACGCGATTCCGCCGCGTTCAAGACCGCAATTACGAACTTCCTCGGCGGCGAGTTCGACTCACTCATCAAGCGAGAGTTCGTGCAGTTTTTCATCGACAACCCCACGATTGACGTCCACGACTTCGAGAAACAGGTCAGCTGTCCGACTCCGCCCGCGGGTTGCAGGCCCTTCGGCGTGAACTTCGGGCCGACGTCTGGGCTGAACGCGTTCTTCGGATTCGCCGGTGCCTTCTACGACGGCAAGTTCATATTCAGAGCTCGAAGGACCACCGTTCCCTTCACGCCGACGACGACGGTCGTACTCGAATCGGTCACGTTTAGCCCGGACTCATTCGGCCGAAGCCAGGTGTTCGACTTGTATGACTTTGACTATGACCTTGACGTGGCCGGCCCGAACGCCTTGGGCGCGATTGTCGAGGCTGGCTTTCCGACGCTGGGGGACAGCGGCCGCATCTTCTGGACCGCTGCCGACATCGCAGGGACGCGCACCGACATCCCCTTCGATTTCTGCGTGAGCAACCCGACGTGCGCGAGTCTTCCCCCGCAGTAACTTGACAGGGTGTACCGGTGACGCAGAGGAGACGGGTCAGGCTCGGGCAGATAATGGCTCTCGGAGTCATGACGCTCGCGGTGTGGCTTGCGAGGCCCGCCGCGGCGCTCGCTCAGCTCGGCGCTGACTGCACCGCCAGCATCCAGAACCGCACCATCCAGGTGAGCGCCGACAGCACGTTCATCATCCCGAACGTGCCGGTCGACGACGGGCTGTACCGAGTACGCGTCGTCTGCACGCGGCCCGACGGGACGGTGGTCGCCGGCCAATCACCGTTCATCGCGCTCAGCCCGCCGCGCGACGCGATCAGCATAGACAACATCCAATTCGGCGTCATCGATCCAATCCCCGTCGCTGTCGCCGTTACCGCGCCCGCCAATGCGCTGCACACGCCTGGTGAAACGCTGCAGCTCATCGTCACGGCGACGATGCCCGACAACACCACGCGCGAGCTGACGACGCGTGCGCTCGGCACGACATATTCGACAAGCAATCCCCGGATCGCAACGGTGAGCCAGGACGGTCTGGTGCGTGCGGTGGCCCGGGGGCGTGTCGTGGTCAGCGCGCGGAACGAGGGCGCGATCGGCGCGATCACGCTCGACATAGACCTCGTCGCGGATGCGGACGGCGACGGGATGTCCGACGATTACGAGCGGCTGTTCGGCCTCGATCCGAACAATCCGCTCGATGCGGCTGACGATCCCGACAACGATGGCCTGACCAACCTCCAGGAATCGCGCCTCGGCACCAACCCGCACCTGGCCGATACCGACGGCGACGGCCTCCCCGATGGACTCGAGGTCAGGATCGGGTCGAACCCGCTGGTGGCCGACACCGACGGCGACGGATTGCTCGACGGCGCGGAGGTGTCGCTCGGCACGAGCCCGGTCAACGCCGACACCGACGGCGACACGATTCCTGACGGTGTAGAGGTGCAGCTCGGCCTCAATCCGCTGCGCCCCGATCCGATCACGACGGCCCAGGGCCGCGTCGTGGACGAACAGGGATTCGCCGTACTACGCGCGTCGGTCATCGTGCTCGGACCGTTCACGGCGGTAACGGACAACTCCGGCTTCTTCACCGTGACCGGCGTCCCAGCGTCACTCGGGCCGCTGACGGCGATCGCGCGAATCGTTCGGGACACGGCTGTCCTCGAGGGCAGATCGACGCCGACGGTTCCGGTTCCCGCAGGGGTAACCGCGCTCGGCACGATTCGCGTCAGCGCCGCCACAGGCACTGTTACCGGCCTCATCCAGGATCCGAACGGTCGTCCGGTCGCCGGCGCGGGTGTCACCCTGACAGCGAGCAACGACTCGCGTGCCACGACGAGCGATGCGACCGGAAGGTATCGATTCGACCGGTTGGCAGCTGGCGTGGTCGTCGTCATCGCTGAATCGCCCGCGACAGGGCTGCGGGCGAGGCGGGCGGCCAACCTCGATCCGAATTCCGGCCTTGCGCTCGATCTCATCTTGTCGCCTTCCGGCACGGTGACGGGCCGCGTGCTCGGCCGCGACGGCATCACCCCGGTAGGCGCGGGCGCCGACGTGTCACTGGCCGTCGGCGCCGTCACGGTTGGCGCCGCCGTCACAGACACGCTCGGGCGCTATCTATTCGATTTTGTACCGCTCGGCGAGTTGACACTCGATGCGAGCGACGCGAACGGAAACCGCGGGCGGAGCACCGGCGTCTTGTCGGCGACGGGCCAACGCATCGTGACCGACATCGGGTTTCTGGGTCGCGGCGCGGTGCAGGGTACGGTGCGCGATGCCGCTGGCGCACCCGTTGCGAACGCGGCAGTCACGTTGACCAGCGGCTCGCCGTTTGGCGGCGTGCGCACGGCGACGACCACGCCAACGGGCCAGTACTCGATTGCGAACGTGTTCGTGGGCGAGTTCGGTGTCACCGTCCGGTCTGCGGCGCTGCAAAGCGCCGGACGGACCGCAGGAGCGCTCCTGCAAGACGGCACCACCGTGACGGCGGACGTGGCGCTCGCCGCGTCCGCCACAATCGAAGGTACCGTGCTTCGCGCCGACGGAGCCACGGCGTTCGTAGGGCGCGTCAGACTCTCGAACGGACTCACGGCCGACACCGACCAGGCCGGCTTCTATCGCTTCACGCTGGTGCCGCTCGGTGACTATTCGCTCGATGTGACCGACAGCAGCGGCGAGCGGGGTACCGCCGCCGCATCGCTCGCGGCCCAGGACCAGGTCGCGACGGTGAACATCCGGCTGACCGGGGTCGGCACGGTGAACGTCACCGTACAGGATGCCGCGGGTGTGCCGTCGAGCGGCGCCGAAGTCACACTCACGACATCGGCTCTGGGCGGCGTGGCAAGCACGCTGTTTACCAACGACGCCGGCCGCGCCGTGTTTCAGCGAGTGTTGGCCGGGGAGCTGACAGCCGACGCGAGGGTGAGTGCTCTTGGACTGAGCGGCAGCGCCTCTGGCGCCTTGGCGGCCGGAAACACCGTCGATCTGGTGA
>Ga0310810_10004244_pt1 | contig 15813 bp, 11 predicted proteins | sample NCmetagenome_FD_207641 | JGI IMG/M metagenome (GOLD analysis project Ga0310810, IMG submission 207641) | Soil microbial communities from experimental microcosm in Duke University, North Carolina, United States - NC | ecosystem: Engineered > Artificial ecosystem > Soil microcosm > Unclassified ...
TCTCGGTCCCATGCTTCCTGGTCGCACACCCGAAGGGCACGTTGATGTGGGACCTCGGCATCCTGCCCGACGAGACCGTCGTGGCACGGGCGCGCGGTGAGCAAGGGAATCCGACCGCGACGTCAGCAGCCGTGACGACGGTTCCGCGCACGCTCGCGAGCCAGTTGGCGGATCTCGGGTATCGCCCGGAGGACATCACCTACTTCGCGTTCTCACACGCGCACACCGACCACAACGCCAATGCCAACCTGTTTGCCAAGTCCACATGGCTCGCGCGGCCGGCCGAGCGTGCGTTCATGTGGGAGGAGGGAAACACGCGCGTCAACCGCACGTTCTTCGAGGACATCAAGAACTCGAAATCGATCAGCCTCGACAAGGACGAGTACGACGTGTTCGGCGACGGCAGCGTGATCCTCAAAGCGGCGCCCGGCCATTCGCCGGGCCATCAGGTGATGGTGCTTAATCTGCCGAAGACCGGCCGCATCATGATCGCCGGCGACCTCTATCACTACCCGCAGGAGCGGACGCTGCATCGGCCGCCGCCGGACACGGAGTTCAGCGTCCAGCAGTCCGCGGCGTCGCGCGTGATGATCGAGGAGTATCTGAAGAAGACGAAGACCGAGATCTGGATCTCGCACGACTTCGCCGCGAATGCGAAGTTGAAGAAGTCGCCGGCGTACTACGAGTGATCGACGACGGGCGTGAAGGGCCGCCGCTACGGATCGAGACGCGTAGAGGCGGGTCTTCAGACCCGCCTGGAGATCACGACCGCGCGAGGCGCGGTAACAGGTTGACCGCATTGTCGCGGTCGATCGCTCGCAGATCGGCCGCGCTGAACAGCTTCAGCTCGCTCAGCGCCTTCACGTACTCCGCGCTCGTGCCGCCGGGCGGGAAGTCCGTGCCGAACAGAATTTGCGACGGCTTGACCAGTTCCAGCAGCGACGCTACCGCGCCGCGATTGGATGCGCCGGCCAGGTCGTAATAGAACTTCCTGATCTCGGCGATGAAACCGTTCGGCAGGCGGTCCTTCGCGTTGTTCGACGCGCCTTCGATGCGCCCGGCGAGAAACGGCACCGTGCCGCCGGCGTGTGACCAGATGAAGCGGACGTCAGGGAAGCGCGCGGCGTCGCCGCTGAACGCGACGCCCATGATCGCGCGCGTCGTGTCGGTGCCGTACTCCATGCTGCCCGGCGCGACGCCCTGCGCGTAGTCGAGATTGCGACAGCAGTTCGCGGCCGTCGGGTGCACGTGCACGACCGCCTTGCGCCGATTCAGTTCCTCTATCACGGGACGGAACCTGGCGTTGCCGAGCCACATGTCGCCATAGCTGGTGAAGAAGCCGACGCCATCGACCTTCAGCGTGTCGTACGCGTACGCGATCTCGGCGAGCGTCGCGTCGACGTCGGGCAGCGGCATGGCCGCGAACAGACCAAACCTGGTCGGATGATCCTGAACGAGCTTCGCGCCGTACTCATTGCACGCCCGCGCCAGCTGCTTCGTCATTGGCGCATCGCCGAACCACAGGCCCGGGTTCGTGATCGACACCATCGAGGCGGCCACGCCGCCGCGATCCATGTCCTCGATCGACTTCTCCGGCGTCCAGGTGGTGTTGGCCGGCTGCAGCAGCGGCCGGCCCTTCACGGCGGTGACCCACGCGGGCGGCGCGAAGTGATGGTGGATGTCGATGCGAAATGGCTTGACCGCTGATGTCGACTGGGTGAGCGCGAACAGGCGCTCCGCGCCGGCACATGCCGCCAGCCCGGACGAGGCAAGCAGGCCGGCAATCAGTTGCCGGCGACTGAGATTCCTCATGTCTACTCCGATGCGCCGAGCGATCGGAGCAGATCGACCATGCTCTTTCGTCCGGCTCGTGTGGCCACTGACCCGAGCGGTGTCAGCCCCTTTGCGTTGCGGACGTTGAGATCGGCACCCTGGCTGGCGAGCAGCTTCACCACCTCGCCATAGCCTTGCAACGCGGCGATGTGCATCGCTGTGTCGCCGGCAGGATTGGCGGCATTGATATCGCTGCCGAGGGCGAGTGCCGCAGACACTGCCGCGAGCACCTGAGTGTCAGGTTCCACTTTGCCGCCATCGAGAATCGCGAGACCGCGGCGATCGGTGCCTCGCTTCTCGTCTTGTGCCGGAGGGGTGATGCCCATGCCGACGGCCGCCAGCAGCGGCGTAGCGCCGTCTTTCATGGGCAGGCGAGTATCGGCGCCGGCGGCAGCGAGGGCGCGCATGATGTCTGCCTCGGCGAACTTCGCGGCCAGGAGATACGGCGTTGCGCCGATCAGCGTCTTCGGGAGCTCGAAGTCCTGGCTGTTGCGGCGGACAGGCGTCCCCTTCGTCATCTGCGCATTCGGGTTCGCGTTGTGCGCGAGCAGTGCCTTGACGAGGTCGAGATCGCTGCGCAACACCGCCGCGTGGAGAGCGGTGTAGCCAACGGCCGCGGCGTTCGCGTCTGCGCCCGTCTCGAGCAGCAGCTTTGCGACGCCACTATTGCCGCTGTGAGCGGCGACGACGAGCGCACTCGCACCGTCGGGCAGGGTGTCGTTGACGTCCGCACCCGCGGCGATCAGCAGGCGAGCGGATTCGGCGTTGCCCGATCGCGCGGCGAACAGAATCGCCGTGCTGCCGCCCCGGGGCACGTCGTAGTTCAACTCCTCACGGCCCGCGCGCTGTGTCACTTCGCTCGTCACCGTCTGGATATAGCTCCGCGAGCGGGCGCGCACGTCCGCGCCGCCACGCAACAACGCGTCGATGGTGTCGGCATGCCCTTGTGCCGCGGCCCACATCAACGCCGTCTGATCGTGGCTCGGCTCCTTCGTATTGACGCTCGCCCCGCGCGCCAGCAGCGCCTTCACACCTGCAGCGTCACCCGTGCGTGCGCACGTCATCAGCGCGGTCTCACCGCTGACGAGGGCAGCGTTGGGATTCGCGCGTGACTGCAGGAGCCGCTCGACCAGCGCTCCCTGGCGATTCAGGCACGCCAGATAGAGAGGAGTGACGCCAGTCTCGTCAGCCACATCGGTCTTCGCGCCGGCCTTCAACAACAGATCGACAGTGCCGGCATCGCTGAAATGGACGGCCCAATGAAGGGCAGTGGCGCCGTCGCCCTGGCGGGCGTTGACGTCAACCTTGTCCTTGATCAGCGACCGGATGGCGTCGGCGTTGCGCGTCTTGATCGCGTCGATCAGCCGCAGGTCAACGCCTGCTGCTTCAGCGCTGGTCAGTGCGACGACGATGACCGATGCGTACGCGAGGGCTTTCAGCACGCGCGCTCCCTAGATGCCGGCAAGCGCCCGGTCGTCCAGCCGCCCCGTGCTGTCGCCGACGCGATCGAGATGTACGCCGAGTTTGTCGAGCAGCGTCAGGTGCAGGTTCGCGAGCGGCGTCTCCTTCGCGTACTTGATGTGCCGTCCGCCTTTGAGCTGGACCGAGTGCCCTCCGGCCAGCAGGAGCGGGATATTGCGTGGGTCGTGCGCGTTGCAATCGCCCATACCCGTGCCGTACATCATGATGGTGTGGTCGAGCAGTGAGCCGTCGCCGTCGGGAGTCGACCGCAGTTTCTCCAGCAGATAGGCGAACTGCGTGACGTGATAGTGGTTGATCTTCGTCACCTTCACGATCTTCTCCGCCTCTTGCTGATGGTGCGTGATCGGGTGATGCGCATCGGGCACCCCGATCTGCGGATACGTGACGCCGCTGAACTCGCGACCGAGCATGAAGGTGACGACTCGCGTGAGGTCGGTCTGGTATGCCAGCACCTGCAGGTCGCACATCAGCCTGACGTGCTCGTCGTAGGTGGCCGGAATGCCCGCAGGGTGATCGAGGACCGGCAGCTCCGTGTCGCCATGTTCCTCGGCCTTCTGAATCCGGCGCTCGACGTCGCGAATCGCTTCGAGGTACTCGACCAGCTTGACGCGATCGCTCGCACCGAGTGAACCCTGCAGGTGCGCAACCTCGTCGCGCACGGAGTCGAGCACGCTGCGATCCTGCTTGAGTCGCGCCAGACGCGTGCGGGCATCGGTGTTCTGGCTGTCGCCGAACAAGCGCTCGAATACCGCGCGTGGATTGTTCTCGGTCGGTAATGGTGTTGCCGAGCCCAGCCAGGAAATCGTGTTCGTGTAGGCACAGGCGAAGCCGACGTCGCACGCGCCCGCGGTCTCTGTCGATTCGACGGCCAGTTCGAGCGATGCCAGTTGCGTTGACGCGCCGATGTGTTTCGCCGCGACCTGATCCATCGAGATGCCGGCGTCGAGCCAGGTCTCGCTGGTCGGCGGTGAGATGTCGGTCAGGAAGCGCGTGCTGGCCTTCGCATGCGCGCCGCCCGGGCGCCCCGGGCTGGGGACGCACGCCAGGTGGCTGAGCACGAGGAGGTCGTTGCGGAACGGCGCGAGCGGCGCGAGCGTTGGTGTCAGCTCGAAGCCCACGCCCTCGGCGGCCGGCGTCCACTGCTCCATCACCATGCCGTTCGGGACGTACATCACGCCAAAGCGCGTGACCGGTTTCGCCGGCGTGTTCTGCAGTGCCGTCAGCGATGGAACCATCGCGTCGAGCAGCGGCAACGCCATCGTGGCGCCCAGCCCTCGCAAGACCATGCGTCGCGGAATGGCTTTCTTTGTGATCAACATCTGCGCGTCCTCTATGGTGCCGTGGCCGTTGAGACCGGTGTGCCTTCCGGCGCTCGCGTCGTGCTCATCGTGAAGGGGGTGCTCCGCGCGATGCCCATGATGAGCGACGACCAGCGATAGTCGGCCGGTGCGGCGTTCTTCGTGATCTGCCTGATGGCGGGCATGTCGCTCGATTCGATGCTTCGGCCGAGCGCGTATCCCAGTAGCTTCTGCGCAAACGTGCGTGCGAAGTCTTCGCGATGGCTGGCCATCAACTGACGCAGCCCGGTGACGCCGTCGAACTTCGTTCCGTCAGGGAGCGCAGCCGACGCGTCAACCGGCACGGCATCGACCGACGTGCGCCATTTACCGAGCGCATCGAAGTTCTCGAGTGAGAAGCCGAGCGGATCCATCCGGACGTGACATACCGCGCACGACGGGTTCTTGCGGTGTGCTTCCATCTGTTCACGGATCGATTGCGGGCGCTCGGTCGAGCCCTCCTTGAGCGACGGCACATCAGGCGGAGGCGGTGGCGGCGGCGCCCCGAGGATGTTGTCGAGCAACCATCGCCCGCGCAGAACCGGCGAGGTGCGATTGGGATACGACGTCACGGTGAGGACGCTGCCCTGTCCGAGCAGGCCGCCGCGTTTGCCGTCGGCGAACGTCACGCGCCTGAAGTGGCTGCCGTAGACGTTCGGGATCTGATAGTGACGCGCGAGCCGCTCGTTGACGTAGGTGTAGTTGGCGGTCAGCAGCTCACTGACGCTGCGATCCTCGCGCAGTTGTGCCTCGACGAACAGCCGCGTCTCCTGACGAAACGCGTCGCGCAGGTTCTCATCGAACTCCGGGTAGGCGTCGACGTCGGGGACGATGCCCGCCAGCTTGTTGAGCGTCAGCCACTGGCTCACGAAATTGTCGACCAGCGCTGCCGATCGGCGATCGGCGAGCATGCGTTTCACGTGCCGCTCGAGACCGGCAGGTGTGCTGAGCGTTCCGCGCGTCGCCGCATCCAGCAGCTCGTCGTCCGGGATGCTGCTCCACAGGAAGAACGAGAGCCGCGATGCGAGGTCGATGTCGTTCAGTCGATACACGGCGCCTGGCAACGAGTTCGCCGGCTCGCGCTCGATCCGGAACAGGAAACTGGGCGACGCCAGCATGCGGCGAAGCGCTCGCTGGATACCGGCATCGAATCCGTCTTCGGCCTGGCCCGTGCGATAGAAGGTCAACAACGTGTCGAGATCCTGTTCCGTGACAGGACGTCGATACGCGCGCCGCGCAAGTCTCGACAGGATCGTCCGCGCGCATCGCTCGTCGGCGGATGTTGCCGTCGCGGGCCGGCAGACGAACACCGCTCTGCGGCTCGGCGTATCCGTCGTCGGCTTCGCGGAGTAGGGGCCCGCGATCGTGACGATGTCCACGGCCGGGTTGCCGTAATAGAGCTCGTTGGTCGTGCGCGCGAACCCGCGCTGCGGGGGCTGAAGGATCCCTTCGGGCTCCCAGTGCCGTTTGACGAACGACACGCCGACGTTGTGTTTGCCTGCGGTCACCGGAAGACTCACCGTCAGGCCTTCGTCGACGGTGTGCATGTAGACTTCCCAGCCCGGATCGCCCTGGGTGTTGCCCGCGAAGCTCTCGGGAGCCGTCCGGCCCTTGCCTTCTCCGCCGATCGTGAAGCGTTTGACGAGCGCGCCATCCAGCCGGATGTCGATCTGGTGCGCCTCACCCATGCCGATCACATACAGATACAGCTGACGCTTCAGCAGCACCTTGATGCGGTACTCGCCGTCGAGAGGGAAGTGGTACGGGACGGAGATCCCGCCGCGCGATCCAAACGGCAGGTCGTCGCTCGTGCGATCGTCCTGGACCAGGGCGGTTGGAATCTTGAATGAGTTCTCGACCGTGCCGAGCGATCGGTCGCCGATGGCGAGTCGACTGACGGTGCCGGCGGCGGAAAGGTAATTCTCGAGCAGACGCGGCGAGACCGAGAGCACACCGGCGACGTTGTCGAAGCCCTGTTGATCCGGTTCGTCGGCAGGAAGCAGCGATCGTCCGTCAACGTCGAGCGCCAGCAGATCGCGAACCGCGTTCACGTACTCCGTCCGATTCAGCCGATGGACGATGACGCGGCCGGGATCGGGATGGGCGAGCGCGGCGGCATCGAGTGCGGCTTCGAGCGTGGACGCGGCACGTTCGTAGGTGTCGCGATCGGGTCGCGGGAGTCCTGGCGGCGGCATCTCGCGCGTGCGCAGTTTGCGGGCGACGCGTTCCCACGTGTCGGCTTCTGGACCCACCTTGGTCATGTCGAAGCCATCGAGCACGAGGCCGGCGGTCTTGAGTCTCTGGTTGTGGCAGGTAATGCAGTAGCGATCGAGAACCGGACGGACGGTCTCGACTGTCGCAGCTTCGGTCTGGGTGAGGCGCGCCGCGTGTGGCCGGGCGTGCCAATGGCCGAGAGCGGCAATCAACGCTCCGCAGCCAACCAGCCACGCGGCCCTGGGTTTCAGCATCACGGCTCGACCCCCTGTCAGACCCCCAAAGTCTGAAGGAAAACGAGGGGAAGTTAAATACCGAGTTCTAGGTGTCAGGCGCGGGCTGGATTAGGATTAGCGCCGAATTTGGAGGGTACGCCTCGTGGTCAAAGCCGCGCCGGTTCTTGCCTCCCTGCTCGCCACCGTTTTCGTAGCCTCCGTAGTGTCCGGCTTTAGCCGGACCAACGCCGCCCAAGCCACCGAATCGCCTGGGAGTGCCTGTAGATGACACGTCGTGGGTTTCTTCGGCACACCGGACGGCTCGCGGCTAGCGGGCTGACGGCGGCCGCGATTGCGGACCGGCTTGCGAAGGATACGACGGCACAGAACGTTCGCAAGTCCGCAGGGCGACGTCCCCAGCGCGTTGCGGTGATTGGCGTCGATCACTATCACGCCACGTCTACGCCGAACTACCTTCGCATCCTGCAAGGCGAGAAGGTCGATATCCTCGGGGTTCACGCACCGGACGAGGCCATCGCGGCGAAGTGGGCGGGCGAGTACAACAGCACGCCTTACACCGACTACCGCGCGATGATCGAGAAGACGAAGCCCGAGTTCATCGTGGCGCTCGGCAAGCACGTCGCCATGCCCGCGGAGTTCCGCTTCCTTGTCGATACCGGCATCCCGTTCCTCATGGAGAAGCCATGGGGCATCGACGACAAGACGGTGAACGAGCTGGCGGATCTCGCCGAGTCGAAGCACGCGTGGGCCGCGGTGCCGATGCCGTTTCGCTACAGCATGTTTGCCGAGGCGGCCGTGGAGATGCGTCAGCGGAACGAGCTCGGGACGATCTCGCACATGCTGTTTCGCTTCAACCAGCCCGGCGTTCAGCGTTACGTGGATCTGGGGAGTCCATGGATGCTGTCGAAAGCCGACGCCGGCGGTGGCGCACTGATCAATCTCGGTATCCACGGAATCGATCTCTTCCGCTACATCACCTCCGAGGAGCCGCAGGTCGTGTCGGCCGTGACGAGCCACGCGGTGCACAAGCGCGAGGTCGAGGACTACGCGCACGTGACGCTCAAGACGCCGAGCGGCATCGTGTTCCTCAACGAGGCAAGCTACACGTATCCCGGCACCGGCGGTGACCAGGAGCGGAAGCTGTCGGCGCAGAAGATGTTCCTGCGTGCGACAACCAGCGGCGGCGAGGGCGTGCAGATCGTGGGTCCCGGTCGCGATGAAACACGCCGCGCTCCCGAAGGGTACCTGAGCGGCTGGCCACGAGTCGTGCACGAGTGTCTCGATCGCATCGGACGCGGTGAGCCACCGCCGGCGTCGGCTCGCGACTGCGCTCGTGCGGTGTCACTGATATTTGATGCTTATCGCATGTCTGGGGAAGTAGGAAGTAAGCAGTAGGCAAGAGCTCTTGTGCCTACCGCCTACCGCATACTGCCTACTTCGAGATTGGGAGGTCTGAATGCGCGCGCTGTTTACGTCAGTGGTTCTAGTCGTCGTGCTCGCCGTGGGCGGCTTATTGGCGCAATCGGCGGGTGATACGTCCTGGCGGCCAAAGACAGGCCCCGCGCCGAGTCTGGTTCCACCTGGCACTCCTGCGCCGGGGAGTGCGGAATCTGCAACGATCGCCGAAGTTATCGCGTTCGAGAAAGCGACTGAGGCCGCTGTGGTGCGCGGTGATACGGCCGCTCTCGAGCGCGCACTTGCCCCGACGTTTCTGTTCACGCACGGCGACGGGTGGGTGGACGGCGGTGCTCCGCTCAAGGTCGATACCAAGGCGAGCTGGATCGAGTACGTGAAGCGGAAGCCGCTGCCCTATATCTACCGCGAGCTCGATCATCAGCAGGTGGAGCTTCACGGCGATGTGGCGATCACGCTCGGCCGCTACTTCTATCTTCCGCAGTCGGCCACCGGCAATGCCGCCCACATGCACGTCTGGTTCGAGCGCGTGTATGCGAAGCGGAACGGCCAGTGGCAGCAGCTCTCGCATCGCACGGTGAAGGGACCGGTGCGTGATGATGCGGTGAAGACGACGAGCACGCAGTAATTCAACTCCCAGGAATGCCAACTCCCAATTCCCAACCTGTCTGTTGGGAGTTGGATTGTGGGAGTTGGGAGTTGACGCTTTCAGTGTGACTCGCCTGGAGCTCCCTATGCGCATCTTCTCGAGGTTTGTACTCGTGACGTCAATGAGATTTGTATCGATGCTGAGAGGCGCGCTATTGGCCTGCGTCGTCGCGGGCGCTGCGACGGTGACGGCGCAAGGGCCGGCTCGATCGACGCCAACCGTTCCGCAGATGCAGGTGGACCCGTTCTGGCCGAAGCCGCTGCCGAACAATTGGATCCTCGGTCAGGTGTCGGGCGTTGCCGTGGACAAGCGTGGCCACGTCTGGATCATCCAGCGTCCGCGCTCGCTCAGCGATCGCGAGCTCGGCGCGCAACAGAAGCCCGCCTGGAGCAAGTGCTGTGTGGCGGCGCCGGCAGTCATCGTCTTCGATCAGTCGGGCAACGTGGTTCGCGCGTGGGGTGGACCCGGTGTGGGATACGAGTGGCCGGAGAGCGAGCACGGCGTCTACGTGGACGACACGGACTCGGTGTGGATTGCGGGCAACGGCAACAAGGACTCGCAGATCCTGAAGTTCACGCTCGAAGGCAAGTTCGTGCTGCAGATCGGGCGGAGCGGGCAGTCGAAAGGAAGCAACGACACCGCGAACCTCGGAAGCCCGGCCGATATCAACGTGGACGTCGCTGCGCACGAAGTCTACGTGGCTGACGGCTACCGTAACCGGCGGGTCATCGTGTTCGACTCGGAAACCGGCGCGTACAAACGGCACTGGGGTGCGTATGGGAAGCCGCCGAGCGATGCAGCGACGCCGCCGTACGATCCCGCGCGGCCGCCATCCACACAGTTTGGTAACCCGGTGCACTGCGTCCGGATGACGAGAGAGGGGCTGCTGTACGTCTGCGACCGCACGAACGATCGCTTCCAGATCTTCCGCAAGGACGGCACGTTCGTGTCGGAATCCTTTTTTGAGAAGGACACGCGGCTCAACGGCTCAGTCTCCGAGCTGGCGTTCTCACCCGATCGTGAGCAGTCGCTGATTTACATGGTCGACGGGGTCAACAACGAGATGCGCATCGTCGATCGCGCGACGAGCGCCGTGCTCGGTCGGGTCGGACGTCCTGGTCGGTATGCAGGGCAGTTCCACGTCGTCCACAACGTGGCGGTCGATGCGCAGGGCAACGTCTATACGACCGAGGTCAACACCGGACAGCGCGTACAGAAGTTCCGCCGGCTCGATTGAGTGCAGGCGAGCCTGCCCTCGACTTCGCTCGGGCCAGGGAAGGCTCGCCTCTACGGTAGCGATCTAGATTTCTCTGAGTAGTGAGCCTGAAGTCAGCCGACGGTGAGTCTTTCCGTCAGACCGTGATGCGAGAGCGCGGACGCGAGTCACGCTTGGCCGGCTTGGCCGGTGGCTTGCGCGCGCCCTCAGGCATCTTCGTCAGCGTCTCTTTGAAGATCTCGCCTTCGGCGCCGCCCGCTGTCCACTTGCCATCGAGCCGCCCGTTCTCGCCGAGCGAATAGACGACGATCGACGGCGTTCCGCCGAAGTAGCTGACCGAGAGCATGCCACCTGTGAAGATGCCGACGCCCAGGACCTGACTGTCGTCCTGCATCGTCCATCGCACGAGGTAGGTGTCCCCGTTCTTGACGATCTCGACGATCCCTTCGTAGGTCGTCTTGTCAGGATTGGTTCCTTCGCACGAGTACGTGCCGATGAGATTGGTCTCCGCAGCCGGACTGTCTGGAGCGGCGCAAACCTGACCGACGACACCGAAGATGACGAGACACGTGAGGACAGCTCTGACCATTGCAACTCCGTGAACTTCAGCGAAGGTGACCGGTTAAGCGTGGATACGCTTTGACGCAGCACTACATAAAGCAGCAAGAGCCACGCCATGACTTCGCGCGTCACAGCGCGGCTCTCGAGTGCTGGCCCTACGAAAGATTCTAGTAGAAGATGACGGTCCTTCGACGAACGTCCGGGACGACGACGCGAATTTGTCCCTACTTGCCGTCCACGGTATAGGCCAGCAGCGCATTGCCCGGCATGCCGTTCTGGACGTAACCGGAGTTGATGATGACCGTGCCGCCGCTGATCGCTGGGCCGGCTACGTTCAGCGATCCTCCTCGTGCGGGTACGCCGTTGGTGGTCTCGTACGTTTGAGCGGTATCAACATCCCAGACGATCGACCCGTTCGTCGTCGAGTAGGCGCGCAGGTGACCGTCGATCGCGCCCGAGAAGACGATGCCGGGAATCGCGCTCACGGCGGCCGACTGTGCCGGACTGCATCTATCGCGCGTTTTGCACGCACGCGGCGCCGGCGTCTCCCACACGCGCCGGCCGCTCTCGAGACTCATGGCGAACATGCCGCCACCTGCTTCTGGATCGGGAATCGTGGCCTGGCTGTTGGGAACGGGGAAGCGTGCGAGGTCGGACAGGGCGACGTAGATATTGGAGCCGTCTGATGCCGAACCCCACTGCACGCCGCCGTTGATGCCGCCCTTGCCAACGCGCTCCTGCCAGAGGAGCTCGCCACCGCGATCGGGATCGAGGGCGTGCACGACGCCTGACTTCTGGCCGGCGACGATCACGCGGCGGCCGTTGGGCAGCGACATGAGGATCGGCGGCGAGGCGAAGTCGAAGTCCGGGGCGTCCTTGTTGGTGCAGTTGGTCTGATCGGTCAGGCGGCACGCGGTGTTCCAGTCGTCTGACGCGGTCATCTGGCGCGACCACAGGATCTTTCCGGAGCTCATGTCGAAGGCGACGAAGCCGTCGCTGCGATCGCTCGCCGGGCCGCTGTAGTTGTTGCCGGTCGTGACGTAGACCGCGTTCTTCTGGACGTCGATCGCGGGGCTCGACCAGATGGGCACACCCGACGGACCCCACAGCTGCGTTCCAATCCGGTTCTTCGCGCGTTTTTGCGGCTCCTCGATCGTGTACGTCTTCCAGACGCGCGCACCGTTCGACGCGTCGAGGGCGACGAGGCTGCCGCGGAAGGTGCAGCACTCGTATTCCGCGACGGCGCCCGCGGTCTCTTCGCCGGACGCGACGCCGACGTAGAGGCGGCCGTTGTGATACGTCGGCGACGCCGTGACGCGGGCGAACGGATGGTCGTCAACGTGGCTCTTCCAGATCAGCGCGCCGGTGTTTGCATCGAGGGCGTAGATGTTGGCGGCGCGGTCGCCGATGAAAGCCACGTAGCGATTCCCTGACTCGAGACGCGCGATGGTGATCGCGGCGCGGACCGCGGCGTCGGCGGTAAACGTCCAGTGGACGCATCCGGTCGCGGCGCTCAGCGCGTACACCGTGCCGCTCTGCGTTCCGACGAACACGCGGCCGCCCGCGATCGATGGTTGTCCGTCGGCGCTGAGCTCACCAGGGAATCCGAACGCCCATTTCAGTTTGAGCCTGGGCACGTCGCCGGCGGCGAGGCCGGCCATCTTGCCATCCTGGTATCGCGTGTTCTGGGTGTTCGCGCCCCAGCCGTTCCACAAGGGTCCCGTCAGCGGACTTGCGAACTCACCGGACACGGCTCGGCACATCGCCTGCGCCGACGGCTTTGTGCTGAACGCTTCCGAGAACGTCTTGCCGGTCACGAACTCGGCGAGTGCGCGACGCTCGACGCCGGTGCGGCCGCTCGCCATCGAGAGCATCGGCCCACTCTCCATCGCCGTCAGCACGCGCTCCGGCGTCATCGCCTGAAGCACGTCGCGCGTTGGAGCGCGCCCGGCGCCCGTGTCGTGACACGACGCGCACAGCTGCTTGTAGATCGTCGGGCCGTCATCGGCGGCGGCAGGGAACGTGATGCCGAAGAAGAGAGCAGCGAGAATCGACGAACGCAGGATGGTTCGCATGTTCCGCTCCGATGTTGGTCCGGCTGAAGCCGGACGCTACGTCACCAACGGGGATACCGTGGACTGAGATTTATCGATCCGCCGCTCGCGCGCCGCTCAGGATGTTCCGCATCGAGTTGTTCCCCTCATGGCACGCGTACTCGAACATGCCGTCGGGCTGAGGCTCCAGTTCGAGCGCGGCGGTCCATGGCGCGGTCCAGGTCTTCGCGTCGTCGGCCGTGACCTCGTAGCGCAATGCGGTGCCGACTCGTTTGAAGCGTTCGACGAGATGCAGCGTGTCGCGCGCGCCGCGATAGTTGTTCTTGTCGCTCACGTTCGTGACGTCGACGACCAGCGTGTCGCCTTCCCAATGTCCGCGTGAGTCGCCGAAGTAGCCGTTGACGCTCGCGCCCACGTGCGGTGACCCGTCCGTGCGGATGATGCGAGTGTCGTGAATCATCTCGTAGGTCAAGGCGACCACGCCGGGCGCCTGCACGATCTGGACGTTGGCGTTGTAGACCGTCGGGAAGATGGCGCTCGGCATCCCTCGTCCGATGCAGCGCACCCACAGGCTCAAGTCCTGCGGACGGTCGGCGCCGTTCTCTCCTGAAAGCGGCGCTCGTGTTTGACGCGCCTGCGCCTCGCGTGTCAGTGGTGGCACGCGCCCGTCTGGTGGATCGATCACGAGCGACGTTCGGCGCGAGATCTTCCTGCGTTCGAGCCAATGCGGTGGCGGGGATGTCGCCGAGCCCACTTGTCCGGCCGTCGAGCGATCGGCGTTCTCGAGATCGAAGTCGGAGTTGTCGCTTTGGAGTTGCCGATCTGATTGCGACTGACGCTTCCTGAACTCCTCGTCAGTGAGGACCTGGCGCGTACCGTATTCCCGCGGACGTTCGAACGGCACACTGAGCTCGGCTTCCGCCGTCCATGTGCCCTGGAAATCGGGCTCGCCCCACGGCGTCATTGGCGTCCTGGTCCCCTGGCCGACGACCAGCACGCCTTGAACGAAGACCAACGCTGCGACGGACGCCAGCACGCGTGTTCGTGTCATGTCACGAGTCACTGTTCGCATCCTTTCGTCCTGATCGAATTCTGTAGCCGTATGAAGCGTCGATCGTCCCTGAACGTATCCATCTTGGGATCGACGTCAATGGAGTAGAGGAACGCAGAGTTCTCGTCGAACGCGCGCTCGATTTCCTTGAACGCCTCCGGCCGTTCGCCGAGCGCATCGCGGAGAACGGCCACGTAGAGCGCATCCGCGTAGTCGGCGTCACGACGATGCTCGAGCTCGTCGAGGATGGCGCGGGCGTCGGCGGTCCGTCCGAGCTTGGCGAGGCAGGTGCCTTCGAGCGCTCGCATCCATGGCAAGTCGCCGGACATGATCGAGCCAAGCTGGTATTGCTGGAGTGCGTCCTCGAGGCGTCCGGAAAACTCCAGCGCCTGCGCGTAGTTGGCGCGACTGATCTGCAGGTACGGATGCAGCTCCACGGCCTTGCGCCCGATCTCGACCGCCTCGTTGAACTCGCGGCGCCACACACGTACGTTGACCTCGGCGGGCGGCAGCGTCGGCAGCAGGGGATCGGCCTGATATCCCTGCTTGACGAGGTCGAGCGCGCGATCGAGCTGACCGAGCGTCGCACACATCAGCGCCATCCGGACGTGCACCGTTGCGAACGCGGGTTTGTCCTGGAGCGCCCGGAGGAACTCGCCTTCGGCCTCGTGCGGGCGATGCTCGAACATATGCAGGCCGTGGGCACGGTTGCAGCGCAGCTCCGGCGTGAGGGTGCCCTGCTCGACGGCGCGATTGTGCGCGTCGATAAAACGGGGATAGACCTCCACCGGCGCGCAGATCCCGAACGTCGCCTGCATCAGATAACAGGTTGAGAGCCCTTCGTATGCACGGAAGTCGCCCGGGCACTGGCTCGCGGCCTGATGAAAACACTCGATCGCACGTTCGGCGCCTTCTCTCGTGCGGCGGCTCGCGAAATGCCAACCCTTGCGCACGAGCTCGTCCGAGGTGGGGACAACGAGGCTGTACCCCACCTTTGGCCGATGCACGATCCAGCGGCCGTACTCGCCGAGGACCTTCTTCACTTCGCCAACCGTGACGTCCACCGTGTGGCGCGACACGAACGTGCCCTGCCACGCCTCGGCGATCATCTGGTCGTATCCAAGGGGTCGCCCGCCATGTTGCAGCAGGACGCGCAAGACCTGCAGCGCCTGAGGCCGGAGGCGTACCTCGGCGTTGTCGCGTGACAGACGCGCGGTCATGCCATCGAAGGTGAAGGGGCCGAACGTGAATTGCGCCATTGCAGCGAAGGAAATCTGACCTGTTTGCACGAGTCTGGTCAAGGCGCGCACGCCGGCCAGATGTGACCATTTTTTGCTACCCAAAATGTATCGCAAACCGCCTGCTGCATACTGCTTTCATGAGCACACCCCCCACACGTCAGCGGGAAGCACCGCTCGCAATGGATGCCGAGCAATTCAGGGCCATCGGACGCGCACTCGTCGATCAGATTGCCGCCTCCCTCGACGCGATTCCGCGCGGGCCGGTCACGAAGGACCGGACGCCCGCCGCCGTGCGCGAGGCACTCGGGCTGAACGGACGGTTGCCGGCGCAGGGCACTGACGCGGCGACGCTCCTGAGCTCGACAACGAGACAGCTGTTCGAGCAATCGCTCTTCAACGGGCACCCGAGGTTCTGGGGATACATCACGTCATCGCCCGCGCCCATAGGCATCCTCGGCGACCTCCTGGCGGCGGCGCTCAATCCCAACGTGGGCGCGTGGACGCTCTCACCCGCGGCAAGCGAAAT
>Ga0310810_10004247_pt1 | contig 15811 bp, 12 predicted proteins | sample NCmetagenome_FD_207641 | JGI IMG/M metagenome (GOLD analysis project Ga0310810, IMG submission 207641) | Soil microbial communities from experimental microcosm in Duke University, North Carolina, United States - NC | ecosystem: Engineered > Artificial ecosystem > Soil microcosm > Unclassified ...
ACGCGCACTCGCCCTATCACCCTTTCGTCCTTTCGACCTGTCGCCCTTACGGACCGTCTGACCGTCCGACCGTCCGACCGTCCACTTCACGTACTCGCGCAGCCCCTCGCGCCCGCCCTCCCGCCCGAACCCGCTCTCGCGATAGCCGCCGAAGCCGCTCGCCGCGTCGAACACGTTGGTGCAGTTGATCCAGACCGTCCCCGCCTGAAGCTGCGGCGCCACGTCCAGCGCGAGGTTGATGTTCTCGGTCCAGAGACTGGCCGCGAGGCCATAGCGGGTGTTGTTGGCCAGCTCGACCGCCTCGACGGGCGTGCGGAAGGTCATCAGCACCACCACGGGCCCGAAGATCTCCACCTGCGCGATGGTCGCCGCCGGCGCCACCTCGGTGAACAGCGTCGGCGGGTAGAACCAGCCATCCTTGGGGCAGCTCCAGGAGGGCTGCCACAGCTCGGCCCCTTCCTCCTGTCCGCGCCGGACCAGCTCCTGGATCTTCTGCAGCTGGACCGGCGCGATGATGGCGCCCATGTCCACCGCCTTGTCCAGCGGATCGCCCACGCGGAGGGTCTCCATGCGCCGCTTGAGCTTGGCGACCAGCCGCTCGGCGACGCCCTCCTGCACCAGGATGCGGGACCCGGCGCAGCAGACCTGACCCTGGTTGAACCAGATCGCGTCGACCACGCCCTCGACCACGCTGTCGAGGTCGGCATCGGGAAAGACGATGAACGGCGACTTCCCGCCCAGCTCGAGGGACAGCTTCTTGCCGCTCCCCGCTGTGGCGGTCCGGATGAGGCGTCCGACCTCGGTCGACCCGGTGAAGGCGATCTTGTCCACGTCCGGGTGGGTCACGATCGCCTCCCCAGTCCGGCCGTCCCCGCTGACGATGTTCACCACGCCGGCCGGCAGGGCCACCTCCTGGCACAGCTCGGCGAACCGGAGTGCCGTGAGCGACGTGAACTCCGCCGGCTTGAGCACCACCGTGTTACCCATCGCCAGCGCGGGCGCGATCTTCCAGGCCAGCATCAGCAGCGGGAAGTTCCACGGGATGATCTGCCCGATCACGCCCACCGGCTCCCGCCCGCGCAGCTCGCGCGCCATGAGCTGGGCCCAGCCGGCATGATGGTAGAAGTGCCGCGCCACCAATGGCACGTCGATGTCCCGGGATTCTCGGATCGGCTTGCCGTTGTCGAGCGATTCGAGCACGGCGAACAGCCGGCTCTGTTTCTGGATCTGCCGCGCCAGGGCATAGAGGTACCGCGCCCGGCCATGGCCGCCGAGGGCCCACCATCCCGGCTGGGCTGCCCGGGCCGCCCGCACCGCGCGATCCACGTCGGCCGGCCCGGCCTGGGTCAGCCGCGCGAGCGGCTTGGCGGTGGCCGGGTTGAGCGTCTCGAAGGTCTCGCCACCCACGGAGGTCCACTTCCCCCCGATGAACAGCCCGAAGCGACGGCCGTGTTGGTCCAGCCACGCCTGGGCGGGAGCCGCCGCCTCGGGGGCGGGGCCGTACGCCATGCTGTCGAAGATCTCGGGAATCGATGCCATTGGGGACCTCACCTGATCTTCATCCCGACGTGATCCTTCATCCCGACGTGATCTTTCATCCCGACGTGATCTTTCATCCCGACGTGATCTTTCATCCCGAGCGGAGCGAGGGATCTACCTGGGCCGAATTCGAGCTCCGGTGAGTCGATCCCTCGCTCCGCTCGGGATGAACAGCCCTACCCCGTCGGATGCCGGTGCGCCGCCGAATACCGTCCGGTCACGAAGTGCTCCAGCTGGCGCTCGATGTCGGTCAGGAGCGAGCTGGCCCCGACGCGGAACAGGTCGGGACGCAGCCAGCGGTCGCCCAGCTCGTCCTTGATCAGCGCCAGCCAGTCGAGCGACTCCTTCGCGGCGCGGATGCCGCCGGCCGGCTTGAGGCCCACCCGGTGGCCGGTTCGCTCGTGATAGTCGCGAATGGCGCGCGCCATCACCAGCCCCACCGGCAGCGTGGCGTTGACGCTTTCCTTACCCGTGGAGGTCTTGATGAAGTCGGCGCCGGCCATCATGCAGACCAGGCTGGCCCGCGCCACCGTGCGCAGGGTGCCCAGCTCGCCGGTGGCGAGGATCGTCTTGATGTGGGCGTCGCCGCAGGCGTCGCGCATGGCGCGCACCTCATCGTAGAGCGCGCGCCAGTGCTCCGTGAGCGCGTGCGCCCGGGTGATCACGACGTCGATCTCCTCGGCGCCCGCGGCGACCGACGCGCGGATTTCCCCGATCCGCTGCGCGAACGGCGAGAGCCCCGCAGGGAATCCGGTCGACACCGCCGCCACCGGAATCCCCGAGCCCTCCAGCGCCTCGACCGCGGTCTCGACGAAGGTGTGATACACGCACACTGCCCCGACCCGGATGGGCAGCTGGGCGGCCCCCATCGCCTCCAGCAGGTCGGCGCGCACCGGCCGGCGGGCCTTGGCGCAGAGCCGGCGCACCCGGCCCGGCGTATCGTCGCCCGCCAGGGTGGTGAGGTCCATCAGGGTGACGGCGCGGAGCAGCCACGCAGCCTGCCACTGCTTCTTGACGGTCCGCCGGGTCCGGAGTGTAGCCGCGCGGCGCTCGACGGCGCTCCGGTTGACCCGGAGCTCCTCGACCCAGTCGAGCTCAAGAGGCATCCCGGGGTTGCGGGGCGTGACCGGAACCTCGAACGGCGTGGTGGCCGACGGCGCGAGCGCACCGTGTGGCTGGGGGTCGGACATGGCTGAAAACATACTCCACGCAGCGAGGCCCGCGCCATGTGAAGTCAACGCGTCACGAAGGACCCGCCTGCCGCTTTGGAGAGATCGGCGTGGGCCCGCAGGTCCGCGAGCCGAGCCTCCACCGCCGGCGTGATCGCGTCGAGGGCGTCGCTCCCCGCGGCGAACACCTTGGGCGGGTGTTCCATGTCGGCGATCCGGACCAGCGCCTCGCCCAGGGCCGCCGGGTCATCGGGCTGCTGGCCGTGGTAGGCGGCCCACGTGGCCGCGACGTTCCCGGGGGGGCCGTAGTCCTCGATGTGCCCGCTGCTCCACTCGACCGACCGCGGATCGAGGAGGTCGGTGCGGAAGAATCCGGGTTCGACCACCGTGACCTTGATCCCGAACGGCTCGACCTCCTGCGCCACGGCGAGCGAGAGGCCCTCGACGGCGAACTTCGTCGCGCCATATGCTGCCACGCGCCCTTGGCCCACGACGCCGGCGACGGAGGAGATGTTGATGATGTGCCCCGAGCGCTGGCGGCGCATGATCGGGAGCACGGCGCGCATCACGTGCACGACGCCCCAGAAGTTCGGCGCGAACTGGCGCTCGATCTGCTCCGTGGTGAACTCCTCGAAGTTGCCGAGCAGGCTGTAGCCGGCGTTGTTCACCAGGACGTCGATGCGACCGACCCGCCCCACGGCGGCATCGACGGCCCGCTTCGCCTCGGCCTCGCTGGTGACGTCCAGCCGCTCGAGTATCAGGTCCTCGCCGGCAACGTCGGCCAGTGCGTTCCGGAGCTTTTCGATGTTCCGGCCGGTCGCCACCACCCGGTGCCCCGCCTTGCGGGCCGCCCTGGCGACGCCGGCGCCGATGCCGCTGCCCGCGCCCGTGACGAACCAGACCTGCTGTCCCTTCCGAGCTCCGGTGCTCATTGCATTACCTCCGAGCCTCTTCACTACGGGCTAAACGTACCGAGCGAGCGCCCGATGTCTCTGCACCAGGTCCGGGTCCTTGAAGATGTTGATCAACACGGCCCCCGCAACGAAGCCGCCAACGTGAGCCCAGAAGGCCACTCCACCTTCCCCTGTCGCCATACTGCCCCCTAGGAGCTGCAGAAGAAACCAGTATCCGAGCATGAGGTAGGCGGGTACCACAATGCGAGTCACGAACACGAACAGGAATACGAGCATGTGCACCCGCACCCGAGGGTAGAGGATGACGTAGGCCCCCATCACGCCACTTATCGCCCCGGACGCCCCCACCATCGGGGCAAGGCTGTTCGGGTTCACTAAGGTTTGCGTCGCCGCGGCTGCGAGCCCTGATAGCAGGTAAAAAATGAGGAATCGGACATGGCTTTGGCTATCCTCGACATTGTTCCCGAACACCCACAGGAACCACATGTTGCCGATCAGGTGCAGCCAGCCGCCGTGCAGGAACATCGAGGTGAGCGGGGCAAACCAGTGCCGCTCCACGCCCAATACGCAGACCTCACCTGGGCTGAGCGGGAGCGAAGTGCCCGGCGCCACGCGGCCGAGAAACTCACCGGGAATGAGCCCCAGCTCGCAGACGGAGCGCGCCAACGCCGGATCCTGCCCCATCCCCTGGACCAGGATCCACACGGCCACGTTGACCGCGATGATCAACAGCGTGACGACCGGCGTGCCGAGGGTCGGGTTGTCGTCGCGGTAGGGAAACATGGGAAGAAGAATATAGGGGGCGGGGTCTTCGGATCGCCTGACTCGAAGTCCCTCACCCCCTCACGCGTCTGTCGGACAGTCCGATCGCGGGGCCGGCCCCAGCGGGCCGGCACCCGATTCAGAAGAGGGCCGTCAGAGTGCCCGGCGTCCCTGCAGGAGCTGCATGACGGCCAGGACGACCGCGACGACCAGCAGGACGTGGATGAAGCCGCCCAGGGTGTACGAGGTCACCACTCCCAGCAGCCACAGCACCAGCAGGATCACGAAGATCGTCCACAGCATGCTAGCCTCCTCGGGTTCTCCCTCACCGCCAGTGGTCCCAATGGACCAACCAGCATAAGGAACCTGCCGTCGAGCCGTCGTGAGCCGTGTCACGAGGGCAAATAGCCGCCATTTTGGCAGTTTGGGCGGGTATGCCACTTGCGCTCGCCGAGCCTCAATCGCTGGAATCGGCAGGGCACCGGCCGGTTCAGCATCTCAAGCCCCAACTCGGAGTCGACATGGCTTCCAAGATCATCGGAATTGACCTCGGCACGACCAACTCGGTTGTCGCCGTCATGGAGGGTGGCGACCCCGTCGTCATCCCCAACGCCGAAGGCGGCCGGACTACGCCGTCCGTCGTCGCGTTTACCAAAGAGGGTGAGCGGCTGGTGGGCCAGGTGGCCAAGCGCCAGGCCGTGACCAATCCCAAGCGCACCATCTTCTCGATCAAGCGGTTCATGGGCCGGCGCCTGAACGAGATCACCGAGGAGATCAAGCGGGTGCCGTACGAGGTGGTGGCGGGCCCCAACGGGCTCGCGGCGGTCAAGATCGACGGCAAGACGTACACCCCGCCCGAGATCTCCGCGATGATCCTGCAGAAGATGAAGCAGACCGCCGAAGACTACCTCGGTCATCCGGTGGACAAGGCGGTCATCACGGTGCCCGCCTACTTCAACGACGCCCAGCGCCAGGCCACCAAGGATGCCGGCAAGGTGGCGGGGCTCGACGTGCAGCGGATCATCAACGAGCCCACCGCGGCGGCGCTGGCGTACGGCCTCGACAAGAAGAAGGAAGAGAAGGTCGCCGTGTTCGACCTGGGCGGCGGCACGTATGACATCAGCGTGCTCGAGCTCGCCGAGGGCGTCTTCGAGGTGAAGAGCACCAACGGCGACACCCACCTGGGCGGCGACGACTTCGACCAGCGCCTGATCGACTGGCTGGTCACCGAGTTCAAGAAGGACCAGGGCATCGACCTCTCCAAGGACCCGATGGCGCTCCAGCGCCTCAAGGAGGCCGCGGAGAAGGCCAAGATGGAGCTGTCGAGCACCACCCAGACCGACATCAACCTGCCGTTCATCACGGCGGACCAGTCGGGGCCCAAGCACCTGAACATGTCGCTCACCCGGGCCAAGTTCGAGCAGCTGGTGGACGACCTCATCCAGCGCACCATCCCGCCGATGCAGCAGGCGCTCAAGGACGCGGGTCTCGATCCCAAGGCCATCGACGAGGTCATCCTGGTCGGCGGCTCGACCCGCATCCCGAAGATCCAGCAGATCGTCAAGGACTTCTTCGGGAAGGAGCCCAACAAGTCGGTCAACCCCGACGAGGTCGTCGCTATCGGCGCGGCCATCCAGGGCGGCGTGCTGGGCGGCGAGGTGAAGGACGTGCTGCTGCTCGACGTGACCCCGCTGTCGCTGGGCATCGAGACGCTGGGTGGCGTGACCACGGTCCTCATCCAGCGGAACACCACGATCCCGACCAAGAAGTCGGAGACCTTCTCGACCGCCGAAGACAACCAGACCACGGTCGAGATTCACGTGCTGCAGGGCGAGCGGCAGATGGCCCAGGACAACCGGACCATCGGCAAGTTCCAGCTCACCGGCATTCCGCCGGCTCCGCGCGGCATGCCGCAGGTCGAGGTCGGGTTCGACATCGACGCCAACGGCATCCTGCACGTGTCGGCCAAGGACAAGGCCACCGGCAAGGAGCAGAAGATCCGGATCGAGGCCTCGAGCGGCCTGAGCGACTCCGAGATCGACCGCATGGTCAAGGCGGCCGAGCAGCATGCGTCGGAGGACAAGAACCGGCGGGAGCAGATCGAGCAGCGCAACCAGCTCGACAGCCTGATCTATCGGGTCGAGAAGGACAGCAAGGAGTGGGTCGATCGGCTGCCCGCCGAGGCCAAGGGCCGGCTCGACTCGGCGCTCGAGGGGGCCAAGGGAGCGCTCCGCAGCGGTGACGCGGATCTGATCCGGAAGGGTCTCGACGAGCTCAACGCGGCGTACTCGGCCGCGGGCGCCACGCTCTACCAGGGCGCGCAGGCCCAGGGCGGCGAGCCCTCGGAGGGAGCCACCGGCCAGCAGTCGGCCGGCCAGACCCCGGGCCAGGACGACGTCGTCGAGGCCGACTACGAGATCGTCGACGACAAGAAGTGACTCGGGGGGCCCTTGGGCCCCACGAGTCACCCTGAGCGCAGCGAAGGGGACATGCCTCCGGGCATGTCCCCTTCCTGTCCTTTTGGAACGATTTTCGCTGCCCCCGAAACACCACCGCGCACATCTTGGTACTATTAAAGCGGCCTGGTGCCGGGCCAACTTTGTCCCCCACACGTTTTTCGAAGGATTGCTCGATGTCCGCTCGATCGTTGAACTGGCTCAAATTCGGCGGCCTCGTGGCCTTGGCGTTCGCGCTGGGACTGCTATTCGCGGGACTGCTCGACCTCCCCAACCGGGGCTCGGCGCAGGAACAGGGACGGCAGGCATCGGCCATTGCGCCGGTGCCGGCGCCGTCGATCCCGGCCGCCCGGCCCCTGCAGGAGCTGAGCGAGGCCTTCGCGGCCGTCGCCGAGCACGTCAAGCCGAGCGTGGTGTACATCCGCTCGCAGCGGACCGAGCATCCCAGCCAGCAGCGCATACCGCCCGGTATGGAACGGTTCTTCTCGCCCCGGTTCCGCCAGCAGCCCGAGATCGAGCAGGGCAGCGGGTCGGGCTTCATCATCTCGGCGGACGGCTACATCCTGACCAACAACCACGTGGTCGAAGGGGCCGAGACGGTCATCGTTCGGCTGCTCGACCGCCGCGAGTTCAAGGCGAAGGTGGTCGGAACCGATCCTAACACGGACGTCGCCGTCCTCAAGATCGACGCCCGCCAGCTACCGCCCGTGGCGCTCGGCAACAGCGACGACTCGCGGGTGGGCGAGTGGGTGCTGGCGATCGGCAACCCGCTGGGCGAGGGCCTCACCTTTACCGTCACCTCGGGCATCGTGAGCGCCAAGGGGCGCGCCCTGACCGGCCTTCCGGGGCGGGGCCAGGGCAGCATCCAGGACTTCATCCAGACCGACGCCGCCATCAATCCGGGCAATTCGGGCGGCCCGCTGGTCAGCGTCCGGGGTGAGGTCATCGGGATCAATTCGGCCATCGCCAGCGAGACCGGGTTCTACTCCGGCTACGGCTTCGCCATCCCGATCAACCTTGCGCGCACCGTCATGAATCAGCTGATCCAGGACGGCAAGGTGCACCGCGCGGCGCTGGGCGTCTCGATCGACAACGTGACCCTCAACGATGCCGCCTACGTGGGCCTCCCCGAGATCCGCGGCGTCGTGGTCAAGGACATCCCCAGCGACGATTCGCCGGCCAAGGCCGCCGGCATCGAGCCGGGCGACATCATCGTGGCCGTAGACGGCAAGCCGGTCGAATACGTGGGCCAGCTGCAGCAGGTCATCGGGTTCCGCCGCCCGGGCGACGTGGTCAAGGTCGAGGTGGCCCGCAAGGGCGGCGTGCGCAAGACCGTCGACGTCAAGCTGCAGCCGCTCAACGACACCCCCCAGGTGGCCGCCGAGAACGAGAACGGCGACAGTGACAACGCGAACGCGCCCACCGGCTCGGCCATGAGCCGCCTGGGCATCAGCGTCGAGCCGGTCACGGCCGAGGCCGCGCAGCAGCTTCAGATCCCGCCCGATTCCCGCGGGCTCATCGTCACCGACGTCACGCCGGGAGGCCCGGCCTGGGAGGTCCTGTTCGACGATCCCCAGCGCGGCGGCCCCGATATCATCCTGTCCGTCGAGGGCAAGCCGGTCCGCACCGAAGCCGACCTCCGGAAGGCCCTGGCCGGTGAGAAGCCGGGCAGCATCGTTACCCTCCGGGTCTTCAACCCGCGGGCCCAGTCCCGGAGGGTAGAGCGGATCCGGCTGGCCGACGTGAAATAGTCGGAAGTCGGCCGCGGTGGGATCGGACGAGGGGGGCAGGCCATCGGGCCCGTCCCCCTCATCGCTTTCCAGGGTGATTCGTCTTTCCAGCGTGATTCATCTCTCCTCCCGCCCACGGGGAGGGTGCTAACTTGCTTCCACGGAGGCCGACCGCTCTATCTCGGAGGACCCATGACGACCAGCCAGGCGACTGACTGGATGAACCATCCCGTGATCCGCGCCCTGGTCGACCAGGCGGCCACGCTGGCGCTGGAAGAGCGGATCACGCTGGTCAAAGGGCTGATTCCCGGCATCGCGGACGCCCTGTCGGAGGAGGAGTACGAGCAGTTCGTCACTTTCATCCGCCTCAAGGGCGAGCGGTTCCAGGAGGCCAAGACCCACCCCGGCGAGGGCCGCGCGGGGCGCCACATTCCCGGCGAGCGTGACCTGGAAGGCCGCTGAGGCTACCTTCACGTCACCTAACCTCGGTCGGGAGCACGCGATGGCGGGTTGGACGAGCTGGGTGATGATGGCTGGTCTGTTGCAGCTCACGGCCTGCGGAGGCGACCGCACGCCCGCTCCCCGGGAGGCCGCAGGCCAGAGCACCCCGGCGGGCCCGGCCATGGCGGACCGGGTGGCCCAGTACACTCCGGTCCGGCTCACGACCGACCTGAGCCGCCTGTCCGACCACGAGCGGCGGATGCTCCCGCTCCTGGTCGACGCGGCCGCCGCGATCGATACCATGTACCGGCAGCAGTACTATCCCGCGCTCGATTCGCTGCTCTCCGCCGTCACGGATACGGCCACCCGCCGGTTCGTCGAGATCAACTACGGCCCGTGGGACCGGCTCGACGACGACCGCCCGTTCATCGCGGGCGCCGGGCAGCGGCCGCCCGGCGCGGCGCTTTACCCTCGCGACGTCACCAAGGAGGAGGTCGAGCGGACGCCCGGCCTGCTGGGCGAGTACACCGTCGTCCGGCGTGACAGTGCAGGCCACCTGACGGCGATCCCGTACCATGTGGCGTTCGAGGCCCCGATGACCCACGCCGCCGCCCGGCTGAGACAGGCGGCCACGCTGGCCGACGATCGCGGGCTGCGCCGGTATCTCGAGCTGCGCGCCCGGGCGCTCGAGACCGACGACTACCGGCCGAGCGACTTCGCCTGGCTCGACATGAAGACCAACACGATCGACGTGGTGATTGGCCCCATCGAGACGTATGTCGACCACCTGACCGGTCACAAGACGGCGGCCGAGGCGTACGTGCTGGTGAAGGACAAGGCGTGGAGCGCCCGGCTCGCCCGCTACGCGGCCCTGCTGCCCGCCCTGCAGCGCGGCCTGCCGGTGCCCGAGGCGTACAAGCGGGAGCGTCCCGGCACCGATTCCGACCTCAACGCCTACGACGCGGTCTACTATGCCGGCGACGCCAACGCCGGATCCAAGACCATCGCGATCAACCTGCCCAACGACGAGCAGGTGCAGCTCCGGAAAGGGACCCGGCGGCTGCAGCTCAAGAACGTCATGCGGGCCAAGTTCGACAAGATCCTGGTGCCCATCGCCGGCGAGCTGATCGCCGAGGATCAGCAGTCCCACGTCACCTTCGACGCGTTCTTCGCGAACGTCATGTTCCACGAGGTCGCCCACGGCCTCGGCATCAAGGGCACCATCGACGGCAAGGGCACCGTGCGGGCCGCGCTCAAGGAGCAGGCCAGCGCCCTGGAGGAAGGCAAGGCCGACATCCTGGGGCTGTACATGGTGACCCGCCTGCTCGAGCAGCGGGAGCTCACCGGCACGTCCCTCGAGGATCATTACGTGACCTTCCTGGCCAGCATCTTCCGCTCGGTCCGCTTCGGTGCCGGCGACGCCCACGGCCGCGCCAACGCGGCCCAGCTCTCCTACTTCGCCGAGCACGGTGCCTTCGCCCGCGACAGCGCGACCGGGCGCTACCGGGTGGATCTCCCCAAGATGCGCACGGCGGTGGATTCGCTCGGCGGTCTCATTCTCCGGCTGCAGGGCGACGGCGACTACGAGGCCGTGAAGCGGTTCATGGCCCAGCGCGGCGCGCTCACGCCGACCGTCACCGCCGACCTCGCGCGCCTCGGCGGCAAGCGTATTCCCGTCGACGTGGTGTTCGAGCAGGGGCCGGGCGTGCTCGGCCTGGAGCCGTAGCCCATGCCCCGCTGGGAGCCGCCGACCGAGCAGATCATCGAGCCGCCCAAGCCCAAGCGGTGGCCATTCGTCGTGCTGCTGCTCGCGGTGCTGGGCGTGGCCATCGCCGGCCTGTGGATGATCCGTCGGAGACAGCACGCCGCGCTCCGCGGCGCGACGCTGCCGACCGCAACGGACGTGCGCTCGGAGCTCAGCACCGCCGCCGACTCCCTCCAGGTGATCGTGACCTGGCAGATCAGCACGCTGTCCGGCGGCGGGCGGGTCGATTCCATTCGCGTGGAGGTGGGCCTGGGCGATGGGCGCGAGTCGCAGACCGAGGTGAGCCCGAGCGGGCAGGTCACCGACACCCTGCGCCTCCCCTCGCCCGCCGAAGGCGAGACCGCCGCCGGCTACTCGTGCGTGGCCACAGTGCAGGCGGCCCGGCTGTCACGCGAGACCTGTACCCCGTGGCAGTACGTCCGGCCGACGGCCGAGCTACCGAAGGCGCCTCCCGCCGCGGCCGACCCGGATTCGACCAAGGCCCCGAAGCGCCGGTCGGCCGCGAGCGCCGACCCCACGGTCGCCCACATCGTGATCCAGCCCGAGGCGCAGCAGGTGGACCCCGACGTCGGGGGAAAGTGCTCGGCATGGCAACGGCAACACCCCGGCTTCAATGTATGGATCGAGGTCAACCGGGAAGCCGTGCCGGACTGCACCGGGCCCAACGGCAAGCCGACGGTCGCGAAGTTCTGCGCCTTCGCGGTGCTCACCGACGGCCGGCGGGTCAAGACGGCGACCTCGTCGAACGATCCCTATTGCGAGCAGCTCTTCCAGGCCTGGCTCCGCCAGCGCGTCGCCTAGGGCCGTCGGTACGGTAGCGTACCTAAAGCATTTGCCCCTCACGGTTTACCGGGGTGCCGCGTAGATTGGCGTCGCCGAGCCTTCCCGGTGACCTTCCACGCCAGGATGCAGCCGATCTCAGGCCATGCCCGGAGCCGATACGACGCTCGCCGCCGCTGAATCGCCGTCGGAGCCCACTCCGCCGCAGAGCCGAAATCACCTGCTCGCCCGCCTGCCGGCGGGCGAGTACCACGCCTTGCGTGCCGGGCTGACCACGGTTCGGCTTCCGGCGAAGGAGGTCCTCGCGGAGCCGGGGCAGCCGATGACATCGGTGTATTTCCCGCACGACGTCGTCATCTCGCTGGCGACCATCGATGCGGACGGCGGGAGCGTGGAGGTCGGGAGCGTCGGCTGCGAGGGCCTGGCGGGGCTGCCGATCTTTCTCGGAACCGATCGGTCCACGGGACGACTGGTGGCGCAGATCGGGGGTGAGGCGGACCGGATGGACGCCGCCGCGCTGCCGCACGAGACGGCGCGGCTTCCCGAGCTCCGCCGGCTGCTGCTGCTCTACACCCAGGCGTTCCTCACACAGGTCGCCCAGAGCACGGCGTGCAACCGCCTCCACTCGGCCGAGCGGCGGCTGGCCCGGTGGCTCCTGATCTGCCGCGATCGCCTGGGCCGGGACAACCTGCCGATCACGCACGAGACGATCGCGCACATGCTGGGCGTCCGCCGTGCGACCGTGACGGAGGCCGCCGGCAATCTCCAGCAGCACGGCATGATCCGGTATCGGCGAGGAGTGGTCACCATTCTGCGGCGCGAGCGACTCGAAACGGCGGCGTGCGAGTGCTATCGCATCGTGCGCGCCGAGTTCGACCGCCTGCTCGGCGTGCGGGTGGGATGACGCCGGCGACGACTCTCGTGGTGGACGACGAGCCCCTGGTGCGCCACCTGGTGCGGCGCATCCTGGAGCCGGGGGTGTGCGGCGTGGTGGAGGTCGAGGACGGCGAGACCGCCCTGCGCCTCATCGAGCGGGAGCGAGCGTCCATCGATATCGTGCTGACCGACCTCGCGATGCCGGGGATCGACGGGTTCGACGTGGTGGACGTGCTCAGCCGACACCTGCCGCAGTTGCCGGTCCTGTGCATGTCCGGCTACGTGTCCCCGGCGACCGCGCGCCTGGCCGTCCCGTTCATCCAGAAGCCGTTCACACCGGAGGCACTGTGCGACGCGGTGATGCCGCTGATCCAGCGGAGCCAGTCGGTGCGCGCCCTCGCGCGGGCGGAGAAGGAGCGCGCCGTGGACGAGCGCGCAGCGAGCGGCCTGTTGCGCCGGCGGAGCCAGGAGCACCTGATCGCGGCGGTGGACCTGGTAGCGGCTGCGCGGGCCTTGCGCGCCTCGCGCGCGAACCCGCCGTCGGCGGGTTAGATTGGCTCGATCGCGGACGTCGTGGAACTGGCAGACGCGCAGGACTTAGGATTCTCGAAGACTAATGTGCCACAGAGGCTCCTCTAGGACAGGGGGGCCTTGGTGTTCTTACAACTACGACACTCCCGCCAGACGAGCCGACGAAGTTCCACCATCCATTCCACCACATTCTACCGGACTGGTCGCGAAGAGTTGATGCTCGCCGTCATGGAATCGCCTAAAAGGTGATGCGCAGTAGTTCATAGAAACTGCGGCGCAACTATGGCAGGGTAGAGAAAAAGCGGAAGGCCCGAGACCATCGAAGTAGCGTTGGGCCTTCCAGTTGTCCCTCCTGGGCTCGAACCAGGACTCTCCTGATCCAGAGGGGCCACTGTAACTCCCCAAATTCCGAAAACTTGCAGGCATTTACGCGAGCTCGCGTCACCCGATGCTGGGGTTGGACGGCTTTCGTGTCGGACTTTGCCCTCCTTTACTCACTCAAATGTCGGAGTTTGCCGGAATCCCTTCCAAGAGACCCCTTCAGGGCTGCCCGACTGGCGAGCAGGTCCCCGGCTGTGGACGAATGCTTAAGGCTGGCTTGCACTTGCGTCACCTGCAACCTCTTCACTATCATATTGCTCGACTAGCAACTGGGAGTTCTGTCATGCTTGATGAGATCCGCACGTTCGTGGTCCTGGCCGAGGCAGGTTCGTTGCAACGGGCAGCCGAACGGCTGTGCCTGACGCCATCGGCGGTCACACGGCAGATCCAGCGCCTCGAGGCAACACTGAAGACGCCCCTGCTCGATCGTCGCGTGAAACCGGGGCGGATTACGCGCGAAGGCCGCGCGGTGCTCGACGGCGGGCGACACATGCTGCGCATCATGGACGATCTCAAGGCGACCGGGTCGAAGGACGCCGAGCCAAGCGGAATCTTCTCCATCGGACTCTCACACGCGCTCGCGCAACCGAGCCTCGTCGCGTCGATCCAGCGCTTGACGAGTCGCTTCACCCGACTTCAACCGGTGCTGAGCACCGGTCTCAGGCAGCAGCTCATAGAGCAGGTGCGGACCGGCGAACTCGATGTGGCACTGGCGTTCCTCTCGGCTGCCGACACGCCGCCCGGCGATGTGGCCAGCAGCGTCTTGGCTACAGAACGTCTGGTATTGGTCAGGGCGAGAAGACCGCAACCTCGCGCGCGGCGCAGCAGCAAGTCGCAAGATCGCGATCTCGACGCACGCTGGGTGCTCAACCCGCCGGGGTGCTTTATTCGTCAGTCACTCGAGGCGAGGATGCGCGAACGCGGCTCTCCGTTCGAAGTCGCCGCCGCGATCAACAACATCGACATGCAAGTGTCTCTCGTGGCGAGCGGGATCGGCCTCGGGCTTATCCCCGCGCGATTTCTCGCCTCTCATCCCAAGCGCCGGCAGCTGGAGCGAATCACGCGGTCCGGCATCAGCATTGAGGCTTCAATCGTGTTCATGCAAGCCGGCCATTTGGGCCGGCTCGAACCCGCGGCGACATTTCTCCAAGAAGAGTTGCGAGACCATTTCGCCGAGCGCGAGATTCGTTGATCGCGACGGGCTCCGCTGGCTGGCAGGGCGTGCTCGGACCAGCGGCCATCGCCGGCGCCTGCGTCGCGCGCTCTTAGCAACATCATTGTGCTAAAGTTGCATTTGACGCATCACAGCTCCCCACTTACACATTCGTCCACGGGAACCGGCAATCGCTGTTCCCCACCACGCCGTTGACGTCGCCGGCTGGAGGACGAGTATGGACGGGCTGCTGCAGGACTTGCGCTATGCGGTGCGGACGTTGAGAAAGAGCCCCGCGTTCGTGACGATCAGCGTGCTGACCCTGGCGCTCGGCATCGGAGCGAATCTCGCGATCTTTACCGTCGTGAACGCCGTGGTGCTGCGGCCGCTCCCGTTCCCCGAACCGGACCGCATCGTGCGCGTGTACGATGATCTGGACCGCGCCGGAGCCAAGGACGTCGGGATGTCCGTCCCCGAGCTGCAGGATTTGGAGGGCTCCGGGGTCCTCGAGCACATCAGCGTGATCTTCCCCGTGAGCGCGGGCCTGTCGGGCGGCGACAGAGTGGAGCGGATCGCGGCGCTGGGCACCAGCCCGAGCTACTTCGACGTTCTCGGCGCAACGCCGGAGCTGGGCCGAACCTATACCCAGGCCGAGTGGGTGCCGGGCTTCCTCGATGGCACCGTCATCAGCGACGGCCTCTGGAAGCGCCAATTCGGATCCGATCCCCACATCATCGGGCGACAGATTCGCGTGGACGAAGACGCGTACACGATCATCGGCGTCATGCCGCCCGACTTTCGGCACCCCGGCAAGACGGAGGGCGGTGACGTCGACATCTGGTTCGCCACCGGCTTCGCCGGCGATCCCTTCCCGTCACCGCCGCAGCGCGGCCGGCGGTTCCTGCCCGGAGCGTTGGCTCGCCTGAAACCGGGCCTGACGCTCGAACAAGCACAGCGGCGACTCGACGCGTTGGCGATTGCGTTGCAACAGACCTACCCCACCTTCTATCCCGAGCAGGCCGGTTGGTCGCTGCGCCTCGAGCGTGCCCAAACCAGCCTGACGGGCAATGTGCGACCGACGCTGGTGATCCTGCTCGCCGCCGTGAGTCTTGTCCTCCTGATCGCCTGCGTGAACATCGCCAGCCTGCTGATCGCGCGGGCATCGGCACGGATGCACGAGTTCGCCATTCGCCAGGCGCTGGGCGCGTCGCGCGGCCAACTCGTGCGACAGGTGCTGACCGAGAGCTTGCTCGTCTCGCTTGCTGGCGGCGCGGCGGCGCTGGCGGTGCTCCTCATCGCTGAACGATCGCTGCT
>Ga0310810_10004248_pt1 | contig 15809 bp, 14 predicted proteins | sample NCmetagenome_FD_207641 | JGI IMG/M metagenome (GOLD analysis project Ga0310810, IMG submission 207641) | Soil microbial communities from experimental microcosm in Duke University, North Carolina, United States - NC | ecosystem: Engineered > Artificial ecosystem > Soil microcosm > Unclassified ...
GCCAAGGTCCTCATCGTCGAGTTCGCCGATTTCCAATGCCCGCACTGCCGGCAACAGTACTTCGCGTACAAGCCCATTCTCGACAAGTACGAGGCGTCGAAGAACGTGAAGGTGGTGTTCAAGACCTATCCGCTCAACGCCCACTGCAACGCGAGCGTGCCGGGCGTCAGTTTCGTCGCGTCCTGCGACGCGGCCGCGGCCTACGTGATGGCCCGCTCGAAGGGCACCGACGAACAGCTGAAGGACTGGTTCTTCCTGCACCAGGACGAGCTGAGCCCCACCACGGTGCGGCGCGCGGCCTCCGAGATCGGCAAGATCACCGACTTCGACGCCCAGTACGCGAAAGCCATTCAGGAAGTGAAGACCCAGGCCGCGGTGGGCGCCGCGCTGCAGGTCAATTCCACGCCGTCCTTCTTCGTGAACGGCAAGCGCATCCCGGGCGGCGGCGTGCCGCCGCAGTATCTCGGGCCATTGATAGACCTGGAGCTGCAAAAAGCCAAGTAGGGCCTCATGGCTTAGGGCTCATGGCTCATGGCTATGCTGGCCATCCGCACGCGTGACCTGACCAAGGATTTTCCTGTCGGCTTCTGGCGTCCGCGGCCGTACCGCGCGCTCGATCGCCTGACCCTCGACGTCGCGCAGGGCGAGGTCTTCGGCTTCCTGGGACCCAACGGCGCCGGCAAGACGACAACGCTGAAGCTGCTGATGCAGCTCGTTTTTCCGAGCAGCGGCGAGGCGGAGATCCTCGGGCGGCCGCTCGGCGATCTCGGAGTCCGGCGCCGGACCGGCTATCTCCCGGAGAATCCCTACTTCTACGATCATCTGACCGCCGAGGAGCTGCTCGATTACTACGGACGGCTGTTCGGCATGGCCGCGGCGGATCGCCGGAAGCGGGCCGCCTCCGCGCTGGATCGCCTTGGCGTCGGCGCCGAGCGCCGGCTGCAGCTCCGGAAATTCTCGAAAGGGATGCTGCAGCGGGTGGGACTCGCGCAGGCCGTGTTCAACGAACCCGACGTCCTGTTTCTCGACGAACCGATGTCGGGGCTCGATCCGCTCGGACGCCGCGACGTCAGGGCCCTGATGCTGGAGCTGCGCGATCAGGGGCGCACCATTTTTTTCAGCTCGCATATTCTTTCCGACGCCGAGGCGCTCTGCAGCCAGGTCGCGATCGTCGCCAAGGGCCGTCTCGCTGCCGCGGGACGTCTGGCGGACATGCGCGAATTCGCGGTACATGGCTGGGAGCTCGTGATGGCCGGCGTGCCGGCCGCCGCGCTCGATCGCGTCCGCCAGCGCGCCCGGCGCGTGCTGACGATTGCGGGCGATCGGTACGCGATCGAGCTGGCGTCCGACGGACGGCCGGAGGAGATGCTGCGGGAGCTGACCGCGACGGGCGCGACGCTCGTTTCCCTGAACCCGCTCCGCGAAACGCTCGAGGACGTCTTCGTGAAGCGCGTCGAGGAAATGGGCGAGGGCGCGCGCGGATGAAGACTATTGCATCCGTCGCCCTGGCGGTCTTCCGCGAATCGGTCCGGGACCGCGTGTTCTACAACCTCGTGCTGTTCGCGGTGCTCCTCGTCGGCGCGTCGATCCTGATCGGACAACTGACCGCGGGACAGGACGTCAAGATCATCAAGGACGTGGGACTGGCCGCGACGTCGCTCTTCGGCCTGTTCATCGCGATATTCGTCGGCATCAATCTCGTGTCGAAGGAAGTCGAGCGGCGCAGCGTGTACCCGCTGTTCGCCAAGCCGATCCGCCGCTCGGAGTTCATCGTCGGCAAGTATCTGGGTCTCCTGCTGACGCTGCTCGCGAACATGGTCGTGATGGCCGTCGCGCTGTACGCCGTGCTCTTCTTCCTCTCGCGCGGCGTGCCCGCCAACATCCAGAGCGCGTGGGACGCGCCGGCGCTCGATCCGGCGCTCCTGAAGGCGATCGCGCTCATCTACGTCGACCTCGCGCTCGTGACCGCGATCGCCGTCCTGTTCTCGACATACTCGAGCCCGATGCTGTCGGCGGTCTTCACGATCGGCATCTACGTCGCCGGCCAGTTCAACACCGATCTCCGGCGGTTCGATCAGATCGTCAGCTCGCCCGCCGCCGCGGCGATCGGCAGAGTCTGCTATTACGTGCTGCCCGATTTCTCGCGGTTCGACGTGAAACTGGCCGTCGTGCACGGAATCCCGGTTCCCGCCGCATACGTGCTCGCTGCCGCTGCGTACGCCGCGATCTACATCGCGGCCCTGCTCTTCGGCGCCACGGTGATTTTCAGCCGGAGAGACTTCAAGTGAGCCGCGCGCTCGCCTGGGCCGCCGCCGCGCTGTGCCTCGGCGCCGCGATCGCGCTGCACGCCGCCGAAGACCGGTGGATTCAGAAGCCCGCCATCGATCGTCCCGAACTGCTGTACGTGCGCTCACCCGCGGTGGCACGCCGCGCCGCCCTCGGCTATCAGGCTGTCGCCGCGGACGTCTACTGGATACGCGCGATCCAGCATTTCGGGCAGGAGCGGCTCTCCCCGCCGGGCCACGTGCGCACGTACGCGCTTCTTCACCCGCTGCTCGACCTGACGACGACGCTCGATCCGTACTTCAGCATCGCCTATCGGTTCGGCGCGATCTTTCTCGGCGAACAGTATCCCGACGGGCCGGGCCGTCCGGATCAGGCGATCGCGCTGCTCCAGAAGGGGCTGGCGGCACAGCCGCAGAAGTGGCAGTACATGCAGGACGTCGGATTCGTGTACTACTGGCACCTGCGCGATTTCAAGTCGGCCGCGGCCTGCTTCGAGAAGGCGGCGGCGATGCCCGGCGCGCCGACATGGCTGCGGCCGCTGGCGGCGGTCACGCTCGCCGAGGGCGGGCACCGCGAATCGGCGCGCGAGCTGTTCCAGCAGCTCGCCCAATCCGAGGAGCCGTGGCTGCGCGATTCGGCGCGCTTGCGTCTCGCGCAGCTCGACGCGATGGATACGATCGACGCGCTCCGCCAGCGGACGCAGGCTTTTCAGCGTCAGCATCCGGGCGAGCCGGTGACGTGGGACCGCGTCGCGGCCGCGGGATTGCTGCCGGGGGTTCCCCTGGATTCTTCCGGCGTTCCATTCGCGCTCGACCCGGCGTCCGGCGACATCACCGTCGCAAGGAGCTCGAAGCTGTTTCCGCTGCCCGGACAACTGCAGGCGCCGCGGTGAAGGCGGCTCGATGATGCTCTTTCCGGGCGCCGCCGATGTCGCCGTCGTCATCGTCGGCCTCCTCGTGGGCAGCTTCCTGAACGTCTGCATCCACCGGATTCCCCTGAAGCAGTCGATCGTGCTGCCGGCGTCGCGGTGTCCGGCCTGCGGGAGCGCGCTCGCGTGGTACGACAACATCCCGGTCTTCAGCTATGCCGTCCTGCGCGCGCGCTGCCGGCGCTGCCGCGCGCCGATCTCTCTCCGATATCCGACCGTCGAAGCGATCACGGCGGCGCTCTTCCTCTGGCACTGGATCGTGTTCGGTCCCTCTCCGCTGTTCGTCGTCCGTACCCTGTTCGCCTGTGCGCTCGTCGTGCTCTTCGGCATCGATCTGGAGCATCAGCTCCTGCCCGACGTCATCACGCTGCCCGGCATCGCGCTGGGGTTTGTCTCGAGCTGGTTTCTGCCGCCGGGTCCGGTGATGTCCCTCGCAGGGCTGGCTGTCGGCGGCGGTCTTCTGTGGGCGATCGCCGAAGCGTGGTTCCGGCTGCGGAAGGTGGACGCGATGGGATTCGGCGACGTCAAGATGCTGGCCATGGTCGGCGCGGTGCTCGGCCTCAAGCTGGTTATGCTGGTATTCGTGCTCGCGTCGATCCTCGGCGGCGTCATCGGCATCGTGCTCCTCGCCGGCCGGCGCGCCGACATGGCCACGCGGCTGCCGTTCGGGACGATGCTGGCGGCGGGGGCGCTGGCGGCGAGCCTGTACGGCGACACGCTGGTCGCGTGGTATCTCGGCAGGTTCTAGCGCTGATGACCAAGTCGGCCTACACGCTCCTCGGACTCACGGCGATCGTGGCCGCGCTCTCGGGCGTGCTTGCGTTCGTGGTGCTCCGCGCGTTCGCGGCGGCGAGAAGCATGGCGCTGGGCCGTCGCAGCGACACGGGAAGCGAAGCCGCCTTCATGACGGCCGCGATGGAGGAAGCCCTCGCGCGCCTGCGTTTGCGCGAGCAGGCGCTTGCCGCCCGCGCCGAGGCCTCGGAACGGCTCAGCGACGAGATCATCGCGAGTCTGACGTCAGGCCTCCTGGTCGTCGGTGACGACCGCCGCGTCAGATCGCTCAACCCGGCGGGGCGGCGTCTGCTCGGGATGCCGGAAGCCGACCGATCCGGAGAGATCGGCGAGGTGCTGCTCGGCGCCGCGGCTCCGCTCGCGCACGTCATCGAGGAGTGCCTGAAGAGCGGCGAGCCGGTACGCCGCCGCACCGTGCGTATCGTCACGCGCGGCGATCGGCCGACGCACCTGGGCGTGTCGGTGTCTCCGATTGGCGGCGTATCCGGAACGCCCAACGGCGCGATCTGCCTGTTCAGCGATCTGACGGACATCTTCGACCTCGAAGAGCAGTTGCGCCTGAAGGAAAGCCTTGCGCAGGTCGGAGAGCTGACGGCGGGCATCGCGCATGAGTTCCGCAACGGGCTCGCGACGATTCACGGCTACGCGAGGCTCCTGGAGCTCGATCGGCTTCCCGCCGACACCCGGCCGTACGTACAGGGCATTCGCGACGAGACCGACACGCTCGGAGCGGTCGTCCGCAACTTCCTCAACTTCGCGAAGCCCGCGGAGCTCGTACTCGGGACGGTGGACACGCGGGCGATTGTGGACCGCGCCGCCGACGACATCCGCGCGGAAGTCACGCTGCTCGGGGGGGCCGTCACGGTCACTGGACAGTTTCCGATCGTTCCCGGCGACGAGGTGCTCCTGAAGCAGGCGATCAGCAACCTGTGCCGCAACGCGATCGAGGCCTGCGTCGAAATCAAGCAAGCGCCGCAGATAACGATCGAGGGCGCGGCCGACCATGTGCAGCGCATCGCGCGGATCGCCGTGATCGACAACGGCCCGGGAGTCGACCCCGCGGTCGCCTCGCGGATCTTCCGCCCGTTCGTCACGACGCGCGCCCGCGGCACCGGTCTCGGCCTCGCCGTCGTCCAGAAAATCGTCGTGACCCACAACGGCCGTGTCGTCGCGCAGCCGGAGCCGGGCGGCGGCGCGCGATTCACCGTCACGCTGCCGCTCGCAGATTCCGCGCACGCCTAATCGTTCGCGAGTCGCAGCCGCTGCGACGTTTCACGTCGACTTCTTCCGAGACTCGCGCGTTTGCGGCGGTTTCGCGGTGGATCGCCGATTGCACCATGCGCCGGCCATGGCGTCCCGCGAGCGCGGATTCACCATCCTCGAAGCCACCATCGCCGCAGGCCTCCTGACCGTCATCGCGGTGGGCAGCGCGCAGTTGTTCGCGCTGGCCATCCGGCAGAACATGCGGGCGCGAGAGCACCTGTTCATGACGTCGGCGGCCTCGCGCAAGGTCGACGAACTAATCGCGGCGTCGGGCGCGGGAATCCTCACGGCGTCGCCGTCCGACGCGCTCGATCGCAGCATCGACGGCTTTTTCGATACGACAATCGAGGGCGGGACGCCGTTCGTGCGGAGATGGCTGATCGCCTTTCCGATCGAATACGCCGGGGGAGCGGCGGCCATCGTCGTGCGTGTCTCGCGGCCGCAAAGCGGCACGACGGTCCAGATCTCGACGCTCTCCGATGTGGGGACGCGATGAGCACGAATCGGGGCTTCACGCTGGTCGAAGTTCTCGTCGCGCTGGCGCTGATGGTGACGCTCGGAGGCGCGATCCTGTCGCTCGTGGTCTGCGGTCAGTCGATCGCGAGGACGCAGCCCGAGGCGGCGGACCTCCAGCAGCGAGCGCGCGTCGCCATTCAAGCGATCCGTCAGGACCTTGCGCTCGCGGGCGCCGGGTTGGATCGAGGGCCGCTGGCCGGCGCGCTGTCGCAGTTCTTTCCCGCGATGACGCCCTCGATCGACGGCGGCCTCACGATCTGGTATGTCGCGGGCCGCGACGCGCAAGCGGCCCTCGCGGCGCCGGCGGGTCCGGGCGCGACCGAGGTCGCGCTCGCCAGCGCCGGCGTCTGTCCGACGTCGGAGCAGGCCTGCGCCTTCCGAGCGTCGACCTCCGCGATTCTCTTCACTGCGGCCGGCTGCCATGCGGTCGTGCGGATCGATCGGGCCGATCTCTCGGCGCTGCAACTGCACGGCCCGCTCACCGGCTGCGCTTTCGCCGCGGGGTCCGCCGTGGCGCAGGGAGAGGTCCGCACCTTCCGAGTCGATCCGATGGCCCATCAACTGATACGGCGCGACGAAGCGACGGGCCTCAGCCTGCCCGTCCTCGACGGCGTGGATTCGATGCAGGTCGAGTACTTCGCCGCGGCGTCGGCGGACGCGGCGCCGGTCGATCCAAGTCTCGATCCCCTCCGGATCCATCGCGCGAGGATTACGCTGCGCCTGAGCGTCCCCAACACCGCGCCTGCCGCCCCGGTCCTGGTCGTGTCGTTCGACGTCGCGCCGCGCAATCTGCAGGGAGGGTGATCGTGGCGTTGCTCACCGTGTTGTCCGCGACGGCGCTCCTGATGGGGCTGGGCGTCTCGCTGTTGCTCCTGAGCGCCGGCGAGGCGACGCTTGCCGCGCGCGATCGCGACGCGACGTCGGCGGCGTACGCCGCGCACGCCGCGGCGACGATCGGGGTCGCCGAGCTGCGCGCGCTGCCGTCCTGGTCCGGCGTCGTGGCCGCGGGTGTCTATCCGGAGCTGTCGTCCACGCCGTCCCGCCTGCTCGACTCGACGCTGACGCCTCTCGCCCCGTGGGGCGCCCGGCTGGATCTGCGCGCCCTGACCGCGCGCGTCCAGGCGGAGAGCGATTCGGCCGGGAGTCCGGGAGATCCACCCGCGTGGCGGCTCTTCGCGTACGCGCCGCTCTCGCGGCTGGTTCCGCGGGCGGCGCCCGATAATCCCCTCTACCTGTTGATCTGGGTGGCGGACGACACCGCTGATGGAGACGGCGACCCTTCGGCCGATAAGAACGGCATCCTGGTCGTGCACGCGGAAGCGGCCGGTCCCGACGATCTGCGCTCGATCGTCGAATCCTCCGTCCTCAGGCGTCCGGCGGCGGGCGGCCCGGATATGTTCCGGGTGCTGTCCATTCGGCCGAACCCCTGAAATCGTGCTAAACTATGGACACAGAAGGAGAAAGGTTCATGAAGCTCTCCAGCGCTCTGCTTGCAGGCGTGCTGCTGACGCTCGCGATCCCGGTCGGTGCGCAAACGCTTGGCGAGCTTGCGAAGAAAGAGCAGGAGCGCCGCAAGGCTGCGCCGCCCGCCGCCAAGACGTACACGAACGAGGATCTGAAGAAGATCGTTCTTCCGCCCGACCCCTCCGATGCCTCGGCGAAGCCGGCTGACGCAAAGGGTGACGCGGCGAAGCCGGGCGATCCCGCCGCGGCGAAATCCGGAGACGCGGCGAAGCCGGCCGACGCGAAGGGTGACGCCGCGAAGCCGGAACCTGCCAAAGACGAAGCGTACTGGCACCAGCGCGTGAACGCCGCCCGGGAAGAGCTGCGCCGCAACCAGTCGTTCCGGGACGCGCTACAGTCGCGCATCAACGGGCTCTCGGCTGATTTCGCCAGCCGCGACGATCCCTACCAGCGGGCGCAGATTGCCGACGAACGCCAGAAGGCCCTCGCCGAGCTCGCGCGCGTGACGAAGGAGATCGGCGACACGACGAAACTGATCGGCGACATCGAAGAGGAGGCGCGCCGCGCCGGCGTCCCTCCTGGCTGGCTCCGCTGACCGACCAGATTCTCATCGTCGAGGACAAAGACTCGCTCAGGACCATGCTCCGGCATGCCCTGGAGCGGCACGACCACGCCGTCCTCGAAGCCCGCGACCAGGGCGAGGCCATCCGGATCCTCCATCAGGCGCAGCCCGCGCTCGTCCTTTCCGATTTGCGCCTGCCCGAAGGAGACGGCTTCGGCGTTCTGCGCGCGGCCAAGGAGATCGACGCCGACATTCCGGTGATCGTCATGACCGCCTACGGCAGCATCGAGGATGCCGTCGCGGCCATGAAGGAGGGCGCGATGGACTTCCTGGCGAAGCCCGTCGATCCCGATCACCTGCTGCTGCTTGTGGCGCGCGCCCTCGAACAGCGCCGGATTGTCACCGAGAATCTCCTGCTGAAAGAGGAGCTCGCGGTCAGGCGGGGCGCGCCGCAGCTCGTCGGCGAGGATCCTTCCCTGCGGAAGGTGTTCGCGTCGCTGCAGCGGGCGGCGGCGACCGACGCGACGGTCCTGCTGGAGGGGGAGAGCGGAACGGGCAAGGAGCTGTTCGCGCGCTCGCTGCATGCTCTGAGTCCGCGCGCGGACGCGCCCTTTGTCGCGATCAACTGCGCGGCCATTCCGGAAAACCTGCTGGAGACCGAGCTTTTCGGGTACGAGAAAGGCGCCTTCACCGGCGCCGTGGCGCGGAAGCCCGGAAAATTCGAGATGGCGCATCGCGGAACGCTTTTTCTCGACGAGATCGGCGATCTGCCGATTTCGTTGCAGGCGAAGATCCTCCGGGCGCTGGAAGAAAGACGGTTCGAGCGCGTCGGCGGCACGTCCTCCGTGCAGGTCGACGTGCGGCTCGTCGCCGCCACGAACAAGGGCCTCAAGGCCGCCGTGGCATCCCGCCGCTTCCGCGAGGACCTGTACTTCCGGCTGTCGGTGTTTCCGATTACGGTGCCGCCGCTGCGCGAGCGGCCGGGCGACATTCCCGTGCTGGCGCGGTATTTCGTCGATCGCTTCTGCCGCGATCTGAAGAAGAAACCGCTCGGCGTGTCGCCCGAGGCGATGGAGCAGCTCCAGTCCTACCGCTGGCCGGGCAATGTGCGGGAGCTGCAGAACTGCATCGAGCGCGCCGTCATCCTCGCGGAGGGGGACGCGATCTTCCCGCGCCATCTGAATCTCTCGTTTGCGGCCCCGCTCGAGAGCGAGACGGCGGTTTCGCCGTGGGAACAGATCGATCTGTCAGGGACACTGGCCGAGGCGACTCGCCGTGCCACGCGCCAGGCGGAGAAGTTCAAGATCGAAGCCGTCCTCGCCGAAGCCGGCGGCAACAAGGGGCGCGCCGCAGAACTGCTCCAGATCAATTACAAGGTGCTGCTCGCAAAGCTCAAAGAGCACAGCATCGAATAAGCGCCTCGGCTATTTCGTCCTTCGTCACGTCCGTGACGACTTCACACTTGCCGATGCCGCGCGGCAGCACGAAGTGCAGCTGCCCCCCGACGACCTTCTTGTCGTGGCCGATTGCCTCCAGCAGGTCCGCGACCGGCACATCGGCGGCGGCAGGCAGCGGCCCCATCTTCGCAATCAGCGCCGCGAGCGCGTCGCGATCCGCGGCAGGCATTCGCTTGCGCGTGACGGCGATGTCCGACGCGACGAGCATCCCGTAGGCGACCGCTTCGCCGTGCCGGAAGCGACGGTACTTCGTCACGGCTTCGAGCGCGTGACCGGCCGTATGGCCGAAGTTGAGCGTGCGCCGGCGCCCCGTTTCCCGCTCGTCGGCTTCCACGACCTCCGCCTTGATCCGGCATGACTCGGTCAGGATCGGCAGCAGCGCCGACTCGTCGCGATCGAAGAGCGCCTTGAGGCACTTCGCGACACGATCGAACAGCGGACGGCTGGCGATCACGCCATACTTGATGACTTCGTACAGGCCCGCGCGGAATTCGCGGCGCGGAAGGCTCGACAGGAATGCAGGGTCGACGGCCGCCAGCGCGGGCTGATGAAACGCGCCGATCATGTTCTTGCCGAGCGTGTGATTGACGCCCACTTTTCCGCCGATCGCGCTGTCGACCTGCGCCAGCAGCGTCGTCGGCACCTGGACGACCGGAATGCCGCGCAGATAGGTTGCCGCCGCGAATCCTGCGGTGTCCCCGACGATGCCCCCTCCGACGGCGACGAGGGCGCTGGCGCGATCGGCGTGCGCGCGTATCAGCGCGTCGTAGATGCGCCCGACCGTCTGGAGGGTCTTGTAGCGCTCCCCGTCCGGAATCAGGATCGGGTCCTCGGTCGTCATGGCGCGGAACGTGTCGCCGTACAGGCGCCAGACCGTGGAATTCGAGACGATGAAGCGTCGCCTGGGAACGCGCGCGGCGTCGAGCAGTTGAGGGAGCCGGCTCGCGACGCCGGTACCGATCTGAATGGGATGCACGGCCAAGTGATACGATAACAAAGATTTGCAGGCCGATTTCCTGATAATCGGGAGCGGCATCGCCGCCCTGCGGGCCGCGGCCGCGCTCGAAGGCGCCGGCGACGTTCTGATTCTCACGAAGGCGGGCCCGCTCGAGGGAAATACCGGGCACGCGCAGGGAGGAATCGCGGCGGCGGTCGGCAGCGACGACAGTCCGGCGCGGCACTTCGCCGATACGCTGGCCGCGGGCGACGGCTTGTGCGACGAGCAGGCCGTGCGGGTGCTCGTCGAGGACGGCCCGCGCTACGTGCGCGAGCTGATCGACTGGGGCGTCACGTTCGATCGCCGCCCTGACGGCCAGCTCGAGCTCGGACTCGAGGCGGCGCACAGCGTACGGCGGGTCCTGCACGTCCGCGACGCAACGGGGCGCGACATCGGCCTGGGCCTCTGGGATCACGTCCGGCCGATGGCCAACGTGCGCGTGCACGCGCATGCATGCGCGACGGAGCTCATCGTCGAAGACGGCCGGTGCGCCGGCGTGCGCTTCCTGGGCGAAGACGGGACGCCGGCCGACGCGCGCGCGCGCTGCACCCTGATCGCTACCGGCGGCGCCGGGCAGGTGTTCAGCGAGACGACGAACCCGCCTGTCGCGACCGGCGACGGAATCGCGATAGCCTTCCGGGCGGGCGCCGCGGTTGCGGACATGGAATTCGTCCAGTTTCACCCGACCGCACTGAAGGTCGTCGGGCAGCCGCGATTCCTGCTGTCGGAGGCGCTGCGCGGCGAAGGCGCCCGGCTCGTGAACGAGGACGGGGAAGCCTTCATGACGCGGTACGATCCCGCGGGGGATCTTGCGCCGCGGGATCGCGTCGCGCGCGGAATCGTGCGGGAAGAGCAGCGCACCGGCGGTCGGGTTTTTCTGACGCTGGACAAGGTCGATCCGGAGTACGTCCACGAACGGTTTCCGCTCATCGCCGAGGCGTGCCGGCGTGCGGGGCTCGATCTGGCGAAGGATCGCATTCCGGTCGGTCCGGCGGCGCATTACCTGATGGGTGGCGTCGTCACCGATGTCGACGGACGCGCCACTATTCCGGGTCTGTTCGCCGCCGGAGAAGCCGCGTGCACCGGCGTCCACGGCGCGAATCGCCTCGCGAGCAATTCGCTGCTCGAGGGTCTGGTATTCGGCGCCCGTGCCGGCGTCGCGATGCGGGAAACGGCCTCGACGGCGCCCAGAGCCGCGGAGGTGGCTCTGACGGTGGTCAAGTTCATCCCCGGTTCGGCGAAGAGTTCGCAGGAGCTGGCTCCCGAAACCGCGCGCCGCGTGATGTGGCAGCGCGTCGGGTTATTTCGCAACAAAGCGGGGCTCGACGAGGCTCTTGCGCAATTCGGGGCGCCGGCCGACGGTGAGCCGAGCGTCGTGACTGTCGGCCGTCTCATCGCGCGCGCGGCGCTGCGACGCGAAGAGAGCCGCGGCGGGCATTACAGGCTGGATTTTCCGCAGCGCGACGATGGGCAATGGAAGCGGCGGGTGGCTGAATGCCGAGTGAATGCCGAATGCTGAATGCTGAAGGAATCTATGGCAGAGAAGAGTGCGGAGCAGAACAAGGGGGAGCAGAAGGGCGCCGTGACCGAGATCACGCGACAGTCCGAGAACTTTTCGCAGTGGTATCTCGACGTCGTCCGGCGCGCTGAGCTGGCGGACTACACCGAGGTGAAGGGCTGCATGGCGATCCGTCCGTACGGCTACGCCATCTGGGAACTGATCCAGCAGGCGTTCGATCGGCGGTTCAAGGCGACGGGGCACGTGAATGCGTACTTCCCCCTGTTCATCCCGGCCGGACTCCTGAACAAGGAGAAGGAGCACGTCGCAGGATTCACACCGCAGGTCGCGTGGGTCACCAAAGGGGGCGATGAGGACCTCGCCGAGCCGCTCGCGATCCGTCCCACCTCCGAGGTGATCATCGGGACGCTCTACGCGAAGTGGATCAAGTCGTGGCGCGATTTGCCCGTCCTGATCAATCAGTGGGCGAACGTCGTCCGCTGGGAGAAAGTGACGCGTCCCTTCCTGCGCACGACGGAGTTCCTGTGGCAGGAGGGGCACACCGCGCACGAGACGGCGGACGAGGCGCAGGAGGAGACGCTGAAAATCCTCGCCCTCTACAAGGAGTGCGCGGAGAGCGAGCTTGCGATGCCCGTCGTGGACGGGCAGAAGAGCGAGTCCGAGAAATTCGCCGGCGCGTCGCGGACCTACTCCATCGAGGGCCTGATGGGCGACGGCCGGGCGCTGCAGGCCGGCACGTCGCACAACCTCGGCCAGAACTTCGCAAAGGCGTTCGGCATTCAGTTCCAGGGCCGCGACAAGTCGCTCCAGCATGCATGGACGACGTCGTGGGGCGTGTCCACGCGGCTGGTGGGCGGCGTGATCATGACGCACGGCGATGACAACGGATTGATCCTGCCGCCGAGGATCGCTCCTTATCAGGTCGTGATCGTGCCGATTCCGCGCGGCAACTGGCAGGAGACCGTGCTCCCGAAAGCGCGGGAACTGAAGGCCGCGCTCGAGGCGCGCGGCCTCCGCGTGTTTCTCGACGATCGCGATTCGCAGACGCCCGGATGGAAATTCGCCGAGTGGGAGCTCCGCGGCGTTCCCCTGCGGATGGAGCTCGGCCCGAAGGATCTCGAAAAGTCGGCCGTCATGGTGGCGCGGCGCGACACCCGGACGAAGGAGTCGATGCCGATGGAAGGCCTGGCGGAGGCGGTCGCGGCGAAGCTGGAGGAGATCCAGCGCGCGCTGTTCCAGCGCGCGCTGACGTTCCGCGACGAGCACACGACGCGCGTGAGCTCCTATGAGGAGTTCAAGAGCGTCATGGAGGGGCGCCCGGGATTCGTCATCGCCGGCTGGTGCGGGAGCGACGAGTGCGAAGCGCAGATCAAAGCCGATACGCAGGCCACCCTGCGGAACATTCCGTTCGGCGGCGCAGACGTCAAGGGAAAGTGCGTCCGGTGCGGCCGCCCCTCGCCGTCGGAAGCGTGGTTCGCCAAATCGTACTGACGTCGACAATGCCGAATGCTGGATACCGAATGCCTAAAGAAGCATTGTCAGCATTCGTCATTCGGCATCCGGCTTTCATGTGAAGCACCGTCAGCTCCGCGCGGCCCTGGGAGTTCTTGCGTGCGTGCTGACGGCGCTGCTCTACCAGCAAACGCTCGACCACCCGTTCGTGTTCGACGACCGCGCGGCGGTTCTGCTGAATCCGTCGTTGATTGACGCGTGGAGCCTCCGCGCCGCGCTGCTGCTCAATCCCGCGCGGTCGGTCGTGAATCTGTCGTTTGCCCTCGATCGCGCCTTCTGGGGCTTCAGCTCGTTCGGCTACCACATCACCAACGGCATCCTGCACGTCGCCGTGGTGGGTCTCTTCTTCGGCTTCTGCACGCGCGCGCTGGCAGATGCCCGACCGAGAGACCAAGGGACGCGGGACCAAGGGACCCGGGACCAAGGGACCCGGGACCAAGGGACCGACTGGCCGGCGTTTTTCGCAGCCGCCGTGTTCGGCGTGCACCCGCTGATGTCGTCGACAGTACTGTATGTCGCCGCCCGATCCGATCTCCTGTGCGCGGCGGGTTTTCTGCTGGCGCTGATCGTCGCCAGGCGCGCGATTGCGAGTTCGAGCGCGGCCGCCGGTCTGTGTGCCGTTATGTGCGGCTTGTTCGCGCTTGCGTCGGGCCCCGCGGCCGCCGGCCTGCCAATCGTCGTCCTCGCGTTCGATGCGTGGATCCTCCGCGATCGAGGATGGCGCCGCCGGGCGACGCGGGTCTACGTGCCCGCCATGGCGGCGATCGCGGTGGCGGGCGCATGGCAGGCACGGGCGGTGCTCGGCGCGAATCGGGTGCCGCCGCGCGGGCTGTTCGCGAACCTGCTGACCGAGTCGGTCGTGATCTGGCGGTACGTGCGGCTCCTGGTGGCGCCGTACGGGCAGTCGATGATCCACGACGTCCACTGGGCGCGCTCACCGGTCGATCCGCTCGGCGTCTGCGCCATCGCGCTCCTGGCCATCTCGATTGTGGCGGCCGTCCGGATCAGGCACGCGCGCCCGCTGGTCGCGTTCGGCGTCGTCTGGTTCGCCGCGGCGCTGGCGCCGACGTCGACCATTTTTCCGCTTCGAGACGCAATGTCGGAGCATCGCGCGTACCTTGCCGCCGCCGGATTGTTTCTTGCCGCCGCGTCGATGCTCGCGCATCCCCTTGCCTCGAGCCGCGTGGCTCGGGCGATCGCCGTCGGGGCGCTCGTCCTGTGCGGCGCCTCGACCCTCGCGCGGACGCGCGTGTGGGACGACCCGCTGGCGCTGTGGAAGGAAGCGATCGATCGCGCGCCGGGATCGTGGCAGGCGCATCTGGGCTATGCCGACGCCCTGCGCGAAGTCGACCAGTGCGGGCCCGCGAAGGAGGAGTACCGGACCGCGCTGCGGCTTTATCCCGCGAATGCGGACGCTCGAAGCGGATTGGAGCGGTGCCCGTAGCCATTCGTCATGGACTCCGGGAAGCCGCTGCCTGGTCGGCCTGAAGGCTGAATGCGTCTCGAAGCGACGAGCGCAGCGGGTGAGCCACGCGAACGGAGCGCGCCGGCGAAGCGGCGCGCGAGAGGGCGTGGAGGGGAGTCCGAGGGGCGAAGCCCTTCGGATATTCTAGATGCGCGCCATCAGGTCGGCGGCCGCTTCCGGCCAGCGCGCCATCGTCCGCTTGACGGCCGTGTGACGGCGGGTCAGTCCTTCGCGGTGCACGATCGCGCGGAATGCCGCCGCCAGATGCTCGCGCCACCAGGTGTCGCTGCTGCGCGACGAGGCGTCGTAGGCGGCGGCGAGCGGCTCGAGGCAGCTCGCATCGCCGATGTCCTCGAGCGCCGCGACGAAAGCGACCGGCAGCCGCTCGGGGCCGAGGAGGCTGTCCCGCAGATCGTAGAGCGCCAGCCGGCTGTTGCGCGCTGCCAGCGCCTGGTGCGCGGCGCCGCGAACCGCGCGCCACTCTTCGCGCTGCAGGGCGTCGGGCTCGCGCTGCTCCCGCGCGCGCAGGTGGTCGACGAGATGCTGCAGTTCCGTGAGCCGCGCCGACGCGCGGGACGCCGTGAGGGCCGCCTTCATGGCGGCCGGTGAGCCGGGCAGCCGGCCGGCGACGGCTGCGTTCCAGATGTCGCGATCGTCGACAACGTCGGGCGGCCGGCCAGCAGCCTTCGAGCGCACGTCGGGATTGACGTCCGCCGCGAGCCGGGCGCGGATTGGCTCGCGGACGTCCTCCGGCGCCTCGCGCAGCGCCTCTATGGCGGCCAGGCGCACCGTCGCGGAGCGATCGGGATCGAGCGCCACGGCGACCAGCGCGTCGAGCGCGGCCGTCGAAATCTCGCCTCGCGCGGATTTCAGGAGCGCGCGCAGGACGCCGACGGCCGCGAGGGAGGCTTCCGGCGAGGCCGACTTCAACGCGTCGCGCGCGATGGGCAGCGCGCGCGGATCCGCCGCCGCCTCGAGCGCCCGAAGAATCCCCGGACGCAGGTCCGGGCCCGCTTCCGGATACTCCCGCAGCAACTGCTCGATCGCT
>Ga0310810_10004249_pt1 | contig 15809 bp, 16 predicted proteins | sample NCmetagenome_FD_207641 | JGI IMG/M metagenome (GOLD analysis project Ga0310810, IMG submission 207641) | Soil microbial communities from experimental microcosm in Duke University, North Carolina, United States - NC | ecosystem: Engineered > Artificial ecosystem > Soil microcosm > Unclassified ...
TGATGAGCCGCCGCGCCCAGGCAGCGAGCTGCTCGCGTAACGAGGCATACGCCGCCAGCCGTTAGGTGGTCACGCCAAACACGTCGTGGAGCGCCGCCCTGGCCGCGTAGAGGCCGCACAGGCCGTGCACGCCACCGCCTGGCGGTGTCGACGCCGAGCAGAGATAGAGCCCGCGCACGGGCGTCGTGTGTGGTCGCCGGCGCACGACGGGGCGAAAGAACAGCTGCCGCAGCGTGTACGCGCCGTCGCCAATGTCACCCCCGACGAGGTTGGGGTTTTTCGCTTCCAGCGCGGCGGGCGGCATCACGTGACGCGCCAGCACCACGTCGCGGAAGCCTGGGGCGAAACGCTCGATCTGCGCCTCGATGCGAGGGAGCATGTCGACCGTCGACCCGTTAGGCACGTGGCAGTACCCCCAGAGTGTATGCTTGCCCTCGGGCGCGCGCGTCGAATCGAAGCGGCTGGGCTGCGCCACGAGCACCAGCGGGCGCTCCGGGTGCTCACCGCGCGTCACCAACGCTTCGCTGGTGGCCACCTCGTCGTATGACCCGGCGAGGTGAAGCGTACCGGCGCGCACGCAGTCGGGCGATCGCCACGGAACGGGGCCCGCGAGCGCCCAGTCCACCTTGAACACACCCGGCCCGTAACGAAAGTGCGAGAGCGCGCGGCGGTAGTGGTTTGGGAGCGCGTCCCCGGCGAGCCGAATCACCTCGCGCGGTGTGACATCGAGCAATACCGCACGTGCGGTCGGGAGCTCGCCGAGCGAGCGCACCGGGGCGTTCGTTTCGATCCGGCCACCGAGCTCAATGAAATACGAGGCGAGCGCGTCCGTGATCGAACGTGATCCGCCGCGGGCGATCGGCCATCCGGCGCGATGCCCGGCCGACGCGAGGACGAGCCCGAGCGCCGCCGTTCCGGCGCCGGACATCGGACGAAGCGAGTGGGCGGCTATGCCAGCGAGCATTGCGCTCGCCGAGCGATCCGAGAATCGTTGGACCAGACGCGAGATCGACTGCAGCCCGTAGTACCCGAAGTGGGCGAGCAGGAGGGGGTGTGCCGGCCAGTGCAGTGGTGCGAGCGCGTCCTTCGCGAGCGCGGGCCATTCGCGCGTGAATGGGCCGACGAGTGTCCGATAGCGCCCACCGTCTGCGCCGAGCGAGCTTGCCGTCGCGTCGATGCTCCGCTCGAGGCGCGCGGGAGGGCCGTCGTCAAAGGGATGCGCGAGTGCGAGTGGTGGATCGATCCACTCGAGGCCGTGCTCACGCAACGGCAACGTCGTAAGGAGCGGAGACGACACCGCGAGCGGATGCACCGCCGAACACACGTCGTGCAAGAAGCCAGGCAGCGTCAGCTCTTCGGTGCGCGTCCCGCCGCCGATCGTGGATGCGCCCTCGACGACGAGCACTGAAACTCCGGCCCGCGCGAGTACCACGGCGGCAGCCAGCCCGTTCGGCCCCGCCCCTACGACGACTGCGTCTGGCACCTGTTCGCGTCTCCAAGCAGCGCGCGAGGCGCGGTGCGTGCATATCACGTGCGAGGCTCACCGTGTGGTGGTCGCGCTGACGCTCACCTCCGCCGCCTCGACTGGCTCATGCCCCTCGAGCGCACGTGGTACTCGACGATCGACGGCGTCTATGTATTCGCCGGTGGCGATTTTGCCGCGCTCGCGGTGGTCGCGTTGGTCGGGTATCTGGCATCGCGGCGTATGGCAGTTGAGGACGGGACGGTCAACAGCGAGCACTTTGGCGCGTTAGGCTAGTTACCGCTCACCTTGGTCATATTCTGGGCGTACATCGCCTTTGCGCAGTACCTCATCATCTGGACTGGCGATGTTCCCAGCGATGTGTCGTGATACGGCGTGCGCGCGAGTGGCAGTTGGGGGGTGCTCGCGCTCGTCGTCGGGATCGGCCTGAGGACGGGGATGGTTACCGAGCGAGGTCGTACGCGGTAATGAAGTAGCCGCCATCGGCGATCACCTTCTGCCCGTTCAGTCGATAGAACTGCTGCAGCTTTCGCAGCGTGACCGTGGGACTCTCGAGCCAGGGCAGCGCCACGTAGACCGCGTGCGCCGGGGCCGTCGTCGCGTCGATCTGCCCGACGGCGCGCGTGTCGGGGACGAACGAGCCGCGCCAGTCGTACGTGTACTCGGCGGTGCGCTCGTCGATCCGCAGGCCCCACAGCGCGTAGTTGACGACCCACGGATGATCGATGCCGAAGATCAGCGTCGGCCGCTGCCCGCCACCGAAGACCACCTTGTTCAGTTTCGTGTAGAGCCGGCTCACCTCCTCGTGCTGGGCGTTGAACATCATCCCGTCCGCCTGGCCCTGCAGGCCCCGCTGAACGAACATGACCTTGCGGTTGCCGATCGCAAACGTTCCCCAGATGGCGTTGCCAACCGGATCGAGCGAGGCCCAGATCTGCGCGAAGCTCAAGACGAAGAACACCGCGAGCACCCCCGTCCTCGCGCGCACGGAGGCGACCAGATCCGAGAGCGCGTAGTAGAACAGGACCAGCATCAGCGGAACGAGCGGCGCGTAGTAGCGAGCGTGGTTGTCCTTGATGTACAGGCACGCGAACGCAACGTTGAAGGCGAAAAGCCAGGCGATGGCGCGGAGGAAGCTCGCCGTGCGTTCGTCGTTCAACCGCGGCGCAATTCCCGGCCACATCTGACGCTTGGCGAGCAGGCCGAGGAAGGCGAGCGTCGGGATCCAGTTCCAGTTGTGAAGCAGCGCGCTGACCAAACCGGTCTCGAATTGGACGGTGCTCAGCCCGAACGCCGGTGAGGAGACCGGATTGGCCTGGTCGTTCCATGCGCTCGACCGCTCCACCCACACGAGCGGTGACGTGAAGCGCAGGTACGCGACGTAGGCTACGAGGGGCAGCAACGGTACGAGCACGCGCCGGACGATCAGCGAGGTATCCGGTTTACGCCACGGCGGACCGAGCTGCTGCACGACGTAGAGCGCGACGAGCAGCGCCCAGAGCTCGCCGTACATGAGCGCGCCGGACTCCTTCGAGAAGCACATCCACAGACCGGCAAAGGCCAGGAGCACTGGCCGATCGGCCACGACGGCGAAGAGGGCCAGGATCACCCCGACGGTGATCGGCAAATCCGTGTTCGGGCCGAGGGCGTGCGCGAAGATCAGTGGGTTGAAGCCGAAGCACAGCGTGAGCAACACGGCGTGGGCGCGCGGCAGCGCGGGAAACAATCGCACGACGAGGAGCCAGAAACACCACACGGCGGCGGCCGCGAGGAGGAGATCCTGGAAGTTCGCAGTGGCGTACTTGAGCGCTGGCGTCGTCGGCAATCCGGCCCGCGACCACCCGGCGGTGAGGATCTGCCCCACCGCCAGGTACATCGCGTACGCGTGCGACGGGTGCGCGCCCAAACGATAGGTCGTGTCGAAGTCGTGTGCGGAGAAGTCGAGGGTGGAGACCGCGCGCGCGAGCTCCGCGTAGTAGATCCCGGTCGACCAGCGCGGTACGGCGTCGAGGTACGGAAGCTTCGCCACCACGTGCGCCGCGGTGATCAGCAGCGGAGGGAGGAGATAGGAACGTCGCGATAGTCGCTCGTGGACCTGCGCGCGTGCGTCTCTGCGCAGGAAGGCGCGCCACCAGATTGCTGCGAGCGCGACATGCCCCAGCGTGAGGCCGAGCCACCACCCGCCGGGGATAGGGAGCCCGCGCGCGATGACAGCGCCGACGGCGAGATCGAAGAAGATCGCCGCGGGCAGCAGGCACACCGCGAGATCGCGTAAGTCCATGACGATCGAACCGCCGGTTGGCTGTGGCTCGGGCTCGAGAGCACGAGCGTCGCCACTGCCTCGATCGTCGCCGCGATTCAGTACGAGCTCGGGGCGTTCGGCGCCGAGAACAGCGCGGTCGTGAGACACAGCACGCCGGCCGCCGCAAAGACCAGGCCGCAGCCGGCCTCAGACAATCGCCGAGCTGTATTGATAGTTGATTCCGGGGCACTCCGGCGCGAAGATCCCCTGACAATGACCATGCTTCCCGTCTCCAGCAGCCCCACGCACGAGCCCCCACGTTCTGCACGCGCGCAGCGCGCGACTCGTTTCGTCCGCTCGCGCTTCGGCAGGGCGGCGATCGTCGGGGGGCCGGCTGCACTCGTCCTCGTTTTCATGCTGATACTCCGCGCTGCCGCTGAGCGAGAGCGAACGTCGATTGCGTTGGATGCTCTCGCTCAGCAGGTCCGCGCAGAGACGGCGACGTTCCTCGCGTACCTCTCGGATGCCGAGGCCGGCCAACGCGGGTTCCTCCTGACGCGACGTCCCGTATACCTCGCGCCGTTTGTCGGCGGGCTGCCCTTTCTCGATTCGTCGCTCGCGCGTATTCGGCTGCTCACGCGCGAGAACCCGACGCAGCAGGCACGTCTCGACACATTGACGACCTTGGCCCGGGCCAGCGTCGCATTCATGGACACGACCGTCGACGTTCGCCGTAATCTCGGGCTCGATTCGGCGATTGCACGCATGGAAACCGGTCGGGGCAGAGAGTTGATGGACGAGATCCGCCGGGTGGAGCAGGCGATCTCCGATGAAGAAGCGAGAGTGCTCGCCAGACGACTGGCTGCCGCCGACGCGGAACGTCGTCGCACGCTGCTCTGGCTGTTGTTCGGCACGGTCGCGGCGATCGCCGCTGCGCTGTTCGCGAATCTCATTCTGGCCGACGCCGCCGCGGACGAAGCGAACGCGCGTGCCGCGGTTGCCGCACGCATGGAGAATCTCGAGCGCAGCCAGGAGACGCTGCGCAGTGCGCTCGCTGCCGGCCAGACGGGCACGTGGGACTGGGACCTGGGCACGAACCGAATGACCTGGTCGGACGTCCACGAGATGATGTTCGGCTACAAGCCCGGCACGTTTCCCGGCGACCCGGATGCGTTCTTCGCCAAGGTTCATCCGGACGACCGCGACGCTCTGATTGCAGCCATCGACCGGGCGCGCGACGAGCGATTGGAGTACGTCCACGAATTCCGCATCGAGCCGACGCCCGGTGCGATCCGTTGGATCGTCGGGCGTGGAAGCTTCTTCTACGACGACGCCGGTGGGCCGTATCGCGCGGCGGGAACGGTTGCCGACATCACGAGCCGAAGGGGAGTCCAGCCCGAGCCCGCTCGGGCGTAACGCCACGGCCGCAAGTCGTCGGCGCCGCTACGGCCGATACGCGATGCAGTCGATCTCCACCCGCAATCCGTTGCCCGGGAGCTTCGAGACTTCCACCGTCGTGCGAGCCGGCCGGTTGTCGCCGAACATTTGCGCGTATGCCCGGTTCATATCGGGGAAGTCCGCCATGTCGACGAGAAAGACACCGCATCGGAGCACGTACTGAAGATCGGAGCCGGCGGCGCGCAGAATCGACTGCACGTTGCGGAGACACTGCGCGGTCTGGGTTCCGGCGTCCGACCCGACGAGGTCACCGGTCGCCGGATCCGTCGCGCCCTGGCCGGACACGAAGATGAGTCGGTCGAACTGTATGCCCGGCGAGTAGGGACCGACGGGTGCGGGGAGACCTGCTGCGGTGACGGAGTGATGGGTCACGGAGCGCTCCATTCCGGTTCGAGGACACAGAGAACGGCGTTGGTCAGAAACACGCTCGGGCCGTTGGCGATAGCCCGAGCGTTTTCATCGACAGGAATGTAGGGGCGCGCTTGCCGATGCGCTGGCAAGGCACCGCGATGCCCCGTGAGCGTTGCGTCTCACATCAGGTCGGTTCGCGCCACGAGCTGTCGGGCACTGGCTGTGGGTGTTTGGTCGCGGCGGGAGCATGCACGGCTGTCGTGTCGCTCGAGCCGACGATCGAGCCGGATTCGGCGGTGTCGGTCCCCACGCCGGTGGGCGACTGGATCAAGCTCGATGAGGAAGGTTTCGTGATCGAACGATCACGGGGGACGACGAGTCGTCGTTAGGCGCGTCGCGACGCGACACCTCTTGCTCAAAGGGCTGCTTGCCCGGGTGGCGAAACAGGAGCTTCCGCGACGTCGTACGTTCACCAAAGCAGTCGTCGGTGTCCCATCCCGTACCGGCCGGAGGCGGCGTCCCGATGGCGGAGCTCATGCGAGACTTCAAGTACGGTTGGCGAATGCTGCGCAAACGCCCGGTGTTCGCGCTCATGGTCGTCGTGACCCTGGCGCTCGCCATTGGCGCGAACACGGTCGTCTTCACCTTCACGAATCTTCTGCTCCTCCGCCCGCTGCCGGTGCGCGACCCCGAAACCCTCGGGTGGGTGTTCGGCGTCGACGCCCAGCGCGGCAACGACCGCGCGCGAGCCTCTGCGCCGGACTTCATCGACTACCGTCGCTCGCTTCGGTCGTTCTCGGCGCTGGCGGCACGCACCGAAGCGACGCTCACCCTGAGCGGCCGTGGTGATGCCGAGCGGTTGGCGGCGAGTGCGGTCACGGCGAACCTGTTCCAGGTGTGGGGGCTGCGTCCGAGACTCGGCCGACTGTTTCGGATCGGCGAAGATGCTCCAGGCGCCGAGCGAGTGGTGGTGTTGAGCCATCAGTTCTGGCAGCGACGGTTTGGCGGGGATCCCGCGGTCGTCGGCAGCGCGCTCACCCTGGATGGCAATCGCGTCTCCGTGATCGGCGTGCTCGAGCCGGCGATCGAAATTGGAAACCTGAGCGAGATCGACGTGTGGATTCCGCTCATCCCCGATCCGGCCGAGATGGGCCGAGATCGCCGCGAGCTGAATATGGTCGGCCGCCTTGCGCCGGGCGTGACCGTTGCGCAGGCCGACGCCGAGCTGCGCGCGCTCGCAGCGGCATTGGAGCGCGACCACCCGGTAACGAACAAGGGTTGGGGTGCCCGAGTCGCCCCCACGCGGGAGGCCGTCACCGGTCGCAACACCTTTCGGGTGCTGGCGCTCCTCTCCCTGGCGGTCGGGCTCCTGCTGCTGATCGCGTGCGCGAATCTTGCCAACGCGATGCTGGCGCGGTCCATGGACCGAAATCGCGAGATCTCGCTCCGCGTCGCGTTAGGCGCCGGGCGACGTGCGCTCGTGCGGCAGCTGCTCGCCGAGTATGCCGTGCTCGCGGCGGTCGGCGGCGGGCTCGGCCTGGGCGTGGCGTACGGCGGCGTGCGGGCCATCAAGGCGGTCGTGTACGAGCCCTTCTTCGCACTGCTCTCCATCGACGCGCGCGTTGTCCTCTACGCCATCGGCGTAACGTTGGTCACCTGCGTGCTCTTCGGCCTCACGCCGGCACTGCGTGCGGCGCGCGCGGACCCGCTCGCGGCGCTGGCACAGGGCTCCGCCCGTACGATCGGCGGCGTGGGTGTCCGCAGAAGCCGGGCGTCGCTGGTCGTTGCGCAAGTGACGCTCGCCGTCGCGCTGACGGTGGTCGGCGCGTTGGTGACGCGGAGCATGATCGAGCAGACGCGAATCGATCTCGGATTCCGGACCGGCGACCTGTGGACGTTTCGCGTGGATCTCCCACAATCGACGTACGAGGATCCGGAGCGCCTCCGGCAGTTCTATGACCGGGCGGCAGACCGGCTCGCATCGCTGCCGCGCGTCAGGTCCGTGGCCGTCGTGGACCACCTTCCCGTGTTCGGCGGCGTCACCGTGACTCCGCTCGAGGTCGAGGGTCGTCCCGTGACGCGGCAGGCGGACCAGCCCTGGGCCATGCGCACATCGGCATCCGCTCGCTACTTCGAGACGGCCGCGATCCCGCTCATCACAGGGCGAGCGCTCGCGCCAACCGACCGGGAGGACGCTCTTCCGGTCGTGGTGGTGAATCGCGAGCTCGCCCGCCGGTACTTCGGATCCGCGGGCGAGGCGCTGGGCAGGCGTGTGTCGTTAGGCAGGCCCGATGCGCCGCCAACGTGGCGGGTGATCGTTGGCGTCGTGGGCGATACGCGACCTGCAGACCTTACCGCTCCACCCAACCCGGAGCTGTACCTGCCACTCGCCCAGGAGGCGGCGCGGAACGTCAGCTTCATGTTGCGAGTGCCAGGCGGGGACCGCACGGCCGGATCCATTCGGAGCCTGATGCACGAGATCGATCCCGCGTTGGCCGTGTACGAGCTGCGAACGATGGACGAGGCGCTGGTCAACGAGCGGTCGTCCGACGTGATGCTGGCGGGACTCTTCGTGTCCTTCGCGGTGATCGCGCTGGTCCTCGCGGCCACCGGGCTCTATGGCGTGATCGCCTACCTCGTGAGTCAACGGACGCGGGAGATCGGAGTTCGGATCGCGCTCGGAGCCGTTCCGGGTGCCGTCGGGCGCATGGTGCTCGGTGAAGCAGCGGTGCTGTTCGGCGTGGGGATGGTGCTTGGCCTTGGCGTCGCACTGCTGCTCGCGCGCGCAATGCGCTCCGTGCTCTACGGGGTGGCGCCGGTAGATCCGCCGACGTACGTCGCGGCCGCGGGCATCCTGGCCGGCGTGATGTTCGTAGCGGCTTACGTTCCCGCACGTCGCGCGATGCGAGTGAATCCGCTGACGGCCTTGCGATCGGACTGACCCGGCCCCTCGGTGACCGCTACGGTATGCGCGCGGTCGTGTCTCGCCTCGTCGTCGTGTCGCGCCGCAGCGAATCTCGCCGCACGGAGTCCCGGCGCACACTGTCGCGCCGGACCGAGTCCCGTCGCGCAATGACGTCGGGGCGGTAGTTGCTGTCCGGTCGCAGCACTTGCGGCAGCACCGTCGTGTCTCGCCTCGGGGGCGCTGCCGGAGGAGGTGGCACTGGTGGCGTCGCGAAGCTCACGTGAAGCGCCGTCAACAGCGACTCGAAGTCGGCTGAGCCGAGGTTCTGCTGGTCGCGGAAGCACTGGATTGCGCGCAGTGTACGCTGTCCAACGACACCGTCCGCGGTTCCGACGCTGCATCCGGCGCGGGCCAGTGCCTGTTGCAGCTCGAGCGCCTGCTGGGACGAAAATCCGTAATTGGCGCGTCCCACGCCGAAGCGTTCACTCGAACGAGCGAGATCTGTTTCGCCACTCGCCTCGGCTCGGACCCGTCGCGTGGTGTCCTGCGTCGGCGTCTTCGTCGTGTCGCGACGACGCGTCGTGTCGGTTTGTGCCGACGCGGCAACCGGTCTCGCAAAGAGCGCCGCGGTCGCTAGAAGCATGGCCATGCTACGTGACATCCGTCCCTCCTGTCGACGACTCCGACCCCGCGACGCTCCGAGCCCTGTTCGCGTGCGTGAACCTTACGCGTGGCGTCGAGCGCAAGCTGTGCGCCGATCGGGCTACATGGCGCCAGCTCTGGCGTGCCGAATCGAGCTGGGCTGCCTCGTCGGTTCTACGCCGGCCGGACAGACGCTCGGCAACACTCGCGCCTAACGCAGCCTCGACCGTCGAGCGTCTCTGTGAGCGCCGGCGCATGGTCGACGCCATACGCTCGGGCTCGGCTGGGCCGTATGTCGGCGTTCAATGCCCGTTGTGAAGAGTCACACCGACCCAGCAAATTAGACGCCCGACCTGACAACACCCGAATGCAGGTCGATTGCAGTCGAGGCACAGCATGGTCGACGAGGCAAACTTCGCCGAGTGGGCGCGCGAGCTGCGAAATCGCCGTCCGGCTTACCGCATTGACACACGTGACGCCGCCGATCGCCAGTTCACCTCGTTCGCGTTGAGCGAGGGGCTGGCCATCGTCACCACCCCGAGTGGTGACGTGCCGTCGGCGGACGCACCGTACCTGTTTGGCGTTCGGTTGACGCAGACCGGCGAGAAGCTCGTCCGGGAGCTGGCCGACTGACTGGCCGCTCTCGACCTCGGTCGCGCGCCGAACGGAGTGCCTAACGATTTATGGGCGTCGCTACGGCGCCCGTCTCCGACGCGAGGCAGTGTCGAAAGTCCGCCCAGTCCGCTCGCGCACGTTTCGCGTAGTCCTTCGCGAACTCGAGCAGTCGGCGGCGGGTTGGCCTCGAGCGCGCGAAGGAGACCAACGCGTCAACGCCATCCGCCCCGCTGTCCGATGCCCCGCGCAACTGCGCCCAGGCTGTGAGCTCGCCCATCGTTGCCACGGCTCGCCGGAGTCTGCCGACGCGACCGTCCCATGCGGCGAGATCCAGCCGGTCTGTGGCCGGTTGGAGCTCGCGAACGACAAACGCTCTCGAGCCGACGGTCAGTCCCGACAAGAGGTCGGGGGGAATGGCTTGCATGCGCCGCTGGACCTGGATGACACGCTCGGCGTGGTTGCGCTTCGCGGGCTGGCGGTCAGCCAGCGATGATTCCAGGTGAACGGCCAGCGCCGAGCGTCTCGCCGCTTTGACGTCGAGGATCCGTTCGTCGCGAGGGCCCTCGCCGCGGATGAGCACTGCATAACGCGGCACGCCGAGGCTGCCGGTGCCGGCGATGCGGCCGACGACGTCGAGGACGCGGTAGAACCCGGGATCCGGCTGGCGTGCGGCGAACGCCGCGACGCTCTGCGCGACGCGCCGTCGCTCGGCGAGGGTCAGCCGGAACGTCCGCTTTTCGTCGATGCGAAGCCGTCGGTGTCCGTCCCGCACGATGGTGCGTGCGTCGAGGAGTTGTCGTTGCGTGCGGTCCTCCACCGAACGCAGCAGCTCGCGTATCCACCCCGTCGCGATCGAGCGCTCGACCCAGCGCGCCTTGCCTGTCGCCAGCGCCGCGGCGTAGCCGTCGAGGAAGCTGGCTTCGAGCTGGCGCACGGTCTGCGTCGAGAGGCCTAACGATTCCGCCGCGAGGCAGGCGCTGGTCAGAAAGCGGGCGGTGTCGCGCGTAGCCGGTGCGAGCGCCGCCTCGTCGAAATCGTTGAGGTCGAAATAGGCGAGGCCGTTGTCGCCTCGGTAACTGCCGAAATTCTCGAGGTGGAGGTCACCGCAGCACCACGCGAGCGGGGCGTCGTCGAGGGCCTCGCCGCCCAGGGACGCCCAATCCTCCCAGAACAGATGCGCGGTCCCGCGAAAGAACACGAACGGGTCGCGGGCCATCGCGCGATACTTCCGCGCGACGAGCTCGGGGCGACGCCCTCGGTTGAAGGCCTCGATGCGCTTCCACACGGGCCGATTGCACTTCACTCGCGACGACGCGCGACGTGAGACTCGAGACATTCTATGAGGTGCCGCGGTTAGCGGAGAAAGGACGGGGCCCTCCCCATCCTAGCTGCGACGAGCTTGCGTGCCAGTGACACTTGTGCGGATAGGATTCCGATGAGCCTGTCTACTGGAAACGACCGGCATTCGCCTTCAGCTTTCAGGGGTCGCGGGTGCCAGGCGAACGGGCGACTGTAGCATGACCCCGTGTTCGCACGACCACGTACAGCGTTAGGCACGTCTTCCCGAGTGAGTCAATCTCCACAGTCGGCAATCCCGGCGCTGCGCGTCGCCGTCGTTGGCTATGGTCTGGGCGGCGCGGCGTTCCACGCGCCATTCATTGCCGTCACGCCGGGGTTGGAGCTATCGGCGATCGTGACGCGTGACGCCGACCGGCGGCGCACGGCGGCGCAGAAGTACCCGGGCGTTCGGATCGTCGACGATGTATCGCAGCTGTGGGACGGGGGCCTCGGCCTGGATCTCGTCGTGATCTCGACCCCGAACCGGACGCACGCTCCGCTGGCGCTGGAGGCGATCGCGGCGGGAATGCACGTCGTGGTGGACAAGCCGCTAGCGCCGTCGGTGGCCGAGGCGCGAGCGGTTGAGGAGGCTGCGCGACGTCGTGGCGTGCTCATCATTCCATTTCAGAATCGTCGTTGGGATGGGGATTTCCTGACGCTGCGCCGACTGCTGTCCGAGGGCGCGATCGGGGACCCGATTCGGTTCGAGTCGCGTTTCGAGCGATGGCGACCCGTCCCCACGCGCGGTTGGCGCGAGCGCGGCGCGCCTGATGAGGCCGGCGGGCTGCTCTTCGATCTCGGGAGCCATCTCATTGACCAGGCCCGTGTGCTGTTCGGCCCTGTGCGTGACGTGTACGCCCACTTCGATCGCCGGCGGCCGGGGGTCGAGGCCGATGATGATACCTTCGTCGCGCTGACCCATGTCTCCGGGATTCGGTCGCACCTCTATATGAGCGCCGTGGCCGCTCAGGCCGCGCCTCGCTTCAGGCTTCTCGGACGGTCTGGCGCGTTCACGAAGTGGGGGCTCGACGTGCAGGAGGATGTGTTGCGGTCTGGCGTGGCGCCCGGAGGGCCAGATTGGGGGGTCGAACCTGAGGAACGTTGGGGAACGTTAGGCATCGATGGGCAGGCGCACCGAGCGCCGACGGAGCGTGGAGACTACGGCGCCTTTTACGGCGGAGTCGCGCGGGCGATCCGCGGCGAGGGGCCGTCTCCGGTTAGTGTCGACGACGCCATCGCGATGCTCGAGGTCATCGAAGCGGCACGGTCGAGCGATGGTGGGTCGTCGGTCCGGCTGAGCGGGCGCGACCTTTGAGCATCGTAAGTGGAAGGGAATTGGTGATATGGATCACGTTTGCGCCTAACAACTGTGGCGCGCGCACGCGGCAACTGTTGCGCCGCCGCACGAGTTTCGCCCGTTAGACCGAGGTTAGACGAGTCTCAGGGGTCGATGAAGCTGTGCGGCGGCAAAGTCCCGAAATGACTGCCTAACCGGACCGACATCAGTCACCTTGTCGCTTTCGGCGCGCCGATTGCGGCGGGAGCGAACGGCTGTTCGCTCTCCCATTCTCGCATAGGCGCGTCATGAACGCAGCGGAGTACTTCGATCTGGTCGATGCCATCACGAAAATCGATGGCAAGACACAACTCCGAGTCGTTGCCGATCGGATCGCAACGACCAGCATGCATCCTCTCGAGCGTCGTGTTCTCGAACGCGCGCTCCGCGCCAGGACCGAGGCGCTCGACCTTATGAGTCACCTGCTGACGTCGGAGCTCGTCCGGACGTCCGGGCCGGAAAACGAATCGCTCGTGGCGCGGGGATGACGGCGCCGGGTTCGCCGGCAACGTTCGCCGACGCGCTGGACTTGCTGGACGACCTGATTCCGACCGCGACAAAACAGTACCTGCACAGTCTGGCCGAGAGCGACCTCGACCGTGAGCACTGGGGCCTCGGTCTGGCGATTCGGAGCGAGCTCGGACTGTGGCGGGAGGACGCACCACTCACGCAGTGGTTCGTCGCGCGCGGCTTCGACAAGGGCGAGGAAATGTCGATCGAGCTCGTGCGTGCCTATTGGCGTCGCCTTCACGGGCTCGTCGCGACCCCCGAGCCTAGCAGGGAAGCCGTGCGAGGGATGAGGGATGGGGGATGAGGGAAGCAGGAAGCGGGTTAAGGGCGCTAAACCCTCGGGATACTCATCTCAGCGAGTGAGGCATCCCGAGGGTTTCCGCATCTAACCCGCTTCCCGCATCCCTCATCCCTCTTCCCCCCGTTAGGCGCACTGCCTCCTCAGCGCGGCCGGCGTGGTGCCCAGGAACCGCTTCACCACCCTGGTCATGTGGCTCTGATCGAAGAACCCCGCGCGCATCGCCACGTCAGGCAGCGAGAGCGCCGTCGTCGTCAGGAGCTCGCACGCGCGCTGCACGCGAAGGCGACGGACGTAGTCGCCGACCGTACAGCCGAGGTGGTCGCGGAAGGCTCGCGCAACGTGCACGCGATGCACTCCGGCCACCGTCGCGAGCGTCGCCAGGTCGGCGACCGTCGCGAGATCCGCCCGCAGATACTCTTGAACCTGCGTGAGCCACGCGGGCGGGCACCGATCGGCTCGTCGGCGCTCCCGACGCGCGCACTGGGCGAGCAGCTCGAGCGCGATGCTCTCGATCACCAGGCCGGACACCGAGCCTGGCCCGCTCGCCCGCAACTCGGCGTAGACGCGCGCGGCGAGATTCACGATCCGGTCATCTCGAACGATCGTCGGCGCGTGAGGCGTCGGGACGTCATCGAGGTCGCCAAGCGTTGCCAACGGCTCGATCACCAGGCAGCGACCACCGGCGTGGCCATAGCAGCAGGCGTGGCCGTCGCCCGACGGCGAAACGCGAACGCTCGGCGCCACGCGCCACACGGTCTGCATCCCCCGCCGCTCCTCGATGCCGCCGTAAGCCAGGAAGCAGATGTGCGCCGTGTGGCGGTGCTCGCCGACCGTTCGGACGTCGGCAGGCCACGTGTGCTCGACGAGATGAGTACGCCCGCGTGTGAGATCCGCGGTTCGCCGCAGCGCCGCTTCTTCCGGTGTCGCCGCACGCATCGATAGTCCGCCGTTTCTTCGGGTGCCCCTCCTGCCCGAAGAAACGGCCGCACACGTCCCGAGCCAACACCGGCGGGATAACCGGCGATTAGAAGGTACCGGACGAGGCCGAACATCGGTTCGTCCCAGCCCGCGGCACGCCCGTGCTCGACCTCGCCGAGCCGGCCACCGCCTAACGCCGAGCGCTACGCGCGCCGCTCTCCAGGGGCCGAGATCACGGCGAGCACGGCGCGGCGACGGTCTCGGGCGACGACCGTCGTGGACCCTTCGCTCATCGTGAGCTGAAGGCGACCGCCGGCCAGCGACCGGACGGAGCGGATCCGCTCCACGTTCACGAGCCGGCCACGGTGAACCCGGAGAAAGCGTTGGGTCCCGAGGTGTTGGGCCAATCGATCGATCGGAATTCGCGTCTTGAATACCGCGCCGCTTTCCTGATGGATGCGGACGTAGTTGCGCGCGGCTTCGACGTACACGATTTCAGGCACTCGCATGGCCACCTGTCTGAACCCACACTTGACCAGGATGACCTCGGCCGGCGAACCAGGGGCTGGCGCCGCGGCCGCAATGGACGGCGGCGCAAGCTCGCGCCCGAAGCGCGCGGGCTGTGGTATGGAAGCGACTCGGCCAAGGACATCGGGGCGAGGATCGCCAGGGGCCGGTTGGCGAATGGCCGGTTGCGTATCGATGGTGTCGCGGCGGTAGCTCATGGGACGAACGATGCGCGCGTGCACGCGGCACGTCTTGCACCGGTTTAGCACGCCCACATCGCGTTGGATCCCGCACCGTCCTGTTGCGGCGAGCCGCTGGCAGTGTGGTCAGATCTCGCTGCCCAGCCGGTCGCGGAAAGCGTCGCGGTAGCCCCGGCTCAGCGTGAGCTTCGTACCGGTCGAGAGGATGATCACGTACTCCCCGCCGAACATCGGCTGCAGCTCGCGCACGCGCGCGAGGTTCACGATCGCCGAGCGATGAACGCGCGCGAAGTGGCGCGGGTTGAGCTTGCGCTCCAGAGACTTGATCGGCTCGCGCACGAGATAGCGGCCGCGGGCGGTATGCACGCGCGCGTAGTTGTCCGCCGCTTCGATCCAGTCGACATCCTCCACCTGCACCACCGTCACCCGCCCTTCGCTCTTCACGAGCAGGCGGTCCGCGTACTGCTCGCGCGATCGAAGGACTGACAGCACCGCATCGAGTCGCTGATCGAGTGTATCGGCACGGCGCTCCCCAAGTCGCGATCGCGCGCGGCGGAGGGCGGTGCGAAACCGGTCTTCATCGAAGGGCTTGAGCAGGTAATCCACGGCGTGGACGTCGAACGCGCGAATCGCGTACTCGTCGTACGCCGTCACGAACACGACTACCGGCATCGGCTCGCCCGACAGCGCCTCGAGGACGCCGAAGCCGTCGAGCTCCGGCATCTGCACGTCGAGAAACAGGAGGTCGGGCCGCTGCGCTCTGATCACGTCGACGGCCTCGCGTCCGTTCCGCGCCTCGCCGACGAGCGACAATCCCGGCGACGCGCTGATGAACGCTCGCAAGCCACGCCTGACGAGTGGTTCATCGTCGGCGAGCACGATCCGGACGTCAGTCACCGGCGGCCGCCAGCGGAGCTTCGGATGTCGCGGTCAGTGGCGGTCGCACGGCGGGTTCTCCGCGATCCTCCGCCGTGAGCTGGAAGGGAATGCGAATGCGGGCGAC
>Ga0310810_10004251_pt1 | contig 15806 bp, 14 predicted proteins | sample NCmetagenome_FD_207641 | JGI IMG/M metagenome (GOLD analysis project Ga0310810, IMG submission 207641) | Soil microbial communities from experimental microcosm in Duke University, North Carolina, United States - NC | ecosystem: Engineered > Artificial ecosystem > Soil microcosm > Unclassified ...
TGAGCGAGCGGTCGTTGCCGCGAGCCACCACCTGCTCGTATCTCGCTCGCATGGCGTCGATATCGGCGAGATACGCGGCGCGCCCGAAGCGCTGCTCGCGGTAGGCGGCGGCCATGAACGTGGCGACCCCCTCGTTCAGCCAGAACTCGGTGAAGGAGTGGCAGGTCACCATGTTGCCCCACCACTGATGCGCGAACTCGTGCGCAAGGAGTCCGATCGCGTTTGGATCCTCGAGCACCGCGCGGCCGTACTCCTCAGAGACCACCGACAGCCCCGCCATCTCCTGTCCTGCGGTTCGCGCGACCAACGCTTGCGCGTACGACGGCGCCGGGTAAGGCACTCCCGATCGCTCCTCGAAGAATCGCAGCATCTGGCGGGACTCGCCGAAGATCTTCTGGATTTCGTCAGAGGTGAAACCGCTCGCAAAGTAGCGCAGCATGACTCCGGACTCGCGATCCGTGACCTCCGAGAATCTGCCAACGGCAAACCCGAATGTGTATGCCGGGACGGGGCGCTCCTGCAGCCACTCGACGACGTCGGTGCTGTCCGATGCCTGACGCCGAGACACCTCGCGTCCGGCGGCCGCTCCGCTCCAGGAGCGCGGAATGTGCAAGCGCAGGCCGAACGTTGCGCGTGCACCGGGTTCGTCCGCAGACGGCATCCACTGCGGCGTCGTGAAGATGGTGTAGAGCTGTTCGCGCTCTGGAACGAACACGAGTCCCGACGTGGGTCGGCCGTGATATTTGATGGCGACAGTGTGCTCGCGTGCGCCACTCGACGGCGGCACGTCGATCTGAAGCTGCGCGCGCTCGATTCGATACGTCAGCGGGCGGTCGGCTTCGAGAACTCCGTCAATCTCGAGCGCCCCGCGACTGAGGACGATGCGGCTCGCTGAGGCGTCTGGAGTCTGGACAGTCAGCGAAACCGAGCCGTCAACCGTGTGCTCCTCGAGTCGCGGCCGGAGCTCGACGTCATAGTGGCTGACAACAGCGACGCGCTCGCCGGCCGGCCCTGACTGCGCATGCGCCATCCATCCGGACAGGAACAGCGTCAGACCGACCCCGAGCGCGCGCTGGCCCGCCTTACGAGACATCAGGTCTTGTAATACCCAACTATTGCCAAATGTCCATCACTTGCGCGGCAGTGGCGGCGGCAGCGGCGCCGGATCCACATAGCCGCGCGTGCCGTCGGGTCGAATAGGCCCAGGCCCGAAACCGAGATGCGCCGCATCGACGTTGTTCTCGCTGCACGCGTACTCCTGAATCTCCTCGTCGGGTTTGCCGAGGACCCACGTTCGCGCGTACGTGAACGGCTTCGTGTAGAACTTCGGATCCTCGATCAGCGTGTCCACGTGGATATGATCGGCATCGGGCCGAGTCCAGCGCTCGACGACGTGCAGCGCGTCGCTATGCGGGTTCGCGTTCTCGTCGATCCAGACTTTCTCGTCCTTGAAGCCAATCGAGTCGATGACCAGCGTGTCGCCTTCCCACTTTCCAAGCTCTTCGCCGAAGAAAGACGGATCGGGATCGTCAGAGTGCTTGCGGTTCGCATCGATCGGAATGAGACGGAAGTAGCTGTACCAGTAGAGAAACGCGATCTTGTTGTTGCCTTGCAGAACCTCGAAGGGCAGCCCGCTCGCGTTGTGCCGCGGAATGCCCCCGATGATGCACAGGCTCTCGGGGTCGATCGTGGCCGTGAGATTGTGCTTGAGCGCCGCCTCGCCCGCCGGCGTCAGCGGCAGTTTCCACCCGGGCAAGTCCTTGCCGATATTGCCGCCCGGCTTCGTGTCGGTCGTCCCCTTCCAGTAGCCGCTGAAATCCGGTTTGCCATTGGCCATGCGCGGCGTGGGCCGATTCGACTTGAAGTCCGGCACCTGAAGCTGTGCGCGACCCACCGCAGCAGACAATGCAAGCGCGCCCAGAACGGCGAGGACCGTGAGACCCGTACGCGCGACCCTCATTGCGGGCCTCCGTCACCGGCCGACGCACCCGAGACGATCCGGCCGTCCGCCAGCGTCACGCGACGGGCATCCATCAGATTCGACCCGTTCTTCGCGCGATACCCATCCACGACGATGGTGTCGCCAAGCTTCAGGTCGCCCTTCTTGAACCCGCGTCGCGAGAGCGCACCCGGCGCCCCGGATTCGCAGGTCCATTTGACCGCGTTGCCCTGCTCATCCTTGGCGTCCAGATAGAAGTAGATATGGGGGTTGGTCCACTCGACCTTGGTGAGAGTTCCGGTGACGCGGACCGCCTTGCTGGCGTCGAATTCAGCCGCGAATGAGTGGTGCGCGGAGAGGGTCGCGCCCGCCAGGCCGGCCAGGGCGACGATAGCAAACAGAGTGTGTTTCATGGCCATAAACTACTCCCTTTTGCGTTCCTGGCGGCTGGCAGGTAGAATCTATCTCGATGTCCGCCCGAATCTGTCGCCTTTGTATCTGCTGCTGTTGTAGCAGGACCTGTAATGGGTCCCCCGAGGTGACGATCCGGCAATTGGGTGAATAGCAGAAATCAACCCAGAATTCGTTGCGCGATCGAAGCCCGGGGAAAGCACCCTTTTTTGTTGTCTGGAGAATATGTCCACTGTGGCCTTGACCCCTGACTCGACCGTCGCTGCTTCCCGGCTGGACCACTTGCGAGCGTTGGAGGCCGAAAGCATCCACATCTTCCGCGAGGTCGTGGCCGAGTTCGAGCGGCCGGTGATGCTGTACTCGATTGGCAAGGACTCCTCGGTCCTGCTTCGGCTCGCCCAGAAGGCGTTCTACCCCGGTCCGATTCCGTTCCCGCTGCTCCACGTCGACACCACCTACAAGTTCCGCGAGATGATTCAGTTCCGCGACGAGATGGCTCGTGCCGTCGGGGCGCGGCTCATCGTCCACACGAACGAAGAAGCAATCGCGGACGGCACACAACCCTTCAAGGTGGGGACGCAACGCTGCTGCGGGCTGCTCAAGACGAAGTCACTGCTCGATGGGCTTCAGGCCGGGAACTTCGACGCGGCCATTGGCGGCGCCCGGCGAGACGAGGAGCGCTCGCGCGCCAAGGAGCGCATCTTCTCGGTGCGCGACCCGAACGGCCAGTGGGATCCCAAGCGTCAGCGTCCGGAGCTCTGGACGCTGCTCAACGCGAAGCTGCGGCCCGGTGAGAGCATCCGCGTCTTCCCGCTCTCGAACTGGACCGAGATCGACGTGTGGAACTACATCCACGCCGAAAATATCCCGATCGTTCCGCTCTACTTCGCCAGGGAACGCGAAGTCATCGTCCGCGGCGCATCACTCATCGTCCAGGAACAGCCGTTCGTCGTGACGATGCCGGGAGAGAAGCCTCAGGTGATCAAGTGCCGCATGCGATCGCTCGGCTGCTCGCCGTGCACGGGCGCGATCAGGTCGGATGCGGACACCGTGCCGAAGATCATCGACGAGTTGATTGCCACCCGGCAGTCCGAGCGCCAGCTCCGCATCATCGACCACGATCAGGACGGCTCGATGGAGCTGAAGAAGCGGGAAGGTTATTTCTGATGGAATCAGGCCTTCTTCGAATCTGCACGGCCGGCAGCGTCGACGATGGGAAGAGCACGCTGATCGGACGGCTGCTCCACGACTCGCAGTCGGTTTACGAAGATCAGGTCGCGTCGGTCGCCAAGGCATCCAAGAACCGCAATGCCGGGCCGATCGACTTCTCGCTGTTCACCGACGGCCTGCGCGCCGAACGCGAGCAGGGGATCACGATCGACGTCGCGTATCGGTATTTCGCGACAGCGCGCCGGAAGTTCATCCTTGCCGACACGCCCGGCCACGAGCAGTACACGCGCAACATGGCTACCGGCGCATCCACCGCGGACGTGGCCATCCTGCTCATCGACGCCCGCAACGGGGTGCGGACGCAGTCCAAGCGGCACGCCCGCATCGCGCGACTGCTCGGCATCAAGGACTTCGTGCTCGCGATCAACAAGATGGACCTCGTCGGGTTCGACCGCGAGGTCTACGAGAAGATCCAGGACGACTTCAGCGAGTTCCTTGCCGGCGCGTCGGTGCATGCCATCCCGATGAGCGCACTCGAGGGGGATAACGTCATCACGCGCAGCGAGCGCACGCCGTACTTCGACGGTCTGCCACTGCTCGAGTTTCTCGAGACGGTGCAGGTCCATCGCAACATGGCGGCCGCGCCCTTCCGGTTCCCCGTGCAGATGGTGCTCCGGCCGGACCACGAGTTCCGCGGCTACGCGGGGCAAATCGTCTCCGGCTCCATTAAGACTGGCGAGCGTGTCACCGCCTGGCCTTCCGGCCGCAGCGCACGCGTCAAGCGCATCGTCACCTACGATGGGGATCTGGCGATGGGCTTCGCGCCGATGTCAGTCACTCTGACGCTGGACGACGAGATCGACATCAGCCGCGGCGATGTGATCACCGTCGAACCCGCGTTCGTCGGCCAGCGTTTCGAGGCCGAGCTGGTGTGGATGGACGAGCGGCCGCTGGATCCTGGACGCGTGTACCTGCTCAAGCACGGGACGCGGACTGTGACGGCGGAAGTCAACCACGCCCTCGTGCTGAATCAGATCAGCAGCGTGCAGATCACTACGGCACGTCCGCTCGTGTTCGATCGCTACACCGAAAACCGAGCTACCGGCAGCTTCATCCTGATCGACCCGGCGACGCAGTTCACCTGCGGCGCGGGCATGATTACCGATCCGCTTCGTGAAGCGGTCGAGGCGCAGGGGGCGCCGCTCACGTTCGCGGAGCGGCTCGCTCACATTGCTCGAAGGGCCGCCTCGGATCAGGAAGCCGCGGAGGCGATTCGGCAGGCGCTGGAGGAGATGCTCACATGACCCGGGATTCGGGATTCGGGGTTCAGGATTCTGAACTCGCGGACCAGGCAAGGCAAACAATCGAGGGCGCGCTGCGCGGCGCTCAGACGCCGTGTATTACGTCGAGCTTTCAAGCCGAGTGCGTCGTCCTGACGCACATGTTGCGTGAGGTGCAGCCGGATATCCCGGTGCTGTTTCTCGATACGTTTCATCATTTTCCGCAGACGCTCGCGTATCGCGACGAGCTGAGTGAGCGCTGGGGGTTGAACCTGATCAACCTCCGGGCCACCGTGCCGAGCGTGGGACTCTGGCAGATGGAGAGCACCGAGGCGTGCTGCAAGCGGCACAAGGTCGAGCCGCTCTTCTCCGCCCTCGCGGGCTACGACACCTGGTTCACCGCGCTGCGGCGCGATCAGTCACCGTCGCGCGCGAACCTGCAGGAAGTGGAGCCGTTCAAGCTTCCGGGTAAAGCGATCTCTCGCGTGGCGCCGCTCGCGGCCTGGACGGCACGAGACGTCTGGAAGTACGCCAAGGAGCACGATATCCCGCTCCTGCCCCTCTACGAGCTCGGGTACACGAGCATCGGCTGCGAGCCGTGCACGGCCGTGCCCTTCGATCCGGAGAACCCGCGATCCGGCCGCTGGCAGGGCCAGAAGCTCGAATGCGGCATCCACATACAGTCGAAGTGATTCGACGAGTCAGGCGGGTAAAGACCCGCCTGCGTTAGCGCGGTTTCAAATCCTCGAGCGCTCTCTTGATCGAGTCGAGCTGCTTCTGAAGCTCGTTGACGTCGATCTGGGACGAGCGCAGCGCCCCGCTCTTTGCCGACAACTCTGCAACTGCCGCACGAATCGCGTCGAGCTGCACCTTCGTCGCGATCGAATCGATGCGCATCTTCTGCAGCTCGGCCTGCGCCTCGACGAGCGCCTGGTGCTTTGCGTTGATGTCCTCAGTGGCGCGCCGCAACTGTTCGAAGCCTTCGAAGAGCTGCTGCGTCGCGCCCTGCAGGACCTGTTCGAGGGAGTCCGGGTCGAGGTCGATTGCTGGCAACGGCGGGCGCGGCGGCGCCGGTGCAGCAGGCGAAACCGGCACTCCACGAGGTGCGGGAGACGGTACGGCCGGCGCGGGACGAGATGCGGGCGACGGTGCCGCCGGCACACGTGATGGCGCGGGCGGCGCCGGAGCCGAAGGTGTCGCAGGCCAGCCAGGCGGTGCGGGCACAGGAGCTGGCGCCGGTGCGGCAGCCGGCGCGGGTGCCGCAGGTGGCTCGGGCGTCTGCGTGAACGCAAGACCTCCAGTCTCCTGAGCCAGCGTTCTCAGCGCGTCCTCGATTTCACGCTGGAGGTCGTCCGCAGACTGCGTCCGCTCCGATATGAGGTCGCGAGCGTTCGAGATAGCTTGGATGAGATCGTCCGGCGGCAGCGGAGGGACTGGTGGTACCGCTGCTTCCGGAACGGTCGGCGCCGCCGGAGGTGGTGAAGGCGGGGCTGGCAAGGCGACCTGATCGGCCGCCGCATCGATGCGAGGCGCATCGGCCGCCAGGAAGACCGGCGTCAAGGTAATCGCCAGGATGACCGCCATCAGCGAACCGGCGATGGCCCACATCGTCGAGCGTCCATCGCTCGCGGGCGTTTGTGTCAACAGACGGCGGATCCGATCGATCAAACGGCCACCCGAGGCGTTGAGCGAAAGCATGGGATGCAGCCCTTTCAATTCTTCGAGGCGTGTCAGTGCAGTGGCGTACGCCACTCGATCGCCGTAGGCCTCGACCACCATGTCGTCACAGCAGTGTTCACGCTCGATGCGGATCTGACGGGAGCACCACCAGACGGCAGGGTGATAGAACAGCAGCGTTTCGACGATGGTCTGCAGCGCGTTGACGAGGTAGTCGTGGCGGCGCACGTGCGCGAGCTCGTGCACGAGCACCGTGTCGAGATAGGCAGCCGGCAGCCCGGTGATGACACTCGCGGGGAGCAGGATCACCGGCTGCATATAGCCGACAACGGTCGGCACTGTGACGAGAGTCGATTCGAGTACGCGAACCGATCGAGAGATACCGAGACGCTGCGCGAGACCTGCCGCGCGAGCGGTGATATTCGCGTCAATGGCTTTGCAGTGGCGCTTCAGGCGCTCTATGCCGACGCACGCCGCCAACAGACGCGCGGACAGCAGCAGGACGCCACCCATCCAGATCGCAACGGCGAGCGGCAGGAAGCGACTCCACGGAAGCGCGGAGGCCGAGGGAACGCTAAGCGCCGGTGCGGCTGCTCTTGCAATGTCCACGGAGCCGGTGAACGGATAACCGAGGACGGAGAACAAAGGCGCGATCGGCATCAACGCGAAGCCAGCACACGCGATCAGATATCGCGTCGCCGGCCGCGCTCCGCGACTCGCGTGAAGCGCCAGCGCCGTGGCCGCACCGATCACGGTGCCCTGCCACACGAAGTGCACGAGTGCCAGGCCGATCGCTTGAACGAGCGCGGTGTCGAACGCCGGGTTAGCCACGGTTGCTCTCCTCGTGCTCGGCGAGCAGGCGCCGGATCTCCTGCAGCTCTTCGAGCGATGCCGGCTTGGCGGCGAGTGCCTGCATCACGAGTTGGCTGGCCGACCCGCCGAATGCCCGATCGAGCAGGTCTCGCACCAGATGCCGCTGGGTCTCTTCCTGAGCGACGCGCGCGCGGTACAGGTGGACGCGACCGTCTTCCTCGCGAACGGTGACGCCTTTCTCCGTCATCAGCTGAAGCAGCTTCAATGTCGTGGTGTACGCGAACTCGCGCTCGACGGACAGAACGTCGTGGACCTGCCTGACGGTGCTCGGGCCGCGTTCCCACAGCACCCGGAGAATCGCGAGCTCGGCGTCGGTGGGTCGTGGAGTCGGGCGACGTGCCATGGCCGCAGTGTCTACGATTGAATTCGTAGTGTCAACGAAATTCTTCGTAGCGAGCCGGGAGATCTTAAGACCGACCCTAGATCGCGTCCTCTACACGGCGTTTGTCTGGGCTTGCGTCTGCGGCTTGGCCTGGAGCGGCCAGTACCCGAAGAACGCGGCGTGGAAAATGAGGAACGGGAACGTGACGCTGAGCAACGAGTTGGCGAGCCAGATCTCGCTCTCGTATCCCGGCGGCCCCGAGGGCAACGGGCCGACCAGCATCGGGGCGAGCGACTTGTAGAGATTCGCGAGCACCAGGCCAATCGCCGCGGCAGCGATCGTGTTCATCACGCCCTTCAACGGCTGCGACATCCGCGCGAACAGCGTGTTGCCAAGCATGTTCAGCACGATGATCGATCCGAAGATGAACGGGACGGTGACCTCGGTCAGAAACGCCATCGGATCGGCACCGGGTCCGCTGATGCCGATCGTCACCGCCAGTGCTGCACCCACGAGCGCGATCGCGGTCCACACGAGGCCCAGCACCGGCTGCTTCATGACGGCCGGCGACAGCGTGAGCGGCCACAAATCGAAGCAGAGAACGAGGAACATCACGGCCAGCGCGGTGACATAGAAGACCAGCGCCATGACACCGTTGAACATGCCCTTCGGCGCTGATGCCAGGTAGACGGGCGCGCCCTGGAGGAAGTCGTAGTTGAAGAAGATCCTGAACACGACGAGCGTCACGACATACGCGGCCACGAGCGTCACGAGCCCGGAGACCAACGGGTTCGAGCTCAGACGATTGAACGGCCAGCCGCCCATCATGATGCAGAGCCAGAACGTCGTCGGCACCGCGATGATCACGTAATGCGACGGAATGGGGCCGGGAGGCGCCGCTCCTTCTCCGACCGTCATGAAAACGATCGGGCTGATGACGGCAGTGGCGATCACCGTCAGCACGATCAGGACGACGCCCTTGGCTGGTTGGCGGAGTCGGCTCGCGAAAACGGGATTGGCACCCCAGAGGACCACCATCATCACCTGCATCGGGATGAGGCCGAGCATGACGAACGCCACCCATCCGGCGAAGGTCGGAAAGTCGAACGCTGAGACAAAAGCCAGCGCGATCGCCATCACAATGGCGCTCGACAACAGCCCAAGTGCGGGTTGAGTCACAGAGTCCTCCCTCGGTGAAGCGTACGCACTGCGTGGACGTGATGCTGACGGGAAGCGGGTCCGAACGGACCCGCTTCTTAGGTGGGGCGACGGAGCTACTTGGTGCTGCCGCCTTTGAGCTCCTCGAAGATCACGCCGAAGTTGCCGCCGGGACCGCCGCGCCCGCCGGCCAGGTTGTAGTCCTTGAACTTGTCGGGGAGTTTCAGATCCATCATCGCCTGCTCGGGCGTCTTACCGGCCTTGAGCGACGCCTTCGCGTGTTCGAGGAACAGACGATTGAACTCCGCGTAGTTCACGAGGTCCTCGAACTTCATCGTCATCGGCGAGTGGCCGTTGATGACGACATCGACGTTCTTGATGCCCTTCGCGGCCTTGGCGATGGTCTCCGGGTAGGCGATCCCGCTTCCACCATTATTGCGGTCGATGAGCGGCTGCCCTTTGTTCGCAAAGGCATCGCCTGCATGCACGACGCGATTGTTGCGGAAGACGACGAAGGTGTCGCCGTTGGTGTGGGCGGCACCGAAGTAGTACAGGTCGATCGAGTCCTTGCCGCTGAGCAGCGTCATCTTGTCTTTGTATGTGCGATCGGGAAGCCCGTTCTTGTTCGCCGCTTCCTGGAACACCGGCATCTTCTTCATGTTCTCCGCGGTGTTCTCCTGCACGACAATCTCCACGCTGGCCGGGAAGAACTGGTTGCTGCCGGTGTGATCCCCATGCGTGTGAGTGTTGATGATGTGCGTGATCGGCTTGTCGGTGACCGATTTCACCTGATCGAGGATGGCCTGGCCATTGTTGGCGAGCTTGGTGTCAACGAGCACGACACCCTTCTCGGCGACGTAGACCGCCGTGTTTCCGCCCTGGCCCTGGATCAGATACAGGTTGTTGCCGACCTTTTCGATGGCGCTGACCGGCGGGAACCCCGGTCCACGACCGCCACCGCCTGCGGCACCGCGTCCACCATCGCGACCTTGCCCTGCCGGCTGCTGTGCCCCTAGATTCGCCGCCGCGGCGGCCACTGCGCCCGCAATCACGATCACGCCCAGCACATACGTGCGTTTCATAGCGTCCTCTCTATGACTGCCCAACTGCCAACTCCGGCCTTCACCGATTTCACCGCGCGAATTGTATCGTGTTCGGACTCTTTATGAACTTTTACCGCTTGGCGTCCACGAGTCCGAAGTTCTTCCTCAGACCCTGCCAGTGCGTGTAGTAGTCGCGTTCGAGCAGGTCGGTCTCGATGGCGAAGCGAGTCGGCCTGATCGGCAGTTGCGTCTCGAACAGGAAGACCAGCGTGTCGTCGAGATACTGCGGCTTGAGCTCCGCCGTCCTTCCGCGCTCGTATGCCTCCGCATCGGGGCCATGGCCCGACATGCAGTTGTGCAGGCTCGCGCTGCCGGGACCGAAGTCGTCGCCCTTGCCGATGTACTTCCCTGCGAGCAGCCCGAGAAATTCACTGGCGACATTCCGATGGAACGGCGGCGGACGGAACGTGTGCTCCGCGACCGTCCAACGCGGCGGAAAACACCCGAACTCCATGTTGGATGTTCCCGGGATCGACGTTGGCGACGCCAGCACGCAGTAGATCGACGGATCGGGATGGTCGAACGTCACCGTGTTGATGCACTGAAATTTATAGAGGTCGTAGCGGAAGGGAAGATAGTTCCCGCGCCAGGCGACGATGTCGAGTGGCGAGTGGTCGATCTGCGCTTCCCACATCGCGCCGCCGTACTTGGCGATCAGCGTGAAGTCTCCCTCCCGATCCTCGAACGAGGCAGACGGCGCTTCGAAGTCGCGCGCATTGGCCAGTCCGAATGTCCCGATCGGTCCGAGATCCGGCAGGCGAAGATGCTGACCGTAGTTCTCGCAGATGAAGCCGCGCGCCGAGCCCTCAGCGAGCTCGACCCGGAACTTGATGCCCCTCGGTATCAGCACGACGTGCCCGGGGGGCGCGTCGAGGATGCCGAACTCGGTGTGCACCACAATCGCCCCGGCCTGCGGAACGATCAACAGCTCGCCGTCGGCGTTGTAGAAGAAGCGATCGCGCATCGACGCATTGGCGGCGTAGACATGAATAGCCGCACCGGATTGTGACGCCGGATCGCCGTTGCCGCCGATCGTGACGATGCCGTCGACGAAATCGGTCTGCTCAGACGGAATGGGCATCGCGCGCCAGCGAAGCTGGTTGGGCGACGGCGGAACCTCGTTGAAAGGGCCGCTGCGGACCAGACGCGGGGGCCGCGGACTGAACGGCTTGTGCATCGCGGACGGCCTGATGCGATACGTCCACGTCGATCGGCTGACGCCGCGCGGAGCGGTGAAGGCTGTCCCGTTCAGTTCCTCGATGTAGAGACCCAAGGGTGGTGTTTGCGGGGTGTTCTGACCCCGCGGCAGCGCACCGTCAAGGGCTTCGGACGCGAACTCGTTCCCGAAACCCGACAGGTACGAGCGTTCTGTGGATGCCATGGCGGACTGTAGGCTATCGCCGCTCAGGAGGAAGGTCAAATGAAGCGGCGCGCCGCTTGCTACACCAATGGGCGGTCGCATAATTTCTCGAATAACCCCGTGGAATTCCGGATGGAAGGTAGCAAGAAGCTAAGAAAAAAGTCTGTACCTGCGGAGACTGTTCAGGTAGTCCGGACCGACCCATGGAGCCCAAAGTGATGGTCAATGTTGACCGCCCCGTGGTGCGAATGTTTGCTCACCAAGTGAACACCGTGCGCTGGGAGACGCGGATCGCGGACGGGCGCGGTCTGGAACTGAAAGTGCTCGGCCCTGGCGCGCTGCGACGGTCGTATTCCTTCCAGGATGCGCTCTCACTCGTCGAGTATCAGGTTCAGTTCGAGAAGCAATTGGTCTCGAACGGGTACGGGGTGCTGTCTCATAGCGAACGTCGTTCGGGTTACGACCGCCGCCGGCAGCAGCGCATGACCACGGAAGACAGACGCAAGAGATGACTGAAGGATCGGGCATGCTCCACATCGTCGCCAAGAACGATTCCCCGATGCCGCGGCTTGCGGTCGCACGCCGTCACATCGAGACCGCGATCTCGCACATCAACGATGTAGCGCAGGCACGCGTGCTGGAGGAAGCACGCACGTCATCGGGCATCGACGAACTTCGTTTGATCGTGCGGGCGCTGGCCGATATCCGCGAAGCGCTCCGGAGTTGCGAGTGGTCCGGCACGTCGGCCGATCAAGGTCAGCCGGCGCAGGCCGCCGCACTGCACATCGACTGAGCGCACACGCGCTGCTTTCGCCCTTCTCTTCTCTTCCCGCGTGCTCGCGCGGCATTGGCGCTCTCAGCTACACTCACGCCATGCGCAAAGCTGGTCTCTCGTTTCTCTTCATTCTGAGCGCCGCGCTCGCCGCGTGGACCGTTGCCGGCCGGGCTGCGGACAACGACCGCGACTGGCCGTCCTACGCCGGCGACAAAGGGAGCACCAAGTACTCGCCGCTCGATCAGATCAACAAGGCCACGATCAAGAATCTCCAGATCGCCTGGCGGCGGTCCGGCATGCCCGAAGAACTTCGTGCGTCGTTTCCCGATGCGCAAGCAGCAGCCAATTACCAGCACACACCGCTCGTGATTGGCGGTGTCATGTACATCAGTTCGGCGGTCGGCGCGGTCGTCGCCCTCGACCCGACCACTGGTAAGACGCTCTGGTACGACAATCTGCCGCCTCGAGCCGACGGGCAGGGCCCCGCGCGCGGCGGAGCCACGCGCAGCCTCACGTACTGGACCGACGGCCGCGACGCCCGCATCCTCACCAACGTCGGCGCCAACCTGGTGGCGCTGAACGCCAAGACCGGCAAGCGATACGAGGACTTCGGCGACGGCGGCCAGGTCGATCTCACGAAGGGTTTCGAGCGACCCATCACCGGCTGGCGTTGGAGCAGCGGTCCACTCGTCGTCAAGGACGTGGTCGTCGTCGCTGGCGTCCCCTCGCCTGCCACGGACATCCTGAATGAGCGCGCTCGTGCGCCGAAAGAGATGCCGCCCGACGACGTGCGCGGCTACGACGTGCGAACGGGAAAGCTGCTGTGGACCTTCCACGTCGTCCCGCGAAAGGGCGAACCGGGCAACGACACGTGGCTCAACGACTCGTGGACGTATTCAGGAAACAGCGGCGCGTGGTCGCTGCTGAGTGCCGATGAAGATCTCGGTTACGTGTACTTGCCGTTCGAGGAGGCCACGGGCGACTACTACGGCGGCACGCGATCAGGGAACAACCTCTATGCCGAGTCGCTCGTGTGTCTCGACGCGCGCACGGGCAAACGGGTCTGGCATTTCCAGACGCTCCATCACGGGCTGTGGGACTACGACCTCCCGGCGGCACCGGTCCTAGGCGATATCACGGTCAACGGACGACGCATCAAGGCCGTCGCACAAGTCTCTAAACAGGCCTTCGTCTACGTATTCGATCGCGTGACCGGTGAGCCGGTGTGGCCGATCGTCGAGCGGCCGGCACCGCAAGGCAACGTGCCTGGCGAATGGTATTCGCCGACGCAACCGATCCCCTCGAAGCCGCCCGCTTTCGATCAGCAGGGCGTCTCCGACAACGATCTCATCGACTTCACGCCGGAGCTGAAGGCCGAAGCCAAGAAGATCGTCAGCGAATACAAGACCGGCCCGGTTTACACGCCGCCGGTCTTGCTCGGCAGCGCAGATGGACCCAAAGGGTTGCTGCTCGTGCCCGGCACCAACGGCGGCGCCGACTGGGGTGGCGCGGCATTCGATCCCGAGAGCGGGATGCTCTACGTGCCATCGGCACACATGCCGACGGTGGTTGCGCTCGGCAAGTCACAGCATCCCGAGTCGACGCTGCCCTTCGTAAAGCAGCAGGCGCAGTGGCCCTTCGGCCCACAAGGCCTGCCCGATCCGTTCAAGCCACCCTACTCACGGCTGGTGGCTATCGATTTGAACAAAGGTGACATCGCGTGGTCGGTCGCCAACGGTGATGGGCTTCGTAATCACCCGGCGTTCAAGGGGCTGAACCTGCCGCCGATCGGTGCGCCCGGACGTTTGGCTGCGCTCGTCACCAAGAGCTTCGTGTTCATGGGCGAGGGAAGTGACAGCGGCGTCGGGCTGCCACCCGGCGGTCCGTGGGGCGGCAAGAAGTTCCGCGCATTCGACAAGAAGACCGGTGAGATCGCGTGGGAGATGGAACTGCCTGCCGGCGTGAGTAATGCGCCGATGACCTACATGGTGAAAGGCAAGCAGTACATCGTCGTCGGGATCTCCGGACGTCAGTATCCCGGCGAGCTCGTGGCGTTGGCATTACCGTAGCGAAGCCAGCACGTAGCGCGGATGCGCTATCAACACTGGTCTAGCGAGCGCCTGCCTCCTCGACGCGCTCGACGCGGCCGTCGGCATGCTTCGCGAAGCGTACGGGCGCGCGACCGTGCACCGGCGCGTTCTCCGGCCACGGCCAGCCGCCGAACAGCGTGCGCTGATAATCGCGGAACGCGCGCTGCAACTCCTCCTGCGTGTTCATCACGAACGGACCGTGCTGTGCGACCGGCTCGCCGATCGGGCGGCCCTGCAGCAGCAGCACGTCCGCCGCAGCGTCGACGGCCTCGATCGTGACGGGCTCAGTGGCCCTGACCTGCACCGCCGAGGGACCAGCGACGAGCCTGTCTGCGACACGAAGACCGGAGCCCGCGAAGAAGTTGAGCGTACGCAGCGTGTGTGCGCCGCTCGCGGCAGGCACCGCCCATGATGCGCCCTTTTCGAGCGCGATCGACCAGATCGCGAGATCGGCTTCCGGTCGTGCCGCCCACGAGTTCGGCGGCGGCGCGAGTGGCACCGTGTCATCCAGTGCGCCGGCGATCACCGCGACGCGCGTCCGCCGCCCCTTCGAATCGGTGAAGACGCGCTTCGGAATATCTCCATCCCAGAGCATCGTGAAGTACGGCGCCACCAGCTTGTCCCGCGACGGCAGGTTCAACCAGATCTGAAACAGCTCGAGCGTGTTGGGACCCTCGCGATCGAGCAGCGGGAACATCTCCGAGTGCACGACACCGGATCCGGCGGTGAGCCACTGCACATCACCGGCGCCGAAGCGTGCTGCCGCTCCGAGCGAGTCGGAGTGATCGATGTAGCCGCGGCGGATGATCGTCACCGTCTCGAATCCGCGATGCGGATGCTGCGGAAAGCCCGGCACGACGTCGCCGTGATACATCCGCCAGCCGTCGATACCCTCGAAGTCCTGTCCGATGTCATGCCCGGTTAGCGGCGCGGCCGGACCGAACTGCTCGTTGCCCCTCGGGTAGTGGTCGATGTGGTGAACGCAGAACAGAAAAGGATCGACCGTCTGCCAACGCTGGCCGAGGGGACGGATGTCGAGGATGGCGTTGCTCATCTGACAAGCATAATTCTCATGGGCGAAGGCCGGAGGGCAAAGGGCAAACGTCAAGTGTCAAAAGTGAAGTCACAGGTGTAGGTGCCAGGTGTCACGTGTCAGGTGCAGCGTGCCTGTTCAAAGTGGAGATGCCACGAGTAGGTGTCGATGAAGATGGCAGTCGACGGACTCTCCGACCTCGTTGGAAGCCACTGCGGCGTATACGAGGAATAATCCCGTCCGCACGCCGGTTCTGCCGCTATACTGACGCCGCATTTCGACCTGCTCGCGGCACGCGTCTCTGCGTCTACGACATCGCCGCAGCGAATCGACGGACTCGCGAATGTTCACTGACAAGTCGGAACTTTTTTCGCGAACCACATCGCGCGTTGCATGTGTCAGACAACGACGCCGAGAAATGGCTCTCGGACCCTTTTCGAGACACCTCTGAGGAGCGAATGTGAACACTCGCGCATTGTTCGATCTGACTGGTCGGGTCGCTATCGTCACCGGAGGGAACGGCGGAATCGGTCGCGGCATCGCGATCGGACTGGCCGAAGCGGGCGCGGCCGTCGCCGTGTTTGGCCGAAACGATGACAAGAACGGACGGGTCCT
>Ga0310810_10004254_pt1 | contig 15802 bp, 18 predicted proteins | sample NCmetagenome_FD_207641 | JGI IMG/M metagenome (GOLD analysis project Ga0310810, IMG submission 207641) | Soil microbial communities from experimental microcosm in Duke University, North Carolina, United States - NC | ecosystem: Engineered > Artificial ecosystem > Soil microcosm > Unclassified ...
GCCACGAGAGAGTTCTCGCTCCTGGGTGAGATCCTCGCGTCCTTCGAGTGGGGCGAGATCGATCTGCTGCTGTTCGATCTGCCGCCTGGAGCCGAGCGGACCGTCCAGTATGCTGACTTTCTGGAGCCGCGGACGTCGTTCGTGCTCGTAACCATCCCTTCCGACGTTGCACGCGGCGTCGTTGCGCGCTCCGCCGCGGCGCTGTCGAAAGGGTCGCATCGCATCCTCGGTTACGTCGAGAACATGAGCGGCTATTACTGCCGCGACTGCAACGCCGTGAAGCCACTCTTTCTTTCATCCGATCCCGTCGCGCTCGATGTCCCGTGTCTCGGCACCATTCCTTTCGATCCGGAACTCGCGCGGCACTGCGATCTGGGAATCCCGTTCACCGCCTTGCGCGACACTCCTGTCGGCCGAGGTCTCGATCAGGTCGCGCAGCGACTTCTGGATGCCTTATGAAATTCCTCTGCGTCCCGTGCGATACCCCGATGAAGCTGCAAACGGTCGCCCCGCCAGAGCGCGGGTCGCTCTCGATCGTCTACGCATGTCCTGAGTGCGGCTACGAGATGGCAATGCTGACCAACGCGTACGAGACACAGGCCGTGCAGTCTCTCGGCGTCCGCATCGGTCCCGACAGCGACAGCACGACGACTGCTCCGTCCGGGAGCACGTGTCCGTTTTCCGCGATGATTCCGGGAACCGAAGACGCGCGCGGCGACGGTGCGGAACCGGCTCCAGTGCAGTGGACGGCTGCCGCGGAGGCGCGCCTCGCGAAGATTCCCGAGTTCGTTCGCCCGATGGCGCGAACGGGCATCGAGAGGTTTGCCCGGGACAAGGGGATCTTCGAAGTGGATGAGCAGATCCTCGACGAGGCCCGCGATTTCTTCGGCATGTGAGGCACGCCTCGTGTTCGATCGACCCTACGTTGTTTCCTGGAACCTCACCTACCGCTGCAACCTCGCGTGCGAGCACTGCTATCTCGACGCAGGCACGACTCCCCTGGTCGGTTCGCAGAACTTCGCCGATCGGAGCGAGCTCGGCACCGAGGAATGCTTCAGAGTCATCGACGAGATCGCCGCATTCGCTCCTGAATGCCTGACGATCCTAACGGGCGGCGAGCCGCTGCTGCGGCGCGATATCCTCGAGATCATCCGGCGCGCGGCGGAACGCGGATTGTGGGTGGTTGTCGGCACCAACGGCGTATGTATCACGGAGAATCTGGCGCGCCGTCTCGCGGATGCTGGAGCGCGGGGGCTTTCGCTCTCTCTCGACGCGCTCGATCCCGATCGACACGACCGCTTCAGAATGGTGCGCGGCGCCTGGCAGAACACGGTGGATGGCGCGCAGATCCTCAATCGGACCGGGCTTCCCTTCATCGTGCAGACGACCGCGGGCTCACACAACCTCGGAGAACTCGAAGCAATTGCCGACTTCGCCCACGATCGACTCGGTGCCAAGGTCTGGAACCTCTACTTCCTTGTGCCGACCGGGCGCGGGCAGTTCGTGTCGGACATCACCGCCGTACAGTACGACGACGTCCTGGCTTCGCTCTACCGGATTCAGCGGAAGTACGACCGCAGGATGCTCGTGAACGCGAAGTGCGCTCCGCATTTCATCAAGACCGTTCTCGAACATGCGGGCACCGATACCGATCCAAAGTTCAGGACGTATTCCGACGGCGCCGGCGGGTGTCCGGCTGGGACGCACTACATGGGAATCCGGCCGAACGGAGATGTCACGCCGTGCCCCTACCTGCCGGTCTTCGCGGGGAACCTTCGCCGCGCGGGCCTCACGGAGCTTTGGAACTCGTCGCAGCTGTTCAGTGACATTCGCCGGCGTGGCGCGCTCGGCGGGCGGTGCGGCGCATGCGAGATGAACACGCAGTGCGGGGGCTGTCGCGCGCGGGCCTACGGCATGACCGGCGATCTCATGGCCGAAGATCCGCTCTGCACTCACACGCCCGGGACCTTCGTGGGATCGCCGCTGCTCATGTTGGGTGGATCGAAGGGCGGCCTAAAGTACGGCGCCGATTCGCCGCCGACGATCGCGTGGGACGATGCGGCGTCGGCGCGGATGAAGAGGATCCCGGCCTTTGTGCGGGGGATGGTTGTGAGGGCCGTCGAGGATTCCTGCAGGAAGAACGGGATCAGCCGCGTGACGGCAGAGGAGCTCGAGCGCATTCGCGCGCGTATGCCGACACCGAAGATGTTCGGCTGACCGTCCGGTGGATTACTGCGCGAAGGGGTTCGCTCCCGCCGCGTCCAGCTCCTTGACCTTGGCCTCTTCGTCATCCATCCACTTCTGGAATTCCTCGGTGCTGAGGACGGTGACGAATCCGCGCATCCGGTAATGGCCCAGCCCGCAGAGCTGGGCGCAGGCGATTTCGTATTGGAAATTCGGGTTACCGGTTCGTGTCCGCATCTCGGCGGTCGTGACGTTCGGGATGAACCAGATCGGGATCGTCAGCCCGGGGATGGCGTCCTGTTTGACGCGGAACTCGGGCACGTTGAAGCTGTGAATGACGTCCTTGCTCCGCAGATTGACGATGATCGGCTTGTTTACCGGCAGATAGACTTGATTGACCGTCGTGATGTCATCCTTCGCCGCAGGATCGGTCCGGTCGAGTCCCAGAGGGTTTGACTGGAGGTCGATCAGCTTGATGTCGGTCCGGCCAAACACCCCATCAGGGCCGGCATAGCGGACGTTCCACGCGAACTGTTCGGGGGTCAGATTCACCTCGAGAGCCTGGTTCGCCGGCGGAATGCTGTCGACCCTCGCCGCCCACAGCGGGATGGCGAATCCGATCAGGAGAATCGCTTCGATCACGGCCACACCGATCTCGGCGTAGGTCGAATTTTTCGACGTGACCCCCTTATAGTCCGCCACTGGATTCCGCGATTTCCGGAAACGAGCGATGACGTACAGGAGGAATGCTCCCCATCCCACGAACAGGATGAGCATGAAGATGTGAATCCAGCCGATCAGGTTGTCGATCTGCGCGCCGTGCGTCGCGGCGAGCGGCTGCATTCCGAGCCACTGAGTCATCATGATCTCACTGGTTTTTGAAGCGCCAGCCATTCGGCGTCGAGCTCGACGTCGGCGTTGCGCTTCGCCTGTTTGCGGAGATAGAGGAAGAAGGCCAGGAACCCACCCTGCACCGCCAGGGTGATGGCCAGCAGCACCAGGACGCCGAGCTTCGCGCCGTCGATCATTCCGGTCTCCAGCGCCCCAAAACACACCGGACAGGCGAAGGCGCTCGAACCGCCGCCGATCACCATCGCTGTCGCCAGGATCAATCTCATTTTCATCGCAGCGTCCTCGTCTTGCGCAGGAACCACCGGTCGTAAACGACGAGACCGAACGACGCCGCGAACGCCGCGATTGCGGCGAGCAGTCTTCCGGTCCCGTCCTTCTGGCCGTACACATTCAAGCAGTAAAGGCCGAACAGCACCGCGAGCGCGGCGGAAAAGCCAATCAGCATGGCGTGGACCAACCGCAGGTTCATCAGTGAATCCAGAACCCGTCGTGCACCGTGACGACGGGAAGCACCATCAGCGCGATGAAGAACGCCCCGGTCAGCGCGAGGACCGCGTAGATCAGCTTCTTCTCGGAGATCAGGTGCATGAAGTAGCACGCCACCAGCGACCCCTTGATGATCGCGACGATCAGCGCCACGGTCACCGCGATCGGAACGGGAAGGTGGAAGCGGGATACCGTCACCGTGACGACGGTCAGGACCATGAGCGCGACGAAGACGGTGATGTAGATCCTGACGTGCTTGTCGATGTCAACCGCGTGATCGCCTGTCATGGGTGTTGCCGCGTGATCGCTCATGGATGCTGCCTATAGAAAATGGCGCTTTACAAAAGGTATAGCGTCGGGAAGAGAAAGATCCAGACCAGATCCACGAAATGCCAGAAGAGACCTGCGTTTTCGACGCGGTTGGTGAACCATGTCGGATTTGTCTTCCAGAGCTTCGCGCCAGGACCCCAGAAATACGCGTTTACTGCCATTCCACCCATCACGTGGAGCCCGTGCAGGCCGGTCAAGGTGAAGTAGATGGCGAGGAAGTTGTTGGTGCTGGGTAGCGCGCCCTCGTGGAAATGGGCGCTGTATTCAAAGTACTTGATGACGAGGAAGGCGAGCCCGCACAGAATCGTCAGACCCATGTAGATCCGAAAGGTCTCGAAGCGGCCGCGCATCAACGATGCCCATGCCATCACCATGGTGACGGACGACGAAATGAGAACGATCGTGTTCACTGTCGCGAGAGGCACGTTCAGCATCGTGTCTCCGCGCGGCCAGCTCGGAGCCCCCGTTCGGATCAGGATGTAGCTCGCGAACAGCGCTCCGAAGAGCATGACCTCCGAGGCGAGGAACAGCCAGATGCCGATCTTGCCGTTGGTCAGACCGGTATCGCGCCGGATTGCTACGGTATAGGGGATTTCCATCTCGATTACGCCTCGAACTGCGGCCAGAAGTCCTTGGGCGCTCCTGGAACGCTGTATTCATAGGGCCCGCGGTACGCTTCCGGCGCGCCGATGAAATTGCCGTGTGGAGGAGGCGAGGGAGCCGACCACTCAATCGTGGTGGCCTCCCAAGGGTTCTCGCCGACCTTCTCTCCATTCCAGATGCTCCAGAAGAAATTGAAGATGAAGGGAAGCTGGAAGAGCCCGAGGGTCCACGCGCCCCACGACGACCAGACGTTCCAGTGCAGGACCGGCTGCGCGAAGTCATAGCTGGCCCCGCCGTCGGCCAGGCGTCGCGAGACGCCGGCCAGCCCCATGATGAACATCGGCATGAAGATGATGTTCATGCAGATGAGCGAGCCGGTGAAATGGATCTTGCCGAGCGTCTCGTTCATCCTGCGCCCGGTCGCCTTCGGATACCAGTAGTAGATCCCCGCCATCAGTCCGAAGATCGTTCCCGGTGCGACGACGTAGTGGAAGTGGGCGATGACGTAGTACGTGTCGTGCAGCGGGATGTCCGTGATGTTCAAGCCGAGCGGAAGCCCCGTCAGCCCGCCGATGCCGAACATCGGCAGAAAGGCGAGCGCGAAGAGCATCGGCGTGTTGAAGCGCATCGATGCACCCCAGAGCGAGATCATCAGGGACGTCAGAATCACGACCGACGGGATCGAGATGATCATCGTGGTCGTCTGGAAGAAGGCAGCCATTGCCGTCCCCATGCCGGTCATGAACATGTGGTGCGCCCACACGATGAACGACATGAAGCCGAGGAAGACCAGCGAGTAGACCATCGAGCGGTAGCCCCACAGCGGCTTCCGCGTGTTGTTGGCGATGATCTCGGCCACGATTCCCATAGCCGGGAGAATCAGGACGTAGACCTCCGGGTGCGCCAGGAACCAGAACAGGTGCTGCCACAGCAGCGGGTTGCCGCCGCCGGCGTTGGTGAGCGCCTGACCGCTGACGACGAGACCGCTCGGGAGGAAGAAGCTCGTCCCAGCCACGCGATCCATCAACTGCATCACACCCGCAGCCTCCAGCGGCGGAAACGCCAGCAGCAGGAGGAAGGCGGTGACGAACTGCGCCCACACGAAAAACGGGAAGCGCATGAACGTGAGGCCCTTGGCGCGAAGCTGGATCGTCGTCGTAATGAAGTTCAGCGCTCCGAGCAGCGACGAGGTGATCAGGAAGATCATCCCGACGAGCCACCAGGTCTGACCCGAGCCCGCAATGTCGGACAGAGGCACGTAGGAGGTCCACCCGGACTGCGCGGCGCCGCCGGCGGGGATCACAAAGCTCGCGAGCATCGTGATGCCACCCAAGAAGAGGCACCAGTAGCTCAGCATGTTGATTCGCGGGAACGCCATGTCCGGGGCGCCGATCTGCAGCGGAAGCACAAAGTTCCCGAATCCCCCGACGGCGAGGGGCACCACGCCCAGGAAAACCATGATGGTGCCGTGCATCGCCCCGAGCTCGTTGTAGAACTCGGGGAGCATCGTCCCGCCCGGCATGCGCGAGTCGCCGAGGATCGCGCCAAGCCACGGAATCGCCGCGCCCGGGTAGGCGAGATTCCAGCGCATGAGCATCATCAGCGAGAAGCCAAAGAGGAGGAACAGGAGGCCGGTGACGGCGTACTGGATGCCGATGACCTTGTGATCGGTCGAGAAGACGTACTTGCGCCAGAAGCCCAGTTCCTCATGGTGAGCTTCGTGCGCGGCGTGCGACGGGTGCGCCGCGACAGTCCCTGGGTCACTCATGCGCCTGTTCTCCCGATCCTTAGTTCGTTACTTCAGTTCGTTACTTCGCGGCGGGGACGGCGAACTTGAAGTTCTGTGTCTTCGTATCGCTGCCGCTCACCGTGACCATGGCCGTCTGCGTCCCCAGCCGTTCGTGCCACGCGGTGATCTCATAGGTCCCTGGATCGAGACCCGAGATCGTGAACTTCCCGTCCGTCTTCGTCACCGAGTAGAAGGGATGGCTGAAGACAGCCATGTAGGCGCTCATCCACGGATGGACGTCGCACTTGATCTGGAACGCGTTCTCGGCTTTGGGGAACATCGTGGTCATCTCTTTGACCGTTGCCGGCTGACCACGATTGAAAGACGGATTGACCTTGGGAAGCGTGTGGATGTTGTGGAGAATGCCGTCGGTATTGAGAATCCTGTAAGTCTGGCCGACCTGAATCCCCATTACGTGCGGGATGTACATGCAGCCTTCCTGATCCACGGTCACCGGCTCCTTCGGGGCGGGATACGTCTTGCCTGCCGGCAGTCCCTTGGAGACATAGACCATGACGTTGGCCATGGTCTGGCCAGTGCCGAGGACCAGCATCTCGGGCATTACGGGGTGTCCCGCGTGCTTTTTGTCGCAAACGGGCTCGGCGTTCATGGCGATCGGCCTGAGCACGGGAGGTTTCCCGTCGAAATTGATCGTTCCAGTAATGGTCGAAGCGGCGGTGGCTACGCCCGGCGAGAACAGCACGGCGACCAGCCCAGCCGCCAACCACAACTTGGTACCTGATCCGCCCATGCTCGGTTCCTTGGTCATGCAAACCTCCCGTTCGGCGCAGGAAATCGCTCTTTGCGCCAGACTCTACACGAAAACTCGATATGCCGGCAATGCGATCAAGCGTTTTCAAACATGAGCGATTCGGCTAGCCTCGGGTCGCGCAGCGGCACGAGCGCCTGCCGCCGCATCAGCCAGCCCGCAGCCGCCACAAAGCATCCGCCCACCGCCAGGAACGTGGCAATGTCGAGGACCGACGGACGAACGCCTTCGGGGTGAAGCGTCGGCATGACCTGCCAGTAAATGTCGACGAAATGCATCACGAGCAGCCACGTTCCTCCGATCGCCAGCGTCCATCCCCGTCGCTTCACCGCGCGGCCCATCAGGTAGAAAAACGGAATGCCGAAGTGCCCCGCCATGAGGAGGAGCGAGACGATCTCCCACGATCCCTCGAGCCGCGCCTTGAACCAGAACGATTCCTCCGGGAGGTTGGCGTACCAAATGAGAAAGAACTGCGAGAAGCCGATGTAGGCCCAGAACGCCGTGAACGCGAAGAGGAACTTTCCGAGGTCGTGTAGATGCTCCGCGCTAATCACCGTGTCGAGCAGCCCCGCCCCCCGCATCGCCGGCACGACGACCGAGAGCAGCGCGATGAATCCAATGAAGGAGCCCGCGAAGAAATAGACGCCGAACATCGTCGAGTACCAATGCGGCGTGAGCGACACGATCCAGTCGATCGCGGCAAACGTCGACGTCAGCGCGAGGACGATGATGCAGGGGCCGGCGAACTTCCGCAGACGCGCGGAGACCGCGAAATCCCCCGTCGAGTCCTGACCCCGTGAGAGACGGTAGTAAAAGAGCGCGATGAAGGACCAGCAGATGTAGTAGATCGCCGCCCGGATCAGGAAGAACGGCACGTTGAGGAACGGCGCCTTCCAGCGCAGCAGCGCATCCTGTTCGGCCGCGCCCGGGACGGACCACGGATAGAGATAGTGCAGGCCAAAGAGTACAGGGACGAAGAGGGTCGCCATAACCGGGATCGTCGCGAAGACGGTCTCGCAGACCCGACGCACCACGATCCCCCATCCTCCCTGGCATGCATACATGAACAGCGTGAAGAAGAGGCCGCCGAGGGCCAGGCTCAGAAAAAACAGGTACGACATCAGCCACGAGAAAAAGAACTGCTTCGGATTCGCTGGCCCGAGAATGGCGCAGCCCACCACACCAAGCAGGGCGCACGCGCTCCCAATGACCGGAATGCGGTTCCACGAATGTCCAGGCGGGATCGTCGCCTCTTCAGACCGCAGCGACACCACATGATCGTGTTCGGACGTCATTCAGGACTCCAGGAGCTCGACACTTCGTGCGCCCAGCGACTCCAACAGCTTCTCCGTGGCCGACGGATCGAACCGCGGATCCCACGATTCGATCGAGATGAAGAAGGCGTCGTCGGTCACCCGCTCGAAGACCCGTGAGTGGAAGAGCGGATGGTTGTGCATCGGGAGCCGGTTCAAGGCGAGCATGCCGATGACGGCACCGAATGCGGCAAACAGCACTCCCAGCTCGAAGGTGATCGGAATGAAGGCGGGCCAGGAGAGGTACGGTTTGCCGCTGATCACGAGAGGATACGCACTGGCATGGACCCACCACTGCAGGCCGAACCCGCCCGCGGCGCCGGTCAATCCCGCGACGAGGACGATCCACGGAAGGGGGGAGCGCCGGAGTCCCATCGCTCCGTCGATGCCGTGGACGGGAAAGGGCGTGTGGGCATCCCACCGCGTGAAGCCTTCGTCACGCACGCGCGCGCAGGCGTGTAAGAGGTCCGCCGGGGTCGCGAATTCGGCGAGGACGCCGTAGTAGGGCCCTTGCGGCAGCTCGTTCAGCAGGGGTATCCGCATCAGTAGGCACTCCCTGGCGCGGGCTTGCGATGCGTCGGCACCGTCGCCCGCCGGTAGTCACCGACCTGGCGTTCGGCGCCCTCTCCCGCATGCGGATTGGCCTGCGGCAGCACGGTCTTGACCTCGGAGGTCGCCACCATCGGCAGAAAACGCACGAACAGGCAGAACATCGTGAAGAAAAGGCCGAAGCTCCCGAGCAGACACGAGATGTCCCAGATGGTGGGACTGAAGTAACCCCACGCGGACGGGAGGAAATCACGATGGAGCGAGGTGACGATGATCACGAATCGCTCGAACCACATGCCGATGTTGACGATGATCGACGCCACGAACAGGTAGGGAATATTCGTGCGGGCTTTCTTGAACCAGAAGACCTGAGGGCTGATTACGTTGCAGGTGATCATGATCCAGTACGCCCACGCATATGGCCCGAGCGCGCGGTTCATGAAGGTGAAGAACTCGTACGGGTTGCCGCTATACCAGGACGTGAAGAACTCGGTGGCGTAAGCGTAGCCGACCATCGACCCGGTGACGAGCATGATCTTCGCCATGTAATCGAAGTGGCGGAGCGTGATGATGTGCTCGAGGCGAAACGCCGTGCGGCAGATCACCATCAGGGTCACCACCATCGCGAAGCCGGAGAAGATAGCGCCGGCAACGAAGTAGGGCGGGAAGATCGTCGTATGCCATCCGGGCAGCAGGGAGACGGCGAAATCCATCGACACCACTGAGTGAACCGAGAGGACCAGCGGCGTCGCAAGGGCCGCCAGCACGAGATAGGCGCTCTCGTAGTGGTTCCAGTTCCGCACCGAGCCGCGCCATCCGAGCGCGAAGAAACCGTAGACCGCCTGCCGGACGCGCGTCTTCGCCCGATCGCGCATGGTTGCGAGGTCCGGAATCAGGCCGACGTACCAGAACAGAACCGAGACGGTTCCATAGACGCTGACCGCGAACACGTCCCAGAGAAGGGGACTCCTGAAGTTCGGCCACACGCCCATCTGGTTCGGGACCGGGAAGACCCAGTAGATGACCCAGACGCGTCCCACGTGGATCCCCGGGAACAGCATGGCGCACATGACCGCGAAGATGGTCATTGCCTCCGCTGAGCGATTGATCGAGGTGCGCCATTTCTGGCGGAAGAGGAAGAGGATCGCCGAGATCAGGGTGCCGGCGTGCCCGATGCCGACCCAGAACACGAAGTTGGTGATGTCCCACGCCCAGCCGACGGGGATGTTGAGACCCCAGATGCCGATTCCCTCCCAGAACAGCCACGAGACGGCCACGCCGAGAAGGCCGAGGAGGATGACGGAAGGGATGAAGAAGATCCACCAGCCGATCGGTGTCGGCCGCTCGACGGTCTCAGCGACGACTTCGGTGATGGCGTGGAAATCCGGTGACCGCAGGATGAGCGTTGGGTTGCCCTCGACAGGGTTGTCGAGCAGTTCTGCTTCCGTCTGGGCCAAGCCTGTTCCCCCAGTTTGAGTTTGAAGGGTACCCGCTTGTAGGTGATGAGTGGCGGTTGGTACCTACCATCTGCGCATCGCGGGAGTCAAGCGTCCGCCTCCGCGCGAAGCACGGTGAGGCCGACCTGCTGGAGCAGCGGTTCGACGTCGTCTCCCGAAGCAGGAACACATGCGAAGATCCTCGCGGCGTTCTTCTTGACCCATGGGTCCGCCGCTGGCAGCGCGCGCACAGTCTGATCGGCGCCGAGAAGCCATTGCCACGCACCGCGCGTCGCGGTGGCGAACTCCTGGAGCAGCGCCGGCGCTCCAGTTGCGTGCTGGACCCGCGAGATGCGCGAGGCCAGTTCGCGCGCTTCGACCAGTCCCGAGTTCATGCTGTGCACGCCGATCGGTGCCGCCTGGTGAGCCGCGTCCCCGGCGAGCCAGACGCGTCCCATACCAAAGCTCCGTGTCAGGCGACGCTCGAACAGGCCGAACGTCGACCAGTAGATCTGGGTCGGCCGGGCCGTGCACCAGGGAGCCCTCGCGACGATCAACTGCTGGAGCCGCGCCATCGAGGCATCGTGTTCCGCGTTGTCACGGATCTGGAACCCCCAGCGGCATCGCCCCTCCTCCAGAGGCCAGTAAACGCTCGTCAGGTCTGGGTCGACAATCACGCGCGCTTCCGCGGGAAGATCCCCCGTCGCCTCGATCTCATAGAGGGAGAAGATCTGGGCCGCGCCGTGTTCCTCCATCTCGATGCCGGACATTCGCCGGACGGCCGAATCGTACCCATCGGCCCCAATCACATAACCTGGCTGGATGGTGTCGGTTCGCGCGACGACCCACTCGGTTCGCGCGATGGGATAGCCGACGGCGACATGGTCGAGTGTGGCGATTTCCGCCCGCACCCTCGCGTCCTCGACGGCGAGGCCCTGCAGCCGGTGTGCCCAGCGGACCTTCAGGTCCTTGTGCCGGAGCGCCTCCTCCACGGTCCTCTCGAGCACGCTTTGACGCACGACGAGGAGATACGGATGCGTGGACGCGAGGCGCGAATAGTCGACTTCGGCGCGCCTCTCACCGCCTTCATAGAACGCGACTTTCGTCAGCTTCCGTCCCGCGTTGACCAGCGCATCGGCGAGTCCCGCCTCCTCAAGAACCTGCAGCGTGCGTGGATGAATCGCGAGGGCGTAGCTGTGCTGGGTGGTCCGCACGTGCATGTCGATGATCTCTACGCGGACCCCAGACTGCTGTAGGAACAGGGCCGCGGCGAGACCGACGGGACCGGCGCCTACGACGAGGACCTCAGGATCGGAGTGACGGACCATCAACCTTCTCCCTCGTTCTACACGATATGACGTGTCTGGATGGTGCCATGTTGCGTCGCATCGCGCAGGCCGTCTTTCACGACGCGGGACGCCCGAGACGTAGCCGCGCCAGCACCTTGCGCGGGTCGACTGAGGGATGGAATCGACGCGGCGCGGGAAGCTGCAGGTACAGGATCGCGCCGGCCGCCAGCAAGCCCAGAAGCCACGAGTGGATTCGATCCGCACGCAGGATTTCGCACGACAAGAACACGTAGACCGAGAATCGCGCCCGCTCATGGCGGCGCAGCATCAACGTGCCGACCACTGGCGCGATGATGAAGTAAACGAAGGCGTCCCACGGCAGCCGGCTGCCGAAGTTCAGCCAGCGTGTGTGAAGGACCAATGCGAGAAGATGAATCACCGGGCTGGCGAGCAGCACGCCGGTCAGCAGCCAGAGTCCGGCCGGCCGTCGCGTGCCGTCGGCGGTGTCAGATTGCATCGGCCGAGTGCAGCTGCGCGACGATCGCGTCAATAGGCGCCTTCGCGCAGGCGAACATCGGCGTGTCGCGCTGTGTATAGAGGCTCGCCTCCGTATAACGCAGCCGACCCACCAGATCGACGAATTCCTGCGGGTAGTCCGAGTCGAACGCCACGACGAAGTCCTGGTCGTCGATGCCGTAGCTGTAGCTGGTGTTCAAGCGGACGCCCTTGAACGGCGCGGACGCGGCGATATGCTCGTCCATCATCCCCTGCCGCGCATGCGGCGAAAGCCGGTACCACGACCGGGTCTTCGTGAACGGATACACGAAGAGGTACTTGCCCTCGCCCGGGAGCAGTTCGACACTCTCTCCTGCGCTCTTGCTCCGGTTGACATACGGAGAGTGGCGCTGGAGCGAAAGGAAGCTATGGACCTGCGACACGTAGGCGCCCAGTTGCGACCGCCTGATCGCCGCTTCCATCGACTGAAAGCACAATGGGTCGAACGCGATCCGCCAGAGCATGAAATCGACGTCCGCGCGCAGGCCGACCAGTGAGTAGGTGCGGAGGATGAAGTCCTCCAGCGACTCCCACTTGCGCACGAGTTCGATGAACTCGGCACCCGCGGCCTGCCGCTCGTCCGCCGGGAGCCGACGGAAAACCGGGTCGAGCCGGTAGAACGAAAAGTTCAGGAACTGACGGCGTTGCCTGTCCGAGTTCTTGCCCGTGACGATTCCGGTCGGGTCGAGGTCGACGGAAGGGCCGCGACGCGGCGGCGACCCGGCGTCTCCCGGAGGGCGCTCCATGCTGCATACCCATGACTCTTGCCACGGATTTTGTCAAGCGTGTGGACCCTGTAAGATGCCACCGGTGAAGACAGACCACCTGTATTTCGGCGTGCTGGCAATTACGGCGTTGTTCGCGCTGATCCTCGTCGTTTACTTCGCGATCAAGGAGCGCGGTGGCATCGCGTGGTCAGTGATCCCGTTCTGCGTCTCGATCGGCATCCTGGTGTGGACCCTGATCGTGTTCTTCCACAACCCCGCTCAGAACACTTCGCCGAAGTAGCTCCATACCCAGTCGCGGCCGCGCTCGACAAACGGACGCGATCGCCATGCGTCGAGCTCCAGCTTCTTCGACTTCGTCACATCACGGTCGAAGTCCTGCAGCAAACGCGACGCGAGGCCGCGGTCGAAGACGGCGACATTCAGTTCGTCATTTAATTCGAGCGATCGGTTGTCGAAGTTGGCCGAGCCGACGATGCTCAGGAGGCCATCGACCACCATCGCCTTCGTGTGCAGCATGGTGGGCTGGTATTCGGCGATCTCGATGCCGAGCTCGAGCAGATGCTGGTATTCCGCCCGGCTGGCGTACTTGACCGACTTCGCGTCGGTCTTGTCGCCTTCGACGAGCATGCGGATGCGGACGCCGCGCCTGCGCGCCTCCTCGATGCTCCAGAGCGACGATTCGTCGACGATAAGGTAAGGCGATTCGATGTCGATTGAATGGCGCGCCGCGCCGATGGCGAGCAGGTAGAGCAGCTTCAATTCGTTCGCGCCGCTTTGCGGCGCGCTCCAGACGACGATCGATTTCGCCGTGCCCGTGGCGGGTGCGGTGTTGGCTTCAACCTGCGGCTCCACGATTCCGCCCACCACAATCCAGTTCTGGTTGAATGCGGCTTCGACGTCGGCGACGACAGGGCCGTGCATCTCGACCATGGTGTCCCGCCACATCGGCATGTCCTTGTCGTCATGCGCCCATTGATCGGCGATGCCCATGCCGCCGATGAACGCCACGCTGCCATCGACGATGAGCGCCTTGCGGTGCGTCCGGTAATTGATTTCTTCGAACTGCAGGCTGACGAGCGGGTTCACCCAGTGGATCTCCGCTCCCGCCGCTTTCAACCGGTCGCTGTCGTCGCCCGACATCTTCTTCGAGCCGACCGAGTCGAGGATGATGAACACCTTCACGCCGCGTTTTGCGGCGGCCTCGAGCGCGTCGGTGAATTGGGTGCCAACGTCGCCCTTCTCGTAGATGTAGGTTTCGAGCGCGACACGCTGCTGCGCCTGTTTGATGGCGGCAAGCATTGCGGGGAATGCCTGCGGGCCGTCCGTGAGGACGGTGTACGAGTCGTTCGATGTCAGGCGGTGGCCGAGCAGATTGGCGAGATATTGCGGGTAGCGAGAATCGTCAGCGGCAAGAGGGCTTTTGATCTGGATGGTCTCCTGGTCCTGAGCAATCAGAAGTCCTGCCGCCAAGACGATCAAGCCGATAAGGATGGCCGCAAGAATGCGATGGTGCCGCGCCCAGTGCAGCCGATGAGCTTTGGTTTTAGTCGCCATACCGCCCAGCACGCTGTTGCAACACGAGCGCCGTCGTGAATGTCACGAACGGTTCACAACTGTGGGTCGTCAAAGGGACAGATGATGTTTTTTTAACGAGGTCCTACATGCGATCGACGACCGTCGTTCTTCTCGCCATCATTCTTGCCAGTTGTTCAGCTCACTCCAACAAACAGACCACTCAACGCGCCTCCCGCTCCCGCAGCAATGACGAGGTAGTACCGGTCCTAACGGCTGTTGTCGCCCAGAAGGCGGAGCCCCTCGACATTGCCGCGTCTGGCACGGCGGAAGCCATTTCGTCCGTGCAGATTCACTCGCAGGTCACCGGACAACTCAGCGCCGTGCATTTCGCCGAAGGCCAGGACGTGGCCAAAGGGGAGCCGCTGTTCGACATCGATCCGCGCCCATTTCAGGCGGCGCTGGCGCAGGCGCAGGCAGTGTTTGCGAGGGACACGGCGCAGAAGGCGAACGCGGCAACAGAGGTCGCACGGTACAAGCCTTTGCTCGATCGCGGACTGATTTCGCGCGAGCAGTACGACTCGTACGTGGCGACCGCCGCCGCCACGGATGCAACGACAGGAGCGGATCAGGCGGCGATCGAGGCAGCGACACTGAATCTGCAGTTCACGCGAATTGCTGCGCCCATTTCCGGCCGCGCAGGATCGCTGACCGTTCATCCCGGGGATCTGGTGCGCGCGAACGACGCGACGCCGATGGTAACGATCAACCAGATGGCACCGATCAACGTCTCGTTCGCCGTGCCGGGGAAGTTGCTCGATGACATTCGCCGGTATCAGGCGGCAGCGCCGCTGCACGTCGCTGCGCTCATCGGTGGCGCGAACGGCGCGGAACCTCGCGGCAACGTCACGTTCATCGACAACGCCGTCGATCCTGCGACCGGCACGATCAAGCTGAAAGCGCGGTTCGACAACGCGAAGCGCGAGTTGTGGCCGGGTGAATTCGTCAGCGTCAAGCTGCAGCTGACCACCGAGCCGCACGCCGTCGTCGCGCCCGTAGCCGCGGTGCAGACCAGCCAGAACGGCCAGTACGTTTACGTGGTGAAGGAGGACGGAACAGTAGAGATGCGTCCGGTGAGCGTCGAGCGCACCAGTGGCTCGGAAGCCGTTATCGCGTCAGGTCTTCGCGCGGGCGAGACTGTTGTGACCGATGGTCAGCTCCGGCTCACACCGGGCACGCACGTCGCGGTTCGTTCTGCTGCCGGCACCGCTGTTGGAGCGACGAAGTGAACCTCTCGGCGCCATTCATCCGTCGTCCGGTAGCGACGAGCCTGATGATCCTTGCGATCCTCGTCTTCGGCCTCATCGGCTACCGCGTGCTTCCCGTCAGCGATTTGCCGGCGATCGA
>Ga0310810_10004255_pt1 | contig 15802 bp, 9 predicted proteins | sample NCmetagenome_FD_207641 | JGI IMG/M metagenome (GOLD analysis project Ga0310810, IMG submission 207641) | Soil microbial communities from experimental microcosm in Duke University, North Carolina, United States - NC | ecosystem: Engineered > Artificial ecosystem > Soil microcosm > Unclassified ...
GCAGGAATCCCAGCCGAGCGCCTCCATCTCGTCCGCCGACATGGGCAGGAAGGGGGCCGGCGTCAGCCGCTTGGCCCAGAAGGGTTTGTACGAGAAAATGTCCTTCGGGGACGGGGTTCCGGGGAAACTCACGCGTCCACGTTTACCTAACCGGCCCGGGAAGGTCAACCCCCCATCCCGGAATTCGAAATGGACGTAACAGGGCCGCAGTCATTGCATCCATTTTCTGGGCGATTCGAGGGGTGTGCCATGATTCTCGCGTGTGTCTGCGGCCGGCGGTTCAGGACGCCCGAGGAAGCATCGGCGAAGAATCGGACCTGTCCCCAGTGCGGGGGCGCCCTGGCGCCCGAGCCCGAAGACCTCGTGCCCACCATCGACCTCAACGTCCTCGTGGAGCAGATGAAGGTGCTCCGCGACGAGCTGGTCAGCCGGGACCGTGCCCTGCGCCGCGCGCAGGCGGAGACCACGGTCCTGAGGGCCGAGCTCGATCAGCTCCGCTGCCGCACCTCTCCCCGGCCGGCCCTCACGGAATTGCCGTCCGACCGGGTCCCCCTCTTCACCTCGCGCGATCCCTGACCCGGCCGCGAAACCCCATAAATCACACGGTGTGATTTGTGGGGTTCAGGTTTGCAGGTGGCGCCGGGGCAGGAAGAAGTCGCAGGGAATTGAGGTCTTCCCGTCGAGCATCATCTCGCTGACCGCCTTCGCGGCGATGATGGCGTAGCCCAGTCCGTGGCCGTGGTAGCCCGCGGCGGCGTACACGTTGACGCTGCCCGGCACGGGGCCGACGTTGGGCAGCTCGTCGCAGCTGAATCCCATGATCCCGGCCCAGCGGTGGGTGATCGCCAGGCCGCGGGTCGCGGGGAAGCAGGAGTGGAGGAACGACTCGATCGCCCCCTGCACCTTCTCGGTCGGGCGGTCCGTGAAGGTGAGCTCCGCGTCGAGCGCGGCGCGGCGGCCGCCGCCCGCGAGGATGCGCCCGTCGGGAAGCTGGCGGAAGTACTCGAAGCCGAAGTCGGCGTAGACGGGAGCGGGGAGGATCCGCTCGGGGCAGGGCGCGGTGGCGAACATCTGCCCGCGCATGCCGACGATCGCGCCGTCGAAGAACGGGTGGAGCAGGCCGGTGTAGGCGTTGCTCGCCAGCAGCAGCATCGTGGTCGAGAGCCGGCCGCCCGCCGTCTCCAGGACGGCGGAGTCGGCGCCCGGGATGATCCGGGTGACCGCGGTGTTCTCGAAGAGGAGGGCGCCCTTCCGCTCGGCCGCGCGCGCGAGGCCGCGGACGAAGCGGACGGGGTGGATCTCGCCGTCGCCGGGGTGGTAGAGGCCGGCCAGGAAGCCCCCGCCGGGGAAGAGGCGGGTGACGGCGGTGTCGTCGAGAACCTCCGACGCGAAGCCGTCCTCGGCGAGCGCCTTGGCGCTCCTCGAGAGGGCCTTGGCCTCCTGCTCGCTCAGCGCGAGCGTGTAGCTGCCGTTCCGCGCGTAGAGGCAGTCGAGCCCTTCGGACTCCACCAGGCTCCGGATCAGCGTGTGGTTGTCGCGCGAGACGGACCAGAGCACGCGGGACCGCTCGCGGCCGTGGGACTTGATCGCCACGCTGTAGGTGTTCGCGACGCCGCAGAGCAGGAAGCCGGCGTTCCGGCCGCTCGCCCCCGACGCCAGCGCGCCCCGTTCCACGAGCGCGACGCGCGAGCCCCGCGACGCGAGGAAGTAGGCGGCGGCGACCCCGGTCAGCCCGCCGCCCAGGATCGCGATATCCACGCGGGTGTCGGCCCCCATGGAGGGGCGGGGCGTGTAGGGCTCATCGAGCCAGTAGGGCGTGCTCACGGCGGCCATTATAGGCCGGGGTGACGAAACAAACCGTTTGTTTTGTCAGCGCCTTGTGCCGATCGGTCCACTTTTTTCTAGGCCGTTTTTCGAGGGGGTGCTATAGTTGGCCCATCTCGGGGAGGGACAATGAAGAGTAGCGTGTTCACGTCTGTCGCCCTGCTCGCGCTGGCCGCCACCGCGGCCGCCCAGGACCAGCAGCTCGGCGCGCGTACCAAGGCGATGGGTGGCAGCTACACCGCCTTCGAAGACGACCCCGTTTCCGTGTGGCTGAATCCCGCCGGCATCGCGACGCAGCCCGATCAGATGTCGATCGCGTACCAGACCTATACCGCCTATCCGAAAGGCCGCGAACGCGGACCCGGCGACACGGTCGACTTCACCGTCAAGCCCGTGACGATCATGGGCGATCCCGCGCTGCTGCCCTCCTACATCGGGTTCGTGTTCCAGGTGGGCGACGCGGCCTCGCCGCTGGCCATCGGCGTCTGCTACGCCCAGCCGTACCTCCTCGATTACGCGATGGACCAGGTCAAGGATCCCAACCAGCCCGCCTTCGTGCCCGAGGCCGAAGTCCAGCAGATCTTCGGCCGCTTCCGCGTCTCCGTCGCCAAGGACTTCCGGATCCAGGACGTGGGCACCCCGGGCTTCTTCACCCACGTCTCGGGCGGGGTCGCGCTCGACATGGGCTACGAGCGCTGGCACTTCTCCGGCCTCGGCGAAGACACGACCACCTCGAACGTCGGCATGGGCTTCGGGCTCGGCGGGCTGCTCGGCGTCTACGACGACTACGACTCCTTCAAGGTCAACCTGGGCGTCGCCTACACGAGCGCCGTGAAGTACGACTTCCGAATCGACCCGACGGTCCTCCCGTCCTTCGACATGCCCCAGCAGCTCAACATCGGCGCCACCTTCTACCTGCTCAAAGGCACCCCGCTGCGCGTGACGATCGATTTCCAGTGGATCGACTGGAGCGCGACGGCCCAGAAGCCCCAGTTCTCGAATTTCAAGGGCTTCCAGGACGCGAAGAACTACTCGATGGGTGTCGAGTACCGCGTGAAGGTGTCGGACAAAGTCAGCCTCTACCCGCGCCTGGGCTACCGTCGATTTGACGCGCCGTGGGGCAGCAAGGACGACCTGCCCATGACCGGCCCGTTCCGCCTGGTGCTGGACACGAAGGCGCAGGCCTTCAACCTGGTGACCTACGGGGCCGGCATCTCCTGGACCACGGATGCCGGCAAGGTGCGCTCCGTGGACTTCGCCGGCGACGCCGGCGGTGACGCGGTGAACTTCGCCGTGGGCCTGACGCTGGAGTTCTAGAGGCCCGTCTCCCGGCCCCGATCTCCCTGCCACGGACAGACTCCAGGCTCAGGCGATCGCTGCTGGTCTCTCCGAACGGATTGGCCAGGGGAGAGGTTGCCGGCGTTGGAAGCCCTTCACGCGACGTCGGCCACCGAGGACAGCGCCCAGAATCCCTCTCTATGCCCTCTGTGGCTATTCAGAGAGAGTCCTGCCTCTCGGAAGACTCCCTAGCGCAGCCGGCGCCGGAGGAACGCCGCGACGCCGAGCAGCAGCAGCGGCTCGATGCTCAGGCCGCAGCCGCCGCCCCCGCCCCCGCCGCCGGACGCCGGCGCGGAGCCGGAGCCCGCGCCCACGGTGACCACCGTGACGGCCTTCGAGCTGGTCGCCGACCCATCGCTGGTCATGAGGGCGAAGACGTAGGTTCCTGGAGCGGATGCCGTGAACGTCGGGGTCGTGCCGTACGGGTCCGAGAGTTCCACGGGCGGACCGGCCAGCTGGGTCCAATAGAACCGCGTCGAATCCAGGGAACTCAGGGCGCTGCTCAGCGTGACCAGGTCCCCGGCGGTCTTGGTCTGATCCGCGCCGGCGTCCGCGACCGGGGCGGTATTCCCTCCGGAATCCACGATCACCTCGACGCTCGACTGCGCCAGCAGAAGGTCGCCGAAGCGGAGCGAGTAGACCTGGAACACATAGCGGCCCGGGATGGGAGCCGTGAAGGTCACGGCGTTGCCGTACCAGGGCGCGAAGCCGCCGCCGGAACTGATGAACACCGCCGGCCCTTCAAGCTGTTCCCAATACGTGTCGCTCTGCGACCCCGATTGATTGGCCGCCGTCAGGGTAATGGGCGCCGCCATGCTGACGTGACCGTTGCCCTGGACGGCAGAGCTGATGACCGCGGTCACCGTCGTCGGGGTATCCCCGGCGTTCCTCAGGACCTGGAAGCGCGTCTTGACGGGCGGGCTCTGCTGGACGCCGTCCGTGACGATCAGCTGGAAGCCGTAGGTCCCCGGGGTGATGGGGGTGAACGACGTGGTCGCGGTGTTGTAGCGCGAGAGGATGAGCGCCGGGCCCTCGATCTGGCTCCAGATGTAGTCGAGCGGCGCCCCTTCGGGGTCGAAGCTGCCCGTGGAGTCCAAGGTGATCAGGTCGCCGACCACCGGAATGCTGGTGGGCGAGAGTCGGTTCGCCAGAGCCACCGGCGGCCTGTTCGCGGGGTCGAAGACGAAGATCGAGACGGAGTCCTGAGCGCTGGCGATATTCGGCGGCTGGTTGTCCGTCACCGTCAGCTGGAACGTGTAGACGCCCGCGATCGTGGGGGTAAAGGTGGGCGTCGGCGACGTGGCGCTGCTCAAGGTAACGGGGCCGGTCCAGGCGTAGGAGAGCGTCCGGCCCGGGATGGGCGACGTGGAGAGCCGCCCGTCCAGCGTCACGAGGGTTCCGATGGCGTGGACCTGATCCTGGCCCGCGTCGGCCGTGGGGACGGCCTGCGGGGGGACCGCGACCGGATCGAAGGCGCGGACATGGACCTGGCTCTTCGAGGTATTGGCCGCGGTGTCCGTGACCGTCACTTCAAAGACGTAGAGGCCCGGCGCCGACGGGGTGACGTCGAGGAACGCGCTGGTGACTCCGCTCAGCCCGGCGGGAGGGCCGGACAGCTTCGTCCAGCTGTAGCCGGTCGCGAAGGGAATGTCGCCGGATCCGTTGATATCGGACGAGAGGCTGGCGACGACCCGGCAGGTCGCTCCGACCTGGGCGACCTGATTCACCACGGCGACGGCCGTCGGGGCGATGTTCAGGATTGTAACGTTGACCGTGTCGCTCCGGGTGGTCAGGCCGTCGCTGACGTCCAGCTGGAACGTGTACTGGCCCGGGGTCGTGGTGAAGACGGTCGTCTTGGCGCTGAGGATCGGCGTGGGCATGAGGACCGCCGGGGGGGCGGGGATCATGACCTGCGACCACCGGTAGGTCAGGGGCTGATGGTCCGGGTCAAAGCTGGTGCTGCCGTCGAGCGTGACCAGCGACGGGGCCACCGACTGGTCGGGGCCGGCCTTGGCCACCGGCGGGGAATTGTTCGTGCTCAGAAGCACGATGTTGCCGGAGCCGTCCTGCAGCGTCCCTCCGATCCCGTTGCTCTGATACTGGTACCGCGGACCGCCCGCGGTTCCCGTGGAGTTCGACAGGTTGATCGTCACGACATTCGTCCCGTTGACGATGACGTTGGCATTCGTCAGGCCGGCCAGCAGGTCCGTGTGGCCGTCGGCGTCCACGAGGATCCAGTCGTTGATGTCCGCCTGACCGGTGGCCAGGTTCTCCGAGAAGGTGAACGTGACCTGATCGAGGCGGCCGTTGCCGTCCAGGTCCACCGCGCTGAACCCGACGATCGTGGGTTTCGAGCCGTCCGACGTCGCCACCAGGGTCGTCTGGACGAGCTTCAGGGTGTCGTCGACGTCGATCAGGTTTCCGACGAGCGGGTCGTAGCTGACGACCGGCGTGGCCCCGGTATCCGGATTGCCGGTCTCGACCAGGTTGAAGGTCAGGATGTTCCCCGCGACGTTGCCCGTCGAGATGGTGTGGCCCACCACCGAGAACCCGAGGCCGCTGCTGACGCTGGTCCCCGAGGCGTTGATCGGCTCGCTGAACGTCAGCCTCAGCGTGTCGATCGAGCCGTTGCCGCTGTTGTCCTGCGTGAGGATGCTCGTGATGGTCGGCCGGGTGCCGATCTTGATCGTCTGGGCGTCGAACGCGTTGGGGATGACGGTTCCCTGATTGTTGACTTCGAGTTCCAGGTTGTCGGTGGCGGAGACGGTCGAGAAGTTGCGGAAACGGGCCCCCGAGATGGTCAGCTGCTTGGAGACGCCGAAGCTGGTGCTGACCGGGATGAGCAGGATCTTCGTCGTGGGGAAGGAGGGGACGCCGACCGCCCCCGGGCCGACGCCGCTCAGCGAGAGGCTCGGGAGGACCGTGGTGTCCCACTCCATGTTGAAGGTCGCGGGGATGCGCACGCGGATGTCGGTGCCGGTCTTGATGCGCGCCGTGGTCGGGTCATCCGTGATCACGATGTTCGCCGCCTGCGTGGAGGGGTCCAGGGTGCCGAAGACCTGATTCGACGCGGAGGCGATCGTCGGGGCGCCGATGGCCTTGGTGAAGAGGTCGCTCGCCGCGACGGGGCCGCTCACGGTGACCTTGAGCTGCATCGCGAGGGGACCGGTGCCGGCGGGCCCGAGGAAGTTGGTGTAGCGGATGTTCCCGAGCGTGATCGTCTGGTTGCCCGAGAAATCCGTGGTGACCGGGATGTTCAGGGTCTTGTTGTTGGGGAAGGACCGGGCGCCGACCACGCCGGTGCCCGGACCGCCGACCACCGCCGTGGGGATGAACGCCGTGTCGAACGTCATGTTCAGGCCGGCGGGGATGATGACCTGCAGCGTGTTTCCTGCCTGGAAGGACGGCGAGGCGGCATCCTGCAGGATGATGTTGTTGCCGATGGTGGAGGGGTCGTTGACCGTGAACTGCTGGTTCGAGCCGGACGTCATGTTGGGAACGCCGCCGATGGCGATGATCTTGTCGTCAAGCGCGGTGGCGGAGGCGAGGCCCGAGGCGCTCATCCACAGTTCGAGGTTGTCCGGGAGCGACGCGGCCCCGGTCGTGAAATTCAGGCCCGACACCGTGGCGGCTTCGTTGCCGGCGAAGTCTGCGTTGGCGGTCAGAATGAGGATCTTGTTCCCGCCCGCGTAGCTGACCGCCGTGTTCAGCTTGCCGCTGACCGTGGCCGGCGTCAATCCCTGCCAGGTCATGTTGAAGGTCGCCGGGATGACGATCCGCAACTGCGAGATGCGGTTGGGCGAAATGCCGATTCGCGGGTTGTTGAGGTCGTCCCGGATGGTCAGGGTGGCCATCGCGTTGGGCGGGGGCGTGACGAAGACCTGATCGATGGCCGAGGAAATGGTCGGCTGGCCGATCCGGATCGCATGGTTGTCGGTCGCCTCGGTGCCCGCCCTCGACGACTTGCACTCCAGCTCGAGGTTGTCGATCGCGGTGGCGCCGGTGAAGTTCATGAACTTGAGGCCGCTGATCGTGACGGCGTCGCCGCCGGCGAAGTTCGATCCCACCGGGATGATCGCGATCTTGTTGTTCCCGGCCCCGCCGGTGTAGGTGACGCCGTTCGTCGTCGCGGCCATCTTGGTCGGGACGGCGCTGCCCGTGCAGGTCACGCTCACCACCGACGTGTCGAAGGTCATGTTGGCGCTCGGGATCACGATCCGCAGGCCGTCCGCGGAAGTGATCTTGGGCGAGCCGGCGGCGTCGGTGATCGTGATGTTGGAGGCGGCGGTGGGAGGGTCTCCGACCGTGAAGAACTGGTTGACCGCGAGGGATGACATCGTGGGAAGGCCGACGATCTGCTTGGTGGGCCGGGTGGACCCCGGCACCGTGAGGTCGTTGGTGTTGGCCTTGCGGCCGGTACGGATGTCGAGTGCGAAGGTCTGGTCGCTGGCCCCGCCCGCCGTGGTGAGCTGAAGGCCCGAGATGGTCACATCCTCCGACGTGCCGAAGTCGGACGTCACCGGAATCCGGACGGTGCGGTTGCCGTCTTCATAGGCGACGCTCGGCGACACGGACACGTGGGTCGGCACGGCCGAGCCGCTGCAGGTCACGCTCCCGATCGCCGAGTTGAACGTCACCCCGGTGCCCGAGGGGATCGTGATGCGGATGCCGTTGTCGAAATTCGGCCCGGCTCCGAGCGCCCAGATGCCGCGGTTGGCGGCCGTGGACGTCTCGGTGATGGTGATGGGGTCCATCGTGACCGTGGTGCCCGGGCTGATGACCTGGTTGTTCGCGAAGCCGCCCCCGGGGCCCGCGCTGCAGTACTCGGACACCCGGATCGTCGCGTCGTCGATGTGGGCGATGGTGCCGGCCGTTTCGACGACGTTGTCGACGAGGTTGCCGGGACCGCAGGGGGTGGACAGGAGCAGCCCCACCGTATTGAACCCGATGTTGCTCAGGTTGAAGTTGTCCGCAATCGGGGTGAAGTCGGAGGTGATCTTGAGTCGGATGGTCTTGGTGTTGGGGAAGTTCTGGAAGATGACTTTGGCGGAGCCGCCGCCGGGAGCTCCGGTGCCGGGCCAGGTGATCTGGGGGCCGCCGGGAATGCTCTGGTTCCACGTCAGATTGATGCCCGCCGGGATGACGACATCGATGAACGTATTGGTTGCGGCCGGGTTCTGGATGACGTCGCCGGCGTGGCAGCTCAGATAAATATAGTTGGAGGACGGGGTGGGGTCGCCCGGGTGGAAGCGCTGGTCGGTCCGGATCACCGAGCCCGGAGCGCCGTAGGGATACGGTTCCTGGTACTGGCCGCCGGTCCGGATGTGGTCGTCGGCCCGGAGCGCGAGCGCCAGGGGAAGAAAGGCGCCCAGGAGCAGGAAGGCCCGCGGGCGCAGCCGGAACGACAACGACATGATGTCCTCCTTGGTACCCGGAGCCCTTCCTCACCCGAAGGGGGCTCGCCGGCCCCCAGCGGGGGCTCCCTGATTAGTCACAATTGAATCGCCGGGGACCCTACCGGCCGGCCTCATCCGGGCCCGTCCAAGGCGGCGGCCGCCGGCGGGTCGGATCTCCTAGAAAGGCGGACCGCGCAGGTAGAAGTCCGCGGTGCCGTTCGTGTCGTCGTCGGCCGCGTTGGCGGCTTCGCTGTAGAAGACGACGTAGCGACCGTCCTTCGAAATGTTCGGCCGGAGCGACTGGGCGTTCAGCTCGCCGCCGAAGGTGGCGACCGACACCCGCTCCGTGATCCCCGTGATCATGTTGTGCGTGAAGATGTCGGTCACGCCGTTGGCGTCGCCGTTGATGAGGTTCGACGAGCCCGATTGCCAGTTCACGATCGACCCGTCGCCGCTGAGCCGGGGATTGTTGCAGCTGTTGCCCGCCTGGGCGCCCGAGCTGTGCACCGACGCGATCTTGGTCGTGTTGGTCACCATGTCCCGGACGAAAATGTCGTTCGAGGGGCCGTCGTCCTCGGGCACCAGGTTTGCGGCATTGGACATGAACACGACGTAGCGTCCGTCGCCGGAAATGCAGGGGACGAAGGACGAGCCGTCCGGATTCGGGTAGCCGACGCTGCTGGGGTGGGCCACCGACGCCCGGATCGTCGTGTTGGCCTGGATGTCCCGGACGAAGATGTCCGTCGAGGGGGCATTCGTGTCGTCGCCGAAGACCGAGATGTCCGGCACGAGATTCGTCGCCGACGACTGGAACGCGATGTAGCGCCCGTTGTCGGAGATGCTCGGCGCGACGCTGTTGTTGTTGCCCTTCGCGCCGCCGAAGGGAACGGCCGACTGGACCGAGCACAAGATCGTGGGATAGCCGCCGGCCGAGTTCCGCCACTGACGGACATAGATGTCGGAGAAGCCGTCGTTGTCCGGAGGGCCGCCGGTGGCGCCGTCCAGGACTTCGGACGTCGAATCGAAGACCACCGACTGCCCGTCCCGGGAGATTTCCGGGTTGGCGCAGTCCGACGTCGCCTTCGCGCCGGCGATGCCCTGGGCCCGGGACACCAGCGTCGTGACGCCGAGCACCATGTCCCGGACGAAGACGTCGGCGACGGTGTCGGGATCGTCGATCGTGATGTCGTCGGCCTTCGAGAGGAAGCAGACGTAGCGGCCGTCCTCCGAGATCGACGGCGAGCCGCTGTTGCCGTTTCCGGACCCGTCCCCGTTCTTGTTCACGGAGACGAGCTTCGTGGTCTTGAGGGCGTTGTCGCGAAGGAACACATCCTGGAACGTGTTGTTGTCCAGGGGATCGAGGTTCGCGGCCTTCGAGCTGAACACGATATAGCGCCCGTCGCCCGAGATGCCGCAGCGTTCGACGGCCGCCGTTCCGTTCCCCTGGACGCCGTTGGAGGACAGCGAGACGCGCGTCGTGACGTTCAGGGACGCCGTGTGGTCGTTGACCTTCCCGTTACAGCCGGCCAGGAGTGCGAAGATGAGGGCGATCGACGTGAGTCGAGAGTGCATTCCGAGATCCTTTCGATCCGGGCTACCGAACTCCATCCCCTACCGCCTACGGCGCGGTCCGCAAAATTGTATCCAGTGATCTCGCAGCACTCCAGTTTTTTCCGGAAAGAGGAGCGAGGGGCGGCCCTTGACTCAGTTTTGCAGCATCACTAGGCTGTGCAGGATGCTCCCCCGCGCCTTGAGGGCGGCCGCTCTTCTGCTCCTGGCCGCGCCGCTTCCGGCCTCCGCTCAGGGATATTCTGAGGTCGAACGAGGGCCCAACTGGGTCCGCGCCGCCTACCAGTTCGGCGCCTGCGGCCGGGCCGCGGGACAGCTCCTGGAGCCCCGCGCCGTCGCGATGGGCCCGGGAGACCGGGTCTACGTCGCCGACAGCGGCAATCACCGGATCCAGGTCTTCACCCTCGAGGGCAAACTCGTCGGCGGCTGGGGCGGGCGGGGCGCCGCGGACGGCGAGTTCCTCTTTCCCGCCGGCATCGCTGTGGGCCCAGGGAACGAAATCTACGTCGCCGACAGCGGCAACGACCGGATCCAGGTCTTCAACGACGCCGGCAAGTTCCTGCGGAAGTGGGGCCGCTCCGGCATCGCGTCCGGCGAGTTCAGCTCGCCGCGCTGGCTGACCGTGACCCGGGACCAGGTCGTCGTGGTCGAGGGAGATCGCCCGCGCGTTCAGGTCTTCAGCCCCGCCGGCGAGTTCGTCCGCGCCTTCGGGGGCTTCGGGGACGGCCCCGGCCAGTTCCGATCGCCGGCCGGCATCGCCGCCGACGAGCAGGGCAATCTCTACGTCGCGGACGCGAGCGCCCAGCGGATCCAGAAGTTCGACCCGCAGGGGACTCCGCTCCTTCGCTGGGGCCAGTGGGGCGTGCATCCCGGGCTGCTCTCGAGCCCGGCGGGCCTGGCGTACTCCGACGGCAAGCTGTACGTCGCCGACGGCGCGAACCACCGGGTGCAGGTCTTCGACCGGGCCGGCGTCTTTCTCTTTCAGTGGGGCCGGCATCCCGCCTTCGCCCACGAAGGGTACGGCCGCCTTCACTTCCCGAGCGGCATCGCCGTCTCGGCGAGCGGCGGATTCACGGTGCTCTGCGAGCCCGTGGAGCATCGGGTCCAGGCCTTCACCAACGGAAGCGCCCGCGTGGCCAAGACCATGACGGACCTGCCCTGGTGGGACAGCCTGCACGCCCGCTTCCACGTGAAGACGCGGCCGACCGGTCCTCACGGGGACAAGCCCACGGCGCTCGCCGCCATGGCGGAGCCGGACACGCACTCCGTGCTCGTGTTCGACCTGGAGCCGAAGGTCCCCATCTTCGTCGCCCGCGCCGGCGGCTACGGGATCAAGCTCGGCGAATTCGCCGACCCCGCCGGCCTGGTGTTGGACGCGCCCGCCCGGCGCATCACCGTCAGCGAGCGCGGGAACCGCCGGATCCAGGTCCTCGAACTCCCGGCCGATCCGGGGACGACCACGGGCTTCGCGCCCGGCTTCCGCGCCGTCGCCGCGTGGGACCTGGCGGCGCTCCTGACGCCGGCTCCCGAGGGGATCCTGCCCGAGCGCTGCGTCCCCGGCGCGCTCGCGCTCGGCCCGGAAGGGTTGCTCTACCTGGTGGACGAGGGAAACTCGGCCGTCATCGTCTTCGATCGCGCCATGAAGCCCGTCCGGACGATCCGCTCCGCCCAGCGGCCCTCCCGCTTCATCGACGTCGCGCTGGCGCCGGGAGGCGGAACGGTCTACGTCGTCGACCGCCTGGCCTCCACGGTCCGCGCCTTCGACGCCGAAGGCAAGCCGCTCTCCTCCTGGGAAGCGCCGGGGGATCTCCTGCTTCCCGCGGGGGTTGCGGCGGACGGGGACGGAAACGTCTACGTGACCGACGCGGGCGCCCACCAGGTCTTGAAGGTCGACGCCCGGGGCAAGCCCCTGGCTCGCTGGGGGACCCGTGGCCGGGAAGCCGGGCAGTTGCACGGCCCGAAGGGAATCGTCGTGATCAAGCCGAACCGGATCGTCGTGGAGGACGCCGGGAATCACCGGGGCCACATCTTCAAACCGGACGGGGAAGTCGTCGAACTCTTTCATCTCGGGGGCTTCACGCCTCCGCCGTTGCCGCCTAAATAGTGAAGAAGGACGCGCTCATGAGAGATCCACGGCGCCTGATCGCCGCGTCGGCCGGCCTGCTCCTGCTGGCCGCGCTGGGCGGCCCTTCCGGCTGCGGTCCCGGAGATCCCCCGCCGGCGCCTCCGGCGAAGCGGCAAGCCGACAGCAACGCCGGGACCTACGTCGTCGCCTTCGAGTCGACGCCGAACCCGATCCCCATGAACGAGAAGTTCGACCTCCGATTCACCGTGGTTCCCAAGAGCGGCTCGGCGGAGGGCCTGTCGGTCCAGGTCGATGCCCGGATGCCCGCCCACGGGCACGGCATGAACCGCGTGCCCCGGGTCGCGCAGCAACCCGACGGCTCGTACCGCGCTGAAGGGATGATGTTCCACATGCCCGGCCACTGGGAGCTCTACGTCGACATCTCGCGCGCCGGGAAGTCGGAGCGGGCGCAGTTCGACATCGACCTGAAATGAAGCGCGGTCTCCTCGTCGCGGGGATCCTGGCGGCGGCGCTGGCCGCGGTTCTGATTCTGCGGACGCGGACGGAAGGATCCTCCGCGCTGCCGGCCTCGTCGGAGTTCAGCCCCGAGGAGCTGCGGCGGGTCCTCCAGCACTCGCCGCTGGCCGACGTGCCGCGGGATCCGACGAACGTCTTCTTCGAGAATCCCGAGGCGGCGCGGCTCGGGCAGCGTCTCTTCTTCGACGGCGGCCTGTCGAAGGACGGGACGGTGTCCTGCGCCACCTGCCACGTGGCGGGGAAGGGGCTGGCGGACGGCCACGCGCTGCCGGAACGCTTTCCCGTGGACCGCAACGTCCCGTCGCTCTGGAACGTCGCCTACAACCGCTGGTTCTTCTGGGACGGCCGCGCGGACTCGCTCTGGAGCCAGGCGCTGAAGCCCCTGGAGAATCCGCGCGAACAGGGCGGGACGCGGTTGGGGATCGTGCGCCGCGTCGTGGAGACGCCTGCGTTGCGCGCCGGCTACGAGAAAGTCTTCGGCCCCGCGCCCGATCTTTCGGACCGCCGACGCTTCCCGCCGGCGGGAAGTCCCGTGGCGCTGCCGCCCGGCGGGCCGCTCCACGCGGCGTGGATGTCGATGGCCGAGGCCGACCGCGCCCAGGTCGATCGCGCGTTCGCGAATGTCGGCAAGGCGATCGCGGCGTACGAACGGAACCTGGTGAGCCGGCGCTCGAAGTTCGACGTGTTCGTGGAGGGCTTGAAGAGCGGGGACGCGACCAAGATGGCGGCCCTGTCTCCCGAGGCCCGCAAGGGCCTGAAACTCTTCGTCGGGAGGGCCAACTGTCGGCTCTGTCACAGCGGGCCGAACTTCAGCGACGGCGAATTCCACAACATCGGCGTGCCGCCCCTCCGGGGAGGGATGACGGCCGACCGCTTCGCCGCGATCGACGAGGTCCGGAACGATCCCTTCAACAGCCGCGGGGCGTTCAGCGACGATCGCGCCCTGGGGGCGGAGAAGCTGGATTACCTGGTGAAGCTCCAGGATTCCTGGGGGCAGGTCAAGACCCCCACGCTCCGCAACGTGGCCCGGACGGCGCCTTACATGCACCAGGGCCAGTTCGGGTCGCTCGAAGAGGTCCTGGGCTACTACTCCACGCTCAAGGGCATGGTCCAGGCCGGCCACTCCGAGCGCTTCATCCTCACGCCGCTCATGCTGACGTCCGGGGAGATCGTCTCGCTGACGGCCTTCCTCGAGGCGCTCAGCGACGAGGAGATCGACGGCGCCCTGCTCAAGCCGCTCGACTAAAAAAAACGCAGGCGACCGATCGGGTTGACCGGTCGCCTGCGTGGCGATGCTTGGGGTGGGCTACTTCTTCCAGAACTTGCCGAAGAGGCCCTTCTTCTCCGCGGGCGGCGGGGCCCCGGCGCCGGGCTTGGACGTCACGATGGGCTTGAGGCCCGCCATCGCGATCCGCTGCTGGAACGGCATGGACGCGGCCTTGACCGAGGGCAGCCCCGGGACGGGCTTCACCGTGGACTGGGGCGCGGGCGTCGTCGGCGTGTTGCTCGAGATCGCGGCGCGGAGCTCGGCCACGGGCGTGGCCGGCAGGGGCGACACGAACTCGGTCTTCGCCTTCTCGGCCTCGACGACCTTCTCGAGGTGGGCGTTCGATTCGGCATAGGGGTCGAAGCCCAGCCGCGTGGCGTTGTCGTCCACGCTGGCCGTGACGGCTTCTTCCGGCGTCGCTTCGGCCTCGACGGGCGCTTCCTGGACCGGGGCCGGGGCCGCCGGGGCGGGCTCTTCCGTCTGCGCGTCGGCCGGGGGCGCCATGGCGGCGAGCTCGGCGGCCGTGATGATCATCGGGGACGTGGGCTCGTGCATGCGGCCCATCTCGGCGGGCGGCGGCATCTCGATCTCGGCGGGCGCCGCGGCCTCGACGGGCGCTTCGAGGACCGGGGCCGCCGCTTCGACGGGTGCGGGGGCTTCGACCACGGGCGCGGCCACCTCGACGGGGGCCGCCACTTCAACCGGAGCCGCGACCGCGGGGGCGGCTTCGACCATGATGTCGGCGAGCGGATCGACCGTGGGCGCCACGGCTTCGGCCGCGGGGGCCATCGCTTCCGCGACGACTGCGTCGGCGGTCTCCGAGGTGGCGACGACCGCGGTCTCCACCGGGGCCGGGGCGTCGACGACGGCGGGGGTTTCCGCGACGGGGGCCGCTTCCTCGGTCACGGCGGGCGCGCTCCAGGTCGGGAGCACGACGGCGGGCGTCGTGTCCGCGGAGACGAGGCCCTTGGCGACGGCTTCGGCGGCCTTGATGGCGGCGAGCGCGGCTTCGACCTCGGGGTTGGCGTCGGCCGGCAGGACCTCGAGCATCTCGCGGGCCAGCGCCATGTAGTCCTTGGAGCCGTTCGACGTGGGCGCGTAGTGGTGGACGGACATGCCGTGGCTTGGGGCCTCGGCGAGCCGCACGTTGACGCGGATGCGCGACTTCAGCACCTTGCCGGGGAAGTGGTTCTCGAGGTCGGCGATGACGTCCTTCGTCAGCCCGCGCCGCGCGTTGAACTGGTTGCAGATCACGCCGCTGATCTGCAGGTCGGGGTTGAGCTTCGCCTTGATGCGGTCGACGGTCTCGACGAGCAGCGAGAGGCCGTGGAGCGCGTAGAACTCGCAGGTCAGCGGGATGAACACGTGCTTGACCCAGGCGAGGCTGTTGACGTTGAGGAAGCCGAGCTGGGGCGGCGAGTCGACGATGACGTACTCGAAGTCGTTCGGACCCAGGTCCGCCATCGCCTTCTTGAGGATGAAGTGCGGATTCTGCTGCCACGTGAGCTCCGCCTCGCCGCCCGCCAGGTTGATGGTGGACGGGATGAGCGAGAGCCCGGGGGAGAGCGGCTTGATGACGTCCTTGAGCGTCGCGGCTCCCGAGAGCAGCGAGTAGACAGACGCGCCGAGCTTCTTCGGCTGCAGGCCGAGCGCGACGGTCGAATGAGCCTGCGGATCGAGGTCGATGAGCAGCACGCGGCGCCCGAGGAGCGCCAGTCCCGCGCTGAGATTGACCGCGGTGGTGCTCTTGCCGACACCGCCCTTCTGATTGACCAAAGCGATGGTATGCATATTCCCCTCTCTCTC